>Ga0207702_10003202_pt1 | contig 15118 bp, 10 predicted proteins | sample KBSCornC62_FD_184302 | JGI IMG/M metagenome (GOLD analysis project Ga0207702, IMG submission 184302) | Corn rhizosphere microbial communities from Kellogg Biological Station, Michigan, USA - KBS Corn C6-2 (SPAdes) (version 2) | ecosystem: Host-associated > Plants > Roots > Rhizosphere > Soil ...
GTGCTGCCCCCATGGCCAGCAGGTACATCATCATCAGTTCGCTGTAGTAATCCCACCGTGATGACAGGAATCCCACTTCGGGAGTCCAACCGTGCGTCAGCAGCGAAGTGTCTTCCGCCAGCCAACTCCAATCCACGCGATTCAGAATGAGATTGGCCAATTCGGCTACCGCGCGATGACGAAAATGTTCCCGGCAACTGATCACTCCACAAAGCAGAATCGCTGTGTCAACCGAGGATACTTCGGAGTCGTACATGCGCTCTCCCGTTTCCGGATGCGCGAAGTGGAAGAAGAATCCCCGGTGATTCGGCAATTTCCTCCACAAAAACCGAAGAGTCGCAAAAACCCGTTCCAGGGCAGCGGCAGACGGAATGAATTTTCTCTGCTCCCCAATGCAGAGTGCGGTAAGCCCAAATCCAGTCGCCGCAATACTGGCCGCGCTGATTTGGTTCGGATTCCGAAGATTACACCGGTCCTTCACCATTCCGGTGTTGGGACTGCCTTGTTCCCAAAAGAACTGAAAACTGGCGCTCTCCACATCGTTGAGGAACTGGTCGTCTTCTGCCGACAGTATGGTAATTGGGCTGTTGTTCGCTGGTGCTGAGGGATTGGCCGGTGCAGCAGGGTTCTGCCCCTGCAAAAGCGCGCCTGCTAGCATACTTCCCAACGGGAGTGAAAGGCTGGTTCCCAGAATCTGGCGCAGCACCTGCCGGCGCGAAAGCAGCGGCCGTGGGTGATCCACTATGCTTGTCTTTCCGTGCTTCATGCGCCGATGCTAGACGACGGAATGCAATTGCTTGGCATCATATTCAGGAATCCAAAATGAATCCAAAGTTTTATTCTGGTATGACATCGTCTAAGTATGCAAGTGACACTAGGACCATTCCCCCGCTGCATGCCAGGAATGTGCTAAGAATCTATAACATCAGCTCACCATGTGCCCGATGACTCGTGCTCATAAAATTGAGACTTGGATCGCCGCCATTGTCACTCTCTTGCTCGCTGCCACGGCTTTGTCTGTAATCCGTTGGGGCATCCAGAAGCCCATCACTCTGCGCGGAGCCGTGCTGGTCGACGACACGGATCCCAAAAAGCAACTCCCCATAGCGGGTGTGGAAATCTCCGCCGGGGACCTTGCCATTTCCGAAGCCGTCTCCGATTCCTCGGGAATGTTCCTGCTGCATTTGCGAAAACCGATCCGCCATGGACACGCTATAGTCATCCATTTCCGCGATCCGAGATATCACCCGATGGATATGGATGATTACGTTATCGACAAACTCTACATCGTCCGCCTCACTCCCATCGCCGTCAAGCGACCTCCCCAGGATGGCCCCCGAGTGAAAGTCTCTGGCATGCGCGTGCGATACACCGTGAAGGCACTGACTGACCTCAATGTGGGCACTGCGGGGAAGATTTTCGAAGTCCAGAACAAAGGAAACGTACCCTGCAAAAGCCAGAACCCCTGCTCGCCCGACGGACGATGGAAAGCCGCAACCGCGTCCGCCAGTTTGGATGCCGGCGCCGGTAACCAATTTCGCAGTCCCCGGGCCTCTTGCATCGCGGGTCCTTGCCCATTCACCCGTATCGAGGCCGACTTCATGAGCCAGGGAGGCCGCCTGCTAACCGTCTCGGCGCGCAACTGGTCTGACACCGCCACTTTCCTTTTCGAGGCCGAAGTCTTCCGTCCCGCGATCAGCCAGCGCGAGCACTGGTCTTATCCCGCCATCTTCGGAGACGGACTCTCCTTCACCTTGCCCGCAAACGCAGAAAGCGTAAGCATTGAGGCCGAGTTGGATGGCCAGCCCATCATCTTTCCTCTGGGCCCCTCGCTTTTTCTAAGTTGGGCAAATTGCGCCACCGGCGCCAACCCAGACAAGGGACGAGTCTATCGTTGCACTCCTAAACCCGGCTACCGTTTCCAATAGCCGATTCACTGAACTGAGTCCACCTGCGCGCAGGTGAGCTCATTTTCTTGATCTAGCCCTCAGCTTTGCGACAATAGATTCAATCGTAAATGGTCCCGGGCCTCCTAACACCAGCGTCGCTAGGCATGCGAGATAAAGCAGGTCGACTTCATAACCCGGTGGTCCAAATTGGGCGCCAGCCGTTGTCACTGCCCGAAGCTTGATCGAACTAAAACCATAAGGTAGATGTACGGTGAACATTGCTACGAGCAGAATCGCTGACATTGGGAGACTGAACGCGCGAAGAAAGGCTCCTGTCAGCACGGCGACCCCTCCAATGATTTCGATCAAGATGGTCAGCCGACCTATAAGACCAGGTGCCGGAACGCCAAGACTATGCAGGATCGTGATGAAGTGTTCGGGTCCATTCATTACTTTCGTTAAGCCATGCGCGATGAAGCCGTATCCTGTTATCAAGCGAAGCGGTATTGCGGCCCAATGCGCGGTACGACCGAACCGTTGCCTTTCCACATCTATCATTGCAATCGAGTTGACACTCACATTTTCCTCTTCGCGAGGATCGGACTCGCACGAGTTCCTCATTGCATCGAGTGTGATTCGCTGTCTGCGGGAAAAGTTACGGGTTTGCTGGGTCTTTCTCGAATTCTTTTGCAATTCGGAAACCGAACTGAATCGGGCGCCCTTTCACGATCTTGCTTGGTGCAAAGTTTTGCTGGCGGCTGATCGGACCGCGTCAACCAACCGCTACCCTAGAGACGCTTGATCGCAATCATGTGGGGAACGCAATACCCATGCGCCGCTGATAGAAAGTGCTGGCGCGCGTGTTTGCGGCGTGATATTACCCTGCCGGCGTCCCCAGTCTTCGACCGCCCGCAGCAGCCGTTCACCGATCCCTTGCTTCTGGTGACGGGAGCTTACCGCGATCTCCGCAACGTGGCAGTAGGTGATTTCCCAGTGCGTTGCATCCGGCGACTGTTCTAGCCGGGCGTCTACGAATCCTACGATCTCTCTACTGAGTTCCGCGACAAGAGTAAGGCCCTCTTCACCCCGTCCGCCTGATGCTGCCGTCCCTCTCGGTACCTCGCCGAAATTATCTCAACCGCGGGGGTCAAATAGCGTTTGGGATCAAGCCGGGTGTGATGTTCAGCACTTTCGACGAACGCGCGGGCAATACCGTCCGCGCCTCTGACACAGCAGGACGGATCGTAATCGCCGTTGGGGAAGGCGCTTCGTTCATGAGCCGAGAATGTCTCGCGACAAGTCAACCCAGCACCATTTCTTACACGCGAGTGTCATAACAGACTAGCTCCACTTCATTTCCCTCTGGATCCGTTACATAAAGCGAGCGCCAATGCACCCACGCGTGCTCGGCACTAGTAACTTGAAACCCTAACGCTTCCAGTCTCGCTTTCTCACCTGCCACGTCCGCTAGATCTATCTCGAATGCGATATGGTCAATCGTCGAAGTTGCCGCGTTGATTCCGGCGAAGCCTGAAGTCTGCGAGCGGTCGAACAAAGCGAGCACCTGGGTATGACCGCCATACCCATCTCCGATTTTTAAAAATGCCCAATGTGAAGTTCTGCTCATCAGTGGCAAACCGATCACTTCCTGGTAAAACGTCTGCATGGCGTCCAGATCGTTGACCCGCAGCGCGATCTCGCCCAGTCCGCGCACTGCTGTGCGTTTCTCTAATTGTGGCACCGGCCGTCCTTTGAGATCGAAATTCTTGAGCTATGAGATTCATGGCCACGGAGGAAGATTCAAGTCGCATGCGAACGGTCTGACTCCCTTAGGTCGCAAACACGTTAAGGAGGTCCATATCGTCCGATATTCAAACCTCCTTCCGTCAATGGTCCAGGTAGGCCTGCGGCTTCTGCGTGGTTGCGCATTTTATCTGCCGAGATGTCGCGCTTGAAACAGCGCAGTCAAGTGCAGCATCAAGAATGTCGGCACCAGAAATGTGGGAACCAGCACCAGCGGCAGCTGTGCCATAGGAGCGGTTGAAACAGCTCCGTAAAACTTGGGGGCGAGCAGTGGAACGAGCGCGCCGATACTCACGGCCACGGCAAGGTCCAAAATGCCGGAGAGGTTCCAGGCCACGAAAGCTTTGCTCGCCGCAAAACCAGGCCGCCGCAGCAGCGCGGACAATACCCAGGGAGCAGTAACACCGATTGCCATATCCCCCAGCCCCGCAGGCCACGCAAAAATTCCAGGCAAGACTCCGTATGTGTACAAAGTCAGAAACCCAAAGCCGGCCCATCTCCACGCTTGTATCCCCACAATGAGGCGAAGATCAGCTGAAAGAACAAACTCGCGCAGCGGGCGGATTGTCCAATAACCCAGAAGAAAGAGGCTGAGGGGAGCCAACAGTCCGATCAGCAATGCGAGCGGCGGCGACCCCGCCGGCGCAGCAAACTCACCGCGCGCGGCAAGAACAAGGATGAGCGCCAACCACGTAAGGAAGATTCCGGCGATGAAAGCGCTTGTGCCGGAAAGCGCTGAAACTTTGGGGTGATTGACGCGCGTTACGAGTGTGTTTTCCATGTCATTTCGCTCCTTTGAGTCACTTGCATTTTGCAAGTTACGGTAGAATGTAACAGACTACCTTTCAGTATGCAAGTCACTCGCAAAGGAAAGACAAAAAAGGCTAAAACGAAATCGGAAGCGCGCGATTTTCTGCGCTCGCCGTGTGCTGTCGCATGCACGCTCGATCTGGTTGGGGACAAATGGTCGCTACTGGTGGTACGGGACCTGCTCCCGGGCAGTGTCACTTATGGAGAGCTGCAGAATTCGCCCGAAGGCATTCCCACCAACATTCTTGCCGATCGCCTGAAAAAGTTGGAACAGGCAGGCCTCATTGCCAAGTCTGCGTATCACGAGCATCCCGTGCGCTATGTTTACGGGCTAACGGAAAAGGGAAAAGCCCTGCGTGATATTCTGGGCGCACTGGTGCGATGGGGCACGAAACACATACCTGGCACACTGGTTCTGGAACGTCCAGCGGTGCGTCCGGGCCAAAAAGGCAGATGAGGATACGGCGAGACCCGAATTGACATTATTTATTTCTACCGGCTCTGCACCACTTGGGACAGCCGGACAACTTCAGCATCAGGCCTTGCCTGATAGAGTACGTAACCCGCCCGATTGGCTCGCAGCACCTCGACCTGCTGCCTTTCCTCACCCTGTCGAACCTCTACTCTTTTCCATTCGCCGGGGACGTACGTTTTCAAAGTCAATGGTAGGTGGTAGCTCAGATCGGTAAGTTCGCTGCGCAGCACGATCGAGATCAATTCGCCATCCGTGTATGAGGCGACCGTGCTTTGCCGGCGTTCGCGAATATATTTGGCGACATCCTGGAAAGTCGCAACCCACAGGCTTTGTTTTTTTGAATTGAGGTACCCAAAATAGTCCTTCAACTCAGCACCTGTCTTCGGTTTCCATCCAACTCCATCCACGCCATGAAAGACGAGCACGAGCCAGATGTTGCCCTGTGCTGCAGCCTTGTCGATCCAGGATTTCATCAGTTCCATAGGCGTTTCTGTGAGGGCTCCGCGCTGCCACCGAACGTATTCTTTGCCGGAAGCAGCAGGGTCCAAAGTATTCGAGCGGTCCAGATCATCGACATTTGCATCTGGCATGTAGTTGCGTGCGAGTTGGTATCGCAGCAGTGCGGCTTGAACTGCTCGTTCGTTCTCGGTGCCGTAAGGACACTCAACTGAGAATGTATGCGCAAAGCCGAGATGGTCCAGGATATCCTGCCGGCTCCTTTCGAGTTCGTAGACCAGATTGGCGTCATCTAGAACCGCCAGGCGCGGATGCGTCACTGTGTGGCTGGCAAACTCGTAGCCACGGTTTGCTAAAGAGCGCAGCTCATCCCAAGTGACCTTGCTTCCCTCCTCGGTGGACCTTTCACGCTGATTACTCGGCCTGAAAGCACCTGTTCGCACCTTCTCGTACGCCTCATCCAGCACACGATAGGCCTGTTCCACATTCTTTCCCTCGTCGTGAAGCTCTCCAGCGCGGGTATGGAAATCGAGCGTTCCTTCGTAACCCAAGAAGCCAACCGCCGATGCGCGTTCGAAGAAGTTGTCCTTGTTTGTCGGAATGCGAGCCGTTTCCTCGATGATTGCTTTCGTCGGCCGTCCGATGAAGGTGCCGTGGTACCGCGAGCCTGGGATGTTTGCGGTGATAATGAAGAAAGTGGCAGGAAAGCCGAAGCTGTCCATGATCGGCACCGCTACGCGAAATTGATTGACCGATCCGTCGTCATACGTGAGCGAGACTGCCCCGTTCTTGCCGTATTGCCATTTTGTAATTTCCGTCTTACCGACCTGGCTAATGACGAAACGTGAGGAAGAAATCATTATCCCAATCACAGCGAGTACACCGATTGTCCACTTCATCGCACCTCCTCAACCTTCGCAGCAGCTGGGTACTCAGAATCGTGTGTGGGCGGATTATAAACGGCGAGCAATGGCGATGATGCAACAACGAAGCAGAATATGATTGCCGGGAGCGGCTGCCAACTAAACTTCTATTCGGCCCGTAAAGCTTTGATTGGCTGAATAGAGGCCGCCCGTAGAGCGGGAAGCAGGCTTGCTGCGCCGGCGCAGAACAATAGAGCAGCCGCCGGCAGCAGAAGAGACACAGGATCGATGGCGCCCACATGATAGAGCCGGGATTTCAGCAACCTCCCGATTATCAATGCGAGAGGCAGACCCATCGCAAGCCCGAGAAGAGTCTGTACGAATGCGCCTTGAAGTACAAAGAGCGCAATCCGCGGCCGGTCGGCCCCGATCGCCATGCGCACGCCGATCTCGGGGGTGCGGCTTGCAACGCTGTAGGCAGTGACGCCGTACAAGCCAAGCGATGCGAGGATCAGCGACAGCGCACCAAAGAACCCGCTGAGCCGCACAAGGAGGCGCCGCTCATCGAAGTTAACGTTGATCTGCTGCTGCAACGGCTGGATGCTGACGATGGCGAAGTTCGGATCCACATCCCGGAACACGTCACGGATCTGGTGGTCAAGCCGCCCCGGATCGCCATTGATCCACAGTTGTGCTCCGGTAATGAAATGACTCCACTTTTCGTTATCCCTCAGGGAAGCATCGGTGTAGTCGGAATGCTGTGCAAGAGGTGCAAACACCATAGGTTGCGGAGCCTCTTCGGGATTCGCGTATTTGGCATCCCGGACGACGCCGACAATTTGAAAGTCCTTGCTGTGGGCGGGACTAGAGAAGCCGAAGACTTTGCCGAGCGGATCGACGCTTGGGAAGTACCGGCGCACGAATGACTGATTGACGATCGCGACCTGTCGCGAGGTTGAATTATCCGCTTCCGTGAATTCGCGTCCTTCAAGCAGTTGCTGCCCGATGGTGTCGAAGTATCTCGGGCTCACACGGTCCCACAGCACTTTGCGCGAGCCGTCGATGCTGGGCATCCCTTCTCCGGGTTTGACCACGAGCTGTTCCCAATGTGCCGTGAACGGCGAGTAGAGAGCCAGGCTTGCGCTGCGCACGCCCGGCAAGCGTTCCAGCCCCTCCTGCAGTTCGCGGTAGAGCAGATTCAGATGTTCGTGACTATACGCCGCCAGGGGCTCCTCCATGCGCAGCACAATGCGGTTTTTTGCAATGAACCCGAAGTCCTCCCCCTCGATATTGAGCAGGCTTCGGGTTAACAGGCTTGCCCCCGCCAGCATGCTGACCGAGGCCGCCACCTGCAGCATCACAAGCAATTTGCGCAGATGCGGCTGGCTTTCTGCGCTCGCACGTCCCACGCCGCGCATCGCCTCTATGGGATTGGTGCGTGCCAGCAGCCACGCCGGCGCTGTACCGAAGCAGACACCGCTCAGCAGCGCCACCGCGGCACAGAATCCCAGCATCGGCCACGACAATCCCACATGCATCGCGATCGCGTTCGCAGGGCCGAAGGCAAGACGTACGACGAGATGGGTTCCCGCAACCGCCAGAAGCACGCCTGCGATTCCGCCCAACAGGGCAAGAACAAGGCTTTCTGTGAGCGCCTGCCGGATCAGCCGAGCCCCGGAAGCGCCGAGCGCACTCTGGATGGATACCTGCGCCCGGCGCGTCATACCTCGGGCGAGCAACAGGTTCACCACATTCGCACAGGCAATCAACAGGACCATCGTGCACACGGCAAGTAGAGTCTTCAAGCTCCTGCCGTACTCTTCGCCCAGTGCGCCGACCCCGGTCGCGCAGCGTGCGATTTCTATCCTCTGCTGCGGAACTTGTTGTTCCAGTTCCGCCCGGCGATTGGGCATCATGTCGGCATCGGAAATGAGCCAGTGCCGCAGCAACGAGGTCAGTTCCGATGAGGCGCCCGCAAGCTGTGCTCCCGGCCGCAACCGGCCAATCACGCGAAGCCATGCGCTAGAGTGAACGAGGTTGTAGGAGGCTTCCGCGTCGGTTAGATACTCGGTCTGAAGAGGTATCCACAGAGAGGGCGGAACATTGCTCATCGTGTCACCGTAAAAGCTCGGTGGCGTGATGCCCACCACTTTGAAGCTGAACCCTTCGAACGTGAAATTGGCATTCACCACCGAGAGATCGCCCCCGAAGTCCTGCTGCCACGTGCGATAGCTCATCACAGCCACTGGGGCTGAGTTCCTCTGGTCGTCGGCAAATGTAAGGAGCCGTCCGGCAAAAGGCTGAACGCCGAGCGTCTGGAAATAATTGCCGCTTACGTATTCGCCCAGCAGTGCCTGGGCCTGCCCTACGTGGCTGCCATAACGCACGCTGAGGATGTGCGGCTCTGCCTGGAACGCCGCAACCTGCTCGAACTGCGGAGTCGAGCGGCGCAATAGCTGATAAAAGTCGTAGGAGAAGATACCCCATTCACCTTGCGGGTCGTTCGAATAGCAGCAGGTCTTTCCAGTTCCAATGCGGTAGAGGCTGCCGGGATCAGGCACGGGAAGCGACTTAAGCATCACGGTATAAATCAGCGAGAACATCGCCGTGGTGGCACCGATGCCGAGCCCTAAAGTAAGCACGACCGTAATCGTGAATAACGGCGCAAGGCGAATCTGGCGCAGCGCGTAGCGGACATCGGCGAGCACTGAAGAGCTCATTACACTCGTATATATTCCCTTTTCTGAACAATCAAGCGCCGATTGGAACCGGTCTGCGTTACCGACCAGGATGCGAAAATTACCGGAAGTCGGGTCGAGAGCTTGGACCCCGACTTCGCGAGTGGCTGACACGTTACGCAGGCAGTCTGCTGGCCAGAGACTGCCGTCCCGCTTGTTATGAACTTTGATCGTTAAAACCCAAGGCGCTCAACCTTTTGCAAACAGCGCGGCCGAACCCGCTAAGCATCTATGAAAATCAACTGTATTTCGAGACGATTTCCAAAACGCCACGCGTTCCGAAAACACTGAACCTTGCCTGTTAGAATCTCATCTACACACTAGGAATGCTTCCCAAGAACCTGCGGCCGCTGCTCCCTTACCTGAAACGTTATCGCTGGGGATACATCTTCGGCACCGTTTGTGTTTTCCTTACCAACGGCATTTGGATTCTCTTCCCACTGGTAATCGGCAAAGCCGCCGACGACTTACACACGGGAGTCACGCAGCACAAACTGCTGGTTTATGCCGGATTGCTTCTTGCCATTGCTGTCACGAAGGGGATCTTCCAGTTCCTCACCCGCTGGGTCGTAATCGGCATCTCCCGCGACATCGAGTTCGATCTCCGCAATGATCTCTTTGCCCGCCTCGAAAACCTGAGCTACTCGTACTACCAGCGCCATCGCACCGGCGACATAATGGCGCGCGCCACCAACGACCTGAACGCAGTCCGGATGTTGCTCGGACCAGCGATCATGTATTCAGCGAATACGCTGGTTTACACGGTTGGAGCGCTCTCTTTCATGATTTCGATCAGCCCCTGGCTGACGCTTTTCACCTTCCTGCCGCTACCTGCGGTCAGCATTATCATTCAGACTTTCGGCCGCCGCATTCACGAGCGCTTCGAGCGCATTCAGGCCATGTTCTCCGACATCTCGGCTCGCGCCCAGGAGAACTTCTCCGGAGCCCGCCTGATCCGCGCCTATGTACAGGAAGAGGCTGAAATCAAGGCGTTCGAGAACGAAAACAAGGAATACATCCGTCGCAGTCTGAAACTCGTTCGTCTCATGGGCATGCTCTGGCCTACCCTCGAACTGATGCTCGGATGTGCCGTAGTTCTCGTTCTCTGGCTCGGAGGACGCGAAGTTCTCACCGGGCAATCGACTATTCGTCTGTTCACCAGCCTTGGAACTGCAAACCCCGGTATCGCGACAACGATGAAACTCGATGGATCGATGAGCGTCGGCCAATTCGTTTCCTTCAGCACTTACATGATGCAGCTCACATGGCCGGTGATTGCGCTGGGATGGGTCATTAACATCTTCCAGCGCGGGACCGCATCGCTGATCCGCATCAACGAGATAATGAACGAGCAGCCCGAAATCCAGAATGCTCCCGGCGCGCAGGATCGCAACATCACTGGGGAGGTCGAATTTCGTCACCTGAACTTCAGCTATGAAGGCAAGCAGGTTCTGCACGATGTGAACCTGAAGATCCCTGCAGGAAGCAGCCTCGCCATTGTAGGACCAACCGGATCGGGCAAGACCACACTAGTCGATCTCATTCCCCGCATCTACGATGCCGAACCTGGCATGGTTCTGATCGATGGTCGTCCGATCCGTGAATACTCGTTGGAGTCGCTGCGCCGAAACATCGGCTTCGTGCCGCAGGAGACTTTCCTGTTCAGCGATCGAATTCGCGAGAACATCGCGCTTGGGGTAGATTCGGCGACCGATTCTGACGTGCGCAGCTCTGCAGAGGCAGCCAACATTGCCGTCGACATCGAAGCCTTCCCCGAGAGCTACGAAACGATGGTCGGCGAACGCGGCATTACGCTCTCTGGCGGGCAGAAACAGCGCACCGCAATCGCCCGGGCCCTCATCCGCAATCCGCGAATACTGATCCTGGATGACGCGCTCTCCAGCGTCGACACGCAAACGGAAGACAAGATCCTCAATCATCTTCGGGACGTCATGGCAGGCCGCACCACAGTCTTCATCTCACACCGCGTATCCACAGTCCGCAACGCAGACCGCATTGCCGTCCTGCACGGAGGACGCATCGTAGAACTAGGCACACACGACGAACTCATTGTCCGCAACGGCTACTACAGCGACCTGTACAACAAGCAACTGTTAGAAGAAGAGCTAGCAGAAGTCTGAGCTCACGTAGGGACTGTATGGATGGACAGCCGCCCTCGGCTGTCCAGTCGAGCGCAGCTCGACCTGCGCTTGAAGACCACCTTTTGACAACCGCCTACTAGCAAGTCGTCTAAACTGTCGTGACTATGCAGCGCGTCAGCACACCGGAAATCCTGGACTCGGACAACTGTCCCAAACAGGAAGTCGAGGCCTCGCTCCAGGATCTGTGCCGAATCAACCGCTGGTTCGGCGGCGTAAACACCACGCGCAAGCTGATCGAGCGAGTAGCCTCTGCAACCGGTGAAAAGAAATTTTCATTGCTGGAGGTTGCTGCAGGATACGGCGAAGTCCCCAGACAAGCAGGCGAGCAGCTCTTGAAAAAGGGTATTAAGCTGGAAATTACCGATCTCGACCGCGTGCCAACTCACCTCCAGCGCAGCCATCGCGTTCTGGTTGCCGATGCGCTCGCGCTGCCGTTCGCCGACAACAGCTTCGATCTGGTCAGTTGCAGCTTGTTCGCGCACCATCTCGAACCGGCGGAACTCGCGCGCTTTAACGAGGAGGCCTGCCGCGTAAGCCGCAGCGCCGTGCTGATCAACGATCTGATTCGTCACCCGTTGCACCTGGCGCTGGTGTACGCGGGTTTTCCCCTCATGAGAAGTTATATCTCCAGACGAGATGGAGTGGCCTCCGTGCGCCGGGCTTACGAACCAGAGGAGATGCACGAGATTCTATGCACCAGCAAATGCTGCCAGAAGATCGAGATCACGCGTCACTATCTGTTCCGCATGGGAGTAATTGTCTGGAAGGCCTGAACGTCTGAGTGGAGACTGGCGAACAAGGTTCCTCGCGATCCTCTGTGTGCCCTGTGGTGAGCCTTTCCTTATTTCGATACAACTTGAATAGGTTCGTCCAAGCGCAATGGCTTCCCCGGTGTATCCGTGACTTCCATCGCACGTCCATGCCTGGCGTAAACCGCAATTACCTCAGCCTGAGACCAGTCCAAATCCCATCCATTCTCGATGGCCACGAGCGTGTATTTTCCTGGAGTCACGTCTCGCAGGCTGAAGGTGCCATCCAGATCGCTCTGATCGCGCCGGAACAAGTCGCGATTTCCTTCCACATCTTTTGGAACCAGGACAACCATCGCTCCGGCGAACGGTTTCCCTGCGCGTTTCGTGATTCCCTGCACCACAATGCTTCCCGCAGTGGCGGTAACGGAGATCGAAGCAGTGGAACCCGCCGCAATGGTCACATGACGGCCAGAAACTTCTGCTCCTTCCGCAGTGACCCGCGAAATGGAATAATTTCTGCCCCTCGCAAACAAGACGACTTCGTACTGTCCCGCGGGAATCTGCTGGATCTCGCCCTCGCCATTTGCGTCGACTTGCGAGCCTTTTATACCGTGCCTACCTTGCGATCGAAGTGCAGCAATCAGTTCAGCGGGCTTGCTTGCCCCCAGTAGTTGCACCGACATTTTGACGTTGCTGGAAGCTTCCGCCGCAGATGTGTCCACCTCCTGGCCCTGGGTCGTGAGATCGACTCCACTAATCTGCGACCTCTCCCCTTGGCCCATAAGCGACACATCATAGCGTCCGGCGGGAATGCCACTGACCTCAATCACTCCCGGAGACACCATGGATGTGACTGTTGCTTCAATATGAGTCGACTCGCCAAACGAATGCTGCTCGAACTGCGGAACCTCAACCCCGCGTCTCCCATCTCCGGAGACCCGAAAACGAAGTCGCAGCGCCGGAACGGGATTCAGATGGATATCGACTTCCAACCGATCACCCCCGCGCACCGGAATCGGGCTCGCACTATCGGAATCGGTCGTGTCGGGATAATACGTCAGCGGATAGGCGACATCCAGCGAGCGATCTGTGCCAGTTTTGGTCTGAGTACCAGCATTCGAACCCTCTGCATCCGACGGAGGACTCACCGCGTACCACGGCTTGGCCGTTGCCGAAAGATAATATGTCCCCGGCCTTAGCGAGGTCATCTCGTACTCTCCGAGATCGTCCGTGGTGGCGTTTTGCGCATTACGGATCCGGTCTACTCCTTCGCTGTGGTCGTCGTAGTACAGAGTGACCGTCGCGTGTCGCACCGGGTCTCCGGCTTCATCCAGGACTCTCCCGAAAATCATTCCATCGGGCGCGAGCTTCAGGACAAGGTTCTCCGTATCGAGTCCTGCCCCGGTCACAATTGCGGTTGAGAACTGATCATGCTGATCGTATGCGGCAGGAATGTATCCCCGCTTAAATCCAGTCAAAGAGAACTTTCCGGCCGGAACCGTCGGGAACAGGAATTTACCATCTTGCGATGTGATCACCGATTGAGACTTCTGGGGAGTCGCGGTATCGGCGAGCGTAGCCCGCGCTTGTGCCAGCGGGTGCCCATCAATCTTGTTCACCAGGATTCCGGCCACTCTGAAACGTCCGGTGAACGGTTGTGCCTGATCACCAGCCTGGGCCGCCAGGCCTGAAGCGCAGAGGCAGCAAGCCAAAGTAGCAATGATCCGGAATTTAAGAGTTCGACGCTTCCTGACCATGCTTCCCTACTCGTTTGCAGAGATGATCTGAACCTGCACCGTGGTCTTCTGGCCGGCACTCAGATGCACAACCTGTCCTTTCGACTCGTACGCCTTCATTGCCTCCGCATCGCGATAAGGCAGCCGCAATTGCGGCTTGCTAAACGCGAGAATGCGGTAATCTCCAGGCACCATCATCTGCAGATTGAACTTGCCCTCTTCCGCGGCACCTAACTGCTGGAATTGGCCCGAGCTCTCCGGCAGTGGGACGCAATATACCCACGCTCTAATTTCCCCGGCAGATGAAGACGCATTCTGCTCGCCGAGAGCGCCGACCGTGCCCTCGAGCTCTGCGCCGTCGTCGCGCAGCGTTATGTCGATGGGACCGCTCGCGCCAGAACCGATGACCAGCGGCTGCTTCAGCAGATCGGTCGAGCCCATCGTCGCCGATGCCACGTAGCCGCGCGATGTTGAGAGCCGCAGCCAATACCGCTCGGGGGGAACGCTATCCAGCACGAGCGCATCATCGTTCGGTGCGGTCGGCGCTCGCAGCGATCCACCGCGCCGTTCAAAGTCGTCTGCGCTCAGCAGGTTAGCTTGCAGGTACAGGCGAGGCCCGCGGATACGGAATGCATTCTTGCCTTCGCCCCAGGTTCCAGACCCACTCCAGCCTGTATCGTTGAATTCCTCTTTGACATTCAACGGAATGGAACTATTCGGCGTCAGCGTAAGGCTGGGACCTTGCAACAGTGGTGCGTCAGCGACTCGGATGTTCGCCCTCCCGCTGGCCGACTTCGGACCATAACTCGCGACTTGAACTACATAATTGCCGCTCGGCAACATGCCTTCGATTCTTTGCTCCGCGTGGTTATAGCCCAACTCATAGCGCGATCCGTGCTGACCTTGCACCGACACACTGAAACCGCCAGAGATATCCCCGTTCGCAACAGGAATTCGCACGGGATAATAGGGCTGCCGCGAGATCGTCAGATCGGCCTCAACAGTTTGTCCCGCGTCGAGTTCAATCGTGGAACCGGCTGCCAGTTCGGTGACTCCCGGATAGTAGAGCGGAGGATACCCATACAGTTGCGATCCCGGGAGCGCAGCAACTGGATCGTTGTCCATCCATTCTTGCGTTGCAATCTTGTATGAGCCCGGCAGCAGCTCCGCGAAACGAAATTCGCCCGCCGAGTTCGCCCGAACAGTTGCACTCGGAAGCCAGCGCGGGAGCCCCTCTTCCACCTCCCGGGAGAAGATCTGCACCGTCACGCCAGCGGCGGACTCAGATCCCGCAGCCGCCACGCGACCCTTGATAATGCCTTCCGGCAGAAGAGAAATGGTGAGATCGTTGTCCGCCGAAGATTCCGCGACTTGATCGGGCAAATCCAGAAACCCAGGTTTGCGCGCCATGAGGCCCACTGGAATTTGATGCCC
>Ga0207702_10003210_pt1 | contig 15092 bp, 27 predicted proteins | sample KBSCornC62_FD_184302 | JGI IMG/M metagenome (GOLD analysis project Ga0207702, IMG submission 184302) | Corn rhizosphere microbial communities from Kellogg Biological Station, Michigan, USA - KBS Corn C6-2 (SPAdes) (version 2) | ecosystem: Host-associated > Plants > Roots > Rhizosphere > Soil ...
CGATCGACGTACCACCACACGACGAGCCGACGTCGAAGGCGACGGAGCCGGCCGCGCAGGGTCCTGCGTGCGGGCTCGGGTCGCGCGAGCGCGGAGCGGTAGGGGTTCATATGTAACTCCGATCGTCTCGCGCATCGGGCCCCCACGGACCGAAGCGATCTTCAATCGGTTCGTCTTGACTGCGAGCTTCAATGCAAAGCTGATGAGCCGCCATGAGGTGTCCGTGTGTGTTCGCCCGCGAGTGAGGGGATCTATCGTCGCCCGATGCACATTCGGCCAGACCTATCAGGTGTTGCAATCGGCCGATCACCACGAGCAGGTCCCGACGGGTGGGCTTGCGGCGCTTCATGCGTCGTTCAACTTGAAGAGAACGCGCGTCTGCGCTCACGATGGCTTCTCCCCGGCCTTCTTCAGCTCGATTCGAATTGTCTCTTGCGCCTGCCTGAGCGCCTTCTCGAAGCGCGGATGGTGCTGGTGACACATCGCCGCATCGGACTGGATGCACTGCTTGCACGACGCCATTTTGATTGAGGCAACCAGCTCTCGAAGCACGTCCAGAGGCTTCATCGAAGCACGATGTCGCCAACGGCCCGCACAACCACAGGATACGACTCATCCAGAGGCCCGCTGGGATGCGTCGGCGGACGTATGTGAATATGATTCGGCACGATTGCCAGAATCTCTGGGGTGATCGATTGGACGTTCACCTGTACGGCATAGCCCCCTTTGTCATCCAAAGTGATGCCGACCCCTCTCAACCACGGAGGCCTAGCAAGATGCCGAATCACGATGTCTCGCGCCGCTCGGGCGCCTTCTCTGGTTCTCATATCGGCTCCCCATGATGCGGATGCTTCGGATTCTTTCTTCGACGTCGCGACGCCTCAATGCGCGTCTGCTCGACAGCTCCGAGCTTGATCGCCAGCGCTCGCTTCGCAGGCGTGAGATCGTAGTGGTCGCCCATGATATGCTCTTGGAACACGAGCGCCGGAGGCCGAGCTTCGCCGCGAACGCGTGCAGCTCCTCAAGCGTGTCGGCTTCGAGGTGGCACGAGCCGCCCTTGAAGCATCGGATCTTCGTGGGCCACTGGACGAGGTTATCGACGTAGACGGTCATAGCGATAATGCCTTGAACAACTCGCCTACCCGAGCCGCGACGGCATAGACAGCGCCGCTCGTGAGCGCTGCGTATTTCCACGGGTCTCTCCGCTTCATCTGCTCTAGTTCTTGCTTTCGGTGTCGCTGGTCAGCGATGCGCCGCTTACGATCGAAGCGACGTCTTTTGTTCCTTTGGATCGCCCGCCGAAGTCTTCGCTTCGTGCACATCCAGGCTTCACGAGTGTCTGTGCCCCGCGCACGTCGCCGTCTCTTGCGCTTCTTTTTCGGCTTCGCAAGTTCTTCGGCGATCACGCGATCCCATTCGGCGAGAAGGCCTTCGATCTTCCAGAACATCTTTCGAACGACCTCCCCATTTTCGATCGTTTCTTCGTGACGATCCGGAGCGCTTCCATAGACGGGCACCATCTTGTACTTCGGTCGTCCGCTTCGATCTCGGACCGCGTGCCAGGCGTCTCCTGACTCGAAGAGACCTCGCGCCACGAGTGCACGACAGACGAATACCCGCCGGCCGACTCTCCGGACTTTGACCAAGCTGTCGTCTCGTGCGTCTTCACGGGCTGTCTTCCTGATTCATCAAAGCCCGAAGGCCCGTAGTATCGAGAAAGACCGCGGAAAGCGTCGTCGGTCGCTACGGACACGATCGTGAGCCAGTCGCCGTCTCGACGAAAAACCATTCCGATCGATGTACCTTTCGGCGCCGGGATCATCTCAGTACCTGTCGGGCTTGTCGAAAGTCGACCGAATCGCGTCGGCGATCTTCTCGATTGTCTTCTCACGATTGGCGCCGAAGACCCTCTCGACAGCTTCGACGATGAGTTCCTTGAGCTTTGCCTGAAACTTCGGATCAGCCTCCATCATCTTCCCCGCTTCTTTCCGGGCGACATCGCCGGCCGCCTCGTGAAAGGCTTTCTCGATCACCGATCGTCGGTCGTACTGATTGTCGGTGCGAGCGAGGAGGCTCGCGAGGGCGGCCTTCATGAACTCGTCGCGCTTCTCCTGCGTGAGCTGGAGAAGGATGGCCTCGGAGAGGATGTGGTGAAGATCTTCGGCTTTCAATTGGACGTTCATAGTCATGATTTTCTCCGGTTATAACCCCAAGGAAACGCACTTCATCCGCGCGACGAACAGTGCATCGGCACCATGCAGAAGCGCCTCCGTCACGCGTGTCAAAGGACCGGTATAGGACATGCGTTTCCTTCGAGTCACGACGCTTCCCGTCACGATCGACTCCAAACCACTTCGGTATTGACGCCGCGGTTGATGCTCTTCGCGTCTCGGAAGTGGACGAACGGAAGCCACGTTGCGCCCTTCTGCTCGCATACGATCACTTGTCCGCGTCGACTCTGCGACCATGCGGCGAGATGGTCGTAGTTGCCCACGCGTGCACGATAGTGCCGACTGCCAATGTACGGAGGATCGACGAACCATGTGGCTTCGACGTCCGGCGCGTCGCTGTAATCACCTTCGATGAGTCTCCAGTGCCGGATGCGAGGCACCTGGTCTGCGATGCGCTGCCTGGCGTACGCGCCCCAAAATGACGACGGCCACTTCCCCGAAAGGAGCCATGCGCTCGTCGTCGTGTTCGCTGGCTGAGTTCGTCCACGTCCGCACCAGAAGCCGATGAGCGAACGCGGCTCCGGCGCGAGTTCGAAGCGTTTCTCCGGATCGAGAGGCAGCCTCATTACCTCTTCGACGCTGACGGAGATCAACCAACGCCAAAGAGCCGCAACAACCGGTTCGCGCTCGACGAGAATAACGTCGTGGTGTGCGTAACGGGTTGCGTAGCCAGCGGAGCCTGCGAACGGCTCAATCAGCATTCGATGCGTCGGAGCCGGGTACCTCGTGGCGAGAGTCCATTTGCCACCGAAGAACGAAAAGAACGGTCGAAGAGGCTTCACGACGCACCTATCCCACCCAAGTACGCCTCACGCACCCACGCGAAGCCCTCGGGCGTCGGAAAACACCGCGGCGTCGCCCACGTAACCTTCGTTTCGATCCGCACGTACCCGAGCACCTTGAGCGTCGTCGCGGCGTCGGCCTCTTCGCCGACAAGGATGGCCTTGCCTTGCGTCGCGCGGAGACAGACGTGGGAGAGGAAGTCTCTCTGGAATAGGCTCAGGAGAACGATCATCGCAGCCTCCATAGAACGTAGGCCACGGCCGCCCAGAGTCGACACCGCCAGCACGTCTTCGATTCCTCGAGCGCCTTCGTGTAGCGCGGGCTGTCAGCGAACTCCCCGAGGCGAAGTTCGTGCTCGTCGCACTTGCGCGGGGTCATTCTGGTGTCGCCATTGCGAAAGCGTCAGCGTCCACTTCGAATCCGCCGCACGAGACGCATCTGCGGACGTCACACCAATGGCAGTGATTCGGCAGCGTGCAACACTTCACCGCTTCGAGCTTGCAAGGCGCGTCGTCGTCGGGACACTCGGCGCCTTCCATCGTCACGCGGACACCGTTCAAGTCAGCCATCCTTCCTCCTATCTTCGGTCAGCCCCTCAAGTACTTTCCGCGCCGTCTCGCACGCCTCGTCCGCCGTGCGGGAGATATGCAGCTCGCGACCCACTTGCCGGGCGAAGACCTTCACCTTCCCGCGGAAAGGCTTGCCGTGGATGCGCACGAGGCCGCGCTCCTCGAGCGCCTTCGCCGTCTCGGCATACTTGGTGACGATACCTTCGTCGTAATGCTCCACCGCGCGCCGGAGCAGGTTCCAATGCTTCGCGCGAAGGGCATAATGGATGCGCCCGCACGCGCACGTGCGGAGGTGCAGGCGGCGGCATCGAAAGCAGATGAGCTTGCTCACGACGCCTTCCCCGTTTTCTTCACCGCCTCGCCAGGCAGTGTAATGCCAATCGATCGCATCGCGACGTCGAGCGCCCCTGGCGTGTGATCCATGAGCACGACGGCCATCTTCAGCGAGCGCGGAGTAGTCTGGTAGATCTCGAGCATGTCTTGTAAAGCCTTGATGTGCCCCTGCTTGGCCTTGATGTTTTCGCTGTTGATTCGCTCCAAGTCTTCGAGAATTCGAATGCGTCGAGCCTGCCTCGAAATCTTGTCTCGGAACATGAGACGCCACTGCATGAAGATGCAGAAAGCGGCACCGACCGCTGCGCAGAGGACAATGATCGTGTTCGTCATGTGCGCCTCTTTTCGTCGAAAACCAACTTTACGCCGACGTGGTGCAGTCGCAGACGCTCGTTCGCGACGTCGAGCGCGGACTGTGGAATACCGAACGCCGCGTCGCGACACTCTTCGAGAGCATCGGCAAGTCGAGCGGCGGCGAGCTCAATGTCGAGCGCGAGTCGGCCGTTTCGGTTCGCGTCGCTGATTCCGTCGCTCACGGCTTCCACCCGGCCTTCTTCAGGACGCCTTCGATGTCAGGCGGAGTCCATCCCTCTGGCTTTTGCACTTTACCGTCCTCTCTCTTCGGTCCGCCCGCCTTGGCCATGTTCGCCCGCATCACCTCGGCGAAGAGTTCGTTGCTCGGGAGGCCGAACTCGAGGTCCGTCCCTTCGAGGATGACCTTCTGGTCGGCGAGGCCGTCCGCGAGAGCGGGGAGATCGACCCGCACAGGTGACAGATCGATCAGCTTTTGTAGGTATTCCTCGATACATCGGAAATAGCTGCCAGACATGTAAGGGTCGAACATCGCCCGTAGCGTCTCGACAAATTCCTCGGCGCTGAGCCGAGCTCGAAGGCGCACACGGTCGTCGCTCGGCACGTGCGGCCCGGGAAGGACGGGTTGGTCCATCTCGTCGTGAAAACACACGAGCGATGCGCGTCGATCGAACGCTACGCCTCCGGCTCCGTCTTCCCCGTTATCTTCGAAGACTGGTCGCTCGCCACACGCGACCTTCCACGTACGCATTTCGCTAGCACGTTCCTCGTACGTCTGCGACTTATCGCGAGATTCGGGTGTCCATGCATCACGCTTCTTGATCTCGTCGGCGAGATACCACGCGGCTTTTTTCAAGTCTTCGAGGCCATTCTTGAGCCCCTCGCGCCACACGTACTTCACCACGTTGCCGATGTTGAACGACATGTGACGCGTGACGTCGATACACTCGATCGGATGCCCGCACTTCGAACACTTCGCTTCAGATGAGGTGTAATGCTTAGGATGGTCGACGTTGCTCATTTCGCTTTCTTCCTCTCCGCTCGCACGGCCGCGCTCTTCCGCGCCGCCTCAGCCGCCTGCTCCCTCGTCCATCGCCGAGCATTCCCGCTCGCTTGAGCGGCCTCTCCGCCGAGCCGAGCCATCTCCTTGCGTACCTCTTCGGGAAGGTCCGCGATGTTGCTCGCGCGAGAATGGATTCGTTGCTCCTCGGGCGTCCAACGATGACCGCTGGCGCGTCCGCCCATTACGGCGATCTCTCGTTGCCGCTCGGGCGACATCTTCGCGAAACTCATTTCTTTTTCCTCTTCATCATCTGGAAAATGCTCGAACGGTCTCGACCGAGAAGCGTTCCAATCGCCTCGAAGCTCCACCCTCTGTCTCGAAGGAAGGTGACGAACTCCAACCGCGCACGCACAATATGAGAGAACGCGCTCATGCTCCCGATCTCCTCGACGGTGACGTGTTCTTTCAATGCGATCTCTTTCGCGATTTCGTAGAGCCCGCGCTCCATGAGCTCGGCCGTGAACGCCCGCTCGCTCATTTCCGGAGCTCGGTCGCCCGTTCGGCCGCTTCGCTACAAGCCGGCAGGCGTCGCATTTGAAGCGTGTAATCGTCAGCCCATAGCGGGAGTCCCTCCTCATCGTAGAGGGTCTCGCGCTCTGTACCTCCGTGCTCGAAGGCGCCGCAGGTCCCGTCAAGTTGAGCTCGATGACACGTACCACATTTAGTGGCGTCCTCAGGCTCGATGTCGATGATGATTGACAACTTCACGGTCAGATCTCTCGGTACAGCGTGTGGGCCCAGCTCGGGAGCCAGAGGACACCGCAAAGGATCGCGGTGACGACACGCACACCTTCCGACGGACCCCACCAGAAGGCGCCGAGGAGCCGGTACGACTTCCAGCCCCACAAGATGGCGCCGACCGCGTAGGCAAAGAGAACCGCGGTCATGGTCGTCCGTTCGCCGTACGCCATGGCATTGCATCGATGAGCAACGTTCGAAGGTACGTCTCGTCCATCTTGTCGATCGCGTGATAACCGACGTGGATGGGCTCAAGGAAAAGCGTGCGCCCCGGCATGTCGACGCAGTAGTAGAGGGCGTGAAACGGATCGCCGTGAATGTTCTTCGTGCGCTCCTTCTTGATGAGCGTGAAGCACAGTTCGGCGGTGATTTCTTTTTTCAGTTCGGTCATGGTCTGCCTTTCTTTGCCGAGTTCTTCGCTCGTGTTTCGCGCGATCGTTCGTCCTTCAGCCGCTCCTTGGCGGCGTCGAGCGAACGCACCGCGTGCCCCATGTCACGCACCCAATCGAGCAGCTCCTCTTTCAGGTACGGCGCCTGGCCGATGATTCCGCGTGCGTGCGAGATGACGACTTCGGTCCGAAACTTCACATCGCGTTCTGCTCGTTGAACCGGCGTCATGCCTTCACCCGCCCTTTCCTCGCAGCCAACCCGAGGCGCTCTTCCTCTTCCTTCACCAGCCTGCGAAGGAGCTGCGCCACGTCGATGTCGTGATGCTCGGCCACCTTGCGGAATCTCGCCTGCTCGGCGGCGTCGAGCCGCATGGCGAACTGTTTGTCTCGCATGCTCTACGTATACACACTGCGTATACGGAGCGCAAGGGCTATCGATCCGAATGCCAGATTCCCAACGCCACGGCATCGCGCATGTTATGCACCGACGAGCGAGGAAGCTTCGCCTGCTCCACGATGAGCGTCTCCGCCATCGAAAGCTTCGCCGCCGCACGCGCCCAGCAGACCTCTTTCGGCAGCTGCCCCTTCCACGCGCGAGGAAGAACGTGCTCGACCTTGCAAACCGGAGACGAGTAGAACTCGGTCAAGCGACCGACGAGGATGCTCAGCGTCACCAAGTCGTTCGCCGGGACAGGGTTCTGCGGATAGACCTGTGGGCGCTCGATGACGACGAATTCAACGCCGGTGGCTGAAGGTCTCACGCCGTCCGAAGTGAAAATGCCGCATGCAATAAGCACGGCTTTTTCGAAGTATGCGTACCCAGAGCACGTACCGGGGTCGATGTAGAGGTTCAGCCCCATGCGATCAGCCGCCCCTCTTTGAACACGCGTTTCGCTTCCTTCGACCATCGGCGCATCGCCACGGCTTCGACCTTGATCTTCACGTGACGAAGCCACGGCGCGGCGCCCGCGAGCATAAGCCGCTTGAGCTCCTCAGCACTCTCGTGCTCGGTGCCTTCGTTCACCTCGAGAATGAACTCGTCATGGACGAAGTTCACGATCCGCGCACCGAAGAGCGGAGACTCCTGATCGAGGTAGCAAGCTTTCATCACGCGCCAGCCGGCGTCTTTCGCAATAGTAGCTCCGGGCCCTTGGAAGAACGTATTGCACGCGGCGCAGTACGTCGCTCGCCCGCGTTGGAAACCTGAGTACGGAAGGACAACGGGTTCATCGTTGTCGACGAGCTGCGTGACGTACGCGAAGAAATCGCGCATGTCCGGCGTCGTCTCGAACCACACGCGCTTCAGTTCGACGGCCTGATCGACGTTCAACCGAACGCCGTACGATTGAAGTGCGAAGTGTACGAACGTCTCGGCACCGAGCCCACCGGGGAAACCAAACGACGCCGGCTTCGCCGTGTCTCTACCATTCTTGATCCACGCGTACTTCTTATGGTCCTGATTCGCATAGATCGCCGCCGCCTCCTCGTACGGAAGCTGAAGAAGCTGCGCTGCGATCTCGAGATGCGGGTCTCGGCCGGCATTCAGGATGTCTGCCAGGACAGATCGACCGAAGAGCATGGTCATGCTTTCTGCGAGCGTGCAAAGCTCGAGCATTCCGTAATCGCAGGCGACAAACACCTTCCCAGGCCTGGGCACGAAGCACTCGCGCACGCCGGCCTTACGGCGCACGTTCTGAATGTTTGGCTTCGATGAGGACGTTCGTCCAGTCGCGAGAATCGAATCAAATCGCGAATGGATCGGGTACGTCATCCCCAAACGCAACGCCGGGATGTCCTTCTTGATGACCGCATTGAGTTCTGCGAACTCGGCGTAATCGAGCATCAGAGGATCACCGGACTCTTTGCACGCGGCGCGAGACGTCGAGATCTTTCCTCCATCGGTCACGGGCGCCTGCCGTCCTTGGCCTACGAAACCTTTTTCGATCCGCGCCGCCGCGAGCTTCGTGTCCCGGGAACCCTCGATGATCGTTCCTTTCCGCGGACCGCTCTTCAGGGCCCGATCCGGCCGGATGAGCTTCGCTTCGACCAGACGCTCCTTCACGAGCTTCCGGTCGATGTTCGTCTGCTCCGCGAAGGCTTCGACGCCCGGCCCGTCTGTACATATCCCGTGCACCGCCATCAACTGTAACCAAAAGGCCGCCCGTGCCTGGAAGTGATGATCCGGGCAGAGCTCCATGTAGTCTTCCTGCGCTACACGGACGTCGTACGTCACCCGCGCGTCCGTCTTCGCGTAGAGGACCGCCTCCTTCGGCCAGAAATCGAGCGGGAGCGCGTCGAGTTCCCAGAAACGGAAGTGCTCGCAGGACCATTTCCAGTGCTCGAGAGTCCCCGGCGCGTGCGGGTTCTTCTCTTTTTTCATCCATTCGGTCTGAACCTTGCGGCCGACCTCGTGCCGCTTCCCGAGCGAATCGAGCTCGTAGTCAATCTTCGTCGGGCCCTCTTCCTCGTCGAAGTCGAACCCACGAAGGATGCCGACCGCGTTGTCCTGAAGCTTCTGGATGAGCATCGTGTCTTCGATCACGTTGCGCTCATACGCATCGATGATGACCGAAAGCGTCTCGGGCCAGGACGCGGCGACGCACGACATGTCGTACGCGACGTTGTGACCGACGATACGGATCGGATTTACGTTCCACGCCGTCGGCGCCTGAAGAAATTCCACGGGGCTTTCGCGAAAGAGGAATTCTTCCGAAGCATCAGCCATCGAAACACACACGACCTTAGGCGCCGCGCTCCAAGGAGCAATCGGATAAGTTTCCGTGTCGAGCGTCGAAAAGTCCTTATTCACGCCAGTGCGGGCCATGTAGTTCTTTCCAACCCTTCTCCGTCAGAACCCTTACAGACCCCGGCGGTCGCGGTTTGTAAACACGCCAGAAAGCCCAAGCACCGCAGGTGCAGTAACCCGGACCTTCCGGTTGTGATGCTCGATCCCAAACACGCGTGCGAAGGCATCGAGGACATTCGAGCGTCACGTCGGCGGTCTCCTCTTCCAAACCGTGAGCGGTGAATTGCGCCACTCATCCCATTCCGCACCGAGCGTGCGCCATACTACGGGACGCTTCGCTGCCTCGGCCGCCGTGATGCCTTGATCCATCCCGCCCGAGACGCCGAGATCGTAGTACACAACCGTCTTCTCGGCGTGGATGCCCCAGAGCAACCCCGCGGTGATGCCCAGGTTGCGCTCGATGGGGTTCGAGTCGTTCAAGACCTGCGGGTAGATCGCGTGCGAGGCGAAGGGCGCTTCGCCACGTCGGAACGCATCGAGCAGCGCGGCGCGGAGGTAGCGCATGTTGAGCCGCTCCGCGCCTGCGAACGGTGATTCGACGACGACCAAGATCATTGTAGTGCCTCCCAAACCGTGACGAGCTCGCGCACGTACTCGTACGGGTTCTTGTCCGACGGGTGCACGTCCAGGTTGAAGCCCGCGGCCTTGGTGTGCCCGCCGCCGCCGTGGGCCTTCGCGAACGCAGCGCAGTCGAAACTTGTGTGCGAACGCGTCGATAGGCGGATACGAGGTACGTAGACGAAGAGGGGATCGACGTCGCCGACCTTCCGGCTTCCGTCGAGGACGCTCGGATGACTCGCGGCGAGCTCGCCTCTGCCTTCGGGACCTTTCTCGACGTCGTACCCGAAGGCAACGACGAGATCCGCGTGGTCGTGGATGAACTCCGCGACGTCGCTCGAAAGCGCAGGGCCTTCGAACACAACGACCCGCGTCCCTTTCGCCGAGGTGAACCGGTACGCTTTCTCTACGGCTTCCTTCACCTCGAGCTCGCGCTTCTGAAGTAAAGTCTCACCGAAACCGTTTTGATAGGCGAGACCATGCACGATGTCGTCGAGCTTTCGCTCTTCCCAGTGCGACCACGGGAAGAACATCAGGACGGCCGCTTGTGCGCACGCCTTTCGCCAACTTCTACTTTCCCGTCGCCACGTATCGCGAATACCAGCTAAAGAAACAAGATCAGAGACCGCATCGTATGGCGTTCTGTCGTCGGGCGGCCAGCAGTCCTCTGAAGCCGCGAAGGCCTCAGAGAAAACCTTACTGTCCTTGTGATATTTCTTACGTCGACCTAGTTCCCACACATTCTCGTAGACGAGCGACGCCCCGCAGATTCCCGGCTGCTCCTTCTCGTCGCCAAAACAGCCGTTCGCACCGAACGCTTTCACTACAGGCTTCGCGGTAGCATGATGATCAAGAACGATCGTTCCGACGTCTACGTATTCTCGAAGAAGCGCCGCGTCCTGAGAATCCACCTCGTACACCGGAGTGCGAGAAAGAGACGTCGTCGAGAGCTTCGTCCGCACCGGCGGCGAGAAGTCGGCGTAAAGGACGCCGGGCTCGGGCTTGAGCGCCGCATATGCGGGGGTGCCATACTGCACGAACTGAATCTCCGCCTTCGGGAGCGCGTCGCGCAGCAGGATCGCGGAGAGGATGCCGTCGGGACAATTCGCGTGGACGATGCATTTCGTAACTTTGTCGAAGTTCATGGTTCCTCCAGAAAACAAAAGAATCCCCGAAGGGAGCCGTCTCTCCGAGCTGTCACGACGCGAGTCACCCGTCCCCTGTCGTTGGGTCGCCTACGTGGACTCGTCACGCCCTATCGCCGGATTATCGGGTGAGCACTGTCGCAGTTTCCCCGCGAGGCCGGCGTTCAAAAAGACCTACCCGATCGGTTTCAGCGAACCGTCGGCCTGCGGCAGGAACCACCGACCACCCATCTGTACCGGGGCGCCCGCGGCCTGCGCGGGAGCCGAAACAGGAGGTCCCTGTTTTGCCGCAGTCAAGTTCGGAGAAACGTATTGCCCCCGAGGAAGCTTCGCGAGCCACGCATCGAGACCTGCGCTCGATGCCGAAGGCGTCCAGTTGTGGATCGTGAAGTCGTTGCCTTTGCCCTTGGTTTTGTGTTCGTACGTTTCGAGATCGAGCGGCGAACCACCGAACGGGTTCGCATCCGAAATCGCGAACTGCACGAGTCCTTCGATCTGATCGAGAGCACGTTCTGCTTCCGGTTTGTTGTTCACGTTCACGCCGATCGTGGCGAGCACGAACCCGTTCACGTCCCGTTGGACCATGTTGAGTTCTTTGGTCATGTCGACGACCCACGACCTCCGTTCGCCCGCGGCCGGCGGGACGACGTCCGACTTGCTCGAGGAGAACGCCAACGTCTCCACGACGTCGAGCTCGGCCACGAAGACGTCCTTGCGGTCGCTCTTGTAAAAAAATCGGGAGATGTTCAATCTGTACTTGGCGTTCGCGTACGGGAAGTAATTCCCCCGACCGCTCACGCCGGCCTGCTTCAACCCGCCGAAGAATTTGTTCAATGATGACATTTCATTTTACCTTTCGTACCTGATGTCTCGTTCTCGATTCCCATAAGAGACCGAAGCATAGCAAAGTTTCTGCTCTTGCCCGCTAAGATCTTGTATCTTCCCCGCCTTCATCTGCGCTTTCTCGAATGCTTCGATGTGCTCCGCGCAGCCATTGAGCACGTCGTACGTGACCTCGTCAGCCTTCTGTCCGTCACGATGAAAACGGCCGAGGAGCTGTTCCCATCGGTCCCCTGAGGCAGGTGGCGTCGTCACAAGTCCTCTATCCCACGCGGGGAGGTTCCGACCCTCGAAGTTCGATTCGATCGAGGCGATGCACGGAACGCCATGCGCGTCTTCGATGAACACCCCTCGTCGGTCTTTCCCCTCGTCGCCGAAGTAAGGAAGTCCTGTCTTCGCCTCGAGTGCGAGACCGAAATGAACATACTTCGTCCAAATCATCCCGCCGCCCTTGAGCCATTCGGCGCACTGGCGCACGATGGCATCCGTCAACCAAATCGGCTTCACGGTCAGTTCGTATGTATCCTCGACCTTCTTCCATGCTTCGAGTGCTTCCGTGACGACGACCTCTTTGCCGTCAATCTCAACCGTGTGCCCGTCGTACCCGCCGCGACGAATCTCTTGGATAACCTGAAGCTCCGAATCAAGTTCGCGTCGGTTCGTGCGAAGGATTTTTCGACAAACTTGGTTCCACCTCTTTCGCGGCACCAACCATTCCTTAGGCGGTTCGGGATCCCAAATGTAATAGAACCCGAGCGAAATCTGCTGCGCAAGAGCGCCGATTGCAATCTTGTCTTGCAAGGGCCAGCCGTCCGGGCGCATCCAGCCAGGGTATCGGTCATCGTCTTTCACACCGCGCAGGTGCTTGAACCCTTCGAGGATCTCTGGATGCGCAGGAATGGGAACCTCGCAGACATTGAGCGAAATCGGAAGAGAGGCATCCGTGCTTGCAACCACCCCGGTCGTCGCATTGATTCTCTCTCGAATTACTTGCCGCGCAGACTGCGCATCGAAGGCGCCGAGGTCCGAGAGGGCGCCTATGCCACATCGAGAGTCTTCTTCACAGGCGTCCGACCAATCCTGAAGCTCGGACCAAACCTGAGGCAAGGGGCAGTCTGAAACGCTCCACGAGAGAAGGTCTGCGAGATCCCGAATACTTCCGTTCGTGAACGAGCCGCTCATTGCGAGCACCATGCAACCGATGTCCTCGACGTAGCGACGAATGCGCTTCGCCCGCGCCGCGTCCCCAACTCTTCGACATTTGTGGGCTTCGTCGAGTATCAACAGATCAGGTCTGTAATGCATTAACATGCTCGAAGAGGACGCGACGCTGAGCTGCTCGTAACTCTCGATGCGCAGATGCCTCGGAATGCGCCAATGATACGAAAGCGGTTCGATTCTCGTACCATCCGGTAGCGTCCGACCGACCCAGGCCTCGATGCGAGTCTTCTCCCGAAGTTTCGCCGGGAGCAGCAAAAGCGGACGCTTCGCGCACGTGACGGCCGGAGCGAGAAGACTCAAAAGCGTTTTTCCGCCACCGACCCGGATGGGACAGAAGGCGCCGCCCTTCACGCCGAGTTCGAAAAGGGCCTGCGCTTGAATCGGTCGAAGCGTCTGCTGTCCCCGCGTCGTGCGCAATGCAGCAGTAAGATCCTGAGCGATCTCCGCGCCATCCCACGAGCGCCGAGGGATCGCGAGGATCCGTCGAAGCTCGTCGGTGCGTTGGACGACGCGATACGCCTTGTCAGCCATAAAAGAAACCCATGCCTTGGCTTACCCCGCCCCGCATTGCATCTCCGGGCCCGGCCTATCCTCGCACCGCCATGAAAGCCCTTATCTATTCGTCCTCGTCCGCGTACGTGACGCCCGCCAGCTCGAGGAACGACGAGCCGAGATCGATGAGCGCCTGGCCCATCGTCGCGAGCGACGAAAGCCCCGGCAGCGTTTGATCCGCCCGCGTTCCGACCGCCGACACCTTGGGAGGCGCGTTCACGCCGATCACCTTCCGCGTTCGACGACGCTTCAAGCCCTCGGTGAGGTGCTGCTCGGTCGAAGGCGGCGTGGTCGGCGCGGCGGCGCCGTTCGTGGCTGCTCCGTTCGTGTGCGCGGGCGCCATGCTAGCGGAACCGCCAGGCGTGCCCGCTTCTGGTGTAGGAGTCGCAGAACCCGCGGACCCGGTCGCAGAACCTCCGGGCGTGCCTGCGGCCGGCGTCGACTTAGCAGCCTGCGACGCGAAGAAGGCCTTCCACGCCTCGTAGCCCGGCGTGCCCGGCAAATGCCAGTCCTTTCCGTCGTTGAACGGCGTGCCGTCGACGAAAGGGCTCGGCGCCGTGGGCGGATTGATCGCCGGAGTTGCGGCGGCCGGCGGCCCCGCGGGCGGGAGCTGAGGATTGTTTGCCATTTTCGCGAGAAGGGCTTCTTTGTCGTTCATTTTGAATAGGCTCCTGATTTTGTCATTCGCTGAAAGGTTGCATCGTTCAATGTGTGGGCATCCCCCGAAAGCTTGGCAGGCTGCCGCGTTCGGCTCGAGTTCGAGTGCACGGTTCTCTCTCGGCGGCGGCGCCATAAGAGCTACGTAGAGAGCGGCCATCTCCTTCGCTGCGTTGTAGGTCCGCTCGAGGACCGGTTCGCATTCGCCGCGTGTGATGACTGGTCGTCCTCCGCCGAGGTCGAGCACCGGCGTCGCCTTCGGACTCCCGCTCGTGCGGAGGTAGTTCCAGTGCAGCTCCACCGAGGGGGCTTCGAAGCGGTGCATGTGCTCGGCCGAGTAGAGGATGGCCTGCGTGTCGTTCCGAAGATCTTCGGCCGTCTTGCCCCACTTGTTCGGATCGGTCGATGTCTTGTGGTCGCCCACGAAGCCGGAGATCCATGTGCCATTGCTTCGGTGAATCTCGGGCCCGCGCTCGAAGTCCTTGAACCCCCGGAAGCGGAAGCCGAAGAGCTCGATGATAAACGGCCGCTCGACGTCGCACGACTTCGGCGAAGGAAGAAGATGGAGCGAGGACATCGCTATCAACCCGGCGCGGGTCGACATGTCGAGCATCTTCCCTTCGCGGAGCCAGCCCTCGAGCTGCGCGTGGACCTCGGTGCCGAGCTGCGCGGACGGATGCGGTTCGGCTTCGATGCCGTCGAGGTACCGCCAGGCCCACTTGCGCTTGCACAAGCGGAACGTGTCGACCTGCGTCGCCGAGAAAATGGGCGAGCCGTCGGGGGCGAGTTCGATCCCTCCGGCAGGAACAACTTCGAAAGACGCACCGTGATAGACGAAAGAAGAGGTCATCGATCGTACTCGTACGAGTTCTTGATCGTCGGCTTGAGCTTCCGA
>Ga0207702_10003220_pt1 | contig 15080 bp, 11 predicted proteins | sample KBSCornC62_FD_184302 | JGI IMG/M metagenome (GOLD analysis project Ga0207702, IMG submission 184302) | Corn rhizosphere microbial communities from Kellogg Biological Station, Michigan, USA - KBS Corn C6-2 (SPAdes) (version 2) | ecosystem: Host-associated > Plants > Roots > Rhizosphere > Soil ...
GAGGCTGAAGGCAATCGGCTTAGCCGATTTTTTTCCGCCGAGAATGCGGCTGCGAAGGAGATCGCGAGCGCTGCTTTTTTCAGTTTTCTTTTCGCTGTTAGACACGGGAGGCTTATTCTTTGGTTCAGCGGCTTCGACCACCTTGGGGCGAGGTGGGGGGGGAGACGCGACGACGGGCTTTTTGGCGGCTGCAGGGGCGGCTTTTTTAGGAGCCGGCTTCACCGCCTTAGGCGCCGGTTTTTTCTTGGCGGGCGGGGTGGGTTTTTTTTGCTTTGCCATGAGGTAATTTGAGAAAGAGCAAAAACTAACTGGAGCGGAGCGCTTCAGTGCAACGCGGGCAAAGTTCGCCTTGGTCCGTTTTCTCGAGCGCCGGCACCCAGCGCCAACAACGAGGGCACCGATGGTACCCAAGCTCTTGGCACGGACGAATCCCTACGGATAACGGCGCGCTCGAAGCGGACTCAACAGCGACATGCGAAACGATGAAAAGCTCCGGCAGAAAGTCTCGATGCTTCTCTAGCACCTTCACCGTTCCCGCGTCAGGGGTGACCGCGACGGAGGCATCGAGGGATTTCCCGATCCGGTTAGCGGCGCGCAACGGTTCGATCGATTCGTTGACCAGCGCGCGGACTTTCAGAAGTTCGGCCATTTCCTGTTCGACTTCCGCATCGGTCCAGGCGGCCGGCGCCACTGGCCAGGCCTGCAGATGCACCGAATCGGTGGCATATTCAGTTTTCGAATACGCGAACGACCAAGCTTCGTCGGCTGTGAACGTCAGTGCGGGCGCAAGCAGGCGCACCAGCGAGGCGAAGATGTGATGAATGGCGGTCTGCGAGGAGCGACGGAGCGGATGATTTGTCCCGAGCGTGTAGAGACGATCCTTCAGGATGTCGTGATACACCGCGGACAAAGTGACGGCGCAGAATTGATTACAGAGCTGGTAAACGCGATGGAACTCGTACGCGTCGTAAGCCGCGGTGCATTCGCGAATCAGCTTCGCCGTCTCGTGCAGCGCCCAACGGTCCAGCGTGTCCATCGCTTCGACGGCAACGGCGTCGCGCGCGACATCGAAGTCGAACAAGTTCGAAAGCTGGAAACGAAAGGTATTGCGGAAGAGACGATAGGCTTCGGCCGCGTTGTTTAGAATTTTTTCCGAGATCGTGATGTCTTCGGTGAAATTCTGAGAGGAAATCCAGAGACGGATCACATCGGCGCCGTATTGCGCGATATAGTTATCCGAGGTTGGTGGCTTCTCATATTGGCCGCTCTTGGAAATTTTCTTCCCATCTTCGCCAACAATGAAGCCGTGCGTGAGAACGCTCCGATAAGGGGCACCGCCCGCGGCGATCACGCCCGTCCAGAGCGAAGATTGAAACCAGCCGCGATGCTGATCACTGCCTTCGAGATAAAGATCTGCTGGCCATGCCAAGTGCGGTCGACGTTTGAGGGCAGCTTGGTGGCTTGATCCGGAATCGATCCAGACGTCTAGCGTATCGCGCCCGCAAGTGAGAGCGGACGCCGCCGGCCAGCTCGCGGGAAGCGGCACGCCTTCGAGAATTTCCGCCGCGGTTTTGTCGTACCAAAGATTGGTGCCGGCTTGCTCGACTTTCTTCGCGACCGCTTCGGCTACACCTGCATCGAGATAGGCGTTCTTCTTCTCGTCGTAAAAGGCAGGGATCGGTACGCCCCAGGAACGCTGACGACTGATACACCAGTCCGGTCGTGCTTCCACGGCACCGCGAATCCGGGCTTCGCCCCATGCAGGAATCCATTTCACCTGACCGATCGCGTCGAGGGCGGCTTGGCGCGTGCCGTTTTTGTCCAGCGCCACGAACCATTGATCGACCGCGCGGAAGATGATCGGCGTTTTTGAACGCCAGCAGTGCGGATACGAGTGCGAAAAACTTTTCTTCGCCCAGAGCGCACCGCTCGCGGCGAGTTTCTTTAAAACCGCAACATTGGCCGGCGACGTGCGTTTCTTCTCTAAATCTTCGACCGACTCGAGCGTGGTCAAACCCACCAAATCCGTCGGCACGCGGCCGTCATCCAGGTAGCGGCCGTCATCTCCGACCGGGCAGTAAATTTCCAAACCGTACTTTAAACCGGTGAGATAATCTTCCGCGCCGTGACCTGGAGCCGTGTGCACAGCGCCCGTGCCGGTTTCCGTCGTGACATAGTCGGCGAGAACCACCGGGCTGGCGCGATCGATGAAGGGATGCCGCGGCGCGAGTTTTTCCAATGCCACGCCGGCGAAGGTTTGGACTACGGGAACCGCGGTCTCGATCTTTGCGGCCGCGAGCACGGAGCTGAGTAAATTCTGAGCGACGATGATCCGTTCGGCGCCGACATCGGCCACCACGTATTCAATTTCCGGATGCACCGCGATCGCCAGGTTGGCCGGGATCGTCCACGGGGTGGTCGTCCAAATGATGACGCTGAGAGGCTTATCCGTCGGCAGATTGAAGCGCGCGGCCTCGGCTGCAGGCACGGCAAACTTCACCCAGATCGAGGGACTAACGTGATCCTTGTATTCGATCTCGGCTTCGGCCAATGCGGTTTCAAACGGGATCGACCAGTAGACCGGCTTCTTACTGCGGTAAACCAGGCCTTTTTGAACGAAGCTAGCAAAGGTGCGAATGATGTCGGCTTCGTACGCGGAGTCTTTGGTTTTGTACTGCGAATTCCAATCCGCGAGGATGCCGAGGCGTTTGAATTGGCCGGTCTGTTTCGCGATCCAGCTTTCGGAAAATTCGTCGCAGAGTCGGCGCAGTTCACTCGTCGGAACTGTTTTCTGCTGCGCTTGCAATTCCCGGGCGACTTTTTGCTCGATCGGAAGCCCGTGGCAATCCCAGCCCGGAACGAACGGCGTGCGGAACCCGCGCATGGATTTATAGCGCAGGGTGATGTCCTTGAGCGTCTTGTTCAGAGCGGTGCCGATGTGCACATCGCCGTTGGTGAAAGGGGGCCCGTCGTGAAGAATAAAAATCCGACTGCCGGCATGCTTTTTCTGGATTGCCGCGTAGAGACCGTTTTTCTCCCAATGCTGGATCCGAGAGGGTTCCCGACCAACCAGGTTGGCTCGCATCGGAAAATCCGTTTTCGGAAGCTGCAACGTGTCTTTAAGGTCTTGCGCCATGCCAAAGAAAAGCGGCGAAGGCTATGCAGCCAAGGGGGCTAGTCAAGGGTAGACGCCCCTTTCTCGTCGGGCGTCTCTCGAAGCGCGAGATTCGGGTCCGCCTCTCGTTATTTGCGACCAACTTCGCTGCCTCGCCGAAGAATGAGCGCTGCGCCCAATCGATTCCGGTTGCAGTGCGCGTCGGTCAATGTCGTTCAGCTAGCGACGCGATCGCCCAGGTTGAGACCCGCTTCGATACAAGCCGGCAAGGAAATTCCATTTCGCACGCTCCCGACCACGAACAAGCCCGGAAACTTCGCTTCGCACGCCGCCATCTCGGCGAAGTAACGCTCGTAGCCGAGTTCGTATTGCGGAATGGCGCGAAGCCAGCGGTGCAGTTTTTGGAAAACAGGTTCCCCTCTCACGCCGAGCAGTTCTCGCAGGTCGCGCATTACTTCAGTTAATAAACTGGGGAGCTCTGCGTTCACGAGCTCGGGACGGCTCGCGCCTCCCACCATCACCGTCAGTCCGACCATGCCTGCAGGTGTCCGGTTCGGGAATAATGTTGAAGAAAAAATCACGCCGAGGAGATTGCGTTTCTCAATCTGCGGCGCGAGCAGTCCGAAGCCATCGAGGGGATGCTCAACCGCCTCGCGCGGAAAACCGAGAAAGAGCGAAGCGACGGCTGAGTAACGAATTTGGGCCAGACTCTCGAGGGGACGAACTGCGACCGTGTTTGTCGACGCGGAGCCTTCGCGAATCGAGAGTTGCGCCAACGCCAGCGCGGGGATGGCGAGAATGATCGTGTCGAAGGACTCAGCTTTCGAGGCTACGCCATCACGTCTCCAATCGACCCACCATTTTTCATTCTCGCGTCGCAGCCCTTCCACGTTAGCTGCAACTTCGATGCTTTCTGCGGGAATGCGTGCGACCAATGCATCGATGATTTGCTGCAGCCCTTCGCGGAACGAAATCATCGAGGACTTCGGATGGCCGGCGTGGCGGCGCGCTTTGCTTTCCTTCATCATTCCGCGGACGATCGAGCCACTGACTTTTTCAGCCTCCCAAATTTTGGGAAACGCATGTTCTGCAGAAAGGTGATGCGGGTCGCCCGCGTAGATGCCGGAAACAAAAGGATTCAGCGCATAGTCAACGATCTCATGTCCGAAATGCTCTCCGACCAAGGTTGCGATGCTCACGTCGCGCGGGCGTGTGACTGGTTTGTGGAAAAAGTCCGCGAGCAGCCGCCTCGAACTGCGACCTGACCAACAGGGCGTGGTAAAGATCGAAAGCGGCGAAGAAGGCAGGGCGCATGGCGCTCCATCGCGAACAATGTACCGTTTTTTGGCGGTGGGATTTGCGACGAGACGATCGTTTTCGATCCCGAGTTCGCGCCAAAGGGCGGTGATGCCGCGCGAGTTTTCGAGGAGAGAATTCGGACCCGATTCGACCAGCCAGCCCTTTTCCCTAACCGATTGAACTGAGCCACCGAGGCGGGAAGAAGTCTCGAAAACCCGGACGGTGTGACCGGCGCGAGCGATGCGGTAGGCGGCGGCGAGGCCGGCGGGACCAGCTCCGATGACCGCGATTCGACGGGCCGGCAATTTTGTTTCCATCGCTCGTGGGCGCAACTGCTCTGGGTGTTCGAGCACGCCCTAGTTCTTCCAGTGAATGACCGTGTCGACCAACTTTTCGACGCACTCGATTTTTGCCGCGGGGGTGATGCCGTGACCGAGATTGAAAATATGCCCAGAGCTTCCGCGCATCATCTCGAGCAAGTGTGTTGCTTCGCGGCCGACGATGTCCGGCGTGGTCTGCATCAGCACGGGATCCAGATTGCCCTGAAGCGCGACGTTGCCGGGGACCGAATGGCGCACGATGCCAAGGTCAACAGTCCAATCGAGGCTCAACACTTTAACGCCAGTGAACGCCTGGTCCGTCGTATGCGAGCAGGTGCCTTTGGCGTAGAGAATGATCGGAAAATCTTTCGGGAGTGCCTCGACGATTTTTCGAATCCAATGCAGGGAGGCTCCGCTGTAATCGGTGCCCGCGATGATGCCGCCCCAGGAATCGAAAATCTGGATCGCATCCGCTCCAGCTTCGATCTGCATTTTAAAATACACGATCAATGCTTCGGTCAGTTTTTCGAGCAACGCTTCGAATAAGGGCCGATCCGCATAATAGAGTTCTTTGATCCGATGAAAATCCTCCGAGCTTCCGCCCTCGACCATGTAGGTTGCTAACGTCCAAGGTGAGCCACCAAAGCCGAGCAGCGCTTTCTCGCCTTTCAGTTCCTGTTTCAAAAGCCTCAGGGCGTTGCGAACATATTGCAGTCGATCCAGTACGGCCGAAGCGGGCGCAAGCGCGTCGACTTGCGCGCGGGAGGAGATGGCATATTCCATCGCGATCCCACCTTGGTCGCGAAAGGTGTAGGCCTGGCCGAGTGCCTCGGGAATGACCAAAATATCGGAAAATAAAATCGCGGCATCGAGCGCAAACCGACGCAAGGGCTGCAGCGTGACTTCTGCGGCGAGCTCCGGCGTCTTGACCATCTGTAAGAACGACGACTTCGCTTTCAGTTCGCGGTATTCTGGCAGGTAGCGGCCGGCTTGTCGCATAATCCAGATGGGTGGTCGATCGAGGGGCTGGCAATCGCAGGCGGCAAGGAAGCGTTCGCGGGAGGTCATGGGAAGATGAATACGAGGCCCGAGAGCAGTGGGGTGGTCAACTTACCCAAAACGAGCGGCGGAGCCAGTGTTTTTGTCGGATTGTTGAGCTCTGAGCAGGAGCGTTCGTGAGCACGTAGGTCCTGCATACAGCCACATCAAAGGCCCGCGTTCTCACGAAAGCGTCTACTTTGGTGGCAGACGGTTTCTGTACTAGGGCCCGGCCCAATCCCGCGGTTTGAGGAAAACGTCGTACAGCTTCGCTTCAGGCGAGCCGGGTTCGGGATGGCGTTGATAATCCCAGCGCACCAGGGGCGGCAGGCTCATCAAAATCGATTCGGTCCGGCCGCCGCTCTGCAGACCAAAGAGGGTGCCGCGGTCCCAGACCAAGTTGAACTCGACGTATCGGCCGCGCCGATACAGTTGAAATTGGCGCTCGCGATCGCCGTAAACGGTGGTCTTTCGCCGTTCCACGATCGGAAGGTAAGCGGGCAAAAAGCTATCGCCGACGGCACGTTGCACCGCGAAGCAGGTTTCAAAATCGAGCGCGTTAAAGTCGTCGAAAAAGATTCCACCGATTCCTCGCGGCTCTTGGCGATGTTTCAGAAAAAAGTAGTCGTCGCAGTGTTGCTTAAAGCGCGGATAGAGTTCGGTCCCAAAAGGCGACAAGGCCCCGCGCGCGGTTTGGTGCCAATGCACCGCGTCTTCTTCGAAGCCATAGTACGGGGTGAGATCGTAACCGCCGCCAAACCACCAAACGGGCTCGGACGTATCTGCTCCGGCGACGAAGAAGCGCACATTCGCATGGGTCGTCGGCACGTAAGGATTACGCGGATGGAACACCAAGGAGACACCGATGGCCTCCCACCGTTTGCCGGCCAGCTCGGGCCGGTGCGCGGTCGCCGACGGCGGTAGTTTCGTTCCGGATACGTGTGAAAAACCAACGCCGGCCTTCTCGAAAAGGCCGCCCTCGGCGAGGACGCGGGTCAACCCGCCGCCGCCTTCTGGCCGAGTCCACGCATCGCGGGAAAACGTCGCCTTGCCATCGATCGACTCGATGGTCTCGCAAAGGCGGCTCTGTAGGTTTTCCAAATAAGCTCGGACTTCGGCGAACGGCGTGGACATGATTTAATCGGCGGTGTGAATGACGTCCTTGGCCGGCCTGGCCTCGGCGCGAATCCGCGCCAGCGCGCCATAGCGTGGGCTGATCACGGCGGAAACCAGAAATGCGGCGCCCAAGGTGAGCACAATACTCGCCCCGCTCGCGAGGTTTGCGTGATAACTAATGAGAATGCCTATCACCGATCCAACCAGCGCGATGCCAATCGAGGCGAAGAGCAACCGCTCCAATCGATCGCACCATAAATACGCTGTGACCGCGGGCAAAAGGAAGAGACCGAGAGCGAGGATTACGCCCATCGCCTGAAGCGCAGCGACGAGGTTCAGGACGGTGAGGCAGAGTAAGCCCAGATGCGTCAGCGTGCTGCGTCCGCCCGTGGCGCGATGGAAAAGAGGATCGAATGTTTCCAGAAAGATACTCCGATGGAAAATGGCAAAGACGGCGAGTGTCAGCGCGCAAACCCCTCCCGCCAATTCGAGGTTAGCCGCGCTGACCGCGAGAACGTTGCCGAAAAGAAAGTGCATGAAATCGACCCGCGTGCGCATCGTGCTCACGAGTGCAATGCCGAGGGCGAACAGGATAACGAAGAGCGAACCGAAGGCTGCATCTTCTTTCACGCGGGTGAGACGACTAAGCAGCGCACTCCCCGCCGCGGTGATGAGCCCGGCAAAAAGACCGCCGAGGAAAAGCGCTGGCAAACTGGCGCCAAAAATCAAATAGGCGAGGGCGACGCCGGGAAGCAGCGAGTGCGCCAGCGCGTCGCCCATCAGCGCCAGCCGACGCAGCACTAAAATCGGTCCGAGCAATCCTCCGCTCAAACTCAGCAGCACCGCGCTGCCCAATCCCCGCTGCATGAAACCATAGCTGAACGGTTCAATGATAAGTTCGCGGAAGGTCATGTTGCGCCCGGCTGAGGCGGGCTAGTGAGGAGTGAGGAATGCAGAATGAAGAATGAAATGCAGGCGGAGGAAATGTGATGATGGTAACGACGTTTTAGGGAGAACGGGATGATCAAGAAGATCCAGGAAGAGATATCGCGTTAAGCAAGTTTCCACGAATGCGGCACTGGCGACAGCTTCATTCTGCACTCTGCATTCATCACTCATCATTAGGCGCACTCCCCAACGGGCCACTATCCCGGAAAAACGCCGGTGCGCCGCAGTACGTGCCCGCACTTCCCTTCTCGGTAGGCTAGGTCGATGTTGGGGGGAGTTAGTACGTCGGCGGTTGGGCCGGCGGCGATAAGTTGGGTTTTTAGCAAAATCGCATTTTGAAAATGGGTCTGCGCCAATCCCAACTCGTGGATCACGGCGAGCACGGTGCGACCTTGCGCGCGCCAACTCTGCAGGATGTGCACGAGCTCTTCGGTCGCATGCAGATCGAGGCCGGCAAATGGTTCATCGAGCAGAAAAATATCCGCGCCTTGCGCAAGCGCGCGCGCAAGGAAAACGCGCTGTTGTTGTCCGCCGGAAAGCATCCGGATCTGCCGATCCGCCAGCGTGGTGATGTCCAGTTCCTCGAGCGCTCGTGTCACACGCTCGTGATCATGGGCGCGAAAGCGTTGATACCAACGCAACGAAGGATAACGGCCTTGCGCAACGACATCGCGGACCGTGATCGGAAAATCCCAATCGATTGCCTGACGCTGCGGCAGGTAAGCGAAACGCGGCAACTGGTGTTCTGTATGCGCATCGCCGATACGGATCTCTCCGGTCTCCAAACGATGCCAGCCGAGTAAGGCCCGGAGGAGGGTGCTCTTGCCAGCGCCGTTCGGACCTAGCAACGCGGTGAGCGACCCACAGGGCACGGTCGCGGAAACGTGTTCAAGCGCAAGACGTGGACCATAACGCACGGTCACGTCGACAAAGCGCAGGATGTTGTGGGCGGAGTGGCTCAACGCGAAGAGGATGGGCGAGTTGGCGAAGGAGGGCCAAGGCTCTTTTTAACGGAGCGCGGTGGCAATGGTCTCGATGTTCGCTCGAAACATTCCGAGGTAGGTCGCGTTAACCGAACCCGGTGCGCCGAGGCCGTCGGTGCAGAGTTCACGGACAACGTTCACGTGCGCTTCTTCCGCCACGAGTCGCGCCAGCGCCGGGCTCGAGGTTGGCTCGAAAAAAATCGCGCGAACGTTTTCGCTTTTAATCAATGTGATCAGTTGCGCGAGTTCCTTTGCGCTCGGCTCTTGGTCCGGGCGCGAGCCGGCGATCGGCACGATCTCCAGTCCATACGCGTGCCCTAGATAATGGAGCGAATCATGCGAGGTCACGAGCTTGCGCTGATCGGGCGGAATGGTCGAAAGCTCCGCGCGCGCGAAACGATCTAACTCGTCGATTTTTTGCAGGTATGCTTCGCTGCGAGTCTCGAAACGCGAGGCGGCGGCGGGATCCAGTTGTTTAAGGGCGTCGCGAATCACGACTACATAATGGCGAGCGTTGGCTGGGTCATGCCAGGCATGGGGATCCCATTCAGCGTGGTCCGCATCGATCGTGCTCGATGAATTTTGCCACCGCAGTCGCACGGGACAGCCCTGACTGGCAACGGCGATCTGGCCATGAAAACCGGAATTGTGAACCAGTTGATCAACCCACGGTTCGAGGCCGAGTCCATTGACCACGACCAAGTCGGCCTGGACGAGACGCCGCAGGTCAGCCGGCGTGGGTTCGTAGCTGTGGGGATCCGCGTTGGCCGAGAGCAAGCATGTCAACGCGACATCGTCCTGCGCGATCGCCTGGACAAAATCCGCAAGCAGCGGCTGGGCCGCGACCACCTGTTTTGACTTGGCGTCGGCACAAACGACAAGGGCCCAAAATACGCAAAAGAAAGCGAGGGGACGAAGTGAACGCATGGGTGGCAGCGTTCACTCTAGCAAACTTGGCAAGCGGGGCGACGCACCGCGCGGTTATTTCTTTTTCGAGCCGGGGTAGGAAATCGTGGGCGCGCCGTTGTCCGATCCGGCCGGAGCACTTGAAGGTGCGGCTGAAATCGGGCTCGCCATCGTCGGCGTTTGGGACGTCGAGTTTGTGTTTTGTCCGGCGCTTGGCTTCGCGGAAAATGCAGGCGCATCCGCGGGCAACGCCGAGAAGCCGCGTTCGATGAGTTCACCCGCTCGCAGGTCTCGCACCAGCCGGTCCGGGCTGCCCATCACGACCGCGATGATTCGGTGGCCGTTACGGAGCGCGGTGACCGCGATGCAGAATTCAGCGGTGTTGGTAAATCCCGTTTTCAAGCCGTCCACACCGGCGACTTTGCCGAGCAGGTGATTGTGATTTCGCATGATGACCGGCTTCAGCGCGTTTGTGCGGAAAGGGCGTTCGCGCACCGACGTGTATTTTAAAATGTCGGTCGTCCGCAGCAATTCGCGCGAGAGGATCGCCAGATCGCGCGGCGACGTCAGATCGCTATCGCTCAGTTTACGATCGCTCGGGGGCAGACCGTGCGGCGAGCGGAACGTGGTGTTGGTCATGCCGAGCTGTTTGGCACGAGCGTTCATCATTTGGACAAACGCCTCACGCGAGCCCGCGGCAGCGTGCGCAAGCGCGGTGGCGGCATCGTTCGCGCTCTGAATCATCAGTGCGTAGAGCAATTCTTCGACCGGGAATACCTCGCCTTCTTTCAACCAGACTTGCGTCCCGCCCATTTTGGAGTCGGCGGCCTCGGCTGTCACCGGAGTTTGCAAAGTCAATTTTCCTTCACGGATGCGGTCTTGCACGACGAGGAAGGTCATCAACTTCGTCACGCTGGCAGGCGGGCTGACGATGTCGGCGTTTTCGTCGATCAGTACTTTGCCGGTTTCCGCATCTGTCACGATCGCGCCTTTGAACGTGGCGCCGGTGGTGGGCGCGGCCTTGCGTTTGGCCGCGCTGAGAGGCGCGAGCGCGAGGCAACTGACGGTCAAGAAAGCAAAAAGGGCGCGGAAATTCATGTGCGCAAACAGAAGAAAATTTTTGCGCAGCGGCGCGAGAGAAAAGCGTGCGATCATCGGGTCAATTTCAGGCGACCGTCTCAGATTTTGAGCGCGGGGACTCGTCACCGCCTGAGACGGGCGAATTCATTCGCCCGCAACAGGCGCATTTGCGAGTGAGACGGTTTCGCGAGCGCTGTTTCTGGAAGGCGAAATAAAATTCGTCTTAGAAGACGGCGACGAGTTGCCGCACTCCATGTCGGAGCGCAGCCGAATGCGACGTTGCGCCACGCGCCGAACCCAATCCTTACTTTCCCTTCGTCTGCTCCAGCGGTAGATCGTGCAGTTTCAATTCCGGATTTTTTTCCAAGAAATAACGCGCGGTCCATTCGTTCGGGAAAAGGGCGATCGGCTGATCGAACCTGTCTGTTCCGAAACTGACGCCGCTGGCCACAATCAGGGAGGACAAATTTTTCAGCGAAGGGTGGGGCTCCAACCACTTTAGCAGTGTCCACGGCGTCTGCTCGAGCCGCGACTCTGCGCCATACTCGGCTTGCAGGCGGTATTGAACGACCTCGAACTGCAACGGGCCGACAGCCGCCAGCAATGTCGCACCTGGCGGCGCGTTGCGGGCGTTGAACGATTGCACGACGCCTTCTTGTAAAAGCTGATCGAGGCCCGCGCGAAATTTTTTAGCGTCCGATGGATTCGGATTCGAAATGTACGTGAACACTTCCGGTGGGAAGCGCGGGATTTCGTCGTACATAATCGCGCGATCTTCGGTCAGGGTATCGCCGATGCCAAAGTCGCTGTGGCCAACCAGGCCGATGACATCGCCTGGCCAGGCTTCGTCGACGGTTTCCCGCTCCTTGCCGAAGAGTTTATGCGACGACGAGAGCCGCACCGTTTTTCCCGTGCGCTGATGAATGACGTTCATATCGCGGGTAAACTTGCCGGAGCAAATCCGGATGAATGCGATCCGATCGCGGTGCTTCGGATCCATGTTTGCCTGGATCTTAAAAACGAAGCCGGAAAATTTGGGCGATTCGATCGGGATCGTGCGCTTTTCGGCGAGAAGTTCTGCTGCGCCATTGACCACGACGACCGACTTCCTCGGAGCTGGCGGAACGGAATCATGCAAGAACCCGTCGAGCAGCAGTTGAATCCCGAAATTATTAACCGCGCTGCCGAAATAAACGGGCGTTTGCTGACCCGCGCGCACGGCACCGAGATCGAAGGCGTGACCCGCACCGTCTAGCATATCGAGCTGCTCAGTGACTTCGCCAAAGGTGTAGTCGTCCAGTTTCTCGCGCACGATTGGATCTTGCAACGTAGCGACATCGACGGGCGCTTGATAAGCTCCGCCCGGAACGCGTTCGAACATGTGCACCTTCCGCGAACGACGATCGAAAACACCGCGAAAAGAGGGACCATTGCCGAGAGGCCAAATCACCGGAGATGCGGCGAGACCGAGGACATTTTCCAGTTCGTCGAGCAGCGCGAGCGGATTGAGCGTCGGACGATCGCACTTGTTCATGAACGTGAAAATCGGAACACCGCGCCGCCGGCAGACTTCAAAGAGCTTTCGCGTCTGCGTTTCGACGCCTTTGGCCGCGTCGATCACCATCAATGCCGCATCGACGGCTGTGAGCACGCGATACGTGTCTTCGGAAAAGTCCTTGTGACCGGGTGTGTCGAGCAAGTTAACCGCGAAGCCTGCGTAATCGAACTGCAAGACGGTTGAGCTGATCGAGATGCCGCGCTGCTTTTCGAGTTCCATCCAGTCGGATGCGGTGGCGCGCTGATTTTTGCGCGCGGTGACGGTGCCCGCGAGGTGAATAGCGTTTCCGTAGAGCAGAAACTTTTCGGTCAGAGTCGTTTTACCCGCATCCGGGTGGGAGATGATGGCGAAGGTGCGACGGCGCGCGATTTCAGCAGCAGGCGACATGCGAAAAGAATTCAACGTACGAAGCGCGCGCTTGCAGCACGATCAAATTTTTCGCCGGGCAAGATTCCAGTCGCTGGGAGCGCGGACATCCTGTCTGCCAACCTATTTAAAGAGCGAAGCTCACTCTTGTGGTTTGAGAAGAAGCGGCGGCTACGCCGCATTTATAAGTTGGCGGACAGGATGTCCGCGCTCCCAGGGGAAACGCCAAAATAAGGTCTATCGTTAAATATCTGCAAAAACGCCTGCTTACTGCAAACGAAAGGCAAACATAGTTAAGTTTTTCTGAAAGAATCCGTAGAATTTCAGGAACAATCATGCTACACATATTCGCAGTTACCCACCCCATCATGGTTATCGCGATTGCTGTATTGTCCGCATTCTACTTCACCGGCGTTTACCTACTCGTGAGTTCGCTCTCACAGGAGCCGGAATGGTTCGAAGATGAAAATGGTGAACTTCACCATTTTTCGAGCCTGCGTTAAACAAGACAGTTTTAGCTTCAACATCGGCTGCTCTGCCTAATGATGCAGAGCATGTCTGTTTCGCTGAAGTTAAAACCGAACGTCAAAGCGCGCGTCCTCACGGGCCATCCGTGGGTGTTTGTTAACGAGCTCGAAAAACTGCTTGGTCCCGAATGGGATGGCGAAGTCATCGAGTGTCGAGACCGCGCTAACCGGCTGCTTGGTTTCGGCATTTACAACAGCAAATCCCAGATCTGCTGGCGCCGGATTGGGCGAGACAAGATCGCTCTCGACGAAGCCTTTTTCGCTCGCGCAATCGATGTTGCGGTAAAACGTCGCGCAGGCCTCGGTCAGCGTTTTTCCGGCAATGTGCGCCGGCTGGTTTGGTCCGAGTCGGACGGCTTGCCTGGTCTGGTTGTCGATCAATTCGGAGACGTCCTCGTGGTCCAAATTCAATCGCTGGCCTTCGAGAAACGACGGGAAATAATCGCCTCCGCGCTTAAGAAAGTGGTTCAGCCGCGCGAGATCGTTTACCGGCACGACGCGCCGATTCGTCGATTGGAAGGACTGCCGCTCGGCGTTTTTACAGAGTCGGGTAAACCCGTGGAAGCGCGTTGGCTCAAGATCGATGGTTTCGATTATTGGTTCGATCCCGCCGGAGCGCAGAAGACAGGTTTTTATTTGGATCAACGTGAGCAACACGAACGCGTTGCTCGTTACGCCAAGGATCGTCGAGTGCTCGACGCGTTCTGTAATCAAGGTCCCTTTGCGCTCCATGCGGCGCGTGCGGGCGCGAGTCTTGTCCGCGGTCTCGATAGTGCGGAAGACGCGATTGTTCAGGCCCGTCGCAATGCCGAACAAAACCGGGTGAAGGCGGATTTCGACGTGGTCAACGTGTTCGATTATCTCAACGACGGAAAAGCCGAGACGTGGGACATGATCGTGCTCGACCCGCCGCCGTTTGCAAAATCGAAGAGCGCACTCGAAGGCGCCTTGCGTGGTTACAAGGACATCAATTTGCGAGCGATGCAGCGGCTCTCACCAGGGGGGATTTTAGCCACGTACACCTGTTCCCATCACATGCATGATGCCGAACTCCGCCAAGTCTTGGCCGATGCCGCAGCGGATGCGAAGCGCTCCGTGCACGTTCTCGAATTCGCGCATCAACCCCCGGATCACCCCGTCCTCGTAACGATGCCGGAGAGCGAATACCTGCGCGGGTATATTTTGCGCGTGGAATAGGTTCTTCCTGGGAGCGCGGACATTCTTGTCCGCACCCTATCGAGAGCGAAGCTCAGCACTTTTGGATTGTGTGCGCTTTGCGCAGATGGATAGGCGGACAAGAATGTCCGCGCTCCCAGGGCCGGCGCGTTCTCGCGAATGATAGTTGCGAATCCCCATATGTTGCACACTTAAAGGGACCTGCCATGCCCGCTCTTGCCTACGAGACTTTGCGAAATTCATTAACGGCTCAACCGCTCTTCGAAGACAAGACTTGGCAGCTTTCACCCGCAGCGTGGCCGCTGACCGGCGAACAGATCGCACAGCTCGAACAAATCGGCGCCGCCTGCGTCGAGTTTCACCAAGCGCTCGAAACGCTGTATACGCGTTCGTTCAACGGGAAAAACTTGCTGCGCAATAAGCCGCTGCTCGCGCCTTGGGTCGCCGATTACCTTGATCGCGGTAAACCTGCACAGTTGATCCAACACGCTCGCGATCCGAAAAACCGCGGCGTTTTCCCGACCGTTCTGCGGCCCGATCTGCTCTTGACCGAAGAGGGATTTGTCATGACCGAACTCGACTCGGTTCCTGGCGGGATTGGTCTGACTGCTTTTCTCAACCGCCTCTACACGGACGCATCCGGCGATC
>Ga0207702_10003225_pt1 | contig 15070 bp, 13 predicted proteins | sample KBSCornC62_FD_184302 | JGI IMG/M metagenome (GOLD analysis project Ga0207702, IMG submission 184302) | Corn rhizosphere microbial communities from Kellogg Biological Station, Michigan, USA - KBS Corn C6-2 (SPAdes) (version 2) | ecosystem: Host-associated > Plants > Roots > Rhizosphere > Soil ...
TCTCGCCACCGGCCAGGTGCGGCCACTGACCCAGAACTGGGACCGTTCCGTCGGCTCGATCGAATGGGCGAAGGACGGCCGGAGCCTCCTCGTCACCGCCGAGGACACGCTCGAAACACCCATCTTCCGGATTGATGCGGCGACCGGGCAGGTGACGCGCCTGACCGCGGACGGCTCCTTCGGCAATGTTCATGAGCTGCCCGGCGGCGCGGTGTTCGCGACGATGAACAGCATCCGCGCGCCCGACGACATCTATCGCATCGACGGCAATCGGGTGAGCCAGCTCACCAACGTCAACGGCACAGTGCTCGCCGAGCTCGACCCCGTCACCTTCACCAAGTTCAACTTCAAGGGCGCGAACAACGATTCTGTCTGGGGCTGGACGCTGAAGGCCGCTAACGCGGCCGCACCGCTGCCGATCGCCTTCCTCGTCCACGGCGGGCCGCAGGGCAGCTTCAACGACAGCTGGTCCTACCGCTGGAACCCGCGGCTGTTCATCGCGCCCGGCTATGCCGCGGTTGCCGTCGATTTCCACGGCAGCACCGGCTACGGCCAGGCGTTCCAGGACGCGATCAACCGGAACTGGGGCGGCTGGCCGCTCGAGGACCTGCAGAAGGGCCTCGCCTACGCCACCGCGCACGACCCGCAGCTTGAGGCGAACAACGCCTGCGCGCTCGGCGGCTCCTACGGCGGCTACATGATGAACTGGATCGAGGGGAACTGGCCCGACCGGTTCAAGTGCATCGTCCAGCACGACGGAGTCTTCGACGCACGCGCCATGGCCTACGAAACCGAGGAGCTATGGTTCGACGAGTGGGAGCACGGCGGCCACCCATATTATGAGGCGCCGCAAGAGTTCGAGAAGTGGAACCCGGTAAATTACGTGACGAAATGGAGGACTCCGCAGCTCGTCGTCACCAGCGAGCACGACTTCCGCATCCCCTACACGCAGGGCATCGCCGCCTTCACCGCGCTCCAGCGCCGCAACATCCCGTCGCGCCTGCTAATCTTCCCCGACGAGAACCACTGGGTGCTGAAGCCGAAGAACTCGGTCCAGTGGTACGACGAGGTGTTCGGCTGGATGCGCCAGTGGCTCGGGCAGGGCCAGCCGGTGCCCGCCGCCCAACCCGCGCCGTCGAAGACCGAGCGGGGCGAGTAACAATTCACCGCTCGTCCTGAGGTGGGACTGAGTAAGCGAAGCGCATCGAAGGCCCATCTCGAAGGACGGTCCTTCGAGACGCCGCTTCGACAAGCTCAGCAGCTCCTCAGGATGAGCGGTTGTCGTAATCAGACGTCATCGCTAACCGCGCCTCAGCATGACCGACCTTCCCAAGACCTTCGACCCCAAGGCGATCGAGGATCGCTGGTACGCGCATTGGGAAAGCCGCGGCCTGTTCCGGCCCGAGCGTCCCGACGCGAGACCGTGGACGATCGTGATGCCGCCGCCGAATGTCACCGGCTCGCTCCACATCGGGCATGCGCTCGACAACACGCTGCAGGACGTCCTCACCCGCCGCGAGCGGATGCTCGGCAAGGACGCTCTGTGGGTCGTCGGGACGGACCATGCAGGGATCGCGACGCAGATGGTCGTGGAGCGCAATCTCGCGAGCCAGGGGATCAACCGCGCGGAAATTGGGCGGGAGGCTTTCCTCGAGCATGTGTGGGAATGGAAGGCGCAGTCGGGCGGCGCGATCACACGCCAGCTGCGGCGGCTCGGAGCCTCCTGCGACTGGGCACACGAGCGCTTCACCATGGACCAACGCTATCAGCGCGCGGTCACTTACACTTTCGTCGAGCTCTACAAGCGCGACCTCATCTATCGCGAAAAGCGCCTCGTGAACTGGGATCCCAAGTTCCAGACCGCGATCAGCGACCTCGAGGTCGAGACGAAGGACGTCCAGGGCAAGTTCTGGACGCTCAGCTACCCGCTCGCCGATAACAGCGGCGCGATCCAGGTCGCGACCACGCGGCCCGAGACGATGCTCGCGGACATGGCGGTCGCGGTGCATCCGGAGGACGAGCGCTATCGCGCTCTGATCGGCGAGCAGCTCAAACACCCGATCACCGGGCGCCTGATTCCCATCATCCCCGACGAGCATGCCGATCCCGAGCTCGGCACCGGCGCGGTGAAGATCACGCCCGGTCACGACTTCAACGACTTCGAGATCGGCAAGCGCGCGGAGTTCAAGCCCGCCGACATGCTTAACATGTTCGACGCTGAGGCTTTCGTGGTGCAGACGCAGGACGGCCTCATCCCCCAAGATCTGCTCGGCCTCACGCGGGAAGAGGCGCGCAAGGCCGTCGTCGCCAGGCTCGAAGAGGAAGGCGCTCTGGTCCACGTCGAGGATCGCGTCATCCCGACGCCGTACGGCGACCGCTCCGGAGTCGTCATTGAGCCATGGCTCACCGACCAATGGTATGTCGATGCGGCCAAGCTCGCGCTTCCCGCGCTGCAGGCGGTGAAGAACGGCGACATCAGGGTCGTCCCCGAGACCTGGAAGAAGACCTGGTTCAACTGGCTCGAAAACATCCAGCCCTGGTGCGTCTCGCGCCAGCTGTGGTGGGGTCATCGCATTCCGGCTTGGTATGCCGAGGACGGAAACGTCTTCGTCGCCGAGACCGAGGAGGAAGCGCGCAAGCAGGCCGGCGACCAGCCGCTGCGACAGGACGAGGACGTGCTCGACACGTGGTTCAGCTCGGCCCTTTGGCCCTTCGCCACGCTCGGTTGGCCCGAGGAGACCGAGGACCTCAAGCGCCATTACCCCAACGACGTCCTCATCTCCGGCTTCGACATCCTGTTCTTCTGGGATGCGCGAATGGCGATGCAGGGGATCGAGTTCATGGGCGAGGCGCCGTGGAAGACACTCTACTTGCACGGCCTCGTCCGCGACGCGCAGGGCGCGAAGATGTCGAAGTCGAAGGGCAACACCGTCGACCCCTTGGGCCTCATCGACAAGTACGGCGCCGACGCGCTGCGCTTCACGCTCGCGGCGATGGAAAGCCAGGGCCGCGACATCAAGCTCGATGAGAAGCGCGTCGAGGGCTACCGCAATTTCGCGACCAAGCTGTGGAACGCCGCGCGCTTCCTGCAGATGAACGGGGTCGGCGCGAGCGACAGCATCGCCGCGCCCGCCGCGGAGTTGCCGGTCAACCGCTGGATCATCGGCGAGGTGGTCGAGACTGTGGCGAAGCTCGACCGCGCCTTCGAAGAGCTGCGCTACGACGAGATGGCGGACGCCATCTACCACTTCGTCTGGGGCACCTTCTGCGACTGGTACGTCGAGCTGATCAAAGGCGAACTGGCTCCCCTCCCGCAGGCGGGAGGGGAAGAGGAGCGAAGCGACGAAGGGGTGGGCCTGTCCTCGTCAGGCAAACCCACCCCCCAGCCCCCTCCCGCAAGCGGTGGGGGGAGTCAGGAGGAGACTCGCCGCGTCGCCGCCTGGGCGTTCGACCAGATCATCGTGATGCTCCACCCGCTGATGCCCTTCATCACCGAAGAGCTGTGGAACGCCAACGAGCGTCCGTACGAGCTGATCGTCGCGAAGTGGCCGGAGCCTCAGGCGCAGGTCGATTTCCATGCGAAGTGCGAGCTCGATCTTATCATCGACATCGTCAGCAAGGTTCGCACCGCGCGAACAGAACTGAATGTTCCTCCCGGCGCTCGCGTTGAAAGCTACGTAGCGGGAGCTAGCGAAGCCGAGAGCGAATTGCTCAGGCGGAATTGGTCAACGATCAGTCGGCTCGCTCGTCTCGAGTGGAGCGATCTGCCGACTAGCGAAATCGGCAAGAGCAATACGATTCAAGTTCCTATCAGCAGCTTTACGATCGCACTTCAGGTCGGCGATGTGATTGACGTGGATGCGGAACGGTCTCGTTTGGTCAAAGGCGCGGAAGCCGCCGAGAAGGAACGCGACAGCCTCGCTCAGCGCCTCGCCAACCCGAACTTCGCCGAGCGTGCCAAGCCCGAGGCCGTGGAAAAAGCACGATCCGACCACGAGGCCAAGGCCGCGGAAGCCGAACGGCTGCGTGCTGCGTTGGATCGGCTGGGGTAGGCCACGATCGTCATTGTGAGGAGTGAAACGACGAAGCAATCCAGCGGCGCGGACGTTCTGGATTGCTTTGCTGCGCTCGTAATGACGTGACTGAAGGAGAGCGAATGGCAGACGCAGGAGCCAAAACCCGCGAACGCGGCGACCTCACTCAGGGGAATATCGGCTCGACCCTGCTCGCCTTCGCCTTGCCGACGCTCGCCAGCTCGATCCTCCAGTCGCTGAACGGCACCATCAATGCCATCTGGGTCGGCCGCTTCCTCGGGGAAGGCGCGCTCGCCGCGACGTCGAACGCGAACATGGTAATGTTCCTGCTGATCGCATTCGTGTTCGGCTTCGGCATGGCTTCGACGATCCTCGTCGGCCAGGCGTGGGGACGAAAGGACATACCCGCCGCCCGACGCGTGTTCGGCACGGCCACGGGCGCGTTCACCCTGATCGCAACCGCGATCGCCATCGTCGGCTATTATCTCTCACCGGCGATCCTCAAGCTGCTGGGAACCCCGGGGGACGCCGCGCCGCTCGCGCTCGCTTACCTGCGCGTGATCTTCCTCGCGATGCCCGCGTTGCTCATCCTGACGCTGACGATGATGGCGCTGCGTGGAGCGGGCGACAGCATGACCCCGCTGTGGTTCATGATAGTCGCGGTCGTGCTCGACAGCGGCCTCAACCCGGTGTTCATCCGCGGTCTCGGCCCGGCGCCGCGGCTCGGCATTGCAGGCTCCGCCACCGCGACCCTGATCGCCAACTATGCGGCGCTGCTCGGCCTCATCGCCTACATCTATTTGAAGGACCTGCCGCTGCGGCTGCGCGGCAAGGAGCTGCGCTACCTCTGGTGCGACCTCGCGGTTCTGAAGACGATCGTCGTCAAGGGCTTCCCGATGGGGCTGCAGATGATCATCATTTCGCTGTCAGCCCTCGCCCTGATCGGCCTGGTCAACCACGAGGGCGTCGACACCACCGCCGCCTTCGGCGTCGCACTCCAGCTGTGGACCTATGTCCAGATGCCGGCGATGGCGTTGGGCGCCGCCGTCAGCGCGATGGCGGCGCAGAACATTGGCGCGGGCCTGTGGAACCGCGTCGGCCGGATCACGCGGATCGGCATCGTCCAGACGCTGGCGATCACTGCGGCGATGATCGTGGCGCTTACGCTCGCGGACCGTACGGTGCTCGCCTTGTTCATGGGCGGGAACAGCCCGGCGCTCCCGATCGCCCGCCACATCCACCTGATCGCGACCTGGAACTTCCTGATGTTCGGGGTGATGATGGTGCTGTTCGGAACCGTCCGGGCGAACGGCGCCGTGTGGATTCCCGTCATCGTCCTCGCGATCGGGATGGTGCCGGTACGCTTCGGCTACATCTTCGCGACCTACGGCTGGCTTCATGCCGATGCGATCTGGACGAGCTTTCCGGTCACCTCGTTCATCAACCTCGCGCTGGCGGTCGGCTTCTACGTCCACGGCGGCTGGAAGAAGGCGCGCATGACCGTCGGCGAGCCGTGCGAGGAAGAGACGACCGAAGAAGCGCTCGCCACCCGCGAGCCGGGCGGCGCGCTCAATCCGGCCGGTTGACAGCCTCTACCGCGGTCGGCATCTGCGGTTCATCCATCGAGACCGGCTGAGGGACAGGCCCGAAGACGCCGGGGCAACCGGGAGTGGGAAAAACCACGCCAAAGGTGCCAAGTCCTGCGGGGGCCTGTGGTCCGCCGGCAGATGGTTGAGGCTCACCGCTCCAGGGTGGCCCGAAACTGTCCGTCACCCCGCATGCCTCGCTGGCGAACCGCGGGAGTGTAACGATGAGCCTCATAGATCGGTGTAGCGATGGAACGGCGCGTGTGGTCCTGCCATCGGCCGGTGGCGAGCCCAGGAGCTTCGCGCCTCAGACCCGAACCATCCGCGCCGGGATCGACAGCGACCGGACGCATGGCGCCATCATGCCGCCCATCACGCTGTCAGCGACCTTCCGGTTCGACGCGCTCGACGAGAAGCCGCTGTACGACTACACCCGCAGCGGCAATCCGACCCGCGCCATCCTCGAAAGTGCAATCGCCGACCTGGAGGGCGGAGCCGGCACGGTCGTTACGGCAAGCGGCATGGCTGCCGTCAGCATCGTCCTTCACGCCTTGCTCGCGCGGGGCGGCCGGCTGCTTGCTCCACACGACTCTTACGGTGGCAGCTGGCGCCTGTTCAGCGCGCTTTCGGCCAAAGGGTTGTTCGATTTCGATACCTGTGATTTCACCGATCCGAAACAATTCGCCGCCGCTCTGGACCGCAGGCCGCAGCTGGTGTGGATCGAAACGCCGTCAAACCCACTTCTTCGGATTACCGACCTTGAAGCGGTCATCGGCGCGGCGCATGCGGCCGGAGCACTGATTGTCGCGGACAACACCTTCCTCTCGCCCGCGCTTCAGCGGCCGATCGAATTCGGCGCGGACGTCGTGATCCATTCGACCACCAAATATATCAATGGCCACAGCGACGTGGTTGCCGGTGCCGCGATCGCTCGTGACCCAGCCGTCCTGGAACAGCTGCAATTCTGGGCAAACGCGCTCGGCGCCACGGGCTCGCCGTTCGACAGCTACCTGACTCTCCGTGGCATCCGCACGCTGAATGCGCGGATGCGCATCCATCAAGAGAATGCCGCGATATTGGCCGACCTGCTGGCTGGCCATCCCGCGGTCGCCAGGGTCCATTATCCGGGCTTGGCAAGTCATCCGGGTCATGAGATCGCCGCGCGCCAGCAGGACGGCTTCGGGGCGATGCTGTCGTTCGAGCTTCACGGCGGCGAACGCGCCGCCCGCGCCTTCGTCGAGAGACTGGGCTGCATTTCTCTCGCAGAGTCCCTGGGTGGGGTGGAAAGCCTCATCGCCTATCCGCTGGCGATGAGCCACGCGGCGGTGGACGATGAGGCAAGGAAGCGCGCCGGAATTGGGCCTGGCCTGCTGCGCCTGTCCGTGGGGATCGAACATGTCGACGATCTCGCGGACGACCTTCGCAGTGCGCTCGGCCGCGCGCTCTCGCTAACGGAAACACCGGCCTTGGCTGAGTAGGGGCGGGGGCGCTAGAGGCGCGCTCATGTCCGCCTCCTTCCCCGCCCTGCGCATGCGCCGCGCCCGATCGAGCCCGTGGATCCGCGCCATGGTCGCCGAGCACCGGATTCACCCGTCCGACTTCATCTGGCCCTTGTTCATTTGCGATGGCCGCGACCGCGAGGAGACGATCGGCTCGCTTCCGGGTGTCAGCCGCTGGAGCGTGGACCGCCTCGCGGCAAAGGCGCGGGAAGCCGCGGACCTCGGCATCCCGTGCATCGCGCTCTTTCCCAACACGCCCGAGAACCTTCGCACCGACGATGCGCGCGAGGCGCTCAACAAGGACAACCTGATCTGCCAGGCGATCCACGCCATTAAGGAAGCCGTGCCGGAGATCGGAGTCCTGACCGATGTCGCGCTCGATCCCTATACCACGCACGGCCACGACGGCCTCGTCGACACCGAAGGTTACGTGATCAATGACGCGACCGTCGAAGTGCTGGTCCAGCAGGCGGTGGTGCAGGCGGACGCCGGCGCCGACATCGTCGCCCCATCCGACATGATGGACGGCCGCGTCGGCGCGATCCGCGCGGCGCTGGAGGAAGCCGGCCACCAGAATGTTGCGATCATGGCCTATGCCGCGAAATATGCATCGGCCTTCTATGGGCCGTTCCGCGAGGCGGTCGGCTCGCTCGGCCGTCTGAAGGGCGACAAGCGCGGCTATCAAATGGACCCGGCGAATGTCGAAGAGGCGTTGCGCGAAGTCGAGCTGGACCTCGCCGAGGGCGCCGACTTCGTCATGGTCAAGCCGGGCCTGCCCTATCTCGACGTCGTTGCGCGGGTGAGGGACGCGTTCGGCGTGCCGACCTTCGTCTACCAGGTGAGCGGCGAGTATGCGATGATCGAGGCCGCCGCTGCGGCTGGCGCAGGCGACCGGGACGCCCTGATCCTCGAAACCTTGCTCGCTTTCAAGCGCGCCGGCGCCAGCGGCGTGCTCACCTATCACGCGGTCGATGCAGCACGGCTGATCGCGTGATCGAGCAACTGCGGTCCCAGATTGCCGAATTTCGGGCCGGTGCCGCGCCGCTCGAACCCGACGCGGCCGAGCGCCGCGCGGTCGGAAGCAAGGCGCTCGACCATGCCTTGGCCTATTGGGATCAGGTCGAGACGGCGTCGAGCAATCGCCCCTGGTCCGAGGTTTTCAGCCTGCGGCTCGACCCCGAATTCCCGGAGCAGGGCAGGGACGCCGCAGCCGTTTTCGACTATGTCGGCGCGTGCATCGACGCGCCCGGTTTCGCGACCACCAGCCCGCGCTTCATGGCCTACATCCCCGGCGGCGGCGTTCCTTATTCGGCATTCGGCGACTTGCTCGCGGCGACGTCGAACAAATATTCCGGATTCGCCTCGGCCAGCCCGGGAGCAGTCAGGATCGAGAATGCCTGCGTCGCGTGGCTGGCGAGCGTCATCGGCTACCCCAAGGAGGCGGCTGGGACTCTGACGTCGGGCGGAAGCATCGCCAACCTCACCGCCGTCGTCGCGGCCCGCGAAGCGCGCGATCCCGAAGGTGGCGGCGCCATCTACGTCACCCGCTTCGCCCATTATTGCATCGACAAGGCGCTCCACATCGCCGGCCGCGGCCGCTCGCCCAGGCGGGTCGTCGCGACCGATGAATATTACCGCATGTCGCCCGAAGCGCTCGAACTGGCGCTGGAGGAGGACCGCCGCAACGGCATCCACCCTTGGATCGTGATCGCCTCGGCCGGCACCGTCGACACCGGCGCGATCGACCCGCTGCCGGAAATTGCCGAGCTCTGCCGCCGATACGGCGCCTGGCTCCATGTCGACGGCGCTTACGGTGGGCTTTTTGCCTTGTGCGACCAAGGACGCGAGCTGCTGAGGGGGATCGAGCAGGCCGACAGCGTCGCGCTCGATCCACACAAGACCTTGTTTCTCCCCTACGGCACCGGGGCGGCGCTGGTTCGCGACGGCCGGCTGCTGCAGGAGGCCTTCAGTGCCAGCGGCGAGTACATTCGGCCGCTCGGCGAGTCGGAGGTCGGCCCATCGCCCGCTGATTTGTCGCCCGAGCTGACGCGCCACTTCCGCGCGTTGCGCTTCTGGCTCCCGCTGCAGATCGCCGGCATCGCCGCATTCCGCGCGGCCCAGGCCGAGAAGCTGGCGCTGGCCCGCTATTTCCACGCCCGTCTGTCGGAGCTCGATGGGTGGGACCCGGGACCACCGCCCGATCTCTCCGTCGTCGCCTTTCGCTACCTTCCGAAGACCGCCGATGTCGACGAGTTCAACGAGCGGCTGATGCGTCACATCCAGCAGGAAGGCCGCGTCATGATGAGCGGCACCCGGATCGATGGCGCCTATTTCCTCAGGTGCGCCATCCTGTGCTTTCGCACCCATCTCGAGCATCTCGACGATGCGCTCGATGCCGTCGTTCGCGGCGTGGAGGCCCTCGGTGGCTGAGGTTGTCGCGGAAACCGAGCGTCTTCGCCTCAGAGAATGGGATGACGAAGACGAAGTTCGCTTCTACGAGGTCATGAACCGTCCCGAAGTGATGGAGCATCTCGGCGGTCTGCAACTTCCCGAGGAATGGCGCGCCGCTTACAGTCGCATCCGCGCGTGTCAGGCTGAATTCGGTCATGCCTTCTGGATCGTCGAGGACCGTTCGAGCGGCGACATTCTCGGCTTCTGCGGGATCAAGCGCGTGAATAGTCCCGGCTCGGACATGATCGGCCAGCACGAAATCGGCTGGCGTCTTCGCCCTGAAGCGTGGGGCAAGGGCATCGCCAAGGAAGCGGCGATCGCCAGCCTCGACCTCGCCTTCGAGCGCTTCGGAGCCCCGCATGTCATTGCGCTGACGGTCCCCCAAAACGAAGCGAGCTGGGGTCTGATGCGCCGGCTCGGAATGAAGCGGCGCGAGGATCTCGATTTCGTCGATTCCCGCTTCGGGCCGGAGCTCAACCCCAACGTGGTTTACCGCATCGACGCCGAAGACTGGCCGGAAGCGCGCGCCGCCGCGCTCGCCTAGAGTCCCAGCCGGCGTTGGATCGTGCTGATCCGGTCGGCCTGGCGCTGGTCGATGCTGGCGACCTCGGCGGCAGCCCTCTGGATGGCGGAGAGGTCGCTGGGTGCAATCCCGCCCTGGGTCTTGAGTGCCGTCGCTCCGAGCGCGTCGATGTCTCCGAGCGCCGTCGCGGTCGGCTTGCGCGCGGCAATGGCCGCGGAGAGCGCCACCTGCGCGGCGATCCAGCTCTCGCTCTGTGGGGCGCCTGCAGCGCTTGCCAGGCGCTCGGCCTGTTCCGCCACCGGCTCGAACGCCGCCTCGCCGGCGTGAGCCTCGCTCACCAGCTCGGCAAGGCGAGCCGACAAGGATGCCTTGACCGGGCGATCGTTGATCGGCCGTTCGACTGGTACCCGTGGATCGATCGCCTCCGCGGCTCGCGGCTGTAGCGACGGATAGGGCCCGCCGGGCGCCGAGCAGGCGCTCAACAGCAGCATCGAGAGGAGCAGCGCCATTCGCATCGGCGCGGATGTAAGCAGAAAATGGCGCGCCCGAAAGGATTCGAACCTCTGACCCCCAGATTCGTAGTCTGGTGCTCTATCCAGCTGAGCTACGGGCGCGCGGTGCCGGGAAACGGCAGGCGCGCGACATAGGGGGACCAATCGGACGGCGCAACCCCGCTCCGAGGTCGGACCTGATCGGAAGCTTAGAGGCTTAGCGTGTGAGGAACATCACCAGCAGCACGCAAGCGGCAAAGAAGAGAATGCAGAAGGCGATGTAGCGAATGAGCTTGAACGAGCTGCGCCGCCTCACCGTCATTGCCCGGCGGCGGCTCTTTTCGGCGAAGAACTCCTCCCAATCCTCCATGAAGCGGATTGGTGCTTGGTTCGCCGCGGAAAACAAGCCTTAACTGTTGATAAGGGCAGCGGTCGCGCAGACTGGGACGGCATTGCAGGCGCAAGCGGCGCGTTCGGCGAAGTCCTCGGCGAGCTTGGCATGCCAGGCACGGGCTGCTTCGCTGATCGCCCGTCGTGCGGCCATTCGTTCCTCGACTGCGCGGCGCCGATAGTAACGCTCGTTCGATTCCACTGGTCCCCCTCCATAGAAGACAAAGAAGACCATCACTTATGAGTAGCTAATAGTTAGTTAATATCCACAGGGCGGCGCACAGGGGACGCTTTCACGAGGAGAGCTGTCCCGGGCTGGAACAGCGGCTCCTCGGCGGAGTGACACGTTCCGGAACATAACGGATCATCCTTGAAACCTAACGACTCGCCGCTCGTTGGAGGGGTCAATATGGTTTCGAAGGAAGGCACCATGCTGAGTTCGATTGAATCCCGCCGCACGACGTTCAACCCGAACGCACGCGGCTATCACGCGGTCTATCACGACGGCGAGATCAACCACTGCCCCGGCTGCGGCCGCACGCATTGGCTGATCGGCCGGATGTCGGCCGAATGCGCCTTCTGTTCGACGGCGCTGCCGTTGCGCGAAGCCGCGACCCAGGGTCCGTCGCCGGCGCCCGTGTTCTGGAGCGGAACGCGTCCAAGCTACGCCGAGCTCAACGCCGCTTAATCCCGAAGATTTCGATTTTCGTAAGCACCGCGCAGGTTTATATCTGCGCGGTGCTTCTGTCCGTGCGCAATGGGAAGATGATTTTCGCGGCAGCGTTGCTGGCGTGCGGAGCGTCTGCGCTGGCGGGCCCCGGCGCGTCCAACTTCACGCTCGTCAACGGCACCGGAGCGCCGCTCTCCGAAGTATCTATCCGCCGCGCGGGCACGCAGGAATGGAAGACACTCGGCTCATCGCCGGCGGTGGGGCAGCGTGCACCGGTGAACTTCAAGGATCCCGACTGCGCGTTCGATATCCGCGCGAAGGTAGCCGGGAAAGATCAGGTGACTTGGGCGGGGATCAATCTGTGCGACGTGAAAAGCGTGACTCTGAACCGCGACCAGTCTGCAGGCCCCTGGGTCGACTACGACCAGTGACGCCACGGCGCCGGAGCGGCGCGCGATAGGGCACGGCCGCGAGCGCGGGCTTGGGTGCCCGCACGGAATCTAGAAGCTTTCCACCGGCGAGGAACACGACACCGGTGCACGCGACCGCGAGCATCCAGCCGCCCCAACCGGGATAGGTTTCGAGATATTGGCGTCCGCGCTCAACGGCGCCGAGAGCGATCGCGTAGGTCACCAGCCACGCCTCGAGGCGCGTCTTGATCGTGAATAGCCGGCCGATTTTCTTCAGCATTGCCATCGTTAACGCCTGAACATCTCAACGGCAGTTTTGAGCCATTCGAGTGCTAAGAGACAAGGTTAAAGTGACGGTAAGGAAGGTGAATTCGTCCCGCTCCGGGACTCGGCGCTAGATCAACTCCGAAAGGTCGAGGCTTTCCAGGAGGCGGGCGCGGGCTTGCTCGATCTCGGCGATGAGCGCCGGTTTTTGAAGCTCTTGATGATGAATCTGCTCGGGCCAGTGGCGCCGGACCACGTCCGCGATCGCGTCGAGCTTCGCCTCGTCGACCATGAAGCGAGCATCGACCATTGCCGGATCGGCGACGACTCGCAGGCGCAGGCACGCGGGTCCGCCCCCATTGGCCATCGACTGGCGAACGTCGACCAATTCAACGCGGCGGATCGGACCGTTGCCCGCGACATGCCGCTCGATCCACTGCCAGACTGTTGGAGTCTCGCGCGCTTCGGTCGGCACGAACAAAGTCATCTGTCCGTCCGGCGGGGTCACCAGCTGAGCGTTGAAAAGGTACGACCGTATTGCGTCCTGAAGCGGCACTTCTGACGCCGGGACTTCGACATATTCGAACCCGGCGAAGAGGCCTTCGCATTGGCCTATCAACGCGGCCTTGTCCGCGAACGCCTGCTCGTGCGCGAACAGCACCCGCTCGTTGGCGACGGCGACCACATCGTTGTGGAAGGCGCCCGCCGCAATCGCTTCCTCCGACTGCTGGACGAAAATCGTTCGCTCGGGATCAAGCGCGTGCAGGCGGGCAATCGCCATCGACGCTTCGATATGCTGACGGGCAGGGTAGGGCCCTCCGGAAACCCCGTAGACGAAGATCTCGGCGCCTGGTTCGCCGTGGGCCGACGCGAGCCGCATGTGGTTGGCCGCGCCCTCGTCGCCGAACGCGGGCGGTATGGGGTCGTGGACCTTGAATGCCTCACCCGCGAACGCGACCCGAAGCTGCGCCAGCGTCGCCGGCCACTCATGGCTCCGGTGCGGCATCGTCCTCAGGTTGGCGACGGTGAGGTGGCATTTGCCATCGCTCGTGTCGGGCGCCGGCGAGACCGTCGCCGCATTGGCGGCCCACATGGCCGAGGCCGACATCGCATTGGCGGCGAGCACCGGCTCCGCACCTTCGATGTCGGTACCGAGCTCGGCCAGCCAACGCCGGTCCGGCCGGGGATGCGGGAGAAAAATGGCTTGGGCGAGTCCCAGCGCCAGGTTCGCGCGCATCTTGTCGATGCCCTGCAGCGCCGCGGCGCGCGGCTCCGACACCTGGCCGCGGTGCGTCATCGACGCGACGTTGCCGAGACTGAGCCCCGCGTAATTGTGGCTCGGGCCGACGATCCCGTCGAAGTTGATTTCCCGCAGGCTCACTTTGCGACCGTCAGCACCGTGTCCCCGACCTCGACCTCCAGCAGCTCGGCGGCTGCTGGATCGATCAAGATTCCCTTTTTCGGCAGTTTCCTGATCGACGCGCAGCTGGCGCGGAAGTCCTTCAGCCGGCCGGAGGCGGCGAGCACCTTTATCGTCCCTCCTTCGCCGATTTCCGCGATCTTTTCTTCGCGCGCCTCGCGTAGGGTGCGGATATCGTCTGTCCGTGCGGTCACCGTGGGGCCGCCGTCGAAAATGTCGACATAGCGGTCGAACATAAAGCCTTCATGCTCCAGCATCCTCAGCGCCGCTCGGCCGCTCGGATGGGGCTGACCGATCACCGCCTTCGCTTCCTCCGTCAGAAGCGCGACGTAGATCGGCGAGCGCGGCATCAGATCGGCGATGAACTTGGTGCCGTGGACCGCATTGAATTCGTCCGCTTCGGGGAAGCTCATGCCGAAGAACTTGCCGGCAAGCGCGTCCCAGAAAGGGGCGTGGCCCGCTTCGTCCATCACTCCTCGAAGCTCGGCGAGCGTGCGGTCGCCGAACCTCGCGCGATGCAGCTTCATGAAGAGGTACCGGCTGCGGGCGAGGAGCCCGCCGAGGCCGGTCGCGCGCATCTCGGGATGAAGGAATAGCCCGCCGACCTCCGACGAGCCCTCGAGATCGGTGGTCAACGACAGTCGCTGGTTGCGGAAGGTCTTGCCGAGCTCCGGGCTTGTCTGCGTCAGCGTGCTGACGTGATACGAATAGAAGGGCTGCGTGACTCCGACCTGCCCGAACACCTGGCAAGTCCCGCGGATCTTGCCCGACTTCGGATCCTCCAGCACGAACACGTAGAGATCGCCGGTCTGACTATCCTGCTTGCGCGAAAAGCTTTTGTCGGAACGTTCGAGCTTCGCGACCAACGTCGCACGCTCGGGCGGGAGGTTGGTGAACCCGCCGCCGGTGAGTTTCGCCATCTGGTAGATGGCGCGAAAATCCTCGCCCGTCGCCGGCCGCACCCGAAAGCTCATCGTCCCTCCGCGAGCCGAAGGATGGTGAGCGCGGACAAGGCAGCGCGCTCCGGCAAGCTGTCGGTAATCAGAAATTCCTCCATGCTGTGGATCTTGCCGCCGCGCACGCCCATCGTGTCAACGACTGGCACTCCGCAGGCCGCGATGTTGTTGCCGTCGCACACCCCGCCCGACGGCTGCCAGGCGATCGCCTGACCGAGGTCGGCGCCGGCTTGCTTCACGAGATTGAACAGGGCTTCGGCATCTTTGGTGAGCGGCTTGGGCGGCCGCCCGAACCCGCCGTTAAGCTCGATCTGCACTTCGCGTTCCGCCGAAACCGCTGCGACAATCTCCTCTATCTGGCCTTTCACGAGGGCCT
>Ga0207702_10003231_pt1 | contig 15058 bp, 10 predicted proteins | sample KBSCornC62_FD_184302 | JGI IMG/M metagenome (GOLD analysis project Ga0207702, IMG submission 184302) | Corn rhizosphere microbial communities from Kellogg Biological Station, Michigan, USA - KBS Corn C6-2 (SPAdes) (version 2) | ecosystem: Host-associated > Plants > Roots > Rhizosphere > Soil ...
GGATAAGCAGCCTTGCAAGGAGCATCAGCCAGGCAATCCGCGAACAACCGATTCATCGAGTCCTGGACTCCTCTGGCAAACGAAAGCGGTATCTTTGCTGCCGGTGGAGCGACTCCAAAAATCGCGACTGAGCGGACATGATTACCGTGTTGCCGGAGATAAACGAGAGACGTGGTCGATCCATATGAACCGCCATAGACGTTTATGCGATCGTAACCGAGTGCGTTTCTTACCTCGTCGAGGTCATCCATTGCAATCGATGTGGTGTACTGAGTTAGATCGGCAATCTTCTCGAGCTCGGCCCGACAGGCGCGCACGCGCTCGATTGCAAAGGGCTCACCAAAATAACCCCGCATGTCGTCACGACCAGCTGCGGACGGACAATTCAGCGGATTGGATTCGCCGGTACCTCTTTGATCAACGAGTACGACGTCGCGATTACGGCGAAGTCCGTTCATGAAACTCTCGGAAGCATAGACCGTAGCTGCACCGCCCGGACCTCCCGCCAGATAGAAAAGAGGATCCGGCGCAGGTTTTAGTGTCGCAGCGGGAAGCAGGACTATATTTAGCGAAATGCGCCGGCCTGTCTGCGTAGAGCGGTTTTCAAAAACCTCATATTTGCCGCACAAGGCATCGCCCGTGAATGAAGGGTTGTTACACGGCTTCATTTGAACATGGCCGCGCTGCACCGCACCTGTAGCAACAGATGCTCCTTGCTTTCGAAAGATTAGCGGTAAGGACGTTCCGGCCTGCTTGAACGTTCCTATAATCTCTGACCCTGTTCGATTGAAGGCGCCGTCATAAACAATCTGAAAGCTTCGCAACTCAAAGTGAACCTGACCGTCCTTAAAGGTTATAGAGTCTACTTTTAAGTTATTGCCGTTGGGTTGATCCAAACTATTCATCACCGCGGTCAGGCTTTTGTCCGACTCCTCGGTGACTTTTAGTTCAAGACGGAGTTTCTGTGGCCCAATCGTGAGTGTCCCTTCCCAGGTTCCTGAAACATTCAATTTCTGGACGTCCTGCGAACTGGAGTGTCCAGCAGCAATCTGCGATTCGGAGTGGATGGCGATTAGCACGAGCAAACACAAAGCGATGGTTCTTGATCGAGTCATTTGTTGCAAACCTCTTGCGCCAGCATGAAATTGTTTTGTTACGGCCTCACCAGTTGTCAGGTTTCAAATACGAGCACGAGTATCCAAGGATGAGGCATGGCCGTTGCAAGTTTCCACTTAAGGCGAGTGTTGTGTAATGGAAGAATTCACACTCTTAATAAAAAGTATGTCCATCCCCAAAGGTTGGAGGGGCACCAAAGTGGAACTCGCATATGCAGCAGGCACGAACGGCAGTATTTACCATTTAGTCATGAAAAACGACTTGGAGACCCTGTGTGGATTGCGGGTGAGTCGCCTTCGTTCTCAACAAGGATTGCATCTCGTAACAGAAGTGTCAGCGCAATCGATATGCAAACACTGTGAACGCATTCAGCAGAATGCTGACTCGCAGGAAAGTTGAACATGGACACTCGAACGTCACTGTTACTGGTTCGGCTGTTGTGATCGGACAGAAGATACCACCTGCTTTAGCAGCGTGGAGTCTCACTATGTCAATGCACTTCTCTACATAACCAAATCTTTCTTATCTGTTTCGGATGGAAGTCTAACCACGAAACGACTGCCGCGCGCAGGCCCTTCAGTCTCCATGTTGTGAGGCGCGGCTCTGCCCCGCCGTAAATCGTCTGGCTAGGAATTGGGGCTACGCCTTCGATCGCACCATCTTTACCGGACAAGAAAGTGGGGGGCGCAGCCCGATTTTCATCAGCGCACACGTGGCGCGGCACAGCCGACGCCTCACAACAAAAGGCACAGCCGATATTTTCTCTACGATACTTTTGCGGCAAAAATCATAAGGGCTCACGGTCCTCGATCGTGAGCCCATCAGGAGACGCTGAACCAGTTTTACTCTTCCGGCTCAGGCGGCGAAGCGCCATCGCCGTCACTAGCCGCAATGACCAGAGGTTCGCGTGTTGGCAACGGGATTTCGTGCCCGCCAACGATGTCCGGAAACTCGTCAAGTTCACGTTCCCGGGCCTGATCGATTGTCTCGTCACGCTCGACTTCCACGTTACGATAGAACTCCATTCCGGTGCCGGCTGGAATCAACCGACCCATAATGACGTTCTCTTTCAGTCCTCGCAGATAATCGACGCGGCCTGAAATTGCCGCCTCAGTCAGCACGCGAGTCGTTTCCTGGAACGAAGCTGCTGAGATGAACGAGTCTGTCGAAAGCGACGCCTTAGTGATTCCCAGGAGCAGCGGTTCTGCTTGCGCAACTTCGCCATCTTCCTGACGCACTCGTTCGTTCTCATCCTGGAAGCGGAAACGGTCAACCTGTTCCTCGAGCAGGAATTCGGTGTCGCCCACCTCCTTGATCTTCACCCAGCGCAACATCTGTCGAACGATTACCTCGATATGCTTGTCGTTGATGTTCACACCCTGCAGACGATAGACCTCCTGAATTTCGTTCACGAGATACTCCTGCAACCGGCTCATGCCGAGTACACGGAGAATGTCATGTGGATTCAAAGGTCCGTCCATCAACGCCTCACCGGCTCTCACGCGATCGCCATCCTGCACGTTGATGTGTGTACCACGTGGGATGTCATACTCGCGCTCTTCACCGTCATCGCCAGTGATAATCAGTTTCCGCTTACCTTTGGAGATTGCTCCGAGCGTCACTGTACCGTCGATTTCGGACATCACTGCTGTTTCCGCCGGGCGCCGAGCTTCAAACAGTTCAACGACACGTGGAAGACCGCCCGTGATGTCTTTGGTCTTAGTAGTTTCACGCGGGATCTTCGCGATAATGTCGCCCGGCTCAACTTCTTCACCATCTGTCACCATCAGGTTTGCGCGAACAGGCATCTGGTACGTCTTCAGCACCTTGTTACTGGCGCTGCGAATTTCCAGACGTGGCTGTTTCTTTTCGTCAGGCGAGTCTTTAACGACCATGCGCGACTGACCGGTCACCTCGTCCACTTCTTCGTCGAACGTAACTCCTTCCTTCAAGTCCTGGAACTTAACGTGTCCAGCAACTTCAGTAAGGATTGCGAACGTGAACGGGTCCCACGTAGCGAGGAGTTGATCCTGCGTTACGCGACTCCCGTCTTCGACGAGAATGTGGGCGCCGTAAACGATCTGATAACGTGCCGCTTCACGACCGCGATCGTCGATAATGATTACCGAACCGTTGCGGTTCATCGCGATACGTTCGCCTTTGCGGCTCTTGACCGTTTGCAAGTCGAGATATTTGACCGTGCCGTCCTGACGCGCTTCGTGTTTCGAAGACTCTTCGAGACGTGCGGTACCGCCGATGTGGAACGTACGCATTGTCAACTGAGTGCCCGGTTCACCAATCGACTGTGCAGCAATTACGCCGACAGCCTCGCCGATCTCAACAGGGCGACCGGTTGCGAGATTTCGTCCGTAACACTTGATGCAGCAACCGCGGCGCGATTCGCAGGTCAACACCGAACGAATACGAACGCGTTGCACGCCCGAACGTTGAATCTCGGCCGCCAGGTCTTCATCGATCTCCTGGTTAGCGGCAACGATGACCGAACCTTCAATTGGGTCAGTGACGTCTTCAAGCGCCGTGCGACCAACGATACGATCTCGCAACGACTCGATTTCCTCGCCACCTTCAACGATTGCACTTGCTGAAATTCCACGGAGAGTTCCGCAATCTTCCTCACTGATGATCACGTCCTGAGCAACGTCGACGAGTCGACGAGTCAGGTAACCCGAGTCAGCAGTCTTCAGTGCGGTATCAGCGAGACCTTTACGAGCACCGTGTGTTGAGATGAAGTACTGCAACACGTTCAAACCTTCTCGGAAGTTCGCCTGAATCGGCGTCTCGATAATTTCGCCTGAAGGTCGAGCCATCAGACCTCGCATACCGGCGAGCTGACGAATCTGCTGTGCGCTACCACGAGCTCCAGAGTCGCTCATAACGAGGATCGGATTGAGTTCGCCACTCGAGCGTTCTCGATCGTCCATCGCCTTGAACATTTCCTTCGCCACCTTGTCAGTAACTTCCGACCAGATTGCGATGACCTTGTTGTAGCGTTCGCCGTTTGTAATCACACCGTCGAGGTATTGCTGCTCGACAGCGATTACATCTTTGTCAGCCTTGTCAACGAGCGGTTTCTTCGCAACCGGCGTTACGAGGTCGTCAATACCAATCGAGATACCCGCCTTTGTGGCGTACAGGAACCCAAGCGTCTTGAGATCGTCAAGCATCTTGACAGTCATCTCGTGACCTAACCGGATGTGTGAATAGTTAACGAGAGACTGCAAGCCTTTCTTCTTCAACGTGCCGTTGATGAATGGCAGACCTGCCGGAATCGAATCGTTAAAAATCACCCGACCAACAGTTGTGTTAATGACGCGACGAACATCGTCCTGAACAGTAGCGCGGAGAATGTCCTGCGGATCGTGTTCCTGAACGAGGTCGATCAAATCTCCCTGAATACGAAGTTTGATTGGTGTCTGAGTTGTTACTTCGTTCGCATCCAGCGCGAGCAACACTTCTTCGAGCGAAGCAAATATGCGTCCTTCACCTTTTGCCCCCGGACGGTCGCGCGTCAGGTAGTAGATACCTAGCACTATGTCCTGCGATGGAACTGCGATTGGCTGACCGCTCGCCGGCGAAAGAATGTTGTTGCTCGAGAGCATCAATACTGCTGCTTCGATTTGCGCTTCGGGACTCAGCGGAATGTGAACAGCCATCTGGTCACCGTCGAAGTCTGCATTGAATGCGGTACAGACGAGCGGATGAATCTTGATCGCTTTACCTTCAACCAGCACCGGCTCGAACGCCTGGATACCAAGACGGTGTAGCGTGGGCGCGCGGTTCAGCAGGACTGGATGTTCGCGAATGACTTCTTCAAGAATGTCCCAAACCACAGGTTCCTGTCGCTCAACCATCTCCCGTGCTTGTTTGATCGTTGCAGCATGGCCCTGCTTCTCGAGTTGGTTGTAAATGAATGGCTTGAACAACTCGAGCGCCATCTTCTTCGGCAGACCGCACTGGTGTAGTTTCAACTCCGGGCCGACAACAATAACTGATCGCCCAGAGTAATCGACGCGCTTGCCGAGCAAGTTCTGCCTAAAACGTCCTTGCTTGCCTTTGAGTGTTCCGCTCAACGATTTCAGTGGTCGATTGTTAACACCACGCAGTACCCGACCACGACGACCGTTATCAAACAGAGCGTCGACCGCTTCCTGAAGCATGCGCTTCTCGTTGCGGACAATAACCTCGGGAGCACGAAGCTCCATCAATTTCTTCAGACGGTTGTTGCGGTTGATTACGCGTCGATAGAGATCGTTTAAATCCGAGGTAGCAAAACGACCACCATCGAGTGGAACCAAGGGACGAAGCTCTGGTGGGATCACTGGAATCACATCGAGAATCATCCAGTCAGGTCGATTGCCTGACTTTAAAAAGCTTGTGGCGACTTTGAGACGCTTCGAATACTTCAGCTTCTTTTGCTGCGAAGTCTCTTCCTTCATGCGCTTGCGAAGGTCGGTGGCCAACTCTTCGACATCCACCATCGCAAGAAGTTCTTTAATCGCTTCCGCACCCATCTTGGCAACAAACTGCGCTGGATAGTCGCGAACAAGTTCACGGTAGCGCTCGTCACTGAGAAGCTCTCGCTCCTTCAAACCTGAAACATCACCCGGATCAATTACGATATAGGATTCAAAGTAAAGAACCTTTTCCAGTTCTCTCAATGGGATGTCGAGCAAGTGACCGATGCGGCTGGGCAGGCCCTTGAAGAACCAAACGTGCGAACACGGACTGGCTAGATCGATATGACCGAGTCGTTCGCGTCGTACTTTGGCCTGGGTAACTTCGACACCGCACTTGTCGCAAATTACGCCACGGTGTTTCATGCGCTTGTACTTGCCGCAGAGACATTCCCAGTCAGCTACTGGTCCAAAGATTCGCGCGCAGAAAAGCCCGTCACGTTCAGGTTTGAACGTTCGATAGTTGATTGTTTCGGGTTTGGTCACCTCACCATGCGACCATTGCCGGATCTTTTCCGGTGACGCAAGTGAGATTCGGATAGCCTCAAAGTCGGGAGCTAATTGCGTCTTTTCTTGTTGAAATCTAAACACCTGATTTTCTCCATTGCCGATTGCCGATTTCCAATTGCCAATTGGTTATCAGCCATAAAAGTTCATATGAAACTCTACCGACAAGCACTGCCGATCCGACTACCAATTGGCAATTGGCAATCGGCAATCGGCAATGACTTAAGCCTCAACTGCGCTGGTCACGATCGCTTCGCCTGCACCTTCTTCAACGCCATCGGTTGCGGCCTTCTTATTAATCAATTCCACATCCAAACAGAGTGACTGAAGTTCGCGGACTAAAACGTTAAACGACTCCGGTAACCCTGGATCAAAGTCCGCCTCACCCTTAACGATCGCTTCGTAAATCTTTGAGCGTCCCGCCACGTCGTCTGACTTCGCAGTCAACAACTCCTGGAGGATGTGCGCTGCGCCATATGCTTCAAGAGCCCATACTTCCATCTCTCCAAATCGCTGACCACCAAACTGTGCCTTTCCACCCAGAGGCTGCTGAGTGATCAAGCTGTATGGTCCAATCGAACGAGCGTGGATCTTGTCGTCGACCAGGTGCGAGAGTTTGAGCATGTAGATGTAACCAACGGTGACCTTCTGTTCGAACGGATCACCGCTCAATCCGTCATAAAGGACTGCCTTGCCAGACTCGTTGACGATCTCGGGTAAACCAAGATCGCGAGCGCGACTTCCAGAGTCCTGCAACTTCTTCTTGATCTCGTTTTCGGTCGCGCCGTCAAATACAGGCGTGGCGAAGTGCAGACCAAGTACTCGCGCCGCCCAGCCGAGGTGGGTCTCCAGAATCTGACCAACGTTCATTCGCGACGGCACTCCCAATGGATTGAGCACGATCTCGACTGGAGTTCCATCGGGCAGATAAGGCATGTCTTCCTCGGGAAGAATGCGCGCAATCACACCTTTGTTACCGTGACGTCCGGCCATCTTGTCGCCAACCGACAGCTTGCGCTTCATGGCGATGAAGACCTTGACCATCTTGATAACGCCGGGGCTCAACTCGTCACCCTGTCGCAACTTGGCGATCTTCTCTTCGTAGATGTCGGACAGGATCTTGATCTGCCGTTCGGTGCGATCTTCGTATTCCTTGATCTCCGATCCGATGTCCAATCGAGAAGAAGCGAGCTGCACTTTGCGCAATGCCTTCGGCTCGATCTCCTTGAGCATTTCGCGCGTAATCGTCTCGTTCTTCGGAATCAAAACTTCGCGATTTGAAGTCAGATCTGCGGAGAGCTTCCGGCCTTCGAGCAGTTCGTAGATACGTTCATCGCGCTGTTCACGAAGAATTCGGATTTCGTCTTCAAGGTCGCGTCGCAGACGATCCTCTTCTTCCTGTTCGATCGCCAGCGAGCGTGAATCCTTTTCCTGACCCTTGCGTGTGAAGACCTGAACGTCAACGACAGTTCCATCGATGCCTGGAGGACTTACGAGAGAAGCATCTTTAACGTCACCTGCCTTCTCACCAAAGATTGCGCGAAGCAGTTTTTCCTCTGCCGTCAGCTGTGTTTCACCTTTTGGCGTAACTTTACCGACGAGGATCGAACCCGGCTTGACCTGAGCGCCGATGCGGATGATGCCGCTCTCATCAAGGTCGCGCAGCATGTTCTCACCGACGTTCGGAATGTCTCGCGTGATCTCTTCGGGACCGAGCTTGGTATCGCGCGCTTCAATTTCGAGTTCTTCGATGTGAATCGAGGTGTAGTAGTCCTCTTTCACAAGTCGCTCTGAAACCAGGATCGCGTCTTCAAAGTTGTAACCACGCCACGGCATGAATGCGACCAGAACGTTTCGGCCAAGTGCCAGCTCGCCGCGATCTGTGCAAGGACCATCGGCGATGACCTGTCCTTTGGTGACTCGTTCGCCAACGTGAACGATTGGACGTTGATTGATACAAGTGTTCTGGTTTGAACGCTTGAACTTAATCAAAGTGTAGATGTCGGCGGTTACCTCGCGGGATATCGTTCCGTCGACGTTGTGGTCGGCTTTAACGATGATGCGTTCCGAATCGACGTAGTCAACAACGCCATCGCGTTTGGCAACAACCACGGCGCCGGAATCGCGCGCAGTTACCTTCTCCATGCCGGTGCCGATGTACGGAGCCTCGGCGCGAAGAAGAGGTACTGATTGCCGTTGCATGTTCGAACCCATCAATGCGCGGTTCGCGTCGTCGTTCTCCAGAAACGGAATCAGCGAGGCTGCGACTGAAACCAACTGCTTGGGAGAAACGTCAACGTATTCGATGTCCTTTCGCAATGCGAGAATGAACTCGCCAGCCTTTCGAGCTGCGTTGCGCTCGTTGACGATGTTTCCGGCTTCATCCAGCTCGATGTTGGCCTGACCAACAACGTGCTTGTCTTCCTCCCACGCCGTCAGATAGAACGGCCAGGGTTCATACTCTGCCTTGCGACCGTCACCGGCAATCTTCTTATTAGCTTTTTCAACTTCCTCTTCCGGGATGTGGTCGCCCGGTCTCAACTTGGTGTCGCCGCCATTGATTACGCGCACATACTCAACAACGCGACCATCAATCACCTTTCGATAAGGCGCCTCGATAAACCCAAACTCGTTTATGCGAGCGAAGCACGAGAGGCTGGAGATGAGTCCGATGTTCGGACCTTCAGGCGTCTCAATAGGACAGATGCGTCCATAGTGCGTTGGATGCACGTCGCGAACTTCGAACCCTGCGCGTTCACGGGAGAGTCCGCCCGGTCCGAGAGCTGAGAGTCTGCGTTTATGCGTAATCTCAGACAGTGGGTTCGTCTGATCCATGAACTGTGAAAGCTGACTCGATCCAAAGAACTCGCGAACCGCCGCCGTAACCGGTTTGGCGTTGATCAGATCGCGAGGCATCGTGGTCTGCATTTCCTGATGGATCGACATCTTCTCCTTGATCGCGCGCTCCATGCGTTCAAGACCAATGCGGAACTGGTTCTCAAGTAACTCGCCAACAGCGCGCACACGGCGATTGCCGAGATGATCGATATCATCAGCCTGGTATTCCGAAGGGTTCTTACGCATCTTCAGAACGTAGCCGACAACTTCGTAGAAATCTCGAGCTGAAAGAAGCGGATCGTCGATTCGTTCGCGCTCGGGTTTGCCCATCTTGATGTTAAACTTCAAACGACCAACACGAGAGAAGTCAAACTTGCGCGGATCAAAGAACATCGCTTCCAGAAGACGATAAGCCGTTTGTACTGTCGGCGGATCTCCGGGCCGCATCTTCCGGTAGATTTCGAGAAGCGCATCAACCGGCTTTGTAATTACATCCTTCTTGAGCGTCAGAGACAGCACCGGACCAACATCATCGCGCTCTGGGAAGAACACGGCGAAGCGCGTGATACCTGCCTCGATGATTTCCTGAAGTTTGGCAGGTGTGATTTCGTTGTTAGCTTCGATAACAACCTCACCGCTGTCAGTGTTCACGATGTCTGATAAGGCAAAGGCGCCTTCCAACTGAGAAGACTCGATCTCAACTTCACCGATGTTGGCTTTTCGGATGGCTTCGAGCGCTGAGCTCGTCACCTTTTTGCCACTGCGCACAATCGGATCCGGTCCGCGGCCTTTGATATCAAAGTCAACCTTCATGCCGATCAGATTTGTGGAAGCTTGCTCGGGCACCTGAATGAGCAGGCGTCCATCCTCCAAACGGATCTCATCGGTGATGTAGATCGCGCGCAGCATGTCCTCATCAGTGAACGACGCATTTTTCACGACGTCTTCCAACTGGGAATCAGTACGAAGTGATTTCAGATCGACCTTCGGGCTAAACCACAAACCAAGCGCGCGCAGGAAAATCGAAGCCAGAAACTTGCGTTTGCCAACTCTGACATAAAGCAGATTCTTCTGGTCGTACTCAAACTCAACCCATGAACCGCGATAAGGAATGATCTTCGCAACGTAAAGCGCGCCGCGTTTGAAGAAAACACCCGGCGAACGATGCAATTGCGACACGATGACGCGTTCGGTACCGTTGATGATGAAGGTACCGTTGTCAGTCATCAGCGGAATTTCGCCGAAGAAGACTTCCTCCTCCTTGATGTCGCGGATGGAAAGAACCTCAGTGTCGGGGTCTTTGTCGTAAACAGTCAGCCGTATTTTGACCTTTAGGGGAACGCTGTAACTCATGCCGCGTTCCTGACACTCCTGCTGATCGTGTTTGTGTTTAAGACCGACGGGCTCGCCGCAGTTTTCACACAAGGTTGGTCGAACAAAGTTGAAGGTTCCGCACCGATGGCACAAGGTTTCGCCTGCTGCCAACGGATTGACCTTGATTGTCGAACCGCAGTTCTTACAATTCGCCCTCAGGTAGTTCAGACCTTCGAGGCGACCGCATTTGCATTGCCAGTTGCCAATTTGATACTCGACAAAATCCAACGTGGCAGTGCCTCGAAAATCCGAGATTGGAAATACCGACTGAAACACCGCCTGCAGTCCTGTTGCCTCGCGTTCTTCGGGTAACAGATCCATTTGCAGAAAGCGGTTGTACGACTCGCGTTGAATCTCAATTAGATTTGGGATTCGAACGGCGGTAGCGATCTTTGAGAAATCAACTCTCTCTGGCGCTTGACTGGTGCGCCTTCCCAACCCGGTCTTTGTCGTTTGAAGCAGATTTGCAGACATGTGTGAGATCCTTATTAATTGCCGATTGCCAATTTCCGATTGCCGATTTGGATTGCGTTACGGCCGAGAAACAAATCGGCAATTGGCAATCGGAAATCGGCAAAATAACTACAGAGACACCAAATCGCGGTCAGAGCGTAAAATGCCCTGACCGCTTTTTTGCGAAAGCGGCTAACTCATTAATCAAATTTTTCGGGAGTAACGCCAGCGCCCTCAATACTCCCCTAAATTAACGGCTGAATTCTCTGGAGTCAAGTTCGACTCAGATTTCAAAAAAGTGTCAGACGTCAGGCAGCGGGAAAACCGATGCCTGACGTGGTAAAAAACCCGGCTATTTGACTTCGACGGTTGCGCCCGCGTCAGACAGCTTTTGTTTGATTGTTTCAGCTTCTTCTTTGGAGACACCCTCTTTTACTGCCTTTGGGGCTGCCTCAACCAAATCTTTGGCTTCCTTCAATCCCAGCGCGGTAACTTCGCGGACAACCTTGATCACATTGATCTTGTTTCCGCCGGCCGCCTGAAGAATCACATCAAACTCTGTCTTCTCCTCGGCTGGAGCTGCTGCTTCGCCACTACCTGCTGCTGCGACCGGAGCCGCAACCGCTGCTGCTGCGGCCGAAACGCCAAATATTTCTTCCAGGTCCTTCACGAGTTGTGAAGCCTCAAGAAGGGTCATGCCCTTCAAGAATTCAATTACGTCTTCGCGTGTTGCTGCCATGATTACTTTCTGTCCTCCTAAAAGGGTTCTGATGTGCTGTGCTTGTTGTTGTTCGCAGCAGGAGAACCCACGGGACGCTTTCTCGATCGCTGCATCGCAATCATACAAAGCGTCTGAGCCGTAATTGACGACCTGACTATCGCCAAGCTCGTTGTCCGCGTCCGGCCCTGTGCTATCAACCGAAATTCAAAAATTGAATTCCGGACTTCTTACGCGCTCTTCTGATCACCAATCTGCTTGATGACCACCACCAGATTACGAGGTACGGCCGAAAGGACCGTGACCAACCGTTGAGCCTGGCAGTTGATTAAAAACATCACCTTGGAAATCAGCTCTTCCCGTGACGGCAAACTCGCAATCGCCTCTACATCCTTGAGAGCGATCACTTTGCCTTCGACCACACCCGCCTTGAAGGTGAATATGTCGGGATTCGCTTTCGTGAACTTCGAAATGGCTTTCGAAAGACCAACCGGATCGCCAGTGCTGAGGGCGATTGCCGTAACACCTTTAAAGTGCTCCTGGGCCGCCTCGATGGCAGTGCCCTGTGAAGCTCTGCGGGCCAAAGTGTTTTTGACTACTTCGTAACTAACGCCCGCCTCACGCAACTGATTCCTCAGCTCCTGATCCTTCGCTACAGTCATCTTCTGAAAACCAACAAGCATTGCTGCTTTGGCATTCTGAAACTGTTCGGTGAGAGCATCGAGATCTTTCTGTTTTTGTGCCTTTGTCTTCATCGTGTCTTAGCTCCTCACCTATTTCGCAAATGCTGCTTCTTCCAGTAGAACACCCGGGCTCATCGTCGAAGCAAGGTTAACTTTCCTTACATACTTGCCCTTGGCTGTGGCTGGTTTTGCCTTGACGATCGCATCGAGCAATGCCTTTGCGTTGTCGCGTAGTTTGTCAGCTTCAAACGAAACCTTGCCAACGCCGACGTGAATCACGCCAGTCTTATCAACTCGATACTCGACTTTACCAGCCTTGGTTTCTTTAACGGCATTTGCTACATCGAATGTAACGGTGCCAGTCTTCGGATTTGGCATTAACCCCCGGGGGCCGAGTACCTTACCGAGAGCACCGACCAGTCGCATCATGTCAGGTGTGGCGATCACCGCATCAAAGTCTGTCCAACCTCCTTTGATCCGAGTAACTACATCTTCACCACCGACAATGTCTGCGCCGGCTTCTTCAGCTTCTTTCACCTTGTCGCCCTGGGCAATAACGAGAACGGTCTTCGATTTTCCTAAACCGTGCGGCAGCACAATCGTTCCGCGGACAAGCTGATCTGCCTTGCGAGGATCAACGCCCAGCCAAACAGTCAACTCAACAGTCTCGTCAAATTTGGCGAAAGCGATCTCCTTCACTTTCGCGACGCCGCCTTCGAGATCGTACTTTTTAGTAGCATCGATCTTCTCGAACGCGGCGCGATACTTCTTACCGTGTTTTTTCATTCTTCTTCTCCGAGGTGCCTGCGGAATTGCCGATTTCCGATTGCCAATTGCCGATTTGCAATTTCAACCGAAGCTCAATTCCTCCCTCTCAAATCCAAAATCGCCTGCGTCTTGCCGAAATTGGCAATCGGCAATCGGAAATTACTCCACCGTCAGGCCCATCTGTCGGGCCGTTCCCTCAATCGTGCGAATAGCAGATTCCAAACTGGTAGTGTTCAGATCCTGTAGTTTTGTTTTCGCAATTTCTTCGACCTTGGCTCGCGAGATCGTTCCCACCTTCTCTCGATTGGGCTTACCAGATCCCTTCGGAATTCCAGCCGCCTTCTTCAGCAGGTCAGCCGCCGGCGGCGTCTTCGTTTCAAAAGTAAATGAGCGGTCCGCGTAAACAGTAATGACGACCGGGATCTTCAAATCTGGATCCATCTGCGCAGTCTTCGCGTTAAAAGCCTTGCAGAACTCCATAATGTTCACGCCGTGTTGTCCCAGAGCGGGTCCAATTGGTGGCGCGGGGTTGGCCTTACCTGCCGGCACCTGCAACTTTATATAACCTGTAATCTTCTTCGCCATATTCTTATTTCCAATTTCCCATTGCCAATTTCCAATTTAAGATTCGACAAGAAGATGATTACCGATTGGAAATTGGCAATCGGAAATCGGCAATATCTTTACTCTTCTTCAGCGAACGTCACCTTCTCAACATCCAGGAAGTTAAGCTCAACTGGTGTCGAGCGACCAAAGATGGTCACCGTCACCTTCAGCGTAGCTTTGTCGTCGTTAACTTCCTCGACCTTACCTGTAAAGCTCTGGAACGGACCTGACTTGATTCGCACAGTCTCTCCCGCAGCATACGAGAATTTCGGCTTTGGCTTTTCAGCCGCCTCAGTAACGTTGTGAACAATCTGATCTACTTCTTGTGGTGTTAACGGAGTGGGATTGTGTCCGCCTACAAAACCCGTAACCTTCGGTGTTGATTTGATCAGATGGAACACGTTATCGGGAATATGACCACGGTCGTCACATTCGATTTGCACCAGCACATACCCGGGATAAAACATGCGCGACGACTCGATCCGCTTATTTCCACGCATTTCAACGACGGTCTCTGTTGGCACTAAGACTTCGGTGATTTCACTTTGCAGATCTGTATCACGAATGCGCGCCTTTAAACTGTCGCGCACTTTTTTCTCGTGCCCCGAGTACGTATGAAGTATGAACCACTGCTGCATCTAATCGTCCTCAGCCAAGTCCCAAAAACCTGGCGATCTTTTCAAGGAGCCAGTCGAGCCCAAGAATCAATCGCGACAACCCTTGATCGATAGCAAACAAGTAAACTGCAAAGAAGATGACCGCGATCAGAGTGATGATCGTCGTGTTCTTTACTTCAGTAATACCAGGCCACGAAACACGCTTCATCTCGGCCCGAACATCGCGTAGAAACTGCGCGATGCGAGCAGGTCCCGATTGGCCAGGGCGTTCGCGTCGCGCGACCTTTTCCGGGCCTTCGCTGAAGCGAGCACTGCGGGGTGTGCCAATTGGCGCGTCTGGATTGTCTGTTTCAGCCATATATAACTTCTTTAGCCGCGTCCTTAGTTCATTTGGCAGGGGTACCAGGATTCGAACCCGGACTTTCGGTTTTGGAGACCGACGTGCTAACCGTTGACACTATACCCCTTCATTCATTGCCGATTTCCAATTGCCGATTGCCAATTTCGGTCTCCTTAAAATTGGCAATCGGAAATCGGCAATTGGCAATCACTTCGTTTCCTTATGATCAGTGTGCTTGCGACAACGGCGACAGAACTTACTAAACTCCAGCCGGTCAGGCGTGGTCTTTTTATTCTTAGTCGTGACGTAATTGCGGTTCTTACAAACGCTACACTGAAGAACTATGTTATCTCGCGGCATACTCTTATTTTCGATTTCCGATTGCCAATTTCCAATTTAAAGCGCTCTTGATCGCCAGCCAAATCGGCAATCGGCAATTGGAAATCGGCAATTCTTTTATTCCACCACTTCCGACACCGTGCCCGCACCCACCGTGCGGCCACCTTCACGAATTGCGAAACGCAGTCCCTTCTCCATGGCAATCGGGGCGATTAACTCTATCT
>Ga0207702_10003234_pt1 | contig 15050 bp, 9 predicted proteins | sample KBSCornC62_FD_184302 | JGI IMG/M metagenome (GOLD analysis project Ga0207702, IMG submission 184302) | Corn rhizosphere microbial communities from Kellogg Biological Station, Michigan, USA - KBS Corn C6-2 (SPAdes) (version 2) | ecosystem: Host-associated > Plants > Roots > Rhizosphere > Soil ...
GTGACCCTGACGTGTAGGGGCCCGGCCGGGGTCGGCACTGTGGCTTCGGCCCAATCGAGGTAGCCGAGCGCGGGCTCGATCAGCGCGGTTCCAAAGCCATGGCTGCCCGGCCTGACACCAAGCGTCGCGACGATGAGGTCGCGAGTCGGCGTCGCGCTCCAGCCGTGGCAATGTGTGCCTCCCACCCAGGTTTCTGGGCACGTCCGTTCTCCTGCCTCGACGAACAGGCGCCAATCAAGGCAGGCGTTTGCGATCAGGTCCGCCCTGCCGGCCTCGACCAGCGCGTCGTGGACGACATAGCGGAAGAACGGCTGTGCGGCGACGAGCGACGTTGCCGGATCCCATTCCGGCTCCGGGTTCCCGTTCCGGATGTAGTTCCCGCCGGCCATGAAGTCGCCGCGCTGAAAAGCCTCGATGGTGGGTGCCGCGCGCTCGAGTTGCGGGTGGTTGACGATGCGCTCAGCCAAGTTAGCCACGCGTTCAGGGGGCACCAGTCCGCCGCAGATCGCCGCCGCCGAGGCATGCTGGCTGGCGTGCGGGCGCACCACTCCGTTCAGGCGTTGGTCTCGGTACAACCCGCGATTTGTGTCCCAGAAGGTCTCAAAGCCGCCGGCGATCGCAACGCGGTGAGTTTCAGCCCACTGCGCGCGACCATGGTCGCCGAGCCAGGAAGCCATCTCGCCATAGTCACGTAGCGCTCGCGCCCAGAGTGCGTTCAGCACCGCGCTCGTGTCCAAGACGTGGATATTGCTCCAATCGATCAAGACCCAGCCCGGGACGTATCGAAGCAGTCCGTCGTCGCGCTGGTAGCCGGCGAACCATCGCAGAACGCGTTCGGCAACAGGCATCAGCTCGCCAACCAGTTCACGGTCACCGGTGTAACGCATCAGGTTATGGACGCCGCGAATCCAATGAAGTGCCCAGTCGGGTATGTAGGTCGCAAGATCGTCACCGTCCCCTAGATTCGAGATGGCGGCCATTGGCAACATGCCGTCGGTGCGCGGATTGGCGCCAAGCTGTGGGTGCCACCTTGCGAGTGACCAGTCGTCGCTGGTGGCCAGATGAACCATCTGGTGTACGACGTAATCGCCAATCCAGGCTCGCGCTTCACGCGTGGGACAGTCGATATATGCGTCCCATGCGCATAGGTCGACCGTCCTCATACCCATCTGGAAGATCTCATCGAGGGTGGGGTCGCTGCAACGAAATCGTGTCGAATTCGTTGACCTAGGAAACAGACGCTCTCTGATCGCCACCTCGAGTTCTACACGTTCCGTGGACCGCACTGCCGCGACTGCAAAGCGCCCACCCATCGGATCCATGGTTTCGTGGCTGTCACCGGTCCCGCGAGCGATGTAGCGCGTTGAGTGATGGCCCACGAACGAAGCCCCGCCGGGGCGGATGGGTGACTCCTCGCCGAGGACGAAGTCGATCTGGGCGCCGGCGGGTCCGTCCACTGTCAGTTGGAGGCTACCGGCCACCGTCTCACCAAAATCGAGCGCCACGAGCCATAGTCCAGAGTCCATTCCGTTCACCAGCTGGCCGTAGTCACCATCCCGCGGAACCCACGAAACGCCCTCCAGGTCCGCCGCGACCTGATCACGCGGGTCTTCGTGGCTGGCCGGGACGTCTCGACCGCTGGCGATCGCCAGCACACGCGGGCGGCGGATGTCGCCAACGAGGGGAGGAATCGGCGAGGGATCTAGAGGTCCGTAAGGGTCTGAGGGCGGTCCGGTTGGACCGTGTGAGCCGCCGTTGTGGCCCGAGAGCACCGTTGCCGGTGACCAATTGCGGTCATCAAAGCCGGCTTCGCGCCAGCGCTCCGGCAGACGCCGCGCATCCAGTGACTCCACGAAGAACGACTCCAAGCCCTCCGGAGGTCGCCCGCGAGACCAAGAGTCCCCGACCATGCCTCGCCAGGAGTCGTCCGTACCGAGGACCATTTCGTCCACGCGAAGCTCAGCGGCGAACGCGCCTCCGGCCAGACCTTGCGCCACAGATGTCGGCAGCCACTGGCCGGTCGGTCTGCCGTAGTACCTGACGAGTGCCGCGATCACGTTCGAGCCCTTGTGAAGCTCGTCAACCACGGACGTGACGATCGAGCGCTGTCGCCACGGATCGGCTCGTATAGGTCCGCGGGCTACCTCCGCGCCATTGATCCAGACGACGCATCGCGAGTCTGCGGCAACGCGCAGGACGGCCTCGCTCGGATCGTCGGGTAGGTCAAATGTCCTTCGTAGGAGGACGAAGCGGTTGAACACCTCGGGGTCGACATCGCTACGGAACCGGTTCCGCGCGATCAGCGATCCAGCACCGGCCCAGATCCAACGAGCACTCCACTTGTCGCGGCTTGCGGGGATATCAATGGTCATCCGGCTCCTTCTCTGTATTGAGTGTGCTGGCGGGCGGTTTCACCGCGAACCGGGTGCAGCGTCAGCAGTGGTCGACCAGGAGCGACACCTTGCGCTCTCCGGTCGAATCGAAATGACCATCGGCCGGCCGACATCCGTGGACAGTGTGTGACTGGCGCATCCGTCCGAACGCAAGAGGTTCTCCGTGCGACTGATCGTCGGAGTTCTCGTGATCATCGGTCGACTTCCGACTTGCTCTGGCGGGCCGCTGATCTCGCTCAGCCACCGGCGCCGTTGAAGTTCAGGCGGTCGCCGTTCGTGGACGAGAAGAAATGCAGATCCTTCGTGGCCACGTTGACGTCGATCACGTCTCCCCTGCGCGGCGGGGTACGCGGGCTAACACGGACGATCAGCAGGTCGGACTCCTCATTGCCCACCATGCGGCAATGAGCGAAGGCATCGGCACCCAACTCCTCGACCACCTCCACCCGCAGCCGGAGCCCGTGTGAATCGCCGATCATCACGGACTCTGGCCGGAAGCCGACATAGACGGTGGGCGCCCTGTCGGCGCCGATCACCTCAGGCGGGACGGCAAGCCTGAAATCGCCCAGCTGAGCACCCTCGGCGCCGAGCTGCATCTCGAGCACGTTCATCGCCGGGGAACCGATGAACCCGGCGACGAACACATTGGCGGGTCGGGCGTACAGGCGCACTGGCGTGTCAACCTGCTGGAGCACTCCCTGCTTCAGAACAGCAACGCGGTCCCCCATGGTCATTGCCTCGACCTGGTCATGCGTAACGTAGACAGTGGTGGTGCCGAGCCTGCGTTGCAGCGAGGCGATCTGTGCGCGCGTTTCGACGCGCATCTTGGCGTCGAGGTTGGAGAGCGGCTCGTCCATGAGGAAGACCTTCGGCTGCCTCACTATCGCGCGTCCCATCGCCACCCGCTGGCGCTGTCCTCCAGAGAGGGTGCCCGGCCGGCGCTTCAGGTACGTCTCAAGGTCGAGCATCCTGGCGACCGCGCGAACACGTTCGGCTCGTTCGTGTCTTCCAACCCCGGAAAGCTTCAGTGCAAAGCCGATGTTCGCTTCAACCGTCATGTGCGGGTACAGCGCGTAGTTCTGGAAGACCATCGCCACATCGCGATCCTTTGGCGGAACCCGTTCGACGTTGGTCGAGCCGATCCGGATCGAGCCGCGGTCGACAGGCTCAAGTCCCGCAAGCATCCGCAAGGACGTGGACTTGCCGCAGCCCGACGGACCCACAAGCACCAGGAACTCCCCGTCCTCCACGGCGAGGCTGAGGTCCCTTACCGCTGGCTCATCGACGCCAGGGTAGATCCTGGAAGCACTCTCGAATGTGACGGACGCCATTGATCTCCCTGTAGCGCGACGGCCTCAATTGATGCGTTCGCACGTGTTCGTTTCTGCGCTTGACATGATCGTCTTTGTGCGATTACTGTACCAGCGCCCATTCTGGACGCAAGGGAGCGCTCAGAATCAACCATGAGGCGAGAGAGGGAATGTCTGAAATGGTCAGCGGTGGCGACGTCGTTGGCGCGCGTCTCCGTGCCGCGAGCATGAGGCGTCGGCGCCGATCGCTTGTGGCGCCGGCTTGGTTCGTATTGCCTGCTGCGCTCGTCTTCGCAGCGGTGGTGCTCTGGCCTTCGGTGAGAAGCCTGCGGTACGCATTCACGGATTGGTCCGGCGTCGGACCCGCGCATTCGGTTGGTCTGTCCAACTTCAAGGCGCTCGGCTCCGATCCGCAGGCCAAGGCTGCTCTCGAGCACACGGTGCTCATTGCGGTCGTCTTCACGACGTTGGCAAACCTCCTCGGCCTGGGGCTCGCACTGGCCGTCGAAACACGGCGCCGACTGGCCTCGCTCGTCAAGGCCGTGATTTTCCTGCCGGCCGTGCTGACGCCGCTCATCACCGCCTATCTGTGGCAGTTCATTCTTTCGCCCGACGGATCGCTCAATCGACTGCTATCTGACGTCGGCCTCGGATCGCTTCAGCAGCCGTGGCTGGGCGAGCCAGGACTCGCTCTCTGGTCGGTACTGGTCGTGCTCCTCTGGCAGTTCGTCGGCTTCAACATGATTCTCTACGTGGCCGGCTTGAAGACCGTGCCGGCCGAGCTGATCGAGGCGGCACAGCTCGATGGCGCTGGGCGGCTGCGTCGGCTCTGGCACGTGGTGCTCCCGCAGCTAGCGCCGGCAATCACCATCAACGTCTTTCTGTCGGCGATCTTCGGGCTGCGTGTGTTCGAGCAGATCCTGGTGCTTACCGGCGGAGGCCCGGGATATGCGACTCAAACGCTTTCGACTCTCGTCTATGTCCGTGCATTCCAGGAGGGTCAGTTCGGCTACGGCGCCGCGATGTCGATGGTGCTGACCGGGTTGGTCGCGATAGCTGCTCTCGCTCTTTACGCGGGACTTGCCCGGATGCGACGCGCGTGAGGGCGCGCGTTGGGAACGTCGCGGGGGAGGTCGGCCTTCTGCTGCTCGCGCTGGTATTCCTCGCGCCACTGCTCGTCGGCATCAACCTGGCGCTGCGGGCGCCGGGCTTAACAACGTCCTACGACGCGCTGACAACGCATCCGGTTCTTTCTGAGTTCACGGCCGCGTGGCGCCAAGCAGGCATGGGATCGGCCATTTTGACGAGCCTCTTGATTACCGGTAGCTCCGTTCTTGGAGTCCTGGTGTTTGCCGGACTTGGCGCGTACCCGCTTGCGCGTTCTACCGCTCGGTGGTCGAAGGTCACCTTCGGCGCATTTGCTACCGGACTTCTGCTGCCCTTCCAGCTCGCGCTGGTGCCGCTTTTCGAGACCATGCGCTCTGCCCATCTGTTGGGCACGCCGTGGAGCGTCGTGATCTATGAGATCGCTGTGAACCTGCCGGCGGCCGTCTTCATCCTTACGGGATTCCTCCGAGGGGTTCCGGTCGAGTACGAAGAGGCGGCTGCCCTCGACGGGGCTGGTCCGTTCGGCACCTGGTGGCGCGTGCTCGTGCCGCTGATGCTGCCCGCGTTCGGAACTGTGGCGATCATCGTTGCAGTCATCGTCTGGAACGACTTCCTCACCCCGTTGCTCTTCCTGAGCGGCGCGGCAAGCCAGACGGCGCCCCTTGCTGTCTACACGTTCGCGGGACAACTCGCCCAGAACTATCCGCTGATCTTCGCCTCGCTGTTCATCGCCATTAGCCCGCTGCTCATCTTCTTCGTCGTGATGCAACGCCACGTCATCCGTGGCTTTGCCGGCGGCCTGAAGGGCTAGCTGTCACTACCCACAACCCACAAGCCCGTACTCAATCAATGGAAGGCAAGATGCGCTTACAGAGAATTACACTGCTCCACCGTCGTCGCGCTGTTGGATTGGGCGTAGTTGCCGTGCTCGCGGCCCTCGGGTGCGGGGTTTCCGCAGCGTCGGGGTCAACAGCCGCCAAAGCCAGCGCCCCGAAGGTACAGCTGCGGATGGCGCTGATCTCGAATGGAGTAACTCCGGGCGTCACTGACGCAATCGCCTCCTTCGAAAAGGCCTATCCCAAAATCAAGATCGATTTGACCTCGCTTGGCGAGGGCCAGTACCTCAGCACCGTTCGCACCCAGCTGGCGGCGGGGACCGGCCCGGACATCTTCTATACCCCGAGCGGCTCGGGCAATCCGATGGCGATCGACGACATCGCTAAAGCTGGACTTGCCGTGAACCTGGACAACCAACCGTGGGCCAAGAACGTGGACAGCATGGCTCGGGCTGTGTCAGGGCCAAACGGCAAGATCTATGTTTGGCCGGACGGCCTCACCGGGATAACCGCGATTTACAACCCAGCGATCTTCTCCGGCTATGGGCTTACCGTGCCCACCACCTGGAGCGGTGTTCTCAGCTATTGCCAGGCAGCGACTGCAAAGGGGCTCGTCGGCTTCGCGTACGGTGCTCAAGACCAGACCACGGCCATGATGTATGCGCTGGCTTTGGTCGCATCAACCGTCTACGGCCCGCATCCGAACTACAACGCCACGGTCGAGGACGGTAAAGCGAACCTGACCAAGTCGGCCGGCTGGGCATCGGCGCTCAACAAGGTGCTGGCGATGCAGAAGGCCGGCTGCTTCAACCCCTCACCCGCGGGCACCACGTTCCCAGCGGCGATCGGCACGTTCCTGAGCGCGAAGGCTGGTGCGATGGTGTGGATCAACGCAATCGCCGGGTCCTTCGAGGCTGAGTCGAAGGGACAGCTGAAGCTCGCTTCATTCCCGCTGCCTGCAAGCGACAATCCCGCGGCGAACTACACGGCGGTGTTCCCCGGCGGGGGTTTTGCAATAAACGCGCACAGCTCGCATCAACAACAGGCAGAGGAGTTCCTGTCGTACCTGGCGAGGCGCACGGTGGCCGCCAAGCTCTTCAAGGAGAGCGATGAGGTTTCGGCGTTCACGAACGTGACCGTCAAGCCCTCAGCCAACCAGGCTCCGGTCCTGGCAGCGCTTGAACACGGCAAGGCCGGTGGGCTTCCGTTCTGGAACAACGATCAAACGCAGAACGCGATGATCGCAGGGATCCAGAGCCTTCTGGCCGGCCAGGGTACCGTCGCGGACGTGCTCGCTCAGATGCAGGCGACGATCCCCGTCAGGTAACGATCCCTGACCGGAGCGGTGCCTGGCGTAGCCGATTCGTCGGCCGACGTCGCGCACCGCTCCGGGGCACGGGATCACAGTTCGCCCTGTCGAATCGACGAACGCGCGGAGAGCCGGAGGCTCCTCGCCAGCACATCGGCCCTGCTTCGCTACGCGCAAGACCTGCAGCGTCGGCGTCGGCAACCGGCCTGAGTTACCGAAACCAAGGAGCTATGTATGAGCAGCTCGACTCTGAGCACGGAGCTCTCCGAGATTCTCAGCCGCGTCGCGGCCGGCGGGGTCGCATTCGCAAGCCTGACCATCGCCGAGAGGCGCAAGCGCATGGAGATGTTCAACCCGCCGATCTGCGCTGCCGGAGTGACAGCTACCGCGTGTGGTGAGGTGCCTGGCGCTTTGCTGCTGACGCCCGGCGATGCGTTGAGCGACGGGCCCATCATCTTCTATGTCCACGGTGGCGGGTTTATTACCGGCTCTCCTGAGATCGCTCTCGGAGCCGCATCGGGCGTGGCAGCACGTACCGGGATGCGTGTGCTGGTCCCGCGCTACAGGCTGGCGCCGGAACACCCGTACCCGGCGCAGTTGGACGATCTCGAACGCGCCTGGAAAGAGTGCGTGGGTGGGCTGGCGCCGAGTGCGCTGTCCGTCTTCGGCGAATCCGCGGGAGGAAATCTCGCTCAGAGCCTCATGCATCGGCTAGGTTCGGCTGGCCGCCAGGCAGTCGCCGTGATCGTCCTCCTCTCGCCGGCTCTTGACCTCACACTCAGCGGCTCGAGCATGACCAGCAACGAAACGCACGACATCCTCTTCACGCGCGACAGCTTCTTGGAGATGCGCACGATGTATGCGCCGGGCGCAGACTACGTCGATCCAGAACTGTCTCCGCTGTTTGGCGAACTTTCGGACTTTCCGCCGGTTCGCCTGATGTGCTCGAGCACGGAAATGCTCCGTGATGACAGCCTCCGACTCGTTGCCCAAATCGGCGCGGCCGACGGCAGCGTCGAATTGGTCATGCGACCCGGCATGCCACACTGCTGGCCCGTGTTCGCCGGCTCACAGTTCCCTGAGGCGCAGGTGGGGCTCGACAGGGTCGCGCAATGGCTCTGTGACCCGCATGGCGTCAGGGCGCCGCATCTCACCGAGCATGTAGGTTAGGCGGCTGCAATGAGCGAGGATCACGGTACTGCCAACGTGCTCGCCGAGACCCGTCGGCGCGCGATCGAGCAGCGCCTCAGGAGTGCCGGCGCCATGACGGTTGCCGAGGTGGAAGCAACGTTCGGCGTGTCGGCCATGACCGCTCGACGAGATCTCTCGGAACTCGCACGGCGGGGCGTTGCCGAGAGAACCCACGGCGGCGCGATCCTGCCCGGAGGCCAGACACATGAGGATTCGTTCGCTCGCCGCCTGCAGGAGTCGATGCCGGAAAAGCGCCAACTCGCCGAGGCCGCAGTGGGCCTCCTGGCGGAGAAGGCGTCGCTGTTCCTGGACTCCTCGACGACGAGCTATTTCGTCGCAGAGAGCATCGCGGAGCAGCGGCTGTCCTTGACCGTGCTGACGAACAGTCTGCCGATTGTCAACCGGCTACGAGAGTACGGGTCGTCGTGGCTCGAAGTGATCCTCGTGGGCGGCACACTCCGGCCTCTAAGCAGGTCATTTGTCGGACCATCCGCCGCGAGGACCGTCAGGGAACACTTCGCGGAGCACTTCTTCTTCAGCGTTAAGTCTGTGACCGACCAGGGCATCCTGACCGACGCGGATCCGCTCGAAGCAGAGGTCAAGCGATTGATGATGGGCCAGGCGGGCGAGTCCACTTTGCTGATCGACAGCTCGAAGGGCTCGGCGCGTGGCCTTGTCGCCATCGGCTCGATCCGGGACGTCGATCACGTCCTCACGGTCGGCTTTTCAGCAGCCCAGCTCGAGGCCCTGAGAGCGCTGAATCCGAACGTGGTGGAGGCCGGCACCGGTTGAGGCCCTCGGCACGTCCGCACACCAGCGCGTTCCGGCGGCCTAAAGGAGGCCGGTATGCCCCGGCGGCTGACGGATGCTAGCGATCGGGGTCAGCGCTCAAGCGCGTACTCGACAATCGTCGGGCCCGGAGCTTGACATCGGTCGGGTGTTCGTTCGACTTCTGACGGCCTCGGCATCGAGCAAGGGAGCGTGGGGCCCGAACGCGGCAGAAGGTGGCCGAAGGGGCGCCGGCGCGGTCACGTCCCGAGGGCCTAGGGCGGGCCCCTGCGCGGTGTCCGCCAATGTGCTCATCGCGCGCGTCAGTGGACGGAAGAGGTTTCGGCGGCCGCCGGTCCAGGCACGGCGGATTGCCAGCCCACACGCCGTCGGTGGATGTGTCGCCCAACCTGTAGGAGCCGTTCATCTGCCACGCCGGTGACCGTGTCGAGTCAACCCGGGAGCCGGATCTCCGCTTGACCTGAGGGGGGTCGTCCGCTAGGCTGCAAAAGCGCTTTTGTTAATTGCCGACGTGAGTACGGCGAGAGCCGCGGGGCAGGCGGATTACACCGCGCAGCCACGCTGAGGAGAGGGTGGTTTGACGGACACGCAGACAGCGGCAGCGCCGATCCAGGCGCGCGAACTTCTGGCGGACTTCTCGTTGGAGATGACCGGAAAGGATCTCGAGGAGCTCGAAAAGGCGCGCGATGCGATTCCGCCGGGGACCCGCATCAACGTGACCTATCTCGCGCACGAGCAGTTCGACCTCAGAGTCGCCGCAGCCCGTGGCGTCAGCGTCGGCGGATTCGCGGCGGTACCGCACATCTCCGCGCGCCGCCTGGCGTCCGAAGTCGCTCTGCGGGATTACCTCCACGCCTTGCGAGAGGTTGACGCAACTCAGAACGTGTTCGTGGTCGGTGGAGACCCAGCAGTCCCTGAGGGACCGTACGAAGACGCGCTCGCGGTGATCCGCTCGGGGTTACTCGAGGAGTTCGGCGCCCAGCGCGTCAGCATCTCGGGCTATCCGGAGGGTCACCCGGAGATCACTGATCGGGACCTGTGGTCGGCACTTGCGAGCAAGGCGTCCGCGCTCGAGGAGCAGGGGCTGGCCGGCGACATCATCACCCAGTTCGGCTTCGACCTCAATCCGGTGCTGGAGTGGGTGGAGACCGTGCGGAGCATGGACATCACCATGCCGATCAGAGTTGGTGTTCCTGGGCCCGCGGGAGTCAAACGTCTGCTCACGTACGCCAAGCGTTTCGGAGTCGGGATCGGAGCAGGAATCGCCCGGAAATACGGCCTCTCGCTGACAAATCTGATGAGTACGGCGGGGCCTGACCGCTTCCTCAACGACCTTGCGGACGCGTATGACCCGCAGCGTCACGGGAGCATCGCGGTCCACTTCTACACCTTCGGTGGCCTGCGGGCGACCTCAGAGTGGGCGTCAGCCTTCACGGGCGCCCGATGACGGCGTATGCGAGCTCAGTCGGAGACTGCGCGAGGCGAACGCACCACTGCAACGGAAATCAGGATGGCTTTGCCGCCCCACCCCCTGGGCACAGCGGCGTGCCGAGTTATCACCCCGCCATTGAAGGAGAGAAATGACACATCCACCAAAGACCCTTCAGGACGGCATTGACGCCGCCGGTTCGCCGATCAAGCTGCTTTGGAAGCCTGGTTTGAAGGGGTGGAAGCCTCCGATTGTCGAGGACGAATACACGGGCTGGCGGCAGGAACAAAATGCTTGGGACAACGGGGTGTCGATATCTGACCTCTCGCACCACATGCGTGACGTGTTCATCACTGGTCCGGACGCCAAACGATTGCTCTCCGAGGTCAGCGCAAACGACTACGAGAACTTTCAGATCGGGCAGGCGAAGCAATTCGTTCCGGTGACCGCCGAAGGTTGGATGATCCAGGACGGGATCCTCATGCGCGACGGTGAGGACAGCTTCATCCTCACCGGGCCTGCGTCCTCGCACTCCTGGGTTCTGTACCACGGTGAGCGGGGTGGGTACGACGTCGAGTTCCGCGATGACCCAAGCTCCGAATATCGGCCAGGCGGAGGCGACCCCGTCCTCTTCCGGTACCAGATCCAAGGCCCCAGGGCGCTGGCCCTCGTCGAGAAGGTGTTCGGCGGCCCGCTACCTCCCACGAAATTCTTCCACACGGCGCCGGTTTCGCTGAACGGGCGGTTCTTCAGCGCGCTGCGTCACGGAATGGCGGGACAGCCCGGCTACGAGTTCATCGGAAGCTATGAAGATGGGCCATACGTGAAGGACGCTCTGATGAGCGCCGGCGAGGAGTTCGGGCTCATCCACGTGGGCGCACTCGCGTACTCCACTAACAATCTCGAGAGCGGCTGGATACCTGTACCCACCCCGGGCATCTATACGGCGCCCGGGCTCAGCGACTACCGACGCTGGCTGAGCTTCTTCAGCTTCGAGGCCCAGGGAGGCCTCAACGGAAGCTTCTTCTCGGAGAACATTGAGGACTACTACGTCACTCCCTATGAGCTCGGCTACAGACGATCTATCTCGCTCGATCACGATTTCATCGGCCGAGACTCGCTCCTGCGACTCGAGCAAGATGTGCGTCGAACCAAGGTCACGCTTGAGATCGTCGGTGCCGATCGAGATGTCTTCGGAGATGATTTCTTCCTGACACACGCCCGACACCGAGTCGAGGCCGACGGCGCGCTGGCCGGGATCACGTATCACACAGGGCCCATCGCGCATCTCGATGTCGTTCTGTCGCTAGCGATCGTCGACAAGCGGTTTGCGGAGCCGGGAACCGAGGTGACACTCGTGTGGGGCGACCATCCCGGCTCCGCAGCAGGCCCTGAAGCCGAGCTCGGCTTCGATCGGGTCCGCGCGACCGTGCGCCCAGCGCCCTACAACGAATTCGCGCGGACGCAGTATCGCGCTGAGATTCCAGGATGAGTCCGGCCGTCGGGCAAATGCCTGATCCGCCCAGAAGGAATGCCCCAGTCTCGCATTCTGTGTGGTAACGTGCGCAAAAGCGCTTTTGTGACTGATTGCAGAGCGCTCCGCGAGAGGAAGTGAGGGCGGGATAAGTAGCAGCGGCGGTCGAGGTGCTCGACCGCCGGCGATGAGCTGTGCCTCCATTCCGGGTCTCCCGGGCGGCATTGATGCAGAAGCAAGCTATGCATGCGCCCAGCGGGCGCATGAGGCGATACCAACTCGAAACGTAGTGTCCTGCAACGGGAGGATTGAGGTGAGAGGGATGAAGTTGTCTCGACCGAGTCATGCGCTTACAGCGCTGCTCGCAGGTGTCGCCGTCGCTGCATCATGCGGTGCGTCCGCGCTGCCGAGCCAAGCGCGGACAAGTGCAGCGTCGACGAACGCACGGGCGGCAGCGTCGTGCGGCGCGGTGCCGAACGTAAAGCCAGACGATCCAAGTGGTCTTCTGGCGAAGCTCAAGCTTCCGGCGAGCCAGTACGCAAGCTACAACGGCTGGAGCTTCCCGATTCTGAAGAGCGCCTGGTCAAACTGGAAGCCGCGCCACAAGCCGCCCTACAAGGTCGCCGTGATCACCGACATCACCAACAGCACCAATGCGGCGATCAGTTCAGGGATCCTCAACGACCTCAAGCACAGCTCGATAGTCGGCAAGGTCCTCAGCTACACCCTTCCGTCCGCGACCGATGTGACCGGTCAGCTGCAGCAGTACCAGGCTGCAGTCCAGCAGAAGCCCGACCTGATCATCTTTGAGCCGCTGTCACCAACCGCGGCGCAGGCGGACATCGTTGCTGCGGGCAAGCGTGGCATCCCAACGGTTTCCGTGTTCAACAACATCGACTCGGCCTACGCCGTGTCAATTGCGTCCAACCCCTATGTCGGGGCGGCCTACACTGCGTCGGCGCTCGCGAGCACGCTCGGCGGGAAGGGCAACATCCTGCAGGTGCTTGGCGCTCCGACTGCCGAGACCACGGTCGCGGAGCAGCAGGCCTGGACGAAGGTATTCAGCACCTGTCCCGGGATCAAGCTGGTCGGTCAAACCTACGGCTTCTTCTCCACAGCGCTTGCGAAGACCCAGACCCTTCAGTGGCTGACGACGAATAGCGGTTCGGTCGACGGCGCGATCGAATCTGGAGCCATGGCACTCGGCGTCCTGCAAGCATTCCAGCAGTCAGGTCGGCCAGTTCCTGTGATCGGCCAGATTGGTGGCCTGCAGGGCGTTGCGCAGTACTGGAAGGCACATCGGGCCTCGGGTTACAAGTGGGCGGCCACGATCGGTGGTGCAGGACAACTGGCAAGCGAGACGGCTACCGTCGCGACACGAATACTTGCTGGTCAGGGACCGAAGATCAACTTCTTCCCCTGGAACTTCGTGCCGTTTTCGAGCAGCGAGATTCTCCCTCTGATCAGCTCGAGTTGGTCGGTCGGTAGCGACAGGGCGATCAATCTGCCGGCTGCAGACGCATGGGGTACGGCCGACTACGACCGTATGTTCAACGAGCCGACGCTCACCCATGGAACGCGTTTCTAGCGTTGAGAGTGTCACCACGGTTGCGGGCGCGAAAGCGCCCGTAACCGGCGGACACGACACCACTGTGGCCGAGGCGATGCAGCGCTCGTACGACGCAGTCAAGCAGCACACGGACGGCGCCTTCGGGACCGAGCGCCCGCCGTTATTCAGCCCGGCGATCGCTCCACAGGAGGCAAGTGCCTGCAAAAGCGGGCTCCACGAATGGGGCCCGATGTTCCTGCCGGCCGAGTACAGCAACTGGCTGGACGAATCGCGAGCACACGTCGAGACCTGCTACCTGGGTGATTGGTCGGCACTGGCCAAGGCTGTTGTCCAAGGGCCGGAAGCACTGGAGTTTGTGAGTCAGCTGGGTATGGCGAACCTAGCCGACTTCCCGCTGAACAGGACCAAGCACCATGTGCAGCTGGACGAGTACGGCCGCGTCGCATCTGAGGGTGTGATTTGCAGGGTGGGCGAAGATGCCTTCCTCTATACAGCCGGAAGTTCCGAGTGGCTTGCCTGGCAACTGAGCCAGGGCTCATGGGACGCAGAGGCCAGCGATATCACAGCCAAGGAGTTCGTTTTTGGCGTGCAGGGGCCGACGTCGATCTTCTCCCTCGAAGCCGCGACAGGGGAGAGCCTCAGAGACATCGACTTCGGCGCCAGTCGGATGTCCCGGATCGGGCCGCATCCGGTCCGCATCTTGAGGGTCGGGATCTCGGGTGAGCTGGGTTATGAGATCCACGGCCCGGCTGAACACGGCGCAGAAATCTGGATCGCACTGCGCGACGCAGGTAAGGAGTTTGGCCTCGTTCAGCTTGGAGGCGCGGCCCAACCCGTCCAGCACATCGAAGCGGGGATTGCAACGAACGGCCTCGATTACATGCCCTCCGCGGCGATGACTCCGGGCGCGCCGAAGCTGTTCCGGCGTCGCGGCATGGGGGGAAGTTTCATCCCGTCCGGGTTCGAGGACTACTTCCGTCATCTCACCGACTTCGAGCCGAAGCGCGCCGCCGTCTACGGCATTCGCCACTTCGCCTGGCTCTGCCTGAACCCGAAGGAAGGCGAGGACCGCGTGCTCGCGCGCGAAGTCCTGCGCCGGATTCCGCGCTATCTCGAATCCCCGACGGTGCTCGGCATCGGCGAGATCGGCCTGAATCGCGTCACGCGCAACGAGATCGCCACCTTCCGCGATCACGTCGACCTCGCGATCGAGCACGATCAGCTCATCCACATCCACACGCCGCACCTCGAGGACAAGTACAAGGGGACGCGAACGATCGTCGACATCCTCACGGAATACGATCGCATCGACCCGTCGCGCGTGATGATCGACCACGCCGAGGAGCACACGCTCCCGATGATCCTCGAGAACGGGTTCTGGACGGGCCTCACGCTCTACCCGCAGACCAAGGTCAGCCCCGAGCGCGCGATCGACATGTTCGAGCGCTACGGCACCGATCGCATCTGCGTCGCGTCGGCGTGCGACTGGGGGCCGAGCCTCCCCGACGCCGTGCCGCACTTCGCGCTGGCCATGCGCCGCCGAGGACACGACGCCGCGCTGATCGACAGCATCATCTACGGCAATCCGATCGCCTTCCTCGGCCAGTCGCCGAAGTTCACGCTCGGCACGACTCCCCGGGAC
>Ga0207702_10003237_pt1 | contig 15044 bp, 15 predicted proteins | sample KBSCornC62_FD_184302 | JGI IMG/M metagenome (GOLD analysis project Ga0207702, IMG submission 184302) | Corn rhizosphere microbial communities from Kellogg Biological Station, Michigan, USA - KBS Corn C6-2 (SPAdes) (version 2) | ecosystem: Host-associated > Plants > Roots > Rhizosphere > Soil ...
CAACATCCTCGGAGTGCCAGCGCTGCTGCAAGCGCTTGAACTCTCCACAGCCTGACGAGGAGTTTTGTGCCCCGCAATCACCGCCGCGGCCGCCAGTCGCAAACCCGCGACTTCTCACACAGCCTGGAACGCCGGGACCCATAACCCATGGCATCGCGCCGTTCAAAAAGGGCATCGACCCCAATCCGTCATTGCGAGGAGCGAAGCGACGAAGCAATCCAGTCTTCGCTTGGGGCTCTGGATTGCTTCGCTGCGCTCGCAATGACGGCAGGACACACCTTCTCATCCTCGCGACAGCTTTTTGCCCGAGCTTTGCCAATTCATTCGCTCCCTCGAAGCAAGAGGGCGCAGGGCGACCCTCAAGAGAGGGCGCAGGGAAGACCGGGTGCGCGCCGCACCCGCGGTCTCGTGTGCAAAGGGCAACAAGAAGATGCGCACACGAGCAGACAGGTTCGGCGGAAACACTCCGGCCTTCCCTGCGCAATGGTTTGACGGCTTATGCCGTGCTCTCCCTGGTGACCGGCTTTTTGACACCATCGCCCCCAAGCAGCGTTAGCTGCTCAAGAACTTGACGCCTGCTCTCGGGGCGTCAGGACCACACGGTTTTGCCGGCGCTAGCTCCCGCCGTACGTCCGCGCGCTCTCGCGCGCGGCGACGAGGCCAGCGCCCACCGCAGCCTGCCCCCACGTTCGTGACGTTCGCGAGCGCCCCTCTGGCGGGACAGGATAGGGGAATTGAGCCGGTGATTTGCGGCGAAAAGCAAGAAGATATTCTGTAAATCGGAATTATGAGCGGCCACCTGTTCGAGCTGCGCTAAGTGCAACGCAGTTAGCGAGGCGAAGTCATAAAACCCAGTATCGCTTCTGCTCCATGCATTCTCTGACGGGTAATCTCGAAGTCCTCGTATGGATTCCCAAGGGCCGCGTAGCCTTTAAAACTGTCGTAAATCCTGCGCGCGGCAACGCGCGATACGGATCTCCCTAGGTTAACTTTGGTCGCTAAGGCCTCCGGACTATCGCAGCCCTCCCTCACTACTCCACCCAGAGTCGCTAAAACCGTCGACAGCGGTTGTGAAGTCGCCCCGGTGCTTTTCGCGCGGGTCGTCAGCAATTGGGCTGGAAGACCCGCAAGAAAAGCGAGGTCAGGCACTACGCGGGAGGCAAAATGACGTGCGTATTCGCATTTTCCTAAGCCGTCTCGCTTTTCAAGATGAGCAGCTTCAATTTCGCAAAGAGGGGCGCCCGCCATCCACAGTGGGAGCAGTTTCTTGATAGCAGCTAAAGCTTGGGCAGATCGTTGTTCGTCGTTCGGAAGCTTCTTATACTTCTCGCCGAATAGGCCCTCGAGGCTTTCTGGCCGTACCATATCCATGAGCATAATGGGCTTCGTCGCCAACCATGAGAGCAACATGGTAACGACATCCAGAGACGTCCCATTGAAATGGCCTGTTTCAGCAAGGTCTAAAATTTGTTGAAGGATTGTGATCGACAAGCCCGTGGCCGCACCCACTTGCTCGATCCATCTTCTCTCTGCCGGCAGGTCGACCTTCGTCCTCGCTGCAAGAGCGGTCGCAAGTCTACTTTGTACCCAAGCTAGGTCTCCGGCAGCTTTGGCGCGGAATACCGCGAATGAGCGGTTTAACAGCGCTCTCGCGGGGTCGTTTTCGTCGCTCACGTCATTGGATGCAGATAATTTCCCCAAGAGATATGCCGCAGTACCAGTTTTGGTGGTTCCATTCTGAATTTGGTCGAGAATGTTGGTCAGCGGATCATCAATAACTAAGCATTGATCCGCCTGCTCGAAGATGGCCTGTAGCTGCATCCAGTGCGCATTGATTTTGTTACCCTCATCGTCAAGATCGATAACTTTGCTAGGGACTAAGAGAACAAAGCCTTGAGCACCTTCGCCGGCTCGACCCGCACGGCCGGCTGCGTTGAGTAGTTCGTGCGCCTCAAGCCTTTTCATCTTATCTGCGCCAGGGTCGAATCTACTATCTCCGGAAATGATCACGACTTCGCTCGGCAGATTCATCCCCTGCGCTAACGTAGATGTTGCAAAAAGAACGTCGATTCCGTCGCGCCGTTTGAAAAGTGACTCGTGCATATCTCGCTCCTCTCTCAACAAGAGCGAGTGATGGCTTGCCGTACCGGTTCTCAACAGGCCATCCGTATCGAGCTGCGAGTAGCAATATTCAGCGCCGCCCATTTCCTCGACCGCTATGGCTCGCCAAGCCAGTTCTTCTTCAGTCAACGTAACCGGGCGTGCCGAAATGCGGGCAGGAAAGCCTTTTACGCAGCTTTCACAAAACACGGTTGTCTGTACGAAGACTAGCGTCTTCATTCCCGCTGACGCCGAAGCCGCCGCGATGGCGCTGCTCACATGGTTGCCGTTCGGCGTAAGATACCAACGTTGCCCACTGCTAGTCGTAAGCGGCTGTGGGTCCCGCAGTAGTGGAAGTAGCGAATAGTCTTTGCGATTTGTTGTACCCCATGTTTGCAGCAAACCAAATAGCCCGAAAGGCTGCGCCATAAGTTCACGCTTGACCGCAGTCGGTACGGAAGCTTGCTTCGGATATGCTCGCCGCGCTTGTGACAATTTGCCGTTCAAGGCGGCTATTTGTTCGGCCGGATACACCACGCATCCCCTGACCTGCCTCGTGGGCTTCCATGCCAAATCAAGCGACAAACAATCTCGCCCTGTAAGGGAAGCGATCCAATTAGCGATCTCGGCAGTATTTTTCATCATAGCTGAGAGCAACAGCAAATCAGCTTCAGGCGCAACTTTAGTTAAATTCAAAAGTGTCAACATGGCATCTAGCCCGCGTCGACTACGATCTTCTTCGCGCGGATGGAGGAGGTGGCACTCGTCAAAGACGATAAGATTAAGATCGGCGAAAGCGTCGGGCTGAATAGACAGCAGCATTAGACAGCGTTCGGGCGTTGTAACGGTAACTTCAGGAAGTTCGATAGCGGCGGAAAACGTCAAGTCATCTTCAAGATCGCCTAAAACGTCAAAGTTTTGAAATGTGTGTTTGAGCGAGCGGGTAGTTTGTCCGACCAAGGCATGTGTGGGCGCCAAGAAAACAACTTTCCCTTGGCGAAGGAGCGCGCTCGCGATCTTAAGTTCTGCCAAGGTTGATTTGCCACCGCCTGTCGGAAAACTGATGGCTGACGATATTCCTTTGCCGAGGTATCCTTTTTCAATCGCTTGGCGGTGATTTCGCCATAGAAATGGGCGCTGACGAGCCATCCTCCTGACAATATGCCACCAGCCGCTATCGGAGACTTCGGGCGGCGTTGGGATCCGCGTGAGTGCGGTTTCGAGCAGGTCCCGTTCCACCGCGAGGAGCAGATTAGCTAGGTGCAACGGGCCAGGATAGAGGCTGACGACGGTATCTCCGGTATCGAGAACGTTATCGATTCGTTCCGAACAAAGCGATTTGCATCGCAAGAAAATCGACGCCGAGGATTCTGCGCCGTCGTCGGGTGAACGATCCACGCGAGTGCGAATCTGCGTTGCTAGTTGCCGGATTCCGCGCAGCAACAAGAGTTGTAGAGCCTGAAGTGCGCGCGCGCTGATGTCTGATTCCGCTAAAGAAGGCACGCCCGGCCTAACTATAGCGATGAGGTTCCCTTGCGCGAGGTTTTTGATTGCTTGCAGTAGGGCCTCTTCCACTGGGCTTGTAGCCTCTGCGTCGGGTGCAATCCGTTTTGCGGCTTCAGCGGCGTCTGCATGTGCTTCCGCCACCAGAAATAAGAGAGTCGAGCAAATCTCGGGCGAGACGGTTGTGGCATCGACCCGACTCGCGGTCCTTTCTAATGGACGACCGAGCATGCACGCTTGATGCGCAGACGCCGCAACAAAAGCGGCTGCGGCGCGATTTTCCCGTTCCGGCAGTAGGGCGACGTAAGCCTCGTGGGCAGCGGCGAGTCTGCGAAGCTCGTCTAATATTCTGGTAAGTTCGTCGCGTTCGCCAATTTCTGACGCCGTTCGAAGTCTGATTCGTGCTGAGACGATGTCCGCGAACGCATGAGTGAGTCTTTTAGGCAGGCCCTCGAGGTCGAGCCCATCGAGCGCTGGAGCGTTTCTTATTAACGCCGTCGTAATTGGATCAAACATCAGTCACCAACGCTTGGATGTGTTTAATCACGCGAGCGGCGAATTGCTGCATCCATTGACGCAGTTCTGGAATATGAATGGTTTCGGCTCGTCGTCGCTCAACCCCGCCAGGAGCCGATTCGTCAAACCCCTTGAAAAGTCGCTTACGCGCCTTTTCGGCGTTGTGCGCTTCGCCAACGGTAATGCTTACGCGATACCGCCTTGCATCTTTCCAAAGGATATTATTGATCGCGGCATCTATATCGAGTTCAGGATCAAGGTGTTTCTGCGTTTCAAGAGCTGCGCTGACATCGTGCGTAAGCTGGTTCACGCGTTTTCCCGATTCCAAGGCGGCTATGCCCGGCCACACATCCTCGCGAATTGTTTTTCTTGGATTGTCCGTGGCTTTGTCCTCGAAGATGATAACGGCAGCAACAGTCTTGGCGTCATCCGTCAATTTTAACTGCAGTCCATCGAATCCCTTGTGGGCCTTGATGATATGCGGGGGGCGGGTGGCTGCACCGTGGCTTTGCTGGTGTGCTGCAATCCACGAGATCGTTTGAAAAATCCAGCCGTCTCGGTGCCAAGGGTCTTCGCCACTAGGTACAGTAAGAAGATCTATCGCTTCCGCGACATGGTCGTGGGTCGTAGCCGGATCGTCTGATTCGACTCCGGCCAAGATCTTACTGACGTGGCGGAATTGCCCAAGTGCGACCCGCGCAACTTGCTGGGCGAGCTTTTCTTCGTCTTGAACTACCCAAGACCAGCCATGGCATAAATCGCCGTGATCGATCTGAGAAAGCGTTAGCGTCATCCTCCTTAGAGACCTCCCTCAGAGCCGCGAATTTGCTATTCCGACGAGTTGTTAATCTTACTCATTGCGATAAAAGGTTGCATAGTCAATGAGTCCTTCGTCGTCGTGATTCGAGCTCTTCAGCAACTGCCCGCCCTCGGTCGAAATCCAGTATTCCTCGATCGCGTCGCCGCCCTTCAGATGTTCGGTCGCCACAAAGTGCTGCACCGGCCGGCCGTCGATCGTCTCGGTGCCGCGCAGGGCGCAGTCGGCTTTCTTGCCCTGGAAGGCGGCGATCTTGCGCGCCGCCTGCTCGGCGTCGTCGTAGGGAAGCTGCTTCCAGACGCCCTGAAAAACTGCGTAATAGGCATTTTGCGTATGCACGCCTTCGAGCTTGCCCAGCGAGCGGCTGACGGCCAGGGTGTGGTTGGGAACGATCGCCGTCTTTGCCAGCGCGTCGGCGATCGGCTTGCAGTCATCTGCGCGCACGGCAATTGGCGTGGCGCCGATCGAAACCAGGGCTAAAACGGCTACCCAAACTTTCATGATTCCTCGTTGAGCGGCTGGTTTCATGCCGGCTCGATCAAGCGCAGCGACCTCATCACGTGAATTGGTCGCTGTCTGGAGCGGGACGTTCAATCCGCGTCGAACGATAGGTCTGGGCAGGGGCCGGAGGAGCGGGCCCATACCGCCAAGCTTTCCGGTCATCCTCGATAGCGGCGATCTAGCGCGGCTACGGCCGAACTACCTCCACGCAGCGGTCATCTGGCGCATCGGCTTCGCTTTCATTCTCGGACGCGCAGCGCCCGCCCGGAACAGGTTCATCGGCTCGACCCGGACCTTCATCAAATTGTTGCGCGAGCGATCACGGGACACCGCGAGGGCAGAGCGGACGTCGAGTATGGCGGTCGCGAGTTCGAGCCGGAGTTCCTCGCTGTCGATGGTTGCCTTCGCGTAGATTTCCGAGAGGTTGATCAATTTCTCGCCGGCGCGATCGATGTCCAGGCCAAAGAACACCAGCATCTTTCGCACCGCGGGGTCGCTTTCGCCGATCGCAAGCAACTGGACCCCGAGATCGCGGAAAACGCGCTGGGCCTGCGTCACGTTTCGGACGGCCTCGTCATACTCCCGGATCTGCAGCGAACTCACGGCCAATTCCCTCGGCTGTGGCAGCGAGGTTTTGCAGAAGGCGAGCATCCACGCGAGAGCCCTGCGCCGCAGGCGAAAGATGGTCCGGATCGGCCGGCTGATGAATTCGACGGCAATCCGGCCCCAGAAGGCGACAGCGGAAACCGTAACCAAATAGACATACCATTGCATGCCGTGGCCCAACCCAAGCTGTGTCAGAACTGAAATTTGGATGTGTCGCCGTCCAGCAGCGACGTGGCGGCGGATATCTATTTCAGGCAACACATCAGCGTTGCCGCATCGACCCCTTGATCCCCCTGGATATTTCTCAACATCGGGACGGCCACCGCGCTGTCGTGCCGCGCGCTCAATCAACCTTAACAAGCCGTTATTGACAAGCGCAAAGCGATGTCAGGCGCGCCGCGTCTGAAGTCGTAGTTAACGTCGCGCGCGTCGCTGCGCCGGGCGCATGTACGTCCATGACGGGGGCGTTGCGCGAAATCGATTCATTGCGTTCGTCGTCCGACATTCGCATGCAAATGATTTGGCCGAAGGCGTTCGATTGCTGTTTTCCGCCATGCCTGGTCCGCGTCGAGCCGGCGCGTCCGATATTCTGGCAATTGACTCGCCCAGAGGTTGCGTCCAAAATTCTTCCCGTTCCGGGGAGTGTTTCAAATGGCGTTTTTCAGACAGACTTCTTACCCCGGCGATCTCACAGGGGATGGTCAGCCGACCGAACGGGGATGCCCGAACAGTTGGGGGATCGAGCCCGGGGCGGTCCTTTGCTGCCGGTAGGGCGCGGTGAGCAGGAGCAAAAACAGTGCGCGATTGGCGTTGTACCGGGCCGCCGAACGCGAGCGTTCAGAGCCGCCCATCACGACATTGCCTTCGATGGTACAGACGCACCATTTCCACGCCTTGCCGCGCCTGCTCAACGCTATCTGAAAGGTCGAAAACTCGTGCGCCAGCATGCCCAAGATCGAAGGTCCCCCTGCGGATTGGGTCTGTCAGGACCGCCGAAGGTTCAACACTTACAGCGCGTTGCGCAAAAATTTACGAACGCGGAAGGGGCCGGGGGTGCAATCGAAAGTTATGGGGGGAAAGCATGCAACCGGGCAAAAACTATTTGAAACTTAAAATAATACGGTGTACTCGCATCGATCGCTGGTCGACCATCGCAGGCGCGCGGCGCCCATTCGCTTTTGCCGGTCGATCGAATTTTCAAAATGCGCGGATGCGCCTTTGTTTTTCCGGACAGGACTGATGTCAGATTCAGGCAGGATCGCGCTTTTCATCGATGGCGCAAATCTCCACGGCACCGCCAAGGCGCTCGGCTTCGACATCGACTACAAGCGGTTGCTCGCGGAATTTCAACGCCGCGGCGCGGTGGTGCGCGCCTACTATTACACCGCCGTCGTCGAGGATCAGGAGTTTTCCTCGATTCGTCCGCTGGTCGACTGGCTGGATTATAACGGCTTCACGGTCGTGACCAAGCCGACGAAGGAGTTTGTCGACGCCACCGGCCGCCGCAAGGTGAAAGGCAACATGGATGTCGAGCTCGCCGTCGACGCGATGGAGCTTGCCGGCCGCATCGACCAGATGGTGCTTTTTTCAGGTGATGGCGATTTCCGCTCCTTGGTCGCGGCCATGCAGCGCCGCGGCGTGCGGGTGATGGTGGTGTCCTCGATTTCGAGCCAGCCGCCGATGGTGGCCGACGAGCTGCGCCGGCAGGCCGACAGTTTTGTCGACCTCGCCGAGATCAGATCAAAGGTCAGCCGCGATTCGCCGGAGCGCGCCCAATTGGCCGAGCCGCGGCAATACGCTTCCCGGGCCTAGAGCATATTCGAAACGGCGTTCGAGCGGATTGGCTCGATCAGGTGATCGTCTCGGAGTAAACCAGCGACGCGGTTCCGTTCAAATCCTGATAGTACGCGGCCTGGCAGCTATCCCCGTTGAACGCGAGCACCGCATAGCCGTGCGCGTAGACGTCGTCCTGTTTCTGCAATTGGGTGTTGGCGACGACGCTCGGCGTCTGGTCCAGCTTGGCGACGACCGTATCGGGGGTCGAGACGGGAATGGCGCCGTGTCCGAGGCATCGGCCGCGTTGCAGGCCGGCAAATGGCTTGTAGATGCTCAGCGTATGTTCGTGGCCCCAGAACCAGGCCGAAATTTTCCCCGAAGCGGCCAAGGAGCCGGTCATGGCGTTGAAGGCCGTCAACAGCCTGGGATTGACCGACGAATAAACGCCGTTTGGACCGGCCTTGCCGATCGGGGAAAACGCCGAGAACAGTTGATGGTGCGACAGCAGGATGGTTTTGCCGGAAAATTCCTTGATGCGGGAGCAGTGCCACGCCAGCTCGTCGTCCTCGAGATACGTCACGGCCTCATCGACATTGAACGGGTCGAAGTCGTGCAGGCCGGTGTCCATCGCCAGCAATTGCCATTTTTCGTCGGCGCTGCGCAGGCAGAAGAAGCTGGCCGGCTGCGTCGAGGGCGCCGGGTTCAGGGTTGGGATCAGACCGTAATAACCGACGCCGCCGCAATACATGTCGTGATTGCCGGACATCGTATAGACGGGAAGTCCCGGTTTGGCGCCGCGCAGCACCTTGTCGACGACCCCGGTAAAGTTCGCAGCGCATTCCGCCGGCGTGCCCGAATAATAGATGTCGCCGAGATGCACCAGCACGTCGGGATTGGCGGCCGCGATCTGCCGCAGGATCTGCACCGCGGGCTGCGCGCCGGTGCCCCAATCGCCGACCAGCGCCACGCGCGCGTTGGCCTTGATCGCGATGGTTTTGGGGCCGACGGTCGCGGCGGGGATGTAGGAGGTGATTTGCTTCGGCGTGCCGTTCGGGCCGAAAAATTGCAGGTACTCCTTGAACACCGTGACCCATTCCGGATCGCAGGTGCCGTCCTTGAATTCCCCCTCGATCCGCGCCTGTGCCGCCGCATCCCCGCGAAGACTGGCCTTCAGGTATTGAAGGGCCAGTTCGGCGCAATACTGGACGTCGCCGACCGCCGCAGGCGCAGCCCCGCCCAGCGGAGCGGCGCGGCCGTGGTTGATCGCATCTTCCCGCCTGGCGATGGCGGCGGCCTGCGCCGGCAGAACACTCGATGCGGGCGGAGACGTCTGCGCCGCGCCGCCGCCCGACAGCGATGCGCGCTGGTCGATGCGACGCGCGACTTCGGTCACGGCCGATTGATAGATCGATAGAAAATGATTCCGGAATGTCTCGAAATTGTCCGCCATGGTCCGCTCCCGCAATAACAGGTGATCTTGAAATGAGACTTCGCGAATGTGCCGCCCGTGGGGCGTCGTTCAATGCGAGCGAATATGCCGGAAGCGGATGCCGATTAAAAGTTGCAAATGGTAGCGAGGCGTTTTCCAGGTCGAGTGGGCGGCGGGACACGACCGCGACGGATGGTGTCGCGAACGCGGTGCGGCACGTAAGGCGCGTTCACGCGCGTCTTCTACGCGCTTTGCCGCGCGCTCATCCCCAGGTATGAGCGATATTCTGCCAATGGTGGATGGTCCGGCACATGGCGGGCGGACAGTGTTATTGCTCGGAACATGAAATGGAACGCGGACGGCGCGCGGAGGACGGGATGAGCGAGGCAACGATCAAGGCAGCGCTCAAGCGGCATTGGGACGCCTCCGACGCCAATGATTTCGAAACCGAGCACGACATCTATCACGACGATGCCGTGCTGGATTATCCGCAATCGGGCGAGCGGATCCGCAGCCGGCGCAACATCCAGCAGAGCCGTTTTGTTCAGCCCAGCAACAAGCGCTTTGCCGTCCGCCGCATCACCGGCAGCGGCGATCTCTGGGTCACCGAATTCACGCTGAGCTATGACAATGTGCCTTCATACGTCGTCAGCATAATGGAATTCCGCGACGGCAAGGTGGCGCACGAAACGCAATACTTTGCGGACCGCTTCGCGCCCGGCGCGTCGCGCGCGGATCTGGTCGAACCGGTGAAGTCGTAGGGTCGATCAGCGAAGCGTAATCCGCCGCTTTATCGCCGTGAGATGGCGGATTACGCGGAGCTGCCTTGAGCGTGCCCGTCTAGAACCGCACCACGATCTTGCCGAGGTGCTGGTTGGCTTCCATGCGCTCGAACGCCTTGCCGATGTCGTCGAAGGCAAACACCTTGTCGATCGGCAATTGCAGCTTTCGCGATTCCACCGCGGGCCAGATGTCCTTTTGCACTTGCTGGAAAATTTCGCGGATTTCCTCGATCGAGCGGGTGCGGAAGGTGACGCCGATGTACTGGATGCGGCGCGCGGCGTGCAGATCGAAATTGAAATCGCCGTGGGTGCCGCCGAGCCGGCCGACATTGACGATGCGGCCTTTGACCCTGGTCGCCTTCAGATTCTGGTTGGCGACGGAGCCCGAGACCTGGTCGACGATCAAATCGACGCCTTCGCCGTTGGTCGCCTTCAGCACCTGATCGACCCAGCCGGGATCCTTGGAATCCACCGCGAGATCGGCGCCGAATTCCTTCAGTCGGCCACGGCGGGTCGCATCGGTCGACGAGCCGATCACGAGTTTCGCACCCTTGAGCTTTGCGATCTGCATCGCCATCAGGCCGACGCCGGAACTCGCGCCCTGGATCAGCACGCTCTGTCCGGCTTGCAGTGCGCCGTTGGTCACGACCGCGTTGTGCATGGTGGCGAGCGCGACCGGCAGCGTGGAGGCTTCCTCGAAATTCATGTTGGCGTTGCCGGGAATCCGGAACAGCCGGCCGTGATCGGCCAGCGTGTATTCGGCGAATGCCGCGCCGCCCGAGCCCATCACGCGCTCGCCGACCTTGACGCCTTTGGCCTCGGGGCCGACTTCCGCGACCTCGCCGGCCCATTCCATGCCGAGCACGGTGCCGACGCCGCCGGCCGCGCCATGCGCATGGCCCTTGGTCATGCCGAGATCGGCGCGGTTGAGCCCGCAGGCGCGGACGCGGATCAGCACCTGCGTGCCCTTGGGAGATGGCTTTGCGACGTCGGTGACTTCAGCGCCATTGGCGCCGTACACATAGGCTTTCATTTTAGTGGTCTCGCTTCGCGAACAGAGGGGAGCTTGTTGCTTGTTATTCGGCGGCTTGCTGGCGGCCGCCCGACATCATGCGGTCGAGGCGGCTCTGGATGATGGCTTCGGCGTCGCGGATGATGCGCGACACCAGTTCGGCGCAGGTCGGGATGTCATGGATCAATCCCTGCACCTGTCCCGCCGACCAGATGCCTTCGTCGTGATCGCCCGACGCATACACCATCTTGCCGCGGGCGCCGGCGACGAGGTCGCGGACGTCCTCGAATTTTGCGCCTTCGCGCTCCATCGCCACCACCTTGGTCGAGATCGCGTTCTTGGCGACGCGTGAGGTGTTGCGCATGGTGCGGAAAATAAGTTCGGTCTCGCGCTCGTCATTGGCGACGATCTTTTCCTTCACCAGTTGATGGATCGGGCTCTCCCTGGTGCACATGAAGCGGGTGCCCATGTTGATGCCTTCGGCGCCGAGCGCCAGCGCTGCGACCAGGCCGCGGCCATCGCCGAAACCGCCGGACGCGATCATCGGAATCTTGACCTTGTCGGCGGCGGCCGGGATCAGGATCAGGCCGGGGGTGTCGTCCTCGCCGGGATGGCCCGCGCATTCAAAGCCGTCGATCGAAATCGCGTCGACCCCCATGCGCTCGGCCGACAGCGCGTGGCGGACGCTGGTGCATTTGTGCACGACCTTGATGCCGTGCTTCCTGAATTCGGTGACGTGCTCCTGCGGCTTGTTGCCGGCGGTTTCGACCACCTTGATGCCGCTTTCGATGATGGCCTGGCGGTATTCGGCGTAAGGCGGCGGTTTGATCGAGGGCAGGATGGTGAGGTTCACGCCGAACGGCTTGTCGGTCATGCCGCGGCAGCGCGCGATCTCTTTGGTGAGATCCTCGGGCGTGGGCTGGGTCAGCGCGGTGATAAAGCCGAGCGCGCCGGCATTGGCGACGGCCGCCACCAGTTCGGCGCGGCCGACCCATTGCATGCCGCCCTGAACGATCGGGTGCTCGACGCCGACCAGTTCGGTAAATCGCGTTTTGATCATGTTTCCCCCGAATGGTTTGTCGCCCGCGCGGGTCGCGCCGGCGTTTTTCCGGTTTTTCGAGGGGCAGGATGACTTCACGCCCGGCAAAAGTCTATCCTGCAGCGGGGCAGGGGAAGCTGCACCCTCATGCAAAAGCGCGGGCTTTGTTTCCGTCAGGCGGACAAAGCCTGCTTCGGACCCAGGCGCGCTCAGGCCGGAATGGCGGCCGCCTCGTCGAACGCGGTCGAGATATCGCGGATGCTGATCACGCCGATCAGGCTGTAATTGTCGATCACGGGCAGATGCCGGATGTGGTTCTTGTTCATGAGATGACGGGCGTGTTCGAGCGTGTCGCTCGAGGAGCAGGAGACCAGCTGCTGCACCGAGATGAGCTGCGACACCTTCATGTTGACGCCGGCCGCGCCGTGCTCGGCGATCGCCCGCACCACGTCGCGCTCGGTGAACATGCCGGCCGCGGTGTTGCCCTCGGTCCGCACCACGTCCTTGACCACCAGGGCGCTGATATTGCTGGCACGCATCAGTTGTGCGGCGATAGCGACGGTTTCGTTCATGCGGACCGTCGCAACGCGCGCGGTTTTCTTGCGCAGGATGTCTCCGACTTTCATCGCAACCTCCTCTGGGTCTCAACAGGAAACGTTTGAGGTCCCTATCTTGGTATACATTATTCCAATTGTCAATTCGAGATCGGCGAAATCATTTCGTGAGTTGTTGAAAGAAAGTGGCAGTATTACTGACGTTCTGCGATCCGGTCGTGGGCATTGTCCCATCCAGCCTGGCCGGGGAGGTTCCAGAAATCCTATTTGGTATTTTGTATCCCAATCCATCCGAGCAAAAAAAGAGGCGCACCGGGGTGCGCCTCTCTGGAGCGAATACGGGAGACGATCAGGCCGGCTTGACGCTGCGCGCGGTCGCTTCCGCGCTGGCCTCGTGGCCGAGGATGAAGGCGCGCCGCATCGGCTTGATCACGAAGATCGCCATCAGCGCCGCGGTGGCGTTGAGCGCGACCGCGATCACGAACACCGCCTGCCAGCCGTAATCCTTGGCGACGATGCTGGCGAGCGGCACCAGCAGCGAGGCGGTGCCTTTGGCGGTGTAGAGCATGCCGTTATTGGTGGTGGCGTATTTGACGCCGAACGTATCGCCCGAGGTGGCCGGGAACAAGCTGTAGATTTCGCCGAACACGCCGAAATACACCGCCGTCGCCAGCACGAACACCACCGGATTATGGCCGTACATCGACAGCGTCAGCAACATTGCCGCGCCGGTCGCGAACGCGATGAACATGGTGTGCTCGCGGCCGATCCGGTCGGAAACAAATCCGAAGAACGGGCGTCCAAAACCGTCGAAGATCCGGTCGAGCGAGATCGCAAAGGTCAGCGCCGCCATCTGGAAGCCGAGCAGGCTGACCGGTTCGCCGGCGATCTTGAAGTCGTGGGCGATCGGCGCGATCTGCGCCGCCGCCATCAGGCCGCCGGCGGCGACCATCACGAACACCACATACATCACCCAGAAGATCGGGCTGCGCAGCACCTGCGGCGGCGTGAAGTCGATCCTGGTCTGCGGCAGATTGAGCTGCTTCTTCTTCGGCGGTATTGAATGCGACGGCTTGCGCAGGAAGAAGGCGAGGATGAACACGACCACGCCCTGTCCGATGCCGAAGGTGAGGAAGGCGTGCTGGTAGCCGTCCGATGCGATCATATGGGCGATCGGCACCACGGTGAGAGCGGCGCCCGCACCGAAACCGGCCGCCGTCGAGCCGGCGGCGAAGCCGCGATGGTCCGGGAACCATTTCAGCGCGTTGCCGACGCAGGTTCCGTACACCGAGCCTGCGCCAATGCCGCCGAAGATCGCGCCGACGTAAAGCAGCACCAGCGAGTCCGCGTAGGAGTTCAGCACCCAGGCGATGGTGATCATCACCGCGCCGAACTTGATGACGACGCTCGGACCGTATTTGTCGACGAACCAGGCTTCGACCGGAACCAGCCAGGTTTCCGTCACCACGAACAGAGTGAAGGCGAGCTGGATCGCGGCGCGGCCCCAGTGGAATTTCGCGTCGATCGGATCGACGAACAGGGTCCAGCCATATTGCAGGTTGGCGATCATCGCCATGCAAACGAGGCCCATCACCAACTGCATCCAGCGGTAGTATGGGGCTTCAGCCATCGGCGTCATTGCGGTGGTCTGTGATGTCGTCATGGTTCCTCCGAGGCACGCTTCTATTTGGCGGGATGAGCGTTACCGGTGGGCCATTTTGGTATGTGATATGCCAGAGCGCAAGCCCTACCTTGTGCCCATTGTGTCGCAGCCCCCAGAACCCCCGTTCATGGCCTGTCTTCCCGATTTCACACAAAAAAAGACCCCGGCGAACCGGGGTCGTCAGTTGGGGAGGAATCTTGAAGGCTTAATCCGGCCTGCGTCGCGCAGATGTTCCGGATCGGCTGGTCAGAGGCCGAAATAGGGCAAGTCGCCGTTGCGGATCGCGGCCTCCGCGCTCGCCATCAGCAGGCGGTCGATCGAGGCCATCAGGCGGCTGAACGGATTGGAGGTGGAAGCGAGGCCGAGCGAGGCGGTCTTGGACATTTTTGATCCCCTTCATGCGGGCCGCAGCGGCTCGCTGCGTTGCTGAAGATCAAACTATGTATACCAGATACCAGACACAACCCATTTGTTTGCATAGCAGCAATTTATGGTTTGCAGCGCACCAATAATAGGGTGATCGAAGATCCGCATCGAGGCCTGTGGGGCCATGCCCAACGACAGAGGCCGCCGTAACCGGCGGCCCTTTTCACTTATGAGATCGGTACACCCCCAAACGTCATCCTGAGAGGTTGTGACGCTTTTGGCCGCTGCGGAGCTTTGGAGCGAGGTGGCGGCTGCTCGTCGCGGCAAATGGCGGTTTTGGGGTTTGGGTTTGTCGATGAGCTTTCGTTTATGCACAGCAG
>Ga0207702_10003242_pt1 | contig 15031 bp, 27 predicted proteins | sample KBSCornC62_FD_184302 | JGI IMG/M metagenome (GOLD analysis project Ga0207702, IMG submission 184302) | Corn rhizosphere microbial communities from Kellogg Biological Station, Michigan, USA - KBS Corn C6-2 (SPAdes) (version 2) | ecosystem: Host-associated > Plants > Roots > Rhizosphere > Soil ...
GTTCCCAATCGCTATTCCGAAAACCGAGACAAGACATCCAATCACGGCGACAGCAATGACAAATAAAATGTCTGGTGTCACCTTTTGCACTGGCTTGTCTTTGGTGTCCATAAAAAACGTGCGCTGCCTTGCAGCCTAACGAAAAAAGCTGAGCCACGTGGGAACTGTGATGTGGTGAGCCGAAACGCTCAAGCGCAAATCGGATGCGCCCAACCACGTTGGCTCCGGCGACTGGTTAGGCTGCGTGGCTCGACTCCATCTGTCGCTCATAACGAGAATCATAAATCCAGGCGAATATGCCGAAAATCGTGAATAAAAATTTCAGCTCAAGCAATACTGCTGCCCATCCATATCCAACGTCAAAAATCTGCGGCTTGAAAATCTCGAAAGCGACATCAACGGCAAAAGCTAACACCTGTAACAGGGCAATGACTCCTAATGCTCTGCCGTGAAATCTCCGCTTACGGGTCAGCCAACGCCGGAGCGGCCAAAGCAAAATGCCACTCAAATAAATCGGCATGCAAAGTAAACACTGGATGAAAAGTGGCATAAATGCTCGGTGCAGCCTAACGACCAAAAGCTGAGCCACGGCCACGGAAACTGTCCGTGAACCCGACGCCGCAGCGCCAGCCGAATCGCGTAAAAGCCGTTGGCTCCAGCGCTGGGTTAGGACATCACTTGCTTGGTCTCCTGTAACTAAATGTCTCAAAATATTGCTCAATAATCGGAACTGGATGAGTGTAATATGGCTTGCCCTTATCGGCGTTACGCATATCGAACGTCAAGATGAATCCGTTCCCATCACGCTCAAAAAACAACATGTGTGTGAGACAAGGCATATAGTGGCGGTCAAACCAGGGTCCCGTTGCCAACCGACTGCCATACCCAGGATCAAACGTTGAAAGCGCGGGTTGCCCCTGAAACTGTGTATGCGTCCAACCACTCTGGGTAGATTGCAACCAGCCGTGGTATAACGCATACTCATCTGGCCCCAAATGCTGAATCTGAATGCGAGGCGGATACTCATCGGCAACATGCCTCGCAATCTCTATCTGGTCTGCAACCTCCTTCTTAAACCAATCCTCAATTGGAATTGTGCGGACTGTCCAGCCAACCGGACTCACAATCGAATATCCTGCCGCAAACTCGATACGATTTGTCTCTGCTGGTGGAGTCTGTGGCAAATATCGTTCGTATGGGCTACGAATTACCGATGTCTGCTGTGGTTGCGCACATCCGGTGATAGCCAGCATTAAAAGAAGTGCGAGGTATTTCATGGCGCTCGGTGATGCCTAACGAAAAAAGCTGAGCTATCTCGAAACAATCACTGGGCACGCAACAGGCGTTACCGATTGATGGCACGCGCCATTCGGGATTGGCTCCGGAGACTGGTTAGGCATCACCTCGAAATACACTTGCTACTCCTTTCCAGATAAGAACCAGACCACCGATAAATGCGGCTATTGGGACAGGATGAAAAACTGGGCTAGGTATCCAACACCAAGCGACAAATAATAATAGCAAAGAGCCGCCAAGAATACGCGCGACAAAAGCCATCCAGCGTGGCCGATGCATAAGAAAACCAGTGAGCAAACTAGCGCACAACTCCGAGGCGCCGATAAATGCAATCCAAATAGGCAACGTCAACAATCCACGGATGAGATTAGGGATTGATGAAATCTTTGCGCCTGTCGAGAGAACTCCGTGCTTCCAATCGGCGACTCGTAACCCGTCAATAAAAAATGCGTGAGGGCCAAAGGCACAAATCACAAAAATTGCATCCGCAACGTGGGCCGCAAAGAATGAAGTAACGAGGGCAGCGACGACTGTGCCACCCAAACCGAGATTTGGAGGGTAGCCGCATTTCTCCATCCGGTCTGACCACGCTTTCCATTTCTCTGACGTCGCAATTTGCATGACACAATGATGCCTAACGAAAAAAGCTGAGCCACAGCCGAACAAGACGCGTCGCCCGCGAATGCGGAACTGAATGCGCCATCCGGCATTGGCTCCAGCGCTGTGTTAGGCGGATGGTTTGTCATTTGATCGTTTGGCGTTTCGTCTGCCGGCAACATCGAGCAACACACCGCCCGCAAGCATCAATGTGGCTGGCAACACAACTCCGTGTGCATACTCCTGATACTCCAGCAACGCGCTGCGTATGGCATCACACACCTCAGTCCCAGAATACGTCTTCGTGTCTGGATAACTCTTGAAATGCTCAATGCCAATGTGCCGAATCATCGGGCGAACGGAACCAGCACACCATGCGACCAGCCACACAAAGCCAACCACCAACAGAATGTATCCTATTTTGCGCATGACGTGGAATCCGCCTAACGACGAAAAGTTGAGCCACGGCCACGGAAACCGTCCGTGAACCCGACGCCAAAGCGCCAACCGAAGCGCGTAAAAGCCGTTGGCTCCAGCGCTGTGTTAGGCCGCATTCGTGTCCTTTCTCTCTGGCAAAAAATGACGAATAATGAAAAAAGTCGTCAAGAACAGGACTGGCCACACTCCCGCTATAATCAGGAAATGCAAAGCCTTCCCCCAATCATCAACATGGTCTCCGTTTGAAACAATCCAGTCATATCCTTTTCGGATAGATACAAAATAAAGATGCTCACTGCGAACCCGTGAAAAACCATACAGATGCATGAGCAATAGATACAGAGCGATACGATGTGCCGCAAGGCCAGTCAAAATAGCCCAAGCAAAGTAAACCACGGGCTCAAATCTTCGATTGGGCGAATGCGGCCACAATTTAATTTGGGAAGGCGTGATATTCATGCAGCCTAACGAAAAAAGCTGAGCCACGTGGGAACTGCGGTGTGGCAAATCCCAACGCTCAAGCGCGAATCAGATGCGCTCGTCCACGTTGGCTCCGGCGAATGGTTAGGCCACATGGCGTCCTCCACTCATCTCTCGCCAAATGCAGCGAAATCTCCATAGGCTGACGGCCAGTGTAACAACCGAGAAGCCGACATAGAGCAGCATAATCCCCCAAAACAATCCCGGTGACTGGTCTTTGTGAATCCATGAATCGGGGCCAAACCGCCTCGGTGCAAAAACCTCTCCTCTTGTAAATCCCGACAATGCTAGACCGAAAAACACACAGACGCTCATCCCAAGCATACCAATCGCCTCAATCCAAAGTTGCTTAAGTCTGCCCCTGTGAGTCTGCAGCTTCCGGTTGTGCAGCGTCGTGCCACAAAGACGGCACTGATAAACCTGCGACTCTCCGGCTTTCTGAGTCTCAACAAGCTCGTGATGACATCCGAATCTGCTCATCGTGTGAATGCTGCCCAACGACCGAGAACTGAGCCACCGGCGACCTGCGACTTTGACCGCGCAGCGGAACTGACAGCGCCAACGCCGGTTGGCTCCAGTGATGTGTTAAACCGACCCGTCGCTCGCAGGTGGAACCAAACAGTCGAAAAAAGAAAAAGGACGCTAAGAACGATGAAGATCCAGAGAACAACAATGATGCCTCTGCCCAAACAAAACCGGCGTGCGAAGTTGATATAGCTCTCCGGTAATCCAATGCGGCGGTCTGCTGCCAAGTCATGCTCAACGAACTTGAGCCAAGCCTGACGACGCCGTGTAACAAACCACAATCCGGTGACAGATAAGCCACAGAATATAAGGTCTCTCGCGAGCTGCCAGACGAACGATGTGGTTGATGGAGACATTGGCGGCCTAACGAAAAAAGCTGAGCCACGTGGGAACCGTGACGTGGCGAAGCAAAACGCTCAAGCGCGAACGCGAAGCGCTCAACCACGTTGGCTCCGGCGACTGGTTAGGCCACTCAGTGTTTTTCATAAACTGAATCCCATCTTGCTGCCGCTTTCTTGCACTCCGGGCAAGTGTAAATGACGGCGTTTGTGGCGCTATACCCGACCATGATGCAGCAGCCACCAGCAACAAAAGTCTCAGCGTGGGGGAATGCATTTGTGCTGGCTGTGTATCTGGCCTGTGCTTGTGCATCTGGCAAAATATAACCATAACCAATCGGAACAACCGTGCGCTTCATTTGGGTGCGATGAACCTCACAAATCGCCGACTCGCCTATTGTGTAGTCGCGTGTCGGTTCTGGGGATAAACCAGTCATCTGAATCGGCGCTAGAGTTTCCGGTAAAGAAGTGACGGCAATCTCGTGATTACTGGCACAGCCGGCTAAAGATACCGCAAATATTAGTATGAGAGATCGCATGACGCTTCGAGTGGCCTAACGAAAAAAGCTGAGCCACAGCCGAACAAGGCGCGTCGCCCGCGAAGCGGAACTGAATGCGCCATCGGCTGTTGGCTCCGGCGACTGGTTAGGCCACATGGTCATCTTTTGGTAATCTGAGTATCCAAACAATAGTCGGAATGAAAATCACTGCAACGGTGGCAAAATAAATAATCGAAAGCACTCCACTGAAAAAGAAGATGCCAAAGAGCGTCCAAGTCACAAACTGGCCAACGAACACAAACAATGACTGGCGCGTCAGCTTGCTGCGCATCTTCCGTATCCCAAAAAATGAAGTCAACGCGATTGTCCCCATGACGAGACCGGCGACAACATAAATCCAAGTCAGTGTAGTCATAAACGTGTAATGTGGCCTAACGAACAAAGCTGAGCCGCCCCGAACCTGTGGCATGAACGGCCTGAACCTCACTCGCCAATCCGCAGCGCGAATGAGGGGTTGGCTCCGGCGACTGGTTAGGCCACTTGTCAATCATAACTCAAACTCTCTCAAAATATCATCTACGCTCTGTGCTTCGAGTTCCTGCTCGCGTGTCCGTAAATGCGCCGCCTTTGTATCATCCAAGCTCTTACCACCTGGCTCGGTCATGGCCGATATTCTGGCACGCAACGCTTTCAAACGAACCGCACGCAATCTCTCTGCGAGATGCTCAACGGCTTTCAACTTTCCAGCACGCTCCGCTTCTGGCAAAGCTCGGTAAGTCGTGATCGCCTGCCGTAACGAGTGCTCAACGTCTTGCACCTTCGTCTCGTGCGTGAATCCACTAAATTGTCCTGCCCATTGTGCCATACGCGAAGTGGCCTAACGACCAAAAGCTGAGCCACCGCCGACTCGTGGCGTTGACCGCGAAGCGGAACTGAGTGCGCTATCGGCGGTTGGCTCCAGCGCTGTGTTAGGCCACTGGTCAATCATACCTCAATGGCAATCTTGACAGGCCCAAAGCCGTAATCCCTCTCAATAACTCTATCACTGCCAGATGTGGGAACAGTCACTGTTTCGGAAGTAAAATCCAAATGCCTGACTCCAACCCAAATCGAGTGAAATCGCCCGACACTGAGCTGTGGATGAAGGTCGCACACCTCAAGCAGAGCGACGACGGCGCAAATGCAACCGATAAAAATCCCGAACCGCAGCAATCTCAATTTTGATGTCTTTTTCATAGTGATGTGAAGTGGCCTAACGAAAAAAGCTGAGCCACCGCCGACCTGCGACGTGAACCGCGATAGCGGAACTGACAGCGCTAACGGCGGTTGGCTCCGGCGACTGGTTAGGCCACTGGTCAATAGTCATAAATGTAACAACCTAACAACCTCTGCCATAAAAAAGTCTCGAACGACACCCAAAAACAAAGCAAGACAAACACCAACTCGAAACCACGAGTAAAGCTGTCTGCGCTGCCCGAACGAAAGCCATAAAATCCAAATGCTCCACGCAAAAATCAAAGCTCCAGAAATAAATCGGCAAAAAACTTCGCCAGCGTGCTCGTCCCAATCTGGATACTTGCCCTTCACATCTACCGACGCCGCAAGCCATGCAATAAGCGACAAAACCGCCCAAGCCGCTGTAAATAAAACTGGCTTCCAATTCTTCATGCGCTCGAAGTGGCCTAACGACCAAAAGCTGAGCCACCGCCGAACTGACAGGTGGCCAACCCAACGCTTCTCGCCAAACTGAATCGCGGGTCGGCGGTTGGCTCCAGCGCTGTGTTAGGCATCGTGTCTCCTTGGTAAAAACTCGAAAAGTAAAGCAACGATGGATGAAAAGGCAGCAACCAGCCACCAACCAAACGTGAGAAAGCCGAAGCCCGGCGCACCGAACGTCTGGAAGCCATGCAGCGCGGGAAAATGCCAATGCTCCTCGTGCAAAATAAATAACCATGGCAGGCTATTCTGGGCGAAGGAAATGAGCCACAAAATCGTGACAAATAATAACGACGGCGTGTGCCGCGCCCTCCAGAACCACCCGAAATAGACAAGCCAGCCAGGAATGAAATATGCGAGCAAACGCCAACCATCGGGGTCGAATAACAGGCCAATGGTGATAGGCAAGAGCACCAGCGCAAACAATGAGCCTCCGCAAAACAGAAGCCCCGCAAGAATTTGCGGAACCAATCGCCTCTGTGATTGTCGAGAAATCATAAACGCGAACGATGCCTAACGACCAAAAGCTGAGCCACGGCCAAAGGAGGCTCCCGTGAGCCTGCGACCGAAGCGCAAAACGAAAGGCGTAAAAGCCGTTGGCTCCAGCGCTGTGTTAGGCGGATGGTTTCTCATCATCTAAAGCTTTTTTGATAAACTTGTAGTCTTGTCTAAGGCTCAAAATAAATCCAAGCCCTGCTGAAGCCAAACATACAACACCCGCAATAGCTGCTAGCAATATCCACCAACCAAGCAGATCAGAAATAAAATCATGACCCGTGGAGTTGCCATTTGCCAGCCACGCTGTAACCCAAAATGCAACCGCGAAAAACGATGCAAAGTAACCTGCCACTCGTGATGTTGTTTTCATGCAATCGAATCCGCCTAACGGACAAAAGCTGAGGCACCCCGAATCCGCAGCTCTAAATAACCAGAACGCTCACTCGCAAAACGGCAGTGCGAATGAGGGGTTGCCTCCAGCGCTGTGTTAGGCCACGGCATCTTCATATCCACCTAATCTTGCTGTTTTTTACTCTGGGATAAAGCCAAATGGTCAATGGAATCCATCCCAACAAAAAGTAAGCAATAACAATTTTCGCCAGTGTTTCCGTCAAACCAAAAGCAACCATGCAAAAAAACAGGAGTAAAAGAGTCAGACCAACATGAATGCAATAGCATCCTAAAAAAGCCAATAAACGCGGAAATGCTCTGCGCCACGTCGGCTCCTCGCTACGGCTTTGTGTTTGGTTTTGGCTCATACGCATAGTGGCCTAACGAAAAAAGCTGAGCCACGTGGGAACCGTGACATGGTGAACCCGAACGTCCTTGCGCAAAACCGCTGCGCCCAACCACGTTGGCTCCGGCGACTGGTTAGGCGGCATCATGTGAAACAATCTGGCACTGGTTGGTCTGGCCGGATGTGGTCGGATAACGCGGCGTGCGGCTATGTCGTTCTGGCAACAACTCATGCTCAGGCTGTTTGTTAAAACGTGGCGGCTGTAGTGGAATCGGTGGTGGCAACACCACTGCATTAGTGCGGTCACGCTCCTGAATCCCACGCAATCGTTCGGCAAAACTCGAAGGATGGTGCAGCTTGTTTGTGGTATCGGCTGCACGCAAAGAAAACACGAGCAAAACCGCCGCAGTGCAAAAAATGATTGTATATTTCATACGCTCGATGCCGCCTAACGAAAAAAGCTGAGCCACCGCCGACCGGTGACGTGAACCGCGACAGCGGAACTGACAGCGCCAACGGCGGTTGGCTCCGGCGACTGGTTAGGCATCATGGCTCTCATCTGAAAATCTATCTATGTGCTTCCGAATTATCCATGCGTTCCTTATGCAAATGAAGGACGCGCACGGCATGAGGCAGAAAGTAAATATGCCCAATACAACCATGATGGCATGGTGAATAGACTCAGTGCGAGAAAGCTGATCCCAGTGCAAGCTATTCAGCCGCAAGAATTCCACTATTAGCAATATGTCGCCAACCAGCCCAACACTACCCAGAAACAAATTGAATGCCGCCAGGCTCTTCATGTCCTTTTGTGGGCTTGATTTCATGTGTGGCGTGTAATGATGCCTAACGGACAAAAGCTGAGCCACCGCCGAACTGACGCGTGGCAAATCCAGCGCTTCCCGCCAAACTGAAGGCGCTATCGGCGGTTGGCTCCAGCGCTGTGTTAGGCGGCGTCATCGTAAAATCAAAATAAATCTCTCACCACATCGAGCCAAAAATGCCATCGGCTAACGCTCGCTTGTAAGCATCAGCGGTGTAACCGGGGCACCGATGCCCAAGCTCGTCAATAAGCTCTGGATAATACTCCGCAGCCACCGGCTTGTTTGGATCAAACACATGACTCCACTCGCCTGCGCGAATCTCTTCAGCAAGCTTGTAAGCAGCAGAAATCAACTCTTCGCTCTGTGCAAAATTAAGCCAAGCCATAACGTGTGCCTGCCGCCTAACGACCAAAAGCTGAGCCACGGCGGCGGAAAATTTCGGCCAACCTGACGCCGCAGCGCGAACTGAATCGCGTAAAAGCCGTTGGCTCCAGCGCTGTGTTAGGCTGCGGTCTTCGGTCGTCTCTTACCATAAATACCAAGTGCTATCCGCAATGCTGGGTCAAGCTTCGGCTTGGGCTTCTGCTTGCGCACAGTCGGAATGCCGTAATCTCGTCCTTCTTTCAAACATCGCTCGATCCGACGCCACTCGTCGGTGTCGCTCATCGCTGGCGCTCGAAACTTGTAGCCCATGTAAATCATCTCACCACCACACTGCGGACACTTCCGAACGGTGCGTGCTCGCTGAACGCCTCGCTGCCCTGCGAAAAAATACTCGTGAGGCTTCTTGAAAACCTTGCGACATGCAAAACAGACGTGCTGGCTTAAAGTGGGCATGGTAGCAGCCTAACGAAAAAAGCTGAGCCACGGCCACGGAAACCGTCCGTGAACCGGACGCCGCAGCGCCAACCGAATCGCGTAAAAGCCGTTGGCTCCAGCGCTGTGTTAGGCCACGAAAATGTCATAACTAAAAATCTAACCGGCTCACGGCTTGACCAGACAAGATGGCGTAAATAAAAGTGCATCGTGCGTCTCGCGCCAAACCGACCGAGGATTTGCGGACTCAATCACGACCCACAAATCTCCATCTCTGCTGGCTGTCACAGTGCCATCCTGCTCACAAAGTGCAACCAAATGCTTCTTGGCAATCTTGTCACACTTTTCACGAAAATAATCTTCGCGGCTCGCCTCAAACGCGACATCTTCTGCTCTCTGCTGCTTGCGACTCTTGGCAGGCATAAAATCTCTCGTGGCCTAACTCTTGATATGCGACCAATGGTCGTGTATCCCGATTGACCGATTCTGGCTTTCAAATATTCCCATCCCACTCATTTTTAGCGTTTTATCACTTAATCCAAAGAATGGCAACCTTGGATTCCCACCTCAAATCCTTCCTACCTCAATTTCCTGTAACTTGTTTATTATCAACACCGCCTTCCCCAGATACACGACCATTCGTCGTGTATCACGTATCACCATCGCATCCTTATTATGAACCAAAACCTCGCCATCACACATCTCCGTTCCAACCTCCGCCGCCAACATAAAGCCATACGCTACCCTCGCTTTGCAGTTCGGAGCTAATCCAAGCGCGATTCAGGAAGCGATGGGCCATAAATCACTCGAAACGACAATGGGGTATTTGCACGCTGATAGCCTGAGTGTCCGCAGTCCACTTGAAGTTATTTTGCCTGGAGATGTCGATCTTTCACCCAACTCATCACCCCACCCCGTTAAAATCGCAGCATTTGACCCGTTAAACAGCAAGCTCCGCTCCGGTCACTTCGCACAAGGAAGCTCCAGCGTAAGACCCAGAATTGATCCATCCACAACCACAACACCAACAATCTGTTCTGTTTATACGCCGTAAACAGTTTTAGTCCAGAAGTTTTTAACACCAAAATCATCCACCATATCCCGTTACCAGAATGCGGCTCATCTTTGTTTCGCTTGGCTTCATTTTTAACCCGGCTCTGTCTGAATCAATTTCACATTCTTCCAGCCCCTCCCTCCAGCACCATCCAGATCATTTCTTAAAGCAACGTTGAACTGTTCTCTGATCAACGGTCCAACCACAGCTTTAAAATCGCTGCGTTTAAGGTCAGGAAGGTCACGCTGCTTCAACAATCCTCGAAAAACGGTATAGGCGTCAGCTAGTCTCAAGATTTGTCCAGGTTCACAGATAAGCATTTCATCAACGAATCTGCGCGCCACCCTCTCAAACAGCTCAGAGCCTCGCATTCTTTGGTTCGGGCTGGTTGGTGAAAAGAATGAATGTTCTGCGGCTAGAATAGACTTGGCTCTGTTTACTATAGATTTTGCTGTTTTGTCGGACCTAAATTCATGAAACAAATTCAGTTTATGGACATTCGCCGGCATCTGTTCCGCGCATTTCATTATCAAACCACGGTAAAGATTCCCTAGTTTCTCAGCAGTCGTCGGTTTGAAGATTTGGTCGGAATCCTTAAAATACCACTGCATCTCGGGCTCAAAATACACTAAATGATGGCCCAGATCCTTCCTCCCACCCAAAACCCCAGCAAAGAAGTCAGTGTTTAGACTGATGGGCAAGACCTGGACCGTGAATTGATTAAGAGGCTCCACCAACTCAATAAAAGGGGAGCCAAATTGTTCGAACTGGTCTGGATATAGCTGCACAAACCATTGATTCGGGGTTTTGGCTTGTTCTTGAGCTGCCTGACCAAAGTTTAACAGACCCGGCTCATACAACTTAAGTCTGTCAGGTCTCGTTAGTGAAGGGACTGGTGCCATACTAAAAGTTCCTGGTCTGTGGGTATCTTTGGCTTCTCACTCCCTTCACTCCTCAGAAAGTTAAGCAGCCATTCAGAATAAAGAAAATTAGTTCTGGCATCTTGGATCTGATCAAGCCTCTGCATAAATGGATTTTCTTCGCTCATAAAACTTATAGATAATGCAATTCTTACAGTTACCTCTTTACCTTATATACACCAGTTTACGCCCTCTAACTCTAAGATTGGGTTCGGAACTAGGTTTTGGTTAATAATTGCAATGGGTTTGGAATCTTAAACTAACGGATCTGAAACCGATTATGTGCTGCCAATCTTATCTTTAGCTTACATTCCATTGCCTCTCACCCCACCCCCCCAACTATTTTAATCACCCAATCTTAAAGTTAGGCCCTGGTATCCTTACCTTTGCCAGCCATCCTTACTATCGCTGCAATACTTTTCAATCTCGTCCTCCCCAAACCCAAGCGATCTTAATCCAGCCCTTTTCTCCTCCAATCTGTCTGGCAGGTTAGGGATTATGAGGTAGTGTTGGAATTGTTGCAGTTCCTGAATAATTGGTAGCAGCTCGTCCGTGATTTGAGTGCCATCCGCTAAACATCCGTGTATTGTTTGTGTAATCATATCGTTTCGTTGTTGAGTTGATCTTCCCATCAATCCGTTCATTTTTGCATCCGATCTTCCCAGTGCTGAAAAGAAGTGAATTTGACCAGTGATAATATTCCCACCCCTATAGATAATAGGGGTGGTGGGATTATCATTCTTCACAGCATTTTCCTAGTTAAGAACCCCGGGAATATCGGGGTGCGGATTGATGGGAAGATCGCTCTCATAATTGCTTCTTTCCGAGTTGCTGGGTAGTTGGGATGTGATAATGGCCCTGACTATCAACCTGACACAGATCCAAACTTAAGCCCGGATTTAAGCTTACTGGTTGACGAGAAAGCAGCACCTTTGGTCTTTTACCAATTCTCGGCACCGGCACTTCAAACAGCAGGTCATCGTCAAGCAGGTCACCAATCAAAGTTAACGTCAAATGCCTACCAATCCCGTTTTGACGACAGACCTTGACCAGATCATCTTTAGCTATCAATGCTGATTGAGGGACATGCTTTAATACAGCCTCCATATTTTTGCCGTTATTCGCCCTCAACTCTTCAGCTTCAGCAATGGCCATCTCGATCCAGCAAATCGTGTCTGGTCGCTTTGAATGACCAATATAACGCTTCATGGTCAAGCTCTCCCCATCCGCCGTCCTCCACTTCAACCTAGCCCCACGTTTAGCTGCAATCAGTTCGTAAAGATTGTCCACATCCGTTTTGTTTAGCGCTATGATGGCACGACTCCAATTCGCCCATTCAGCCGATCCAGCCCCTAAATAAGTAAAGTCGGTCATTTGTTTATCCGGATCTTTGCTCAGTTTGTTGGTGTGATGGATGATGATGACGGCGCAATTATGCTTTACTAGCAGCGGAGCAATACTATTACGTAGAAACGCACCCACATCTTTCTGATTATTCATGTCACCCCCGATATAAGCTAAGGCCGGGTCAATCCAGAGCAGGTCGGGCTTAGTAGATTCAAGTAGTGGATCCAGCACGTCGTAGCAGAGTGTTGCGCCGGTTTTGCAGGTTTCGTTCGCTACCAAGACGTTTTTACTAGCTGCTTCCTGATCTTCTGCGCTCAAGTTTAGGCCATTAAAAACGCCGTCCTTCATCTCGGCCAGGTCGCCATCATCATTCTCAGCCTGGATCAGCAATGACTTTAATGGACGCGCTGGTTCAAGGCCAAACACAGACTGGCCCAGACCCCATTTAATCATCAATTGCATCGCTAAACTGCTTTTACCGTGCCCTGTAGGCCCGACTAGCAACAATCCCCCACGACGACAAAGGTAGCGATGTTTTAGCAATTCGTCCGGGTCTTTGCCCGGCGGCTTTACAAACTCATCGAGTGTGCGTGCAAACGGTACTGAATTGTCTTCACAGCCCCTTTCTGAATTGTCCGGAATGCCGGCGGTTCTCGTAGCTAAAAATGCAGCGGCCGCAGCTTTAGCACTGGTAGCGGTCTTGGTCTGTTCAGCAATGACGGTTGGTGTCATATTTGTTGAAGTTTCTGTATTCATAGATAATAAAAATCCATGATTCCCGAGTCTGGCTACTTTTGGTTTTTAGCCAGACTCGGAAACCTGATTATTTCTTAATTTCTCCCTCCTTAACTAACTCCGTCATTGGCCAAATATTTTCGACCACTACCAAAGGCCAATCAAACTTCTTATCGTGCTTGCCATGGACCAGTTCGATTGCGCAGCGTTTACCAATCAAAATTGTTTTAAGGTTGATTGTTTGAGCTGCGCATTCAGCTAAGAACTGTTTACCAAGAAGCTTTTCAAGGAACGCCCTCAAATCACTGTTACGACTTTCATCATCGGGGAAACAGGCCCTAGCACAGCATTCAAAACGCTCCATTCCTTTGATAAAAACCTCGAAATAGATGATGATGTTTTTTCTGCCATCATCTGCTCCCTTGACTGGTTTTTCCTCAACGCTGGTTATTATTGCCTCAAAACATCCTTGCGGAAGTTTATAGGTCACGTCTTTAGCTACGTAAAAGTCAGTGGAACTCATACAGCCTCCTTTCCCTTAACCTGCTTAGCTTCCCAATCAACCCACGCCTGCAGATCTTTCTGGATCTTGCCGATGAGATTTAATCCATCCTGCTTCTTCGTCTCGTTCGTAAAGATGTTGTAGAGCGTCTGCAACTTTTCTCGAATTTGTGTGAGTGACACCAATTTGGGGTCAAATACCAATGTTGCGGCCGGATTTACCACCTTTGCTTGTGAAATCTCCTTGATAGGTGAAGCTGCCTTGGCTTCTGGCACTAGTTTTGGAAACAACTTCTGTCTACAATCACCAAAGTCGCCGGCACTTGCGTCCTTGTCACCCACGGCCTCATACACCGCTTTAGCCACCTCCACCTGTTGCTCCGGCTTCAGATCCGCTATAAAACGAACCTGCGCTTCTTTAGTCGGCACATAAACATCCACGTCCTTAATACTCTTTAAGTGTTTTTGACAGAGGTAGGCCTGGATTAAACGATTCGCATGGGATTTGCTGAAGTCCCAACGTTTACTGCAATAAGCTGCGAACGATGTGTGTGTGGCGCGATGCAATCTGTTATCGCGTATCTGTTCTAAACGATAACCAAACACGAACGCGCCTTGAAGGTTTTGTTCAATGTCTGATTCGCACTCAGCGAAAAGCTCCTGTTCTTTTTCATTGAGTGATTTGTTGTCACCTGCTGCCAAAGTCTGATTGCTTTTGGCTTTGACCGGTGCTGCTACGATCTGAGTGCTGCTGGTCGAAGGCGTCAAACTCGCCCCTTTCTTTGTGGCTGATTTAACAGCCTTATCTTTATTTATCATTGTCTGTTATGTGTATTGATGAAGCATAATTGCCGCACCAAACACGGGCAGAAACAGACATGCAATTTTGATTTTAGAAGAATGAAGCTCTACCCGCGCAACCTTTCGAGTTGTTGAACTTGCCGCCAAGTCCATAAACAAATCTTATCGTAACTATATACTTACGTCAACAACAAACTAATGCGTGTTTGCAGCAATACAACGAATACTTATTTAACATCTCACGCACACCGCGCATAGGAAGATTGCAGCAGACCCGTCCGTCGTCCGGCCCAAAAAACAGGCGCTGAGCTAGATCACTTCCAGCCCAGCGCCCTTGTTAATCATTTCAATGTCACTTTCTTGAATCCGCGCGCTGTCTTCCCATTACGCACGATGTCATTACGGCGCATCCCCCTTCTATGAACCTGGCGCTGGCGGCCCGGTTCGACCATTTAATCGCCATACACTTTACAGAACCCCTCAGCACCTTCGCCTTCGAACACAATGCCAAAGTAAATCTGGCGCGGCACTGTGGTTTCAATGACTTTTCCAGATTTGTCCACCAACCAGGAATGCCGTCGCCATTGCTGATCGCCCTGCATTCCGAAGCCTGTAACTATGCGATAAATATTCTTATTACGTTTCCAGAGCCGCACACAATTGGCATGGCAGTCACAAGGGCGACCACGCTTAAGCTGCACACCCGAACTTTGAAAAGATTGGCCACCCTTGGCCATTGCCTCCCAAAGTTCGGGTGGTTCTTGGAGCGGCACACAGACCTCTTTGCCGCCAACCTGAAGCAACCGATGGCACAGTTTCTTTGCCGCCCGTTTTTGACGATTATTTTTCGCAGACAAGGCCGGATCAATCCCGACCCACCATACCCCTCCATGATGACTCACATGCAGT
>Ga0207702_10003246_pt1 | contig 15023 bp, 12 predicted proteins | sample KBSCornC62_FD_184302 | JGI IMG/M metagenome (GOLD analysis project Ga0207702, IMG submission 184302) | Corn rhizosphere microbial communities from Kellogg Biological Station, Michigan, USA - KBS Corn C6-2 (SPAdes) (version 2) | ecosystem: Host-associated > Plants > Roots > Rhizosphere > Soil ...
GTGCACGAGTACGTCATGCACGCGGGGTATTTTCGCACGAACCGTGTCCTTGACCTCATGAGCGATCTCGTGCGAATGGAAGACAGTCATTTGCGGGTCCACTTCTACGTGCATGTCAGCGTAATAGCGATGGCCCATTTTGCGCACAAAGCACTTTTCGACACCTTCCACGCCCGGAATTGTGGCGGCGACCTTGCGAATGTTTTCAATGAGCGCGCGATCGGGTGAGCGGTCCATCAATTCATTGAAGGCGGGCCGCAACTGCCGCCAGCCGTTGAAGGCGATTACGCAGGCGGCGGCCAATGCGCCCCAATTGTCTGCGTTTTCGTATCCTTTGCCACCAATGAGCGCGATGGTGATGCCGATGAACGCCGCTACGGAGGTGATTGCGTCACTCCGATGGTGCCAGGCGTCTGCTTTCATCGCAGTACTATGGGCGTGCTCAGCTTCGCGCAGCACGAAACGGAACAACAGCTCTTTGACGGTGATGACTCCGACAAGGACGATCAAGGTCCACCCGGACGGTGCCTCGCGCGGCTGAATAATGCCCCGGAAGGCGTGGTAGGCAATAGTGCCGGCAGCTACGAGCAACATTGCGGAAACCATGGCGGCCGCAAGAGGTTCGGCCTTACCATGGCCATAAGGGTGATCTTCATCCGGCGGAGTTTCCGCCACCACCATGCCGCGCCAGACGATAATGGAACTGATTATATCCGCCAACGATTCGACAGCGTCGGCGATGAGCGCTTGTGATCGCCCGAGAATTCCGGCAAGGAATTTTGCGGCGGTCAGCCCGACGTTCACGGACAGGCCAACGAACGTCGTGCGAAGGCTGCGTTTGAGACGGGTTGTTGCCACGTGCAAATATAAGCCTCTTACTGAAGCTCGCCGTTCAATTCTTTGGACCGGCCAGGTTTTACTTCGAGTTCCACCACCTTGTCGCCATAGCGGATCTGGCAGGGGCCGGAACCTTCGATGTTTTTGATGGTGGCGGAGGCGAGCTTGCCGTCCTTCCATTTGATATCTACTTCATAGCTGCCGCGGGCGCGGAGGCCGGTGATCCTGCCGGTCGGCCATTCGTGGGGCAGGGCGGGGAGCAGTTCGATTTCGCCCGCTTGTGACTGCAGGAGCATTTCGGCGGTGCCGGCAGTAATGCCGAAGTTGCCGTCCAGTTGGACGGGCGGGTGCAGGCCGAATAGATTGGGCGAAGAATTACGCGCAGCGAAAAAATGCCGGAACATATCGTACGCGTTTTCAGGATCACGAAGGCGGGCATAGAGGGCGGTGCGCCAGGCAAAAGACCATTCACGCACGTCGCTATCCGCAGCGATGCCGCGCGCATTGAGCGTGACCTTGGCGGCTGCGGCTAGCGCTGGTGTTTTTGTGGCGCTAATCTGCGTGCCGGGATAGACCGCGAACAAATGTGACGTGTGTCGATGGTGATCGTTCGTTGTGTCAAGTTCGGGATACTTGGAATTGTGCTGTTCGTGCATCCATTCCATCAATTGTCCCCAACTCCCAACGCCAGGCGTCACCAGGTGATCACGCATGCTGGCGATTTTATCGCGATAATCCTTGTCCACGCCGAGTACGGCGGCGGCCTGCACGTAATTGTTGAAGAGGTCCCAGACGATTTCCTGGTTGTAGCTCACTCCATCTTCCTCGGGACCGTGTTCGGGGGACCAGCCGTTGGGTACAACAAGTTTACCGTCGGGCAAGGTCTTCAGATGGTCTTCCCAAAACTCGCACGTTTCTTTCATGATTGGATAAGCGGTATCGCGTAGGTAACCCTTATCCAGATCGAACGCATAGTGCTCCCACAAATGCTGACAGTACCAGGCATTGGCGGTTTTATCCCATTTCCAGCCCATGCCGCCGGTAATGTTATGTGAAGTACGGATGGCGAAGCCGCGTTGGGCGGGCTTGCCGTCTGCAGTTTTAAATTCGGGAGCAGCCGCAGTAGCCTTGCGCCAGGCGGGAAGCTGGCTCTCAATGAGATCAAAAAATGGCGTGTGACACTCGCCGAGGTTGGCAATTTCAACGGGCCAGTAATTCATCTGGATATTGATGTTCGCGTGATAATCGCTGTGCCACGGCGGTTTGTTATTGTCGTTCCACAGGCCCTGCAAATTGGCCGGCAAACCGCCGGGCCGGGAACAGGAGATCAGCAGGTAACGGCCGTATTGGAATTGCAGGGCGTCGAGGCCGGGATCGACGGTTTCGAACGCGTTGAGTTTGCGTTCGTTAGTGGGCAGGGCGCGTTGGGCATCCGAGGACAGGCCGAAATTTGCGGTGACGCGGTTGAAGAGGGATTGGTAGTCCTTGATATGGGCCTGTTCCAATTTTGCGACACTTTGCTTTGCTGCTCCGTCGATGTCCGCAGCGACGCGGGGGTGCGGGTCCTCGCCGTGATAGTTCTTGGTAAAGTCAAAAGTATAGTCCGTGCGCGAGGCGATCAGGAGAGTGAAGCTGTCGCAGCCGGATAGTTGAATTTGGCCTGAAACTGGCGAGACGTTGCCGCCCTTGTTCAATACGAGCAACTGCCACTCGTATCTCATGCCGTTGTCCAGCCTGCCAGATGCCGTAATCCTGTTTCCGTCAACAGTGACTGTTGCGTTGTGTGAGTCTTTCAGTTCGATTGAGCCGGTGTACGCACCTTTATGGTTCGCCTGAAAATCCGCAACCAACACTTGAGCCGGGTGGCTGCAAAAAAACTGGCGTGAAAAAGTTGCGCTGCCTGATTGGTAGTCCACGCTTGAAATTGCATTTCCGATATCAAGAGAGCGTCGATACGCGGCCACATTCGTATGTCCGGCCAAAGTCACGTACACATTGCCGAGGACTTGGTAGGCGCCCATGGTGTCGTAATCTCCCGACGGATTTTCGCCGCCGGTCCAGAGGCTGCTTTCGTTGACGGATATGCGTTCGCGTTCGGGCGAACCAAAGATGAGCGCGCCCATGCGGCCATTGCCGATGGGCAGGGCCTCGTTCATTGGCTTCTTGTCATTGGCGGGTTGTGTGTACCACAGGGTTAAGTCTCCAGGCGGTGCGCCAAGATTCGCGGCGAAGGCTGAAAGGTTTAGGCAAAAGCAAAGTGCCACAAAGAATGAATAGGGATGAATGGCGAGCGGAATGGAGCGTGGTGGCGTTAGCATTTTGACCTCAGGCTTTAGCAGTTTGGAGCAATCTTTGCCAGTCTGGAGTTATGCAAATCTTGCTCGTGAATTGACACACGCGGACAATTTTGCGGAAATGTGCGGAAATTAATCCGATACTAATGTCCGATAAAGCCATATCCACCGACTCGCTTTCGCACGAAAGCCGCACGTTTCCACCATCGCTGGAAGTTGTCCAACGGGCGCACCTGAACGCCGCGCAGTTCGATGCCCTCTACCAACGGTCTGTTCGTGAACCGGAGAAATTCTGGCTGGAACAGGCACATACGCTGGAATGGTTCAAACAGCCAAAGCACGCGCGGAAGTTTACGTGGGACACGGACGCCCGCAAGGTGGAGCACACGTGGTTCGAAGACGGCCAGCTCAATGTCACGACAAACTGCCTGGATCGTCACCTCAAAACCCGCGGCAATCAAACGGCCATCATCTGGCAGGGCGAGCCGGAGGAGGACGTGCGGCGAATTACTTATGCAGAACTTCATCGAGATGTCTGCAAATTTGCAAACGTTTTGAAATCTTTCGGCGTGAAAAAAGGGGATCGCGTGGCGATTTACATGCCCATGATTCCCGAAGCGGCTGTTGCCATGCTGGGCTGCGCGCGCATTGGCGCCATCCATTCCGTCGTCTTCGGCGGTTTCAGCTCCGATTCGCTGGCCGGTCGCATCAACGATTCCGAGTGCAAACTGCTCATCACGGCGAACGTTTCGCTGCGCGCCGGAAAATCGCTGCCGCTGAAACAGCTTGCCGATACGGCACTGCAGCATACTCCCAGCATTGAGAAAGTCATCGTGGTAAAGCGCAATGACGAAACGTGTAATATCGTTGGCGGGCGCGACATGTGGTATCACGATCTCATGGCCAAGGCTTCGACTGACTGTCCGGCGGAACATCTCAAGGCGGAAGATTACCTCTTCATTCTTTACACGTCCGGTTCCACGGGGAAGCCCAAGGGTGTTGTGCACAGCACCGCCGGTTATTTGCTCTGGAGCGCGCTTACGCACAAATATGTTTTCGATATTCACGAGGGCGATGTCTATTTCTGCACGGCGGACATTGGCTGGGTCACCGGCCACAGCTATGTAATTTATGGGCCGCTCTGCAACGGTGGCACAACGCTGATGTTTGAGGGCGTCCCTACGTATCCGGATGCGGGAAGGTTTTGGAAGATGATCGAGAAGTTCAAGGTTAACTCCTTTTACACCGCGCCTACCGCAATACGCGCGTTGATTCGTCTGGGCGACGAATGGCCGGCGAAACATAACCTCAATTCTCTTCGCGTTCTCGGCACGGTCGGAGAACCGATCAACCCCGAGGCATGGATTTGGTATCACAAGCACATCGGCCAGGAACGCTGTCCCATCGTCGATACGTGGTGGCAAACGGAAACCGGAGGCCACCTGATTACACCTTTGCCCGGCGTGAACACCCTGAAACCCGGCAGTGCCGGCCGGCCATTCTTTGGCGTAGAGCCGGTTATCCTGCGCGATGACGGTACCGAGTGCAAACCGAACGAGGGCGGCAAACTGTGCATCAAGCATCCCTGGCCCGGTATTATGCGCACGACGTGGGGCGACCACGACCGTTTCGTGAACACCTATTTTTCAACGTTCAAAGACGTTTATTTTACTGGCGATGGCTGCCGCATTGATGCTGATGGCGATTACTGGCTGCTCGGCCGCGTGGACGACGTTGTGAATGTCTCCGGCCATCGCATTGGCACGGCGGAAGTTGAAAGCGCTCTCGTAAGCCATCCGAAAGTGGCGGAAGCTGCCGTAGCTCCCATGCCGCACGACATCAAGGGGCAGGCTCTCTACGCTTTCGTCACGCTCAAGGATGGCATTGCCGAAAGCGACGACTTGAAAAAGGAACTCGCCACGCACGTGCGCAAGGAAATCGGTGCCATCGCCGTGCCGGACAAAATTCAATTCGCGCCCGGCCTTCCCAAGACACGCTCCGGCAAAATCATGCGCCGCATTCTGCGCAAAATCGCTGAGAACCAAGCGGACCAGATTGGCGACATCACGACTTTGGCGGATCCGGCAGTGGTGGAAGCGTTGGTGAGGGGAAAGCAGTGATTTGATTCCTGCTTCACGGTCTCTGCCGCCGGCAGGGAATTTCAGAATAAATCCTTGTAACGCCAAGTGAATTCCTACACAGTGGCGCGTCAAAATTTTGTCATGTTGCCATTCAAAAATAAGATCCTGTTCGTCGGCTACGGAGCCGTTGCGCAATGCGCGTTGCCCATCCTCGCCAAGCATATCAATGCGCCCACCAAAAATATCACGGTCATGGATTTCGAGGACCGCAAGGCTGCGCTCGCGCCCTGGATCAAGCGTGGTTTAACGTTTGCCCACAAGCGCATCACGCGCGAAAACATGGGCTCGGTTCTCAGCAAGTACGTGGGCGCGGGAGATGTGCTCATCGATCTTGCCTGGAACATCGATGCCTGTGAGATTCTTCAATGGTGCCACGACCATGGCGTGCTCTACATTAACACGTCCGTCGAGCTCTGGGACCCCTACCAGAATTCCATCAACGCCTCGCCGCAGAAGATGACCCTCTACTGGCGGCACATGAACCTGCGCCGCATGATTTCCAAATGGGAAAAGCCCGGCCCCACTGCGGTGCTCGAACACGGCGCCAACCCCGGCCTCATCTCTCATTTTACCAAACAGGGCCTCATCGACATCGGTCGCCGCGCCATCAAAGACAAGAAACTCACCGGCAAGGCCGCTGAAGACGTCCAGCAGTTGATCGCCGACCAGAAGTTCAACCTTCTCGCGCAAAAGCTCGGAGTAAAAGTCATTCATTGCAGCGAGCGTGACACGCAGATCACCAATAAGCCGAAGGAAGTGGACGAGTTCGTCAATACCTGGAGCGTTGAAGGTTTCCGCGAAGAAGGCACCACCACCGCCGAAATGGGGTGGGGGACACACGAAAAGGAATTGCCCGCGCTCGCCCACGAGCACAAGGAAGGCCCTCGCAACCAAATCTGCCTTGCGCAAATGGGCATGAACACGTGGGTACGCTCCTGGGTGCCGAACTATTCCATCCACGGCATGGTCGTGCGCCACGGCGAAGCCTTCACCATTTCCGACAAACTTACCGTGTGGAAAAACGGCAAGGCCGTCTATCGTCCCACGGTTCATTATGCTTACTGCCCCGCCGATGTCGCCATCGCGTCGCTTAACGAACTGCGCGGCTACGATTACAAGTTGCAGCCCCGTATCCGCATCTTGAACGACGAAATCACGAGCGGTTCGGACATCCTTGGCGCGCTTCTTATGGGCCACGCCTACAATTCCTGGTGGATTGGCAGCGACCTGAGCATCGAAGAATCCCGCCGTCTCGTGCCACACCAGAACGCAACCACCATGCAGGTGGCCATCTCGGTCGTTGGCGCCGTTATGTGGATGATTGAGAATCCAGAACGTGGTGTCGTTGTGCCCGACGAGATCCCACACGAGTACATCCTCAAGATTTCCAAGCCCTACCTTGGCAAATTCATTTCCAAGCCGTCCGACTGGACGCCCTTAAAACATTACGTCAATGCCTTCAAAGGCTACAACAAGCCCAACATCGACACCAAGGACCCGTGGCAGTTCAAAAACTTCCTCGTTAATAACATGGCGTGAACGGATGGTCGCGCGGGAAATTGCCGCTTGCCCAAATCCGAATCCCGCCGATAATTTTATTGTGAGCGCAAAAGAAATGCTGATGGAAGAAATCGAACGCCAGCCGGAACCGGTGCTGCGGGAGATCCTGCATTTTGTAAAATTTCTCGAACGTCAACGTGCACAGGAAGAGTGGGCTGATGTGCTGCCTTCACGGGAAATTGAGCAGGAAGTTTTGGATATTCTTGATCATAAATGAATCCGCGCCACGGCGAAGTTTGGTCGCATCCGCCATTTCTCGATGCTGAATCTGTTTCCAATTTGCAAGCCCTCGGCTCGCTGCCAGCTGTACGCTTTGAGATGCGGCTCGGCATTGTACCGGAAAGCGACTTGAAAAAGGTTAAAGCCGCTTTGCTTAAAGCGTGCGCATTATGAAAAGCTCAACGGTTGCCGGAAATTCTTGCGAAACACTTCCAGATTTACTTTCATTTGCCGCCGGAACCTAAAGTTGCCAAAAAATTAATATGATTTCCCAAGCCGCCCTAAAAAAGCTTGCCGCCAAACACGGCACGCCGCTCTTTGTCATCGACCACGCCGAACTTCGCGCCAACTACGCGATGTTCAAGAAATACCTCCCGCGTGTTCAGGCCTACTACGCCGTCAAGGCCAACTCCGATCCCGAAATCGTTAAGACTTTTTACAAGGCCGGTGCCAGCTTCGACGTCGCCTCGATGCCCGAGTTCGAGAATGTCTATCAAAACATCAAGCATCTTCCTGCCAAGGAACGCCAGGACTGGATTTGGGATAAAATCATTTACGCCAATCCCATCAAGCCCATCGAGACGTTGCAGGAGTTGAACCAGTACAAGCCGCTGGTCACGTTCGATAATTTTGACGAAATCAAGAAGATCAAGAAATACGCACCGCAGGCCGGCCTCGTTCTGCGCTTGAAAGTAGCGAACACGGGCGCCATGGTCGAGCTTTCGTCCAAGTTCGGCGCGTCTCCCGGCGAAGCTGTGGACATGATCCTCGAAGCTGACCGCCTCGGCCTCACGGTGGAGGGCATCAGCTTCCACGTCGGCAGCCAGACCACAAATTTCGATAACTACGTCCAGGCCATCAACCTGTCGGCTAATATTTATAAAGAAGCGCGCGACCGCGGCTACACCAAGATGAACCTGCTCGATATCGGCGGCGGTTTCCCCGCGCCGTACGACGCCAGCGTGAAACCCTTTGCGGAACTTGCCAAGGTTATCAACGGTGAACTCGATCGCCTCTTCCCGAAAGACGTTCAGATTCTCGCCGAGCCCGGCCGCTTTTTCTGTGCCACCGCCGGTACCGCCGTCTCCAAGATCGTCGGCAAGGCCGTGCGCGACGGCAAGCTCTGCTACTACATCAACGACGGTGTGTATCACACTTTCTCCGGCGTCATCTTCGACCACTGCCACTATCACCTGAAGTCCTTCAAGAAGGGCAACACGCAGATTTGTTCCATCTTCGGCCCCACTTGCGATGCGTTGGACGTTGTCTCCATGGCGGAAAATCTGCCGGACCATCTGGAAATCGACGATCTCCTCTATAGCGAGCAAATCGGCGCTTACAGCCACGCCTCATCCACGTACTTCAATGGCTTCCCGCCTGCGACCGTCGTGCATGTGAATCAGAAATAGCTCCAGCCCGCTGGCGGGTGTTGGCTGACGTATTCACTTGATTATCCCTCCATGGACGTCCAAGTGCTAATACTGGACGGTATGACGGCCAGCCAGCATCGTGTTTGGTCTTTTGAGCTGGAAGTTTGTTACTAAACTGGTCCCAAGTTCACAGAGCTTTTTTGACCGTGCAGGTGGCTTACCGTTGGCCGCAGTCTGGAGGTCCGTTCCCAAGGGCTTTCTTTCTGGCGAGGCCTGGGATGGTTCGTCAACGAATGCGCCCCCCCAGTCGTCGCGAGAAGAGAGTACGAGAGAAACTTGGCCGGCAGGTCATGGATTAACCTAAAGCCCTGTTACATAGGCGATGCAAAGGCTCTGCGAGTTGTCTAAAAAGACTCATCACTTTCCCGAACTGGGTGTGAGTAGCGCTGCAGGCAAATTATAGCTAAAAACGTCTCACGCCTAACGGGGCATCAGCTTCCGACGGCGAGCTTGGCCAGCAATTCGTCGTTGGTCTTGTGCTTCTTGAGAGCGGCGGTGAGCGTTTCCATGGCTTCGATGGGATTGAGGTCCACCATGGTGCGGCGCAGCTTGCGAATGGCTTCGAGATTCTTCGCAGGGAAAAGCTTTTCCTCTTTGCGCGTGCCGGACTTCGGAATATCGATGGCCGGGAACAGGCGACGGTCGGAAAGCTTGCGGTCGAGGATGAGCTCCATGTTACCGGTGCCTTTAAATTCCTGGAAGATGAGTTCATCCATGCGCGACCCGGTATCGACGAGGGCCGTGGCGAGGATGGTGAGCGAGCCGCCGTTTTCGATCTTACGGGCGGAAGCGAACATCTTGCGGGGAATTTCGAGGGCACGGGCATCCACGCCACCGGTCATGGTACGACCACTGCCGCCATGCACGCTGTTGTAGGCGCGGGCGATACGGGTGAGCGAATCCATGAGCACGAACACGTCCTTGCCGGACTCCACGATGCGCCGGCAGCGCTCGATCATGAAGCGCGAGAGGCGGACGTGGGTTTCGAGCTCCATGTCGTTGGAGGAGGCGACGACTTCGGCTTTGACGGAGCGCTGGAAGTCAGTCACTTCCTCGGGACGCTCGTCGATCAGCAACACCATGGCATGCACCTCGGGATGGTTGGTGGTGATGGCGTTGCAGATCTGCTTGAGAATGGTGGTTTTGCCGGTACGGGGCGGGGCGACGATGAGGCCGCGGGTGCCTTTGCCGATGGGCGTGACGAGGTCGATGACGCGGGTCTCGAGAAGGTCGGGAGTGGTTTCCAGCTGAAATTTCTGGATGGGGTCAATGCTGGTGAGGTTCTCAAACCGCACGGCCTTGGTGTACTCCTGGAAGGCCATTTCGTTGACGCGGTCCACGGCCTTGAGCTGCGGGCTGGTGCCACGATGGGGCGGCTGGGTGGGACCTTCGATGAAGCTGCCCTCGCGCAGAAAGCTGCGCCGGATGGTGTCGGGCGTCACAAAAATATCTGTGGGCTTGGGGTGGAAATGATTCTGCGCTGTGCGCAGGAACCCGAAGCCTTTCTCGGAAATTTCGAGATAGCCGGAGCCGTAATTGGCCTTGTCGCCGTTATTCTGCGTGTCAGTCATAAAATTGTTACTTTCGAAGGCCGAAACCCTTCCGGAAATGTGCTGGAAAAGTGAACTTTGGAAAAATGCCGCCTTTAATTCAGCAGCCGACTATGCCTTCGACAAAGGTTAATTAAGCCGAAAGCGTGCGAAATGCAACAACTTTTTTAATGAATTTTTGTAGGCAAAACGATTTCTCATTGTTGAGGCAGCGCGCGATAGAATTGCAAAGCGTTACTTTGCGAGGAGTAGTCGATGTAGATATACGGCTGCGTGGGCAAAGTGACGTTGGTTAAAGTCTGCCAGGCGCTTTGTAGATTGGAACCGGCCTGAATGAAATCATTGGAACCGAGCGGGCCGTTGATGATGACGCCGGTAAACATGTGAATGTCCACGCATTGTCGGCATAACACGCGAGGGAGCGTAGATAGATAATCGTTTGCTGATGGCTAAGCCAACGACGAGCCTTATAGCGTTCTTATTTTTCCTTCTCCAAGATTTGCAAAGACGCCTTCATGTAGCCCATGGCAAATGCCATGCCGGCGTGCCATGGCGCAGTGCAGGACATTTGCGGTGTGTGATCGGGAATGAGCACACCGTCGAAGCCGTTTTTCTTTAAAATTCGGAGCACGCGAATCATGTCGATTTCACCGTCGTCGATAAACGTTTCACGATAATAGGGCACCTTGCCCGTGACGTTGCGGAAGTGGACATATCCAATTTTATTCTGGCGGCTGTATTGGTCCACAGATTCGTAGATGTCGCCTTCGGTCATTTCGGCGAGTGACCCGAGGCAGAATTCGAGCGAGTTGGCGGGACTTGAATTGAGATCGATGACGCGTTGGTAAAGCTGCGGCTGATACACCAGGCGCGGTTGTCCGCGCATGAAGGGCAGGGGAGGGTCGTCCGGATGCAGGGCGAGTTTTACTCCGGCTTCCTCGGCCACGGGCGTGACGGCTTCAAGAAAATCGCCGAGACGGTTCCACAATTGTTCCGGCGTGGCGGAGGGAACACTGCCTGGCGGAGCGGATGCGTCCACGACCATGTTCCAAGCCATGCCGTTGGGCATGGGAGTATCGAGTGGCCCTTCCATGCCGACGGACATGGCGTTGCCTCGGGCGTACGGGGCGTGTGTGCGACCGCAAACGCCGGCGATGCTAAAATTGTATCCCATGATAGGGATTCCGGCTTTGCCCAGGTTGCGAATGATGGTCTTGCAGTTTTCCAACTGGGCCTTCTTCTGGGGGCCGTCGAGCAAGACATCGTGCCAGTGAGCAGGATCAAAATTTTCGATGGCCTCGAGCTTTAGGCCTTCGGATTCGACGTTTGTGCGCAAGGCGGTGAGTTCCGCGGCGCTCCATAACTGGTTTGGATCGCCAGCGAGGCCCCAGCCGCTTTCCGTGCCGGTGGGCTGATTGTCGCGCGGGTTTTTGGCTCCGCCTTTAAAATAGTCAACGAGGTGGGCGACGATGTGCGTGGCGCCCGCCTGGCGCGCGAACTGAAAGTTCTCGCGCGTGAGCATGTGCTTATAAAGTCCAAGTCCGAGTTTCACTGTTTTGTGGCGGTATTTTTCTGTTTAGGGAGCGTATCAGCAAGCTGGAAATGTTCTTTAGAAGATCGTCTCTTTTGTAGTCCGGCTATATTGTTCGTACGGGCGGGCCCGCAGCTGCCGGCAATGCATAATCTTGTTAATGAAAACCGGTGCCGTGGTTTGACTTGCCGCTCCTGCGCTGTAAAATTGGGCCATGCATTTTTCTGGCTCAGATTTGCAATTCCTTGCCGGGGTTTCCCATGAATCGCCTTAGAGAATCGCTGCGGCGTGTGCTCATAACCATTCTCATCATCTACGGACTTTTTTGCGTTTGTGTTTTCTTTTTTCAGCGCAATCTCATCTATTTTCCGACAAAAATCCCGGCAAATGTGATCGAATCAGTGGCGCGTGAGCATGGTTTTGAACCATGGAAAAATTCAGCGGGGGAAATTGCCGGCTGGAGGATTCCGGCCAGCGGCGCTTCCATTGGCAGTGTCCTGATTGTCCACGGTAATGCTGGTTGCGCGTTAGGGCGCGACTACATCGCCCAACCCATTCATTCTGCAACGAATGTAGATGTTTACGTTCTGGAATACCCGGGGTATGGCGCACGAAGCGGTTCGCCAAGCAAGACGAGCATGGTGGCAGCGGCTGAAGAGGCGTTTAAGCTGCTGCCGCCTGGTTTACCGAAATACTTGGTGAGTGAGTCAATCGGTGCAGGTGTGGCCTGTGAACTGGCTGCAAGCCATACAAATGAAATTTCCGGAATGGTTCTCTTTGTACCCTACGATAACCTCGCAACCGTGGCACAGCGGCACATGCCATTTTTACCGGCATATTTTTTACTGCTGGACCGGTTCAGCCCGTCTCGTTGCCTTAAAAATTTTCGTGGTCCGGTTCAGTTCGTGGTGGCCGGCGCGGATGAGATTCTCGGGCCGGAAACGGGCCGGAGGCTTTTCAGCAATTACAACGGCCGGAAAAATCTTGAGCTGATTCCCGCCGCACATCACAACGACGTGTCAAGCCAGTCGCCAGAATGGTGGCGCGAAACATTTGAATTCTGGCAGAAAAAGAATTAGAGCGGACGGTTACTGTTGCGGAGAGTTTCCAATGCCGACAGGAATTGTTTTTCCCCATGCGTTATGCCATTGGTACGTCCAGAGATGAGGCAGGGAGGAGTATTCCGCATGGCCATCTGCCAGCGCGACGATGACGCCGCCCTTTTGTGGCAGGGCGGTTCCAGAGTTGATCATAACTGAACCGGTGGCGGTCTTGCCACCATGGCGCAATATGGTAAAGCGCCCCATTTCGTTGGCATGGGCGGAGAAGCTGCCGGTCCAAAGATTTTGCGCGGGAGAATCGTTTTCGTTCGGCCAGGAATCGCACCATACCCCATCCGTGAACATCGGCGTCAGGGAAGACTGTGTCATGGTGGAATCCTTGGGAAAGTACCATGCGGGGTCGCCGACGCCATGGGACGATTCGCTGCAAGGACTGCCAGAGTTGCCGTCACCCACGCCTTTGCCGCCGGAAGAATAAAGCCAGCCATTGGCTTGATAGCTGCAACTGATTTGTGTGAGTCCCGATGTTCCACCGTTCAAATTGGCGCGCACATAGCTGGCGCTGGCCGTGCCTGTTTGGCCTGCGCCTTGAGCGACTGGTCCATTGGCGGTTGCCCCGGTTGCCGGAAGATTTCCTTTTGCCGTGGGACAAATCATCATATTCGTTGCCCTCGCAAAATAATCAATGATTGACCCCATCCATTCACCATTGGCGCCCAAATAGTTTCCAGTATTGGCCGCGCTAGGCTGAATGAACTGGTTATTGTCGCCATCATACATGATATCCGCCAGAGCCAGTTGTTTGAGATTGTTCAAGCAATAGGTCTGTTGCGCGCGACTCTTTGCAGCGGCCAACGCCGGCAGAAGCATCGCTGCGAGAATGGCGATGATGGCGATGACGACTAGCAGTTCGATTAAAGTAAAACCGCGGCCTTTTTCCGCTTGGGAATGGACTTTTCTTGCTTTCATGGGCTTGAGTAAACTTACTCTACCGCCCACTTCGCCGTCATTTGGACGAATGTTCTAGAACGTCTATTCGATAAAGCAAAAGCGCGTTCGCTTTGGGCGAACGCGCCTCAAATGAAGTGTGCGATGTTTATTTCTTCAATTGGACGGCGAACTCGGCCACGCGTCTGCCCAGCCGCTCGCCCGTGAGCTTGTCTTCAGCGCTGGGAGCCACGTCCGGTGATTCCTGGCCTGCTTGTGCGGTCGCGCCGGCAAAGCTGCCGAGGCGATTGATTCCGCTCGGTTGCATGGGCATTTCACCGAGACCCACCCAGATCATGCCATGTTGCATGGCCAGCGTATGGAAGTATTGCAGCGTGCTGAATTTATCGCCCGCCGGGCTACTGGACACGGAGAAACCGGAGGCGATTTTGTTGCGCCAGACAGAGCCGAACCATTTGGCGCCGCTGGCATCCGCAAATGCCTTGAATTGAGCGGCTGGACCTCCCATGTAAGTGGGGCTGCCAAAGATAATGGCATCGCTAGCGTCGAGTTTTGCGAAGATGTTATCATTGCTGTAACGGCCTTTCTGTATGTCGTCGCCACTGATGACGAGGAGCTGGCTGGTGATGCCTGGAACGGATGCTGCGCCTTTGTGCACCGCTTCGGCAAGTTTGGCGGTATGTCCTGCGCCGGAGAAATAAATGATGGATACTGTAGCCATAGGATTAAATTCTTTTTGTTGATGTATGGAGAATCAGAGGTTTGACTGCTTAGTTCGCCGCTTGCTTTGGCGATGCTCCTGCAATGCTCAAAGTAAGATTGATGGTGGGCGATACTTTGTCTTCATAGTTACCCTTCTGTATGTCAAAGTCCTCGCGGTTGATGGTGAAGTTGGCACGGATGACGAGCAGGTCGCCTTGTTGGTTGGGTACGCGAGCGCCCAACTTATCCTTTAGGTATGTGAGTTTGACAGGAACTGTGATATCTTTGGCGACACCGTGCAGGCTGAATGTGCCCGCAACATCAGCGGTGGTAACGTTACTGTCCGTGTGGACGTTGGAGAATGATTTTGCTTCAAAGGTAATTTCCGGATATTTGGCCACATCGAGCCAGTTGGCGCTGTGGAGATGTTCTTTCTGCATCGGGTTGGGCACCGTGAGGGATTCAGCGGCAACAACGATTTTGCCTGTAGTCGCAGATGGGTTCTCTGGATCAAACGAGACAACGCCGGTGATGCCACTGGCACTGCCATTCACTGATTCCAGAGGCGCATCGAGATTAAATACTGCGTTATTGACGCCCTTTGGATCCTTGAAGTCGAAGGACTGTGGCGCTGCAATTGCCGCTGTAGTCAGGGTTATGAGGGGGAGGATGTGTGTTAGTTTCATTTTTGTGTTTATATTTATTTTTGTTTGTTGAATTGATCGATTTTTGGTTTGCGAACGAAAAGTG
>Ga0207702_10003247_pt1 | contig 15021 bp, 11 predicted proteins | sample KBSCornC62_FD_184302 | JGI IMG/M metagenome (GOLD analysis project Ga0207702, IMG submission 184302) | Corn rhizosphere microbial communities from Kellogg Biological Station, Michigan, USA - KBS Corn C6-2 (SPAdes) (version 2) | ecosystem: Host-associated > Plants > Roots > Rhizosphere > Soil ...
TCGTCGAGGCGCACGAGCGGGGCATCGTGACCAGCGCCAGCATGATGGTGCGCCAGTCGGCCGCCGCGGATGGCGCCCGCTGCGCCGCCCAACACCCGGCGCTCGCAATCGGCCTCCACATCGATCTCGGTCAATGGGACTACGAAGGCGGCGAGTGGAGGGCTGCATACGAGCGTTGCCCGCCCGACGACGAGGCCGCCCTCGAGGCTGAGTGCCGGGCACAGCTCGAGGCCTTCCGCCAACTGCTCGGCCGCGATCCGACCCATCTCGACTCCCACCAGCACGTCCACATGAACGAGCCAGTCGCCTCTCTGGCGACGAGAATGGCCGCCGAGCTTGGGGTGCCGCTGCGGGCGGCAGGCCACGTGCGCTTCGAGGGAGGCTTTTACGGGCAGAGTGGCGAGGGAGCGGCGCACCCCGAGTGGATCGCGGTCGAGCGCCTGATCGGACTGATCGAATCGCTGCCTTCCGGCTGGACCGAGCTCGGCTGTCACCCTGGGAGGAACGCGGAGGAGCTGTCCTCCTACGGCATCGAGCGCGAAGCCGAGATCGAGACGCTCTGCGATCCCCGCGTCCGGGCGGCAATCGAGAGCCAGGCGATCGAGCTGCGCTCCTTCGGCTGACGCGCCCTGCTCCTCGAGAGCCCCTCAGGGCCATCGCGGGGGCGCTCGCCCCGCGACCCAGCCTTCGTCCGCCGCGCACGACCCTATTGTGGCCCGCCCCTTGTACGACGCCACTCAGCACCCGGTCGACGGCGGGGCGCGCGCCCGATCGCTTCCGGATTGGCCCGATGCCCGACCTCTGCGCTCATGGCAGGAGGAGGCGACCGAGGCTGTGCGGGGGCACTCGGGCACCGGCTTCCTGGCGTCGGCTACGCCGGCGGCCGGCAAGACCACCTTCGGCCTGCACATCGCGCACCGGATGCTCAGCACCGGGTTCGTCTCGCGCGTCGTCGTCGCCGGTCCGACGACCCACATCTGCCGCCAGTGGGCGGCCGACGCCGGCCGCTACGGCATCGACCTCGAGCCGAACCGGCCCAACTCGGACGGGCCGGAGTCGGCCGACTTCCACGGCGTCGCCGTCACCTACCAGACGATCGCGGCGGGGCCGGAGACGCACCGGCTGGGCGCCCGCCGCCGGCCGACGCTGCTGATCGCCGACGAGCCGCACCACATGGGCGATCAGGCGGCCTGGGGCGTGCAGACCCGCCGCGCGTTCGACAGCGCCAGCTTCCGGCTGCTGCTCTCCGGCACGCCGTTCCGCTCCGACAACTCGGCCATTCCCTGGGTCACCTACGACGAAGACGGCCTCAGCCGGGCCGACTACACATACGGCTATCCGCAGGCGCTGGTCGACCGGGTATGCCGCCCGATCACCTTCCTGCCCTACGACGGAGAGATGGAATGGCTCTCGGACGGCCGGCTGCGCAGCGCCGACTTCGACCTCGCCCTTCCGGCGGCGGAGGCGGCCCGGCGCCTGCGAACGGCGCTCAGCCCCGAGGGGGAATGGATGGGCGAGGTGCTTCGCGACGCCGATGCCAGGCTGAGCGAGGTGCGTGCCGAGGGGCATCCCGACGCGGGCGGCCTGGTCATCGCCTCCGATCAGGATCACGCGCGAGCGATCGCGGCCCGGCTTGGCTCGATCTCAGGGGAGGCGCCCGAGCTGGTGATGAGCGACGAGCCCGGGGCCAGCCGCCGCATCGCCGATTTCGCCTCCTCCGAGCGGCGCTGGCTGGTCTCGGTCCTGATGGTCTCCGAGGGCGTCGACATCCCCCGACTGCGGGTCGGCGTCTACGCGACGGCGGCGCGGACCGAGCTCTTCTTCCGCCAGGTGGTCGGCCGCTTCATCCGCACCACCCCCGCACCGCGCCACCAGATGAGCTACCTGCTGATGCCCGCCGATTCGCGCTTGAAGGCACTCGCGCACCAGATCGAGCTGGAGCGACGACACGCGCTCGAGCTCTCGCCGGAGGCCGAGGAGGAGGGCGAGGAGACGACGCCGGAGCGGGGCGATCCGGCCGACCGCTTCGCCGTCCTGAGCTCGGGTGACGCCGAGTTGGACGAGGCGATCATGAGCGGGACCGCGCTGCAGCTCTTCCCGACCGACGACCCCAAGCCGGCGGCGAAGAAGGCCTCCGCCCCGGCCGGAGACGAACCCGCGCCGGAGCAGGTCGAACCCGAGCGGGAGTCGGCCTATGCGACCCGGGAGCGACTGCGCGACGAGCGCAGGCGCCTAGTCGCCGACGTCGCCCGCCGCACCAACAAGTCGCACCGCGAGATCCAGGGCCGCATCAACCACGCCACCCGCGCGCGCTCCGTCTCCAGCGCCACGATCGACCAGCTCGAGCGCGGCAACGCGATCCTGCGCCGCGAGCTGTTGCGGTAAGGAACGCGGGAACTCGGTCAGCTTCGAGACCCGAAGCCGAGTCGGGCGGCTCCCCACCCCAGGATCCGTTCGATCCGGCTGCCGAGCCCGTCGGCCAACGCGTCGATCCTTGCGCGAACCGGCTGGATCCAGAGGGCGAGGGCCGTGACGCAGCCGAGTATCGCCCCTGCGACGACGTCGCTTGGGAAGTGAACGCCAATCGCAACCCGGCCGACCGAGAGGAGCGCGGCAGCGAACAGGGCGACAACGCCCCAGGAGCGCTTGCGCAGATAGATCGCCATCGCCACGGCGAAAGCGCCGGTCGCGTGATCGCTCGGAAAGCCCGGGTCGGCGGCGTGACCGGAGAAGAGGTGTACACCATGGGGGTCGACCACAAACGGCCGCGCCCGATCGACGAGTTCGGAGATCACCTTGGCGACGACGAGGGCTAGTCCCGCGCTCAAAACGGCCGCTGCCGCAGCCCGCCTCCAACTTCTGCGCCGCTCACCGTTGGCGAAGACGAAGACGAGAACCAGCGCCGCGACGAAGAGCGCCTCGGAGATGTTGATGTAGAACAGCAGCGGATCCTCCACCGAGTCGTGGCGGTAGAGGAAGTCGTTGAGGGCGTGGAGGATGCTCCATTCCATCGAGCGGCGACTGTAACAACCTGTCCCCATAGCCGGCCTCGATTGGCGTCCCGCGCTTAGGCGCACACCCAGGAGGACGACGACGTCCCGGTCCTTGACGGAGCTTCTCGACAGGCGTACCTTTAAGTTATCGATCGATCGGTAACCAAGAGCCAGAAAGCAGCGGACACCGGCCTGCGCATCCGCGACGCCGCCGTGCGCCTCTTTGCCGCCCGCGGCTACGCCGCCACCGGGATCCGCGAGATCGCCGACGAGGCCGGGGTGACGACGGCGGCGCTCTACCACCACATGGGCAGCAAGCAGGACCTGCTGCTGACGATCATGCGCGACGCGATGCACGAGATGACGGCCGGCGCTCGCGTCGCCCTGGAGGGGGCCGCTGACCCGCCCAGCGAACTGGCCGGACTGGCCCGCGCCCACGTCACCTACAACGGCAAGAACCTGCTCGACGCCTACGTCGGTGACGCCGAGATCCGCTCCCTGGACCAAGCCAACCGGGCTCGCATCGTCAAGCTGCGCGACGCCTACGAGCAGCTCTGGGCCGAGGTGATCGAGCGTGGAGTCGGCAGCGGCGAGTTCGAGATCGGCGATCAGAAGCTCTTCCGCATCGCGGCGATCCAGATGTGCAATGGCGTCACGTACTGGTACAGCCCAGCCGGCCCCACGCCCCTGGCGGCGGTCGCCGACGAACTGGCGGGGTTCACGCTGACGATGGCGGGCCGCAGGCCGGAGGCGGGGGTGACGGGCGGCTCGGCGAAAGACGCCGAGGGGGTGGCCTGATGGCGGCGGTCCGGGTCCACGCGCTCCACGGCGGCGGCGAGATAGCCGACATGTCGGTCTTCGACCCCTTCCATCCCGAAATCGGCACCAAGGTCGAGATCCCCTACTTCTTCTACGTCATCGCGCACCCCAAGGGGAACGTGCTCTTCGATACCGGCGGGCATCCGGCGCTGGTCAGCGATCCGCGGGCGCGGCTGGGCGATGCGGCCGACGCATTCGAGGTAACGATGGAGGAGGGCGATGACGTCGTCAGCCAGCTACAGGCGGCCGGCTTCCCACCCCAGGGCATCTCCCACGTCGTGCTCTCCCACCTGCACTACGACCACGCCGGGGGCATCGAGTTCTTCCCCGACGCGACCTTCTACGCGCAGCGGCGCGAGCTCGAGTTCGCCCACTGGCCGCCGGTCTACCAGCGCGAGATATACGTGCGGGCCGACTTCGACCACCCGGTCGAGTGGGTCGAGCTCGAAGGCGACCACGACCTCTTCGGCGACGGAACGGTCCTCCTCTTCCCCACTCCGGGACACACCGCCGGCCACCAGTCGATGCTGGTGCGGCTCGAAGGTGGGCGAGCGGTGATCCTCGTCGCCGACGCCGCCTATCTGCCGCGCAACATCGAGGAGAACGTGCTGCCGGCGATTGTCTGGAGCCCGGACGCGATGGTCGCCAGCTGGCAGCGAATCCGCGCCCTGCAGCGCCGCTACGACGCCGAGCTGATCTTCACCCACGATCTGGCTTGGCAGCAGAAGACTCGGGTCGCCCCGGAGCGCTGGTACGAATGACTCCGGCACCGGCGAATCGCGTCGAGGCCAAGTGGCCGCCGCTCGATCCGTCGGTGCAGCCCGCCGACATCGTCACGCTGGTCCGCGAGGCGCTCGAGCGCGAGCCGCAGCGGCCGGTCTTCGTCTTCGAGGACGGGGTGGTCGTCAGCCGCGAGCGCTTCCGCGCCGCCGTGGAGGCCTTCGCCGGCTACCTGCGTGAGCGGGTCGAGCCCGGCGACCGGATCCTGATCATGCTCGAGAACCGGACCGAGTTCATGGTCGCCTGGCTGGCGGCGAGCGCCTGCGGCGCCGCCCTGGTCTCGCTCAACACCTCGGCCGGCGAGCACGACGCCGGCCACGTCGTGCGCGACTCCGCCGCCAGGCTCGCCGTCTGCGGCAAGGCCCATGCGGAGCTGGTCGGACGCGTCGGCGGCGAGGAGCTGGAGATAGTCGTCGTCAGCGGCGAGGAGCCGGATGGCCTGGCGTCCTACCGCGCCGACTCCGGTCCGCTGCGCCTCGAGGACGCCGCGGTCGACCCCGAGGCGATCGTCAACGTCTATTACACCTCGGGGACCACCGGGCCGCCCAAGGGGTGCATGGTCGCGCACGATTACTGGCTCCGCTTCGTCGAGCTCTACCTCGGTCTGTACCGGCTGGGCCCGGAGGACCGGCTGCTCTGCTGCCTGCAGTTCTTCTACAACGACCCGCCCTGGCTGTTCCTGACCTCACTGCGCGCCGGCGTGCCGCTGGTGACGATGCGGCGTTTCAGCGTCTCGCGCTTCTGGCCGGTCGTCGTCGAGCACGGAGTGACCCGACTCTTCGGCCTGGCCGCGATCCCCGCCCTGCTGCTCAAGGCCGAGCCGCGCGAGGAGGAGCGCCGGCAGCGGGTCGAGTTCGCGCTGCACGTCGGCATCCCGGCCCAGCTGCACGGCGAGTTCGTCGAGCGCTGGGGCTTCCCCTGGGTCGAGGGGTACGGCCTGACCGAGTCGGGGCTGGTCGTCGCCATGCCGCTCGAGGACGCCGAGCGCATGACCGGCTCCGGCTCGATTGGGCTGCCCTGCCCGGGGGTGGAGGTGCGGCTCGTCGACGACGCAGGTCGCGAGGTGGGCGCGGAGGAGCCAGGCGAGATCCTGATCCGGGCGCCGGGGATGATGCGGGGCTACCTCAACCGGCCCGAGGCGACGGACGAGGCGCTGGCCGGCGACTGGCTGCACAGCGGCGACCTGGCGCGGCGTGACGAGGCCGGCTACCTGTACTTCCTCGGTCGCAAGAAGGACATCGTGCGGCGCTCGGGAGAGAACGTGGCGGCGGCGGAGGTCGAGAACGTGCTGCGCTCCCACCCCGCCGTGCTCGAGGCCGCCGTCGTACCGGTGCCAGACGAGCTGCGCGGCGAGGAGGTCAAGGCCTACGTGGCGCTGGTCGACGAAGCGTCGCCGCGGGAGGCGGACCCGGCGAGCCTGGTCGGCTTCTGTCGCGAGCGGCTCGCCAAGCACAAGGTCCCCCGGTATCTGGAGTACCGGGAGGAGCCCTTCCCGCGCACCCCCTCGATGCGGGTGAAGAAGAGCGAGCTGGTCGCGTCCGTCGAGGACCCGCTCGCCAACGCCTGGGACCGGGACCGTGAGCTGCCCGACTGGAACGCGCCGGGAAGCGAGAGGCGCCGATGACCATTTGCCAGCGAGGACATCCCAACGAAACGTGAGGAGAAGGACATGGAGGCGATTTCGTCACAGCAACGGGTCTCGACCCTGCACGGAGGCACCACTGGCCTAGGCGGCGCGGTGGTTCAGTCCGCCGCGCTGATCGCGCCCGCCGCCGGCGCCACGGCCGGGTTCGTATTCATCGCCAGCGAGAGCGGCTTCGCCTCGCCCTTCTCGATGCTCGTCGGGATGGTCTTCTCGCTCTGCCTGGCGGTGATCATCGGCGAGTTCGCCCGCAAGCTGCCGGCTGCCGGCTCCTTCTATACCTACCTGAGCCATGCCTTCGGGCCGAAGGTGGGCTTCGTCACCGGGGTGATGCTGTTCGGGGCCTACGTACTGCTGCTCCCCTTCCAGATGGCCTTCTTCAGCACCTTCACCAGCGAATACCTCGCCAGCCACAGCGTCGACATAGCCTGGCAATGGCTCGCCGCGGCGCTGGTCGTCTTCTCGACGATCCTGACTGTCGCCGGACTCACCCTCTCGCTGCGCACCGGGCTCGTCTTCCTCGCTTTCGAGCTCGTCGTCTTCGGCGTGATCGCCGTCGTCATCCTCGTCAACGGCGGCGCCGACGGGCTATCGGCTAAGCCGTTCTACCCCTCCGAAAGCGCCCTCGGCTTCTCGGGGATCATCTACGGCCTCGTCTTCGCGATCTTCGCCTTCGTCGGCTTCGAGTCGGCGACCACGCTCGGCGAGGAGGCGCATGAGCCGCGGCGCACGATCCCGCGCGCGGTCCTCCTCACCACGCTGGTGATCGGAATCTTCTACACGCTGCTGCTGTATTGCGGGGTCGTCGGCTTCGGCCTCACGCCCCAAGGCCTCGAAGCGCTGCAGAGCGACGGCACGCCGTTCAACACCCTGGCGAGAACGTTCTCGGGCCCCTTCCTCGGCACGCTCTCGATCATCGCCGTGATGACGAGCTTCATCGCGCTCAACATCGTCACCGTCAACGCCGCCGGACGGATGATCTTCTCGATGGGGCGCGACCGAATGCTGCCGCCGTGGTTCGACCACGTCAACTCCCGCGGCGCACCGGACCGCGCGGTGGTCTTCTCGGTCAGCGTGATGCTCGCGGTGACGCTGATCCTCGGCTCGATCTACGAACCGGGCGAACTGGCCTCATGGGCCGCCTACATCGCAACCCTCTTCTTCATCGCCGCATACGGCCTGCTCGGAGTCGGCGTGATCAAGTACTACTGGGAGCAGCACCGGTCCGAGTTCTCGATCGTGCGGCACGTCCTCGTCCCGATCGCCGGCCTGATCGGGGTCGGGATCGTCACCTACGGCAACGTCCATCCGACGCCGCCCTCGCCACTGCGCTGGTTCATCTGGGCGACCGTCGCCACGATCGCCGTCGCCGCCCTGATCTCCCTCTACCTCGAGCGGCGCAATCCCGCGCGCCTGATCGAAGCCGGCCAACTGTTTGCCTCGGCGACGCCGGAGGAGGCCGACGTGCGCTCCGACGTACCGCCCTACATCCCTGGGCAGCCGGGGCAGCCCGCTCCGCCGGGCCGGCCGAACGGAACCGCGCATCGGCCGAACCGGCCCGTGTAGGCCGCGAGCTGCGGAGCGGAGAGGCGAGCATGGCGATCGTCGAGCAACGCGAGGGGGCCGTGGTGACGATCCTCCTCGACCGACCCGAGGCCCTCAACGCGATGGACACCGCGACCTACCGTGAGGTGACCGAGGCGCTGCGGCGGATCGACGCGGATCCGGAGGTCCGGGTCGGAATCGTCGCCGGCAACGGCTCGCGCGCCTTCTCCGCCGGGGCAGACCTGAAGGAGATGCACGGGCAGTCGCACCGGGACGGGCGCTGGGCCCCGTGGCGCGCGGAGCGGTGGGACCTCGGCTTGACCGTCTCCAAGCCTCTGATCGCCGCTATCGATGGCTACGCCGTCGCGGGGGGGCTCGAGCTGGCGCTCTTTTGCGACCTGCGCATCGCCACCCCCGCCTCTCAGTTCGGGGCGCCGGAGCCGAAGTGGAACCTCCTGCACGGCTTCGGCGCCCTGCGGCTGCCCGCCGTCGTCGGCCTTGGCAACGCGATGCGGCTGCTGCTCACCGGCGAGTTCATCGACGCGCGGGAGGCGCTGCGGATTGGCCTTGTCAACGAGCTGGTCGAGTCCGATGGGCTGATCGATCGCGCCCACCAGCTCGCCGCGACGATCGGCGGGCTCTCCGCCGACGCCGTCTCGATGACCAAAGAGCTGGCTCTGCGCGGCCTAGGCGCTCCGCTCGAGCAGAGCATGCGCCTCTACCACTCCTACATGTCCGCGTTGGAGGGCAGCGAAGAGCAGCTGCGGCGGACCGGCGAGTTCGCGGGTTCGGGCCAAGGCGAGGAAAGCGGGGGCTGAATGGCGGCGATCGTCGACTTCAGGGTGAAGCTGCCGACGCGCGACTCCCGCGCGGAACCACAGCCGCCGGTGCCCGAGCAGTACCTCCACTACGACGAGGTCTACGACGGCTTCCTCGAGAACCTCGAGCTCACGGTCGAGGACTGGCGCGAGGAAGCAGAGGCGCACGGGGTGGGGCCCAGCGTGATGCAGGCCGAGGTCGAGTGGGCCGAGCCGAGCGAGCTGAACGACCGCCTCGCCGCGGTGGTACTCGCCAACCCCGATCGCATCGCCTGCGGCTTCGGCTGCGTCGATCCGCGCGACCCGATGGCGGCGGTGCGCGAGGTCGACCGGGCGGTCCTCGAGCTCGGCCTGCGAGGCATCGTCTTCGAGCCCGGCTTCCTCGGCATCTCTCCTGTCGACCGCCGCTGCTACCCGGTCTACGCCCGCTGCGCTCAGCTCGGCGTGCCGGTCGGCCTGCACACCGGGATCAACTTCTCCTCGCACGGTCCGCTCGAGTTCGAGCGCCCCGTGCTGATCGATCGCATCGCCTGCGACTTTCCGGAGCTGACGCTGATCTGCCACCACGGCGGCTGGCCCTGGCCCCACGAGGCCGCCGCGGTCGCCTGGAAGCATCGCAACGTCTACCTCGAGTTCGGCGCGATCGCCCCGCGGTACATGGCCGCCGGCGCCGGCGGAGGCTGGGGTGACATCGCCCGCCTGATGGACACCGTGCTGCGCGAGCAGGTCATCTTCGGCGCCGACTGGCCGATGCTGCGCTACGAGCGCGCGCTGGACGAGATCGAGACGCTGGGGCTGCGAGCGGAGTCGCGGGCCGCCTACCTCCACGGCAACGCCGAACGCCTGCTGGAGCGGGTCGAGGCGACGTTGACCACCGCGGAAGCCGACCGATGACGACCTCCGAAACGGTCCTCTACGCGGTCGAGGATGGCGTAGCCCGGGTCACGCTGAACCGGCCCGAGGCACTCAACGCTTGGACGCCCGAGCTCGGACGCGCCTACTTCGACCGCCTAGAGGAGGCCGACGCGGACCCTGAGGTGAGAGCGATGGTCCTTACCGGAGCCGGACGCGGCTTCTGCGCCGGCGCCGACTTCGACTACCTGCGGGAAGTCGAGCAGAGCGGGTCCCAGCCCGAGAGCGACCCGCGGCCACAGAGTTTCCCGATGTCATTGCGCAAGCCGGTGATCGCCGCGATCAACGGGCCCTGCGCCGGCCTCGGCTTTGTGATGGCGATGATGTGCGACATCCGCTTCGCAACGCGCGGCGCGAAGCTGACTACGGCCTTTGCTCGGCGCGGCCTGATCGCCGAGTACGGCGTCTCCTGGGTGCTGCCGCGCTTGGCGGGCGTCTCGACGGCGCTCGACCTGCTGCTCTCCGGGCGGACCCTCTTGGCCGAGGAGGCGCTGGGGCTCGGCGTGGTCGACCGTCTCAGCGAGGAAGGACAGGCGGCGGCGGATGCAAGCTCCTACGCCAGCGAGCTGGCGAGCCTCAGCTCGCCAGCCTCGATGGCCGCGATCAAGCAGCAGGTCTACGCCGATCTCGAGCAGGGTCTCGCCGACTCGACCGCCGAGGCCATGGTTCAGATGGAACGCTCCTTTGAGCGCCCCGACTTCGGCGAGGGCGTCGAGAGCTTCGTCGAGCGCCGCCCCCCACGCTTCCCCCCGCTCGTCGAGCCGGACGAGGCTCAGGGTCGGTGAGGTCCTAGGTAGGGGTTGGCGACTCCGCTGGCACCCGGGCCGCTTTCGGGATAGCGTCGGGTAACCGACACTTCGAGGGAGGAATCGTGACCGACCTTCAAGATTTCCTGGATTCGTTCGTTCCGCGACAGGAGGCCGCCGACGAGGCCCTGCATAACGGAGCCGTCGAGCCACGGAAGCAGCTCTGGTCGCGCGAGGATCCCGTGACAGTGCTGGGCGCGTTCGGCATCGCCGCCAGCGGCTGGGGTGAGGTGAGCAACACGTTCGATTGGGTGGCCTCCCAGTTCTCCAAATGCGAGAGCTTCCGGCTGGAGGTGATCGCCGCGGGCGTCAGCGGCGACCTCGCCTACACCGTCGGGTACGAGCATTCGCGGGTTTCTCGCAATGACGGTCCGATCCAGTCCAACCGCCTGCGCGTGACCCACGTCTATCGCCGTGAGAACGGCGAGTGGAAGATCGTCCACCGTCACGGGGATGGCCTCGGGTCAGAGCAGGCCCCTGGCTACGGCGGGCAAGCCTAAGAGGCTTCGGGATCCAAACCCACCCTCCTGCGTGGCGATCGCAGGTCATTTAAGGGGCGTCGTTGCCTTAATCCGTGTTATGACTAATCACGCCCTAGATACCCTAGATAGGACAAGGCTTGCCGTTAGCTCTCCTGCAGAGCGCCTCTTCGATTTCCGTCGCCATATCCATGGCTGCATGCCACTGGGGAACAGTCTTGAATTTCCTTGCATCTGCCGCGTCGCCATTAAACGCAAACCCTGCTTCCCCCTCTCCAACAGGGTCCTGCAGCCGGGTATCGGGGATTGGGATAGTTCTGGGAGGAGTTTCAAGACCAATCGAAAAATGCAAAGTCGCTCGGTATTTCCCATGGGCCACCCCTCGAAACGCAGCATCGTCACCGGCTGGCGGTTCGATGACCCATAGCTTGTACTGAAACGGCAACGCCTGGAAAGCCGGACGCACCTCTCTGCGCTGAAGCGCCTCGGGAGAGTCTTGCGCAGCGGAACAGCCCGTCAGGACAAAAAATATGCATCCCACCAGTGCCGCCGTCGAAAAACGAATGTATCTATCGATTGCCATAGAGTCCTTCTAATTTTTCCCAGGCAAGAACGACTCGCTGTCAGCCCTCCTGACACTCAGGGGCGTGACTGCGTTTCCGTTCCGGTACCAGCATGTGAAGATAGCCAGTAGGCCAACCTGCCACCAGGCCTAGTGCGATGGCTAGCCTGATCGTGATCCAAACTTTGCGATGTCACTCAGGGGCGAAGGTTCATGATCAAGACGGCGAAGTTAGCTAGTCGCACACTACCCGACTGCGGTGGCCACCGCAAAAAGGGGTCTGCAATCGTGATCAACGCGCAAACTCGTGGATATTTTTCACGCGGCAAAGCAGCTCTAGACCGGACAAGGCTGGCCGTTGGCTCTCCTGCAAAGTGTCTCTTGAATTTCGATAGACATATCCATCGCCGCGTGCCACTGCAGAAGCGTCTTGAATTTCTCGGCATCCGCCGTATCACTATTGAAGGCAAATCCAGTTTCCCCCTCCCCGGTCTGGCTCTGTAGCTTCGTCTTGGGGATCGGAATAGTTCTGGGATGAGCTCCGAGGCCAATTGAGAAACGCAAGATCGATCCGTACTTGCCGTACGCTACGCCCTGGAACGCTGCGTCGTCACCTGCTGGAGGTTTGACGGCCCAAAGCTTGTACTGAAACGGAAGGCTCTGCAGGGCCGGCCGCACCTGACCGCGTTGAAGCCTGCCAGAATGATCCTGTGCAGTGGAACAGCCCGTCAGGATGAAAAATATGCTTCCTACCAGCGCTAGCGCGGAAAGACCAATGCACCTATCGATTTCCATAGAGTCCTTCAGAATTGTAGAGGTCGCCTTCTTTGTATTCGTCAGGATTCGCAATCGTATACTTCCAGGCTAGCGCGACTCGTTGCCAGCCGTCCTGGCCCTCCGAAGCCTGAATTCGTTTCCGAACTTCGTACCAGGGCAGGTGGGAATAGTTACTACCTGGGCTCGACTCATTTGCGATTAGGGGTTCACGGCCGCCTGCTGTCGTCTGGGTTCCAACCACGTACTGCAAATGATTGAAGTCACCTTTTCCGTTTGTTCCGAACCAATCCTCGGCCACGATATCGCCCTTAGTCCAGCCCTGAGGTTCTTGGACGGGATCAATATGGACGAGGCCGTATTCCCAAAGGTGCTGCGGAAGGACGTCGGCCAACGTCCAAGACTGGGTGTATTCGCCTGGATAGAACTCCGCGCCGTTCCCATTGTCCCAGGGCAGCAGTCGCCTGTACCACCAACTGCCGTGACCTTTATGTAGGTACCGCATGAACTTCGCCCCGCCAGCTCGGATGATCTGACTGATGAAATTCGTGCAGTTGTCGTCGCCAAAATCCTGGTAAAAGGGATTGCGGGCAAAGCGTCCAGCAACGACACGGTTCGGATTGCCCCAGTAAACAGCATATTGCGAGGCAGCATCAAGTTCCGGCGTGCCACACGGACTCCCTTTGGGCAGGCAATGGGTTGTTCCGGGTGCCGTGGAGATGCTTGCCGTTTCCACTACCTGTACGGGGTAAACAGCTGCTTCGAATTCATTGGCCGGCATGTGCACCGTCACGATGAATTCGTTCGGTTCTTCGATCACAGGTGCTACCGCTATGGCTGCCGGAATGATCATTTCATCTTCGAGCAAGATCCAAGGCTGGGCAATAACCGCAACCACTTCTGCCGCGGTTTCGCTCGTTGCCTTGGCGATTTCGTATTCGCTGTTGATTCTTTGAGCTTCCGCATCCGCCAGGGATTTTGGGTCTTCGATGGTCACGGGTTCAGCAGGAGGTGGAGCCGTTTCGTCGGTTTCCGTAGTCGGTTCGATGATGGCTACAGCCCCAGACGGAAGTTCGACGAGTTCCTCCCCTTCGCGGAGCTTCACGTTCCAAGTGTAGGTGTCGGGGGCTTCCGGTCCTTCGATCGATCTGACCACTGTCACACCCGCCGCGGTCGGTCGGACAACGGTGCTCTCTTCGGCACCCGTATTAGCAAAGACCGCCGAGTCTGAGTTGACGACGTGGGCCTCGGTGGCCGCGGTGGTCGTCCCCCCAGGACCGAGACAGGCAACTCCGTGCAACGAAATGCCGCCGTCGGGTTCGACCGAGGTTTCGGATTCCGCCATGCTGTCTTCGGATTCCAGATTGGGACTCGGTTTGCTGTACGTAGGGCTGATTTCCTCTTCTTCCATTTCTTCGAGCCCTGGTTCCGTCGGCGCGATGGCCTGTGGCAGCGCTTCTTCGACCGCTTTCGTGGCTTCGGCCGCAGTCACCACGCCTTTGGCCGGTTCTTCAGCCGCTTCGGTGCTACACGACGGAGTGGCGGCTTCGCTGGGGGCCGCATCCACGGTCAACGTCTTGCTGCTGGTGTTGCCAAGAGAATCGACGGCTTCTATGTAGAGGGTGTGTGGCCCTGGACCGGAGGTGCTGGCGCTATAGCCATAGGAAGAACTTAGGTTCTTGCATGTACCAGCGCAGGTAACCGGATATCCGGCTACTTCCTCTTCTTCGAGTTCGATGTGGATCGCCGTAACCCCGGCCTCGTCTTCACTGCCGTCTTCGTCGAGCTTAACCGGGCTTGTTTGGTCGTTACCCACTTCAGTAGCACTCAGCGACCGGTTATAGATGCGGACCTCGTCGATCGAGCCGCTGAAGTATTCGCCCCACTGCTCGTTGCCGCCGATCCTAAGCCCGCTGGCGGTGACTTGCGGCGTAAGCGCTGCTTCGGAGGCCTCAAGTTTGCCGTTGACGTAGAGGTGCATGTGTTCGCCATCGGAAGTAAGGGCGACGTAGGACCAGGCGTTGAGGGCCAGTGCTTCGTTGCCTTCTATGCCTTTCCATCCCACGCCTTTGCCAGCTGATAGTTCGGCCTTGGGAAAGCCGGCGCCGGTGCGCGCGCGCAGGTTGTAGCTAAAGGATTCGCCTGCTTCGGTCTTGGCGAAGATCGGAGATTCTTTGCGCGCTTCGTCAGGCTTCACCCACGCCTCCAGAGTGAAGCCTTTGGGGAAGTTGAAGTCTTCAGACGCGGGGACCGTGAGGCGAGCTTTGCTTGTCGGACTGAAGTGGATGGCACCGCCGAACTTGCCTTCGGAGGTCCATGTGGCGCCGTGCAGGGTGGCGTCATGCTGATGGCCGGAGGAGTCACGCGCGATTTCCCCCGAACCAGCGTTGAAGGAGTAGGCGGCGACGGGAGCCTGAAGGCTTTCGGCCGCTTCGCCTGCCTCGACATTCAAAGTGCCGCTTTCGGCGACGAGTGGTTCGCCGTCACGTTCGGCAAGTTGACCGCTGAGAGCAATAGACGGGGGCGTCGGGTCAACGATCACTTCGCGCTTCGTCGTAGCCGCGTTGCCCTGTGAATCGACTGCCTTGACTTCAAGTGTGTGTTCGCCCGGCGTGACTTCGGTTAGATCTGGACCGAAGGCAGCTTCAAAGCTGCAACCACCATCTGGGCAGCTTTGCGTTTCTTCTTCGACGATCTGCCCGTCCACAAGCATAACCAGCGCCGTAACTCCGCCCCCGGCGTCGGTCGCCGTGGCTTTCACTTCTTCGGGATGAGCGCCCACAACAGCGCCCGTTGTCGGCATTCCGGTCAAGGAGACGTTCGGTGGGGCGGTGTCGCGCGTGATTTCGTAGGTGATTTCTTTTTCGGCCTTGTGGCCGAGGGCGTCTTCG
>Ga0207702_10003255_pt1 | contig 15002 bp, 18 predicted proteins | sample KBSCornC62_FD_184302 | JGI IMG/M metagenome (GOLD analysis project Ga0207702, IMG submission 184302) | Corn rhizosphere microbial communities from Kellogg Biological Station, Michigan, USA - KBS Corn C6-2 (SPAdes) (version 2) | ecosystem: Host-associated > Plants > Roots > Rhizosphere > Soil ...
TTCTTCGCCGTCTTCAGCGGCCCGCCGTCGCGACCGGCCCGCACCGCGAGGATCTCCGCCAGGATCGACAGCGCCGTCTCGGCCTGGGTATCGGCGCCGACGTCCAGTCCGCAGGGGCCGGAGATCCGGTCGAGGGCGTCTTCCGACACACCCGCCTCGAGCAGCCGCTCGCGGCGACGCTCCTGGTTGCGCCGCGAGCCGAGCGCTCCGACGTAGAACGCCTCGGTCTCGAGCGCCCGCTTCAGCGCCGGCTCGTCGAACTTGTCGTCGTGCGTGAGGACGACGACCGCGGTCTGGTGGTCGGGCGCGACCCGGTCGAGCGCCTCCTCGGGCCACTCGACGATCAGCTCGTCGGCGCTGGGGATCCTCTCGGCGGTCGCGAACTTGGCCCGTGCGTCGGCGACGATCGCCGTCCAGCCGAGCAGCTTCGCCGCGCGGCAGAGCGCCTCGGCTGTGTCGACGGCGCCGTAGACGAAGAGTCGCGGCGGCGGCCCGTACCACTCGGCGAACACCTTCGATCCGTCCTCGAGCTCGAGGAGCTGGTTCCGCCCACGCCGGATCAGCTCGTCGAACTGGCCCAGCGCCGCGTCCGGTACACCGTCGCCGACCGGCTCGCCGCCCTCGATCACGAGGCGCTTGGCGCCGGCGCCGGGCCCCTCGACGACGGTGAAGAGCACGCCGCGCTCCCCCCCGTCGATCGCCTGTCGCAGCCGGTCGAGCAGCATGCCTACAACCTACTCCGCGACGCCTTCGAAGAGATGCCAACCGCTGGAGCTCGGCGTCGCCCCGACGAAACGGAAGCCCGCCGAGGTCAGCAGCGCTGCGAACTCCGCGGTCGTCCGTTCGCAGCCGCCCGGGTTGACGAGCATGTTCAGATCGCCGAACTTGACGGCCGGATCCGCGTTCGGATCGCCGAGCTCCCGCTCGACGACGAGCACGGACGTGCCGGGACGCGCAGCGCGGCGGCAGGCGCTCAGGATGCGGAGTGCCTCGGGGTCCTCCCAGTCGTGGATGATCGCCTTCAACAGGTACGCGTCGCCCGACGTAGGCACGCCGTCGAAAAAGCTGCCGCCGACGACCTCGAGGCGCTCGGCGACCGTCGTGTCGAGGTCGGCGGCCACGCCTTCGACGACGTCCGGCTGGTCGAACAGGACACCCCGCAGGTCCGGGTACGCCTCGAGCAACCCGGTGAGGAGCGCGCCCCGACCCCCACCGACGTCGACGACCTTCGAGAAGCGGCCGAAGTCGTAGGCGTCGAGCAGCGACCGGTTGATGCCGCGGGTGAGATCGGTCATCGCGCGATCGAACACCGCTCTCTCCTCCGCGTCGTGCGCGCGCGCCTCCCAGACGTCGACGCCGTGCACGTGACGGAACGCGATCTCGCCCGTGCGCACGCTGTGCAGCAGGTCACCCCACGCCTGCCAGATCGGCGGGCGACCGACGAAGGCAGCCCAGCCGTGCAGCGTGTCCGGGGAGCTCTGCTGCAGCCGCTCGGCGAGGGGCGTCGAGGAGAAGCGTCTGCCGTCTTCCTCGTGGAAGATCCCGATGCTCGCAAGCGCCCGCAGCAACCGGTACAGGGATCGCTCGTCGGCTCCCGACGCCGCGGCGAGGTCGTCGATCGCTCTCGGCCCGTCCGCCAGAAGGTCGGGGATGCCAAGGGTCACGGCGACGTGGATCGCCTGGGTGACCTGGTAGCCGTTGACCAGCCTTCGCAGCTGATCCAGCTCCCCTTCCTCGACCTTCACTCCTCGAGCCGCTCGACGAAGACGTCGATCTCGCCGCCGCACGGAAGGCCGACCGACCAGGCCTCCTCGTCCGCGATCCCGTAGCTGAGCAGCTTCGGCGTTCCCGTCTCCATCACCTCGCGCGCGTTCTCGTAGACGTCCGACTCGACGCACCCTCCCGAGACCGACCCGCACATCTGGCCCGATTCCGAGACTGCCAGGCTGGTGCCGACGGGGCGCGGCGCGGAACGGCGGGTGGCGACGACGGTCGCGACGACGACCTTCTCGCCTTGCTCCCGCCAGCGCTCGACCTCGTCCAGGATCTCCTTCATGCCGCATGCCTCCTCTCGATGCCGGCGAGGACGCCGGCCAGGTCTTCCAGGCTGGACAGATTGTGCCCCGGCACGAACCGGTCGACGAACGGCAGCGCAGCGCGCATCCCGCCCGCGAGCGGCTCGTAGTCGGGGTGGCCCTTGAGCGGGTTCACCCACACGACCGAGTAGGCGCAGCGGGCGAGCCGCGCCATCTCGCGCGCGACCGTCGCGGTGTCGTCGCGCTCCCAGCCGTCCGAGACGATCACGACGACCGCACCGCGGGAGAGCGCACGCCTGCCCCAGAGGTCGTTGAACGCCTTCAGCGACGCGCCGATCCGCGTGCCGCCCGACCAGTCGACCACGCGTCTCGATGCCTCCTCGAGCGCCTGTTCCGGGTCGACGCCGTGCAGTTCCTCGGTCAGCCGGGTCAGGCGGGTGCCGAACGCAAACGCCTCGACCCCGCGGCCGCTTTCGAGCAGCGCGTGCACGAACAGCAGGATCGCCCGCGAGTAGGGCTCCATCGAGCCGGACACGTCGCAGAGAACGATCAGCTTCCGGTGCGTCTCGACCCGGCTCCGGAACGCGCGCTCGACCGGGTCGCCGCCGGTGGCGAGCGAGGCCCGGACGAGGCGGCGCAGGTCGAGCGTCGTCCCGTTCGGGTTGCGGCGCAGCCTTCGTGAGCGACGCTGCGGGCGAGCGGACGCGAGCTCGGCGATCAGGCGCCGGATCCGCGTCAGCTCCTCGTCGGTCAACTCCGAGAAATCCTTCTCGCGGAGCAGCTCCTGGGCGCTCCAGCCCGCCTGGCGCTCGTCCTCCTCTGCAGCTGCAGCGGTCTCCTCGGCTCCGTCGCGAGAGCTCACCTTCGTCGCCCGCACCCGCTCGACCCGGGGCGTTCTCGGCGGCGCGAGCTCCGGCGCGCGCAGGAACCACGCGGCGAAGGCCCGGTCGAAGGCGTCGATGTCGTCGGCCCGCGAGACCAGCGTCTGCCGGAGGGTCCAGTAGACGTCGTCGCGGCGGCCGAGGTCGATCGCGTCGAGGCCCGTCATCGCGTCGGAGATGCGGCCCGGGCCGACCTCCAGCCCGACCTCGCGCAGGACCCGGCCGAAGGTGACCACCTGCCGGACGAGGGCGTTAGCGCTCAGGCGCGCGCCTCCTCGACGAGCGTGGCGAGCGCGGCGTCGCGAACCGTCTCGAGGTCCTCGTGGTACTTCAGCACCGAGCCCAGCGTCTGCTCGACGATCTCGGCGTCGAGGTCGTCGCGGCCGAGCGCGGCCAGTGCCTGGGCCCAGTCGATGGTCTCGGCGACGCCGGGCGGCTTCGCGAGGTCGAGACCGCGCAGGCCCCGTACGAACCTTGCGGCCTGTGTCGCCAGCCGCTCCGGGATGCCGGGCACGCGCAGCACGACGATCTCGATCTCGCGCTCGAGCGCCGGGTGCCCGATCCAATGGAACAAACAGCGCCGCTTCAGGGCGTCGTGAAGCTCCCGCGTGCGGTTGGAGGTGAGAATCACGCTCGGCCGACCGGCCGCGGCGATCGTGCCGATCTCCGGGATCGTGATCTGGAAGTCCGAGAGCACCTCGAGCAGGAACGCCTCGAACTCCTCGTCTGCCCGGTCGATCTCGTCGATCAGGAGCACGACCGGCTCCTCGCTTTCGATCGCCTCCAGCAACGGCCGCCGGATCAGGAACTCGGGCCCGAAGAGCTCCTCCTCGTCGACGGTTCCCTCCTGTGCGGCGCGGATGTGCAGGAGCTGCCGCGAGTAGTTCCACTCGTAGACGGCGTGCGCGACGTCGAGGCCCTCGTAGCACTGGAGCCGGATCAGTCGCGCGGGCAGGGCACGGGCGAGCGCCTTCGCCGCCTCGGTCTTCCCCACCCCCGCTTCGCCCTCGAGCAGAAGCGGCTTCCCCAGGCGCAGCGAGAGGAAGAGCGCGGTCGCCAGGCCGCGATCCGGCAGGTAGTCGGCGCCGCGCAGGGCACCCTCGAGCTCGTCGATCGACGCGAAGGCCATCGGGATAACTCTAGTGCGGCGTTGACTTCCCGGGCCTGCAGGCGTATGAACGCGCCGTGGCGACGCACGAGATTCGCCTCCTGTCGCTGATCGACGTCTTCGTCGAATCGAGCTTCCTCGTCCTCGCGCGCAACATGGGCACGCCGGTGTGGGTGCACACGTGGGGGTTCCTGATCCTCGGCAACCCGGCAGGGCCGATCCTCGTCGACACCGGCGCGCGGGATCCCGAGATCATGCAGCGCCTCGGCATGGAGGGGCGGATCGACGAGGAGATGCGGCTCGAGAACGCGCTCGCCGCGCAGGGCGTGGAGATCGGCGACGTGGCGGCCGTGCTGCACACGCACTGCCACATCGACCACGCGGGCCAGGACGAGCGCTTCCCGATGACCACCCCGGTCGTGATCAACCGCCGCGAGCTGGAGCACTCGGTGTCCGGGCTGATGGGCGGGCAGTATCCGCCGGAGTACGTGAAGCACCACGTCGACCGTCTCCACGCCCCGGGCGCCCTGCGCCTGCTCGATCTCGAGCTGTCGGGGCCGGACGAGATCTTCGAAGGGATCGTGTGCGAGGCGGCCGGCGGGCACACGGAAGGCTCGATGAACGTCCTGGTGGAGACCGCAGAGGGGACGGCGTGCCTCTGCGGCGACATCGTCTACGACGTCCACAACCAGATCGTCGAGCCGTGGCACATCGGCCTCGACCACGAGCCGCAGACGACCGGCAACCACACGATGCGGAAGCGCGAGGAGCGCGCGGCGATCAAGCGGGCGCTGAACCGTGACTTCGTCCTGCCGGGACACGACTTCCCGGCCCGGGTCGAGGGCGGCCGCGTCGTCGCCCGGCTGAAGCACGAGGTGCCCGGCCCGGAGTTCGACGTCGCCGAGTTCGCAGCCGAGGTGGCCGTGCCGGTCGCCGCCGTCTGAGCCACGGATTCTGCGCCCGGCTCGTGTAGCGTCAGCGACCACACCCGAAAGGAGCTCACATGGAATTGCCCGAGAACGTCCGCAAGCGTCTCGAGGAACCGAACTTCTGGCACCTGGCGACGGTGAATCCGGACGGCTCGCCCCAATCGAGCACCGTCTGGGTCGACGTCCGCGACGGAAAGATCCTCGTCAACAGCGCTCTGGGCCGCAAGAAGCCGCGGAATCTCGAGCACGAGCCGCGGGTCGCGCTCTCGTGGCACGGGACCGGCGACGGCGGCTACCTGAGCTACGGGATCCAGGGGCGGATCGTCGACAGCTACACCGGCGATCAGGCCGAGGCGGACATCGACTCGCTGGCGCAGAAGTACATCGGCCAGTCGCCGTATCCGTGGCGGAGCCCCGGCGAGCAGCGGATCAGCTACCTGGTCGAGCCGACGCACGTCTTCGGCATGGGGGACTGACTCGGGCAGCGCGCTCGGGGCACCCGTCCCGTTCACCGGCCGCTACGCCCTGCAGGGCCGGTCGATGCGGGCCGGGGTCGAGCTCTGGGCCCGCGACTCCGGCCGGGAGCTCGTCGTTCTGGACGACGGGAGCGACGCGCAGCTCGCGGCCACGATCCACCGCCGGCTCGTCGAGGAGGGCTGTGACCCGGTTCTCGGCCCGTACGGGAGCGACACCACACGGACGGTCGCGCGCGCCCGAGGCGGCCGTGTGGTCTGGAACCACGGCGCGGCGGCGGACGACGTCCAGCAGCTGCCGGGCGTCGTCTCCGTGGCGACTCCTGCGAGCGGCTACCTCGTTGCGCTCGCGCAGATGGCCGCCGGGCTCGGAGCGGCGCGCCTCGCTGTCCTGACCGCCCCCGGGGCGTTCGCGGCCGCGGCGCGGAAAGGCCTCGAACGGAAGGCACCCGCCCTCGGGGTCGAACTCGTCGGCGATCCGGCCGGCGCCGACGGCGTGCTCCTTTGCGGTCCGGTCGAGTGGGAGGCGGAGCGATTTCGAGAGCTGGACCGCCGTGGGCTGCTCGTCGGCGGCGTCTCGCCCGGGCTCCCGGACGCCCCGCGCGCCTGGCCGGAGGGCACGCTCGCGCCCGTCCAGTGGCATCCCGACCTCGGCGGGCCGTCGGGACTGGAGGACTACGTCGCGGCGCAGGCGTACGCAGCGGCGCTGATCGCCGAGCGCTGCCTCGCGCTCGATCCTGCAGATCCGCTGTCGGCCGCCCACTCGCTCGCCGTCGACACCTTCTTCGGGCGGTTCGAGCTGGACGAAACGGGCCTCCAGAGCGGCCACCGACTGTCCGTCGTCCGCTGGCAACACGGCCGCCAGACCCTCGTGCAGCCGGCATAGCCGGTCGGACGCGACCACGGTTTCGCCTCGTGGAGCGCGGGACCGTTCCTGGTTTGACACCAGGGGCGGTATGACTGGAGAATCGCAAGCGGTGGGCCTGAGCGACGTCTCCGTGTTGATCCCGTCCTCGGCCGACGAGGCGGTCGCGGCGTTCGGCGACGGCAAGGACGTCACGGTCGTCGCCGGCGGGACGATCGTGCTGCCCGACCTCGTTGCCGGACGGCTCCGGCCGAAGAGCGCCCTGTTCCTCGGGCGGGCCGGCCTGTCGGGAATCGCACGGGCCGACGGCCGCGTGACGATCGGGGCGGCGACACCCGTCTCGGACCTAGCCGACGCGGATGCGCCGCTCGCCGAGGCCGCCCGGCACGTCGGCGACCTGGAGGTCCGCGCGCAGGCGACCGTCGGCGGCAACCTCTGCTCCGTCGCCTCCGACGACGCGCCCCGCGGCGACCTCCAGGCGCCGCTGCTCGCGCTCGCAGCGAGCGTGCGCTCGACCGGGAAAGACGGTGAGAAGACAGAGCCGCTGGAGGACTTCCTCGCCGACGGGGCGGGCCGGCTCGTGCTGGACGTCTCCTACGACGACGCCCCTCGGCAGGCGGGCTACGCGTCGGTCTGGCGCCCCCACACACACCACTACACGATCCTCGCAGTCGCGGCCGCGAAGCGCGACGGCGAGCTCCGGGTGGCGGCCACCGGGGTCGGCCCGAAGGCCGTCCTCGTCAGCCCGGACGACCCGCTCGCGGCGCTCGAACTCCGCGACGATCCGCTCGCCTCGGCGTGGTACCGCGCCCGGCTCCTGCCGCGCCTCGTCGAAAGAGCACTTGCCATTCTCGAAGGACACGAGAATGACTAGCTGTTCGCGCAGCACGAATCGAAACGATCGGAGGCACAAGGTGACGATGGAAGCCGTCGCAGCAGCTGGCGCTTTCGACCAGAGGTCGAAAGCGCAATGAATCTGACCGTCAACGGCGTCGAGCACGAGCTCGAGAGCCACGCGCTCCGGCCGCTGCTCCACGTGCTGCGCGAGGAGCTCGGGATCACGAGCCCGAAGGCCGGCTGCCAGCAGGGCGGCTGCGGGACCTGCACCGTGCTCGTCGACGGCGAGCCGCGCCGGTCGTGCCTCCTCCCGCTGGCCGCGGTCGACGGCGCTGCGATCACCACGGTCGAAGGGCTCGGCACGCCCGAGCAGCTCGGGCCGGTCCAGGCCGCGTTCCACGACAAGTACGGCTCCCAGTGCGGGTTCTGCACCCCGGGGATGCTGCTCGCGACCCACGCGTTGATCGAGCGCTCGCCGAAGGCCGGACGTGACGAGATCGAGGAGGCGCTCGCCGGCCACGTGTGCCGCTGCACCGGCTACGTGAAGATCCTCGAAGCCGTCGAGGCGGCGGTCGGGAGCGCGTCGTGAAGGCCGTCGGCGCCCGGCTGCCGCGCTACGACGGGGTCGCGCACGTCACCGGCCGCACCGAGTTCGTGGACGACGTCCGCGTTCCCAACATGCTCTGGGCGAAGGCGCTCCGCTCGCCGGTCCACCACGCGGGGATCACGAAGCTGGACACGAAGAAGGCAGCCGCGATGAAGGGCGTCCACGCAGTCGTCACCTGGGAGGACGTCCCGCGCCTCGTCTACGGCCACCTCGAGGCGCTCGGGATCCCCGGCGACGAGCCTCTGCTCGCCAAGGACGAGGTGCGCTACAAGGGCCAGCCGATCGCGCTCGTCGCAGCCGAGGACGAGGAGACCGCGCAACTCGCAGCCGAGGCGATCGAGATCGATTTCGACGAACGCCCGGCGCTCTTCGACATCCGCAAGGCGGCCGACCCCGACGCTCCGCAGATCCACCACTGGGGGAACTGGTATCCCCACTTCGAGGCGGAGATGGACGTCCGCCAGATCCGCAAGGGCGACATCGAGCGCGCGTTCGACCAGGCCGACACGATCGTCTCCGGGGTCTACCGGCCGGCGGCGATCGAACAGGCGCCGTTGGAGACCCAGATCTCGCTGGTGGTGCCGGAGCCCAACGGCCGGCTGACGATCTACTCGTGCACCCAGGCGCTGTACTTCTCGATGGGCGTGGTCGCCGCACACCTCGAATGGCCGCTGAACAGGCTCAAGTTCGTCGGCGGCACCGTCGGCGGCGGCTTCGGCGGCAAGGTCGACACCGCCGCCGAGACCGTCAGCGCGCTGGCCGCGCTGAAAGCCGGACGGCCGGTGAAGTGGCGCTGGACGCGCGAGGAGGAGTTCCTCTGCTCGTCGACCCGCGCGCCGTGGCACATGGAGATCGCCGACGCGGTCACCAAGGACGGCTGGATCCTGGGCCGCAAGATGCTCACCCTGCACGACTCCGGTGCCTACGCGCGGTTCTCGCCGTACGGCGTGACCAAGCACAGCTTCCACCACACCGGCGCGTACACGATCCCCAACCTCCACTTCGACGGCTACGTCGTCTTCACGAACCGCGTGCCGACCACCGCGATGCGTGGGTTCGGCGTCACCTCGGTCTCTTTCGCGACCGAGACGCACGTCAGCCGCACCGCCGAGGTGCTCGGCATGGATCCCTTCGAGCTGCGCCTGAAGAACGCGAACCGGATCGGCGACACCTCGCCGAACGGGATCGCCTACACCGACCCGTCCACCGTGCCGACCATCCACTCGATCGCGGAGGCGATCGGGCACGAATTGCCCGGCGACTACCGCGCGATGACCCGCGACGCCCGGGGTGGCGACCTGCTCCCCGAGCACCTCGTCGCCCAGGTCGGGGAGGTGGATCACTGATGGCCAAGCACCGGGGCCGCGGGATCTCGGCGATCGAGTATCCGACGGGGATGAACCAGAACGGGGACCCGTCGCAGGCGTGGATCAAGATGAAGCCGGACGGCCGCGTCGACGTCTTCTCGGGAACGTCGGACATCGGCAACGGCTCGAAGACGATCCAGAGCCAGATCGTCGCGGAGACGCTCGGCGTCCCCTACGAGTGGATCACGTACGACAACTCGAACACCGACTCGTCACCGGTCTGCACGGGCACCTTCGCCTCGCGCGCGACCTTCGTCGCCGGCAAGGCGGTCGAGAAGGCGGCGTTGAGCGCCAGGCAGAAGCTGCTCGAGATCGCGGCCAAGGAGCTGGAGATCGCGCCGGACGACCTCGAGGTCGTCGACGGCGAGGTGATCGCCAAGGGCGCGCCGCAGAAGAAGATCGGCGTCCCCGACGTCGCGGCCGCCGCGACCTGGACGCACGGCGAGCTGATCACCGGCACCGGCGCTCATCTGAACCCGTACGCCGCGATCGTCGAGCCCGCGACCGGCAAGGTCGACAGCCCGCCGCACGCCGCCATCTCCTACGCCGCCTGCGCCGCCGAGGTCGAGGTCGACGACGAGACCGGCGAGGTCCGCGTCGAGCACCTCTGGCAGTGCTTCGACGTCGGCCGGGCGATCAACCCGACCCTCGTCGAGGGCCAGATCCAGGGCGGCGCCCTCATGGGCCTGGGCCTGGGCCTGCTCGAGGAGTGCTACCCCTACTACCCGAGCGCCGAGCACCGGGGCGGCGAGTTCGGCTCCTACCTCGCGCCCGGGATCAAGGGGCTGCCGAAGATCGACACGATCATCATCGAGAACCCGTCCGAGGCCGGCCCCTACGGCGCGAAGGGGATCAGCGAGATGGCCAACAATCCGCAGCCGCCGGCGATCGTGGCTGCGGTCTACGCCGCTGTCGGCGTCTGGGTGACGGAGCTCCCGGTCACGCCGGAGCGGGTGCTGCGCGCCCTCGAGCAGAAAGATCGCGGGCCGCGCGAGGACGGCAAGTGGGTGATCTTCGACGAGGACCTCTCGGTCGACACGGTCGCGGCCGAGGGTTCGCGCTTCCACTTCCCGGTCGGTGGCTGACAGCTCGTTCGGCACCTGGAACGGTGTCGATGCCTGGGAGTTCCGTCCGGGCGTCAACATCCACGCCGCCGGCGGCGAGCAGGCGCTCGTCTGCCGCGTGAACTACGACCCCGGGTTCGGCGTCGGCACGCACGCGCACGAGCATACGGAGCAGGTGATGATCGTCACCGAGGGCGAGCTGGAGCTGACCGTCGCCGGCGAGACGCGCACCCTGCGCGCCGGCGACTGGGCGGTGATCAACCGCGGGGTCGAGCACGCAGTCCGCACGGAGAACGGGGCGCAGTTCATCGAGGCGCTCGCGCCCGTGCCCCTCGACCACGTTCCGGACCCGGGTCGCGACCTCGTGCTCGGCCCGGACGGCGGCTCGCAGCACGTCGACGCCTGACGATCGAGGACGCCCTCGGCATCGCGCCAGGAGCGGAGATCGAGAGCGAAATCGACCCACAGCCGACACGGTCCGGCGCACATTGAACCGATAGCGTTTCCGCCAGAGGGCGGCGGGACGGCTCCCCACCCTTGGGTGGGGGTTTGGGGCAAGGGTCGGCGTTCAGCCGGGCGGCACGACCGGCTCGAAGGCACGGAAACGGCGGTAGAGTCGGCTCTTCCCGGCCAACCGAGCACAGGAGATCACCATGCCCTGGATCGACGTCAAGCTGTTCGACACACGCGTGAACGAGGAGTCGGTGCCGAAGATGATCGAGGCGCTGACAAAGGCGCTCGCCGAGACGAGCGGGGCGTCGCCCGACCACATCCACGTCCTCATCCAGGGCGTTCCTCCGAAGAACTGGGGAACCGCCGGCAAGCAGCTTGTCTGACGGCGACAGCCGCGTCTTCCTGATCACGGGCGCCTCGAGCGGCATCGGCGAGACCACCGCGAGACACGCAGCGGCGGCGGGCTACCGGGTCGTCCTCGCCGCCCGCTCCACCGAGAAGCTGGAGGCGCTCGCTAGCGAGCTGGACGGGCTGGCGGTCACCTGCGACGTGACCGAATGGGCCGACCAGGAGGCGCTGGTCGAGCGCGCGCTCGCCGAGTACGGCCGGATCGACGTCGCGTTCGCGAACGCGGGCTTCGGCGGCAAGCGCGGCTTCAAAGCCGACACGCCGGAGTTTTGGCGGGCGATGGTGCTGACGAACGTCTACGGAGCGGCGCTGACGATCCGCGCCTGCATGGACGCGCTGGTCGAGACGAAGGGACACCTGATCCTCACCTCGTCGCTCGCGGGGCGCCGCTCGCTGCCGGGCTCGCTGTACTCGGCGACGAAGTTCGCGGTGACGTCGATGGGCGAGAGCGCCCGCCTGGAGCTGAACGGCACCGGCGTCCGCGTAACGCTGATCGAGCCCGGCATGGTGGACACGCCGTTCTTCGACGAGCGTCCGGTCGGAATGCTCGAGCCGGACGACGTCGCGCGGGCGGTGATGTTCGCCGTCTCGCAGCCGCCGCACGTGGACGTGAACGAGATCCTCGTCCGGCCGACGAACCAGGAGACCTGATCGGCGGTGGAGGACCTGACCGAGCGCGTCCGGATGGCGGTGGCGCAGCAGCCGTTCATGACGACGCTCGGGGTCACCCTCGCGCGCGCCGCGCCGGGCGAGGTCGACCTCGAGCTCCCATTCGACGAGCGCCTCACCCAGCAGCACGGCTTCCTGCACGCCGGCGCCGTCGCGGCGGTGCTCGACAGCGCCTGCGGCTATGCCGCCTGGTCGGCTGCGGACGGCGAGGTCGACGTGCTCACGGTCGAGTACAAGATCAACCTGCTCGAGCCCGCGGTCGGCGAGCGGGTGCTCTGCCAGGGCCGCGTCGTCCGCTCCGGCGGCCGGTTGACGGTCTGCCGCGGGGAGGCGTACGCGGACGGGAAGCTCGTGGCCGCGAGCACGACGACCATGGCGGTCCGCGCCCGATGACGCCGGCGCGGTTCAACTTCGCGCGCGACGTGGTCGAGGCGCAGGATCCGGCCCGGCTCGCGCTGCGCTTCTGCGACCGCGAGGGGGCAGTGGAGGACATCACGTTCGGCCGGGCGGGCGAACGGGCCGCGCGCTGGGCGGGCGTGCTCCGCTCGCGCGGAGTCGCGCCCGGCGATCGCGTGCTCGTCCTGGTCGGCAAGACGCCGGAGTGGCACGCGGTGATGCTCGCGGCGCTGAAGGTCGGCGCGGTCGCGATCCCGTGCTCGGAGATGCTGCGGGCAAAGGACCTGGACTTCCGCGTGCGCCACTCCGGCGCAGGCCTGCTGATCGCCGACCCGGGCTCGCGCGACGAGGTCGAAGCGATGGCCGAGGCGCCCGACGTGGTCTACGTCGGCGAGACCGACCTGGGCGAGCCGGACGCGTCCACGGCGGACACGGCGGCCGAGGATCCGGCGTTCATCCTCTACACGTCGGGCACGACGAAGGACCCGAAGGGCGTCGTGCACACGCACCGCTACACGTGGGCGAAGAGGGCACAGGCCGAGCTCTGGCTCGACGCGAGGCCGGACGACCTCGTCTGGTGCACGGCAGGAACCGGCTGGGCGAAGTCGATCTGGAACGTGCTGCTCGGCCCATGGAGCTGCGGATCGGCCGTGATCCTGCACGAGGGCGGCTTCGACCCGGACGAGCGCTTCCGGCTGATCGGCTCGCTCGGCGCAACCGTGGTCTGCCAGGCGCCGACCGAGTACCGCCTGATGGCGAAGCTGGACGGCCTCGAGCGGTACGACGTGTCGGTCGTCCGGCACATGGTCTCGGCCGGCGAGCCGCTGAACCCCGAGGTGATCCGAACGTTCGAGGACGCGTTCGGCCGGACGATTCACGACGGCTACGGGCAGACCGAGAACACGCTGCTGGTCGGCAACTTCCCGGGCGCGGAGATCCGGCCCGGGTCGATGGGGCTCCCCGCGCCGGGCTACGACGTACGCGTAATCGGCTTCGACGGCGAGGAGTGCCCACCCGGCGAGGAGGGCGACATCGCCTTGCGCGGAGACGCGCCCGCGCTGTTCGCCGGATACTGGAACGCGCCCGAGGAGACGGCGGCCGTCTACCGTGGCGACTGGTACGTGACCGGCGACAGGGCGGTCCGTGACGAGGACGGCTACCTCTGGTTCACTGGCCGGGCGGACGACGTGATCCTGTCGGCCGCCTACCGGATCGGGCCGTTCGAGGTGGAGAGCGCCCTGCTCGAGCACGTCGCCGTCGCCGAGAGCGCCGTGGTCGGCAAGCCGGACGCCGACCGCGGCCAGATCGTCAAGGCGTTCGTCGTCCTGCGTCCGGGACGGCCCGGGGACGAGGCGCTCGTCGCGGAGCTCCAGGAGCACTGCAAGCGAGTGACCGCGCCGTACAAGTATCCGCGCGAGATCGAGTTCGTGGCCGAGCTGCCGAAGACGCGGAGCGGGAAGATCAGGCGCGTGGAGCTGCGGAAGCTGGAGGAGGAGCGGGCCGCAGGTTAGGGGGCCTGCCCGGCCTGCGCGTGCCCGGCTTCGCGGCGCCTCTCGTCTGCCTTGCGCCGAAGCTGTTCGGACAGATCGGCCAGCTTGCGCAGGACGCGCTCGTGGCGCTCGTACGCTTCGTCGCCGCCGTTCAGCGCCCGGATCTCGGCTTCAGTCGGCTTCTTCTTCTTCCTCGCCATCGTCGTCCTCCACCAGCCTGCGGACGAACGCGAGGCCAGGCCACGACTGCAAGGCTGCCGCCTGGGTCGCCGGCTCGCAATCCGCTCTTCGGGACGCGTCAGCGCCAGCCGTCTAGCAGGGCCTGCGCTTCGTCCAGCGAGGTGACGATGCTTCCGGCCGCCTCGATGCAGCCGACCACGAACAGGTTCAGCCCCTTGACCTCGCCCTGGCGCTTCGAGTCGCGCGTCGCGCGCAGGTCGTGCGTCATCCCGACGATCCCCTTCTTCGTCGGGTGGCCCTGCATCAGCCCGTAGAAGATCCCGATCTCGCAGGCGGTCCCGTCGTCGATCACCGGCCCGTCGAGGATCGCCAGCACCGCGTTCGCCTCCGAGAGCGCCGCCCAGTCCTTTGCGAAGATCCGCTCCGCCGTCACGGTGCCGTCCAGGGCGAGCTCGTGCTCGTGCGGGACGAAGACGTCGAAGCCGGCCTCTCGCAGCCGCGCCGCGCACTCGTCGATGAACCGGCGCTCGGCCGGAGTGAACAGCGGCCCGGCGAAGTAGACCTTCACGCGTGGTCTTCGGTGAGCTCGAGCTCGATCGGCTCGGCGTCGCGAACGACCTCCGCGGTCTCACGCGCGTGCAGCAGCGTCGTCCGCACGATCAGCTTCGCGCGGGCGAAGTTGTCGAGCTGGGTCGGCACCGGGCCGACCGCGTGCCCGAGGGCGTAGGCGGCCGCGTTCCGTCCCATCGCCCGGTACGAGTCGAGCGAGTAGAGCGGCGACATCCCGAACAGCTCGAGGTTGTCGAGCGGCTGGAGGTCGGCGCGGTGGATGACCGCAGTGCCCTTCGACTGGAGACCCACCGCGATCCCCGAACCCGACAGCCTGGCGCCGTCGTGGGCGATGAAGGCGACGTCCGAGCTGCGCCGCACCCGTACGAGCCGCGGCCGGCCGCCGCCCTCGCGAACTCCTTCGGTGATCGCCCGCAGGACGTCCGCATGGGGCAGGCCGTTGATCGTCATCCGGAGTGCCGCCGCAAACGCCGGCCCGACCGCCACGACCACGTCGTCCGGCTCGTCGTCTACAGTGGCAACATGCGTTTCCAGAACAGACGACAGCACGCCGTTCGACGAGGTTTCCTCTTGCGGGTCGAGCACGTACGGCAGCTGCTGCAGACGCTGCCAGCGCTCGCCCTCGAGGCGATAGCCCGTGCCCGGGCCTTCGTACGCGTTCGGATCGCT
>Ga0207702_10003259_pt1 | contig 14994 bp, 12 predicted proteins | sample KBSCornC62_FD_184302 | JGI IMG/M metagenome (GOLD analysis project Ga0207702, IMG submission 184302) | Corn rhizosphere microbial communities from Kellogg Biological Station, Michigan, USA - KBS Corn C6-2 (SPAdes) (version 2) | ecosystem: Host-associated > Plants > Roots > Rhizosphere > Soil ...
TCACGCGCATCCGGCTGGCGGGCCCGCCGATGTTCACGCTGTATATCCGTGACATCACCCAGCACAAACGCGCCGAAGCCGAACTGCGTTCCCTGCCCCAGCGCATCATCAAGGCGCAGGAAGCCGAGCGTTCGCGTATCGCGCAGGAATTGCACGACGGCATCAACCAGCTGATCGCCTCGGTGAAAATGCGGCTGCGCAAAGTCGAAGGCAGCCTGCCCGACCTCAAGCCGGCGGCCCGCGAAATTCTCCAGCGCTGCGATCGCCTGCTGGTGAAAGTGTTGGAGGAAAACCGCCGCATTGCGCACAACCTCCGGCCGACGGATCTGGATAATCTCGGACTCGCCGCCGCCGTCACCAGTTTTTGCGCGGAAGTGCAAACGCGGACTAATTTAAAATTTCAATGCCGCATCACTTCCTCCAAAAAACGGCTGCCGGCCGGAATTGAGCTGCATCTGTTCCGCATCATGCAGGAGGCCATCAACAACATTGAAAAACACGCCCAAGCCAAAACCGTTAAGCTTCAAATGCGGTTCCAGGGCGAGTTCGTGGTTCTGAAAATTCAAGATGACGGCGTCGGCTTCGATTCCCAAGCGATCAAGCCCGCCAAAAAAATGCGGCATGGTCTGGGTTTGACCAATATGCGCGAGCGGGCGTTGTCCTTGGGAGGAACTTATGAAATCAAATCCGATGCGAAAGGGACAACCATCCTGGTGCGCGTGCCGACCACCAACACCCAACGCGTGGCCATCACGAAACCCGAGAAGCTGGTCGCTGTAAAAGCGCCGGCATGAACCGTTCCTAGTCGACGCTGTCTTCCACCCAGCAAACGGCGTAGCGAATCAGCGCATTGACGCTTTTCAACTTTAGCTTCCGGCGGATGCTGTTGCTGTGGGTTGAGACTTCAGCAGAAGCCAAGCCGACCTGGCTGGCAATTTCTTCGGTGCTCTTGCCTTGGCCCAATGCTTCCAGAACTTCCAACTCGGAATCCGTGAGCAAATCCAGCGCACCCGGTTCTTTGTCCGCCGTTTTCTTCAAACCGCCCCGGGAAAAGACATCTTCGCTGACATAAATGTGACCGGCCAGCACATCACGAATCGCCAGGATGATTTCGTGGGGGTCTTCCTGCTTCATGATGTAGCCATCGCCCCCGGCCCGCAGGACGCGCTGGGCATAAAGTGCTTCATCGAACATGGAAACCACCAGCAGCTTGATTTCAATTTTCTTGGCCCGGATTTCCTTGATCAGTTCCAATCCGCTCTTTCCCGGCAATCCCAGATCCACCACGGCCAGATCGGGTCGCAATTTAAGAATGGATTTCAAACCCTGCCGGGCATCGCCGGCTTCACCACAAACGCTCAAATCATCCTCGGCATTGAGCAGCTTCGCCAGGCCATCGCGGAAGACCGGGTGGTCTTCCACCAGGAAAATCCGGTGTTGCGGACCGGTCGCTTTCTTTTTAAGGAGCTTTGCCATATGCCTCAGATTCCAAAAATTCTATATCCTGCGCCAACAGGCGCACAAGGTAATTGATTTTTTAACTTGGGGGAATTTTTGCCGCTGCAGCCCGCCTTCGTTCTCAATTATTCCTGCTGGCCCGGCAAAACTCCGCACTGCGGCTCAAGCCAGCGCGTTCAGTTCACCAGCCTGCATTTGATAAGTAAGTTAATCGGAGTGAAGTGCCCGATGGGAATTTGATGTCCTCATAGTGACATTTGATGTCTCAATTTCGCATAGATGGTGACAAAGCGGCCACATACGATATGTGAAACATGGGTTGAGCCGAAGAGTGGCGTGTCATTTAACGATTTAGGGGGAGGATAGAGGGCAGCCGGTAGCCAGATTGGCTCAACACCGTGTTGGAAGTGGTGGGTTGTGACTTTTATGCATGACCATTCTGCACCCGGATTGGGTATGCAGATCAAGCTGTAAAAGAACGCTCATTATACAAACGTTGTGGAAAAAAATTCAGAGCCTCAATTAAGAACCGTGCTGCTCGTTGATGATAATGTTGATACTCGTCTCCTGACCAAGATGTTTCTCAACAATTTCGGATTCGAGGTGGACTCGGCGGATTCTGCCGGTGAGGCGCTGGCTCGTTTTAATCCCACGCTCCACGATCTCGTGCTCACCGATAATTCCATGCCCGGCATGACCGGCGGCGAAATGGCCCACATTATCAAGATGCGTTCGCCCTCCACCCCCGTGGTGATGTGCACCGGCAACCCGCCAAACGATGTCTCCCCGCTGGATGTCGTCATCACCAAGCCGACCCATTTGCTCGCCATCAAAGATGCCATAGATAAGCTTCTGCCGCCCCGTTAGCCTGTTTCCTGCTCCCCGCTGGTTGTTTTTCCGCAGCGTTTCCGTGAAAACTTATCCTTCCTTGAGGAAACCCGCGCTTGAGTCGCCGTGCCGCGCGGCATAGATTCACGCCGCATGAGCCATTCGTTGAAAGACCAAGTCGCGCAAACTTCTGCCTGGATCAAAACGCTCCGCGAGGAGATCGCCCACGTCATCGTCGGTCAGGAAGCCCTCGTTGACCGTCTCCTCGTCGGTCTGCTCGCCAACGGCCACGTCCTGCTCGAAGGCGTGCCCGGCCTCGCCAAAACGCTCTCCGTCCGCACGCTGGCGACCGCCGTGCAGGCGAAGTTTCATCGCATCCAGTTTACGCCCGATCTGCTGCCTGCCGATATTCTCGGCACGTTGATCTATAATCCGCAGGACGGCAAATATCACGTCACGCGCGGCCCCATCTTCGCCAACTTCGTCCTCGCCGACGAAATCAACCGCGCGCCGGCCAAGGTGCAAAGCGCGCTGCTCGAAGCCATGCAGGAACGGCAGGTCACGCTCGGCGGCGAAACGATGAAGCTGCCGTCGCCGTTTCTCGTGCTCGCCACGGAAAACCCGATTGATCAGGAAGGCACCTACCCGCTGCCCGAAGCGCAGGTGGATCGCTTCATGTTCAAGGTCATCCTCGATTACCCGAACGAAGCCGAAGAACGAAAAATTCTCGACCGCATGGCGTTCACCAGCCCGGAGCAACCGGTGCAACCCGTCGTGTCGCTCGAAGAAATCCTCGCGACGCGCAAGCTCGTGGACCAGATCCATGTGGACGACAAGATCCGCGATTACATCGTGAAAATTGTTTTCGCCACGCGCAAGCCGCAGGACTTCAAGCTGGACGTGAAGCATTTCATCCAGTTCGGCGCGTCGCCGCGCGCGACGATTTTCCTGACGCTCGCCGCCAAGGCGTGGGCGCTGCTGCAAGGCCGCGATTATGTGATTCCCGAGGACGTGAAAAGCATCGGCCCCGACGTGCTGCGCCACCGCATCATCCTGACCTACGAAGCCGAGGCGCAGGCCGTGACGACCGATGCGATCATCAAGAAGGTATTCAACGTGGTGCCGGTGCCGTGAAACAGATCATTCTTACATTCTGCACGCTCTGCGTCATGTCGTTGCTGTTGTGTTCCTGCTCAACAGGGCCAAAACCATTTGCTCCGGCGAAACAGCTTCCAGCCGAAACGAGCATGAACAAAGATGCCGGTCACGGCGGCCACCTAAACGTGATGATCTCGTTGGATGGAGAAGAATTACCCTTCATCTTGGATACGGGTGCCCCGGTGACAGTGTTAGACAAGTCGCTTGAGCCTAAGCTTGGCAAGAGTCATGGAACGGCTTCAATCCGGCTGGCGGACGGCGTAAAACAAAAAACTGGAATCTTTGCCCCGCCAAAACTTTATCTCGGGAAAACGTCATTAATGCCTGGTAATTTTATCTGCACCTATGATTTCAAAGGCCACCCCATGGGCATCCTGGGCATGGATCATCTTCAACACTATTGCGTCCAATTGGATTTTGCGGTGGGGAAAATGCGTTTTCTTGATCCGAGCAAGTTGAACACAAACGAACTGGGGCAATGCTATCCGCTCACATTCAAGAATGGCTATCCGTGCATCAACCATTCAGGCCTTGCCGGCAACAACACAAATCTTCTGATTGATGTCGGGTGTAATGTTGACGGAGCAATGAGCAAAGGCACCAACGAATTTGACGGAATGTATTTACCTGAATGCCATTGGAATGGCCAAGCCTACACGAACTTGATTGTGGCGGCAATTAGCCACGCGAACCTGCTGGGCTTGAGATTTCTTGGCCGGCATCTGGTCACATTCGATTTTCCACACCAACGCATGTTCCTCAAACAGACCAGCGTCGGCCCTATTGATTCGACCAGTCCGGAAAATGATTCTGAATCCACGCAGAAATCTGGAATCAGGTTTTTGATGAAGCTGAAGGAAAATGGTGAGTTGCCCGGCTGGCCTGGAGAAGAGAGCAAGTCGGCAGTTTATTTTCAGAAGCCGCAAGATTCTGACTCCAACTCCGCCACTTTCAGTTTTTGGAAATCAGCAGATTCAGTCTCTTATCATTACGAAATCGTGCGGACAACAAAACCAAGTCCTTGGAAACTGAAAAGGGCTTGGTGTGTGGATACAAACGGCCAACTGATTCAGGAGTTGACAGTCCCATGACCCTCACCGAACCGCCCGAATCCATCCGCCAAGTTGAAACCATTTAAACAAACTATGAAGTCACATTACCAAGCTCATCGTATGTTCGGACTGCGTTCGTTGATTTGCGCGCTGACGCTGGTCACGGCGTTTAGCTCGGGAATCGCCCGCGCGGAAATCCGTTTGCCGCATGTGTTCGGCAGCCACATGGTGTTGCAACAGGAAAAACCGATCATCATCTGGGGTTGGGCGGAACCGGGCGAGAAAGTGACGGTTCAACTGGGTGAAATCACTCAACCCACCCAAGCCAACGAACGCGGCGAATGGAAGCTGACGTTGCCCGCGATGAAAGCGGCTGGCCCGCTCACCCTGAAGGTCAGCGGCTCAAGCACGGTGACGTTTGACGACGTGATGATTGGCGAAGTGTGGCTGTGCTCCGGCCAGTCGAACATGGAGATGGGCATCGGCATGGTCAACGACGCCACGAATGAAATCGCCAACGCGAACCATCCGGGCATCCGCCTGCTCATGGTGGATAATCACTGGGATGCGATGCCGCAAAAGGATTTCAAGGGCACCTGGAAAATATGTTCGCCCGCGACGATTAACGAGGGTGGATGGTCCGGGTTTTCCGCAACGGCATATTTTTTTGGCCGCGAGCTTAACGAAAAGCTGGGCGTGACGGTGGGATTGATTGATGCCGACTGGGGCGGCACGCGCATTGAATCGTGGACACCACCGGAAGGTTTTGCAGCCGTGCCGGCATTAAAGGACGAATACGAGATAGTGCAGCTAGGCGATCCGCGCACGGCGTTGCACCATGAACGATTGGCGCAGACGCTCGACACATTTGAGCAATGGGATACCGCTGCCCGTCAGGCCTTAAAGGCTGACACCCTGGTTCCACCCGCGCCGAATTATCCCGATGAATTACGCGCCCCGCATGATTTGCAACAGGCCACCGCGCTCTTCAACGGCATGATCCATCCGCTCGTGCCGTTCGCCATGCGCGGCGCGATCTGGTATCAGGGCGAATCCAACATGGGCGAGGGAATGCGCTACGCCGACCGGATGCGAGCGCTCATCGGCGGCTGGAGAGCGATTTGGAATGAAGGCGATTTTCCATTCTACTTTGTGCAGATTGCGCCGTTCAATTATGGCGACACCGCAGAACGCGAGGCGGAAATCTGGGAAGCCCAAACCGTCGCGGCGAATACCATTCCCAACACCGGCATGGCGGTCATCACCGACGCCAGCAGCCTGCATGACATTCATCCCAAGGACAAACAAGCGGTCGGGCATCGGCTGGCGTTTCTGGCGCTGGCCAAGACTTACGGCCAGAAAGATCTCGTCTGCTCAGGACCGACATTCCAAGCCTTAAAGATTGAGGGTGACACGCTCCGGGTTCGCTTCAACAACGTCGCCGGCGGCTTGCGCAGTCGCGATGGCAAGCCCCTGACCTGGTTTGAAATCATTGACGCCGATGAAGGCGGTTTTGTGAGAGCCGAGGCGCGGATTGAAGGCGATAGCGTGGTCCTCTCGGCACCCGGCGTGAAACATCCGGTCGCCTTGCGCTTTGCCTGGAGCGGTCTGGCGGAGCCTAATTTGATCAACGCCGAAGGCCTGCCCGCCGGAGCCTTCCGCGCTGGAGCGGTTCCCAAACGCGATTGGGTGGGCATGATCGTCCCCGAAGCCAGTCAGTATGAACTGGTTTATGAACTCGACCTGACAAAACTTAAGGCGGGCATCAAGTATGACGTGGACAATCATTTAAAAATCAAAAAGCCCTTTGACCGGATCGCGTATTTTCTGGAATTGCAGGACGCGAACATGAATGCGCAGGACATTTATGTCTCCATGGACGCTTTTACAACTGACGCTGGCAAGATTGGCCTGCCGGTCTTTGGTTCCGGCGCCAGCTTCCAGCAAAATGTTGCCAACCTGAATATTTTTTCAAATGTGAAACAAATTGTGACGGGCACCCATCTTACCGGCGGGAACATCGAGTTTTGGCCCAATAATTACGTGTCGCAAAACGGCGCCAAGGTGCCCAACGCGTCGAATGACATTTTTGATTTCGGCGACCAGATGGCTTTCCCGCCAGATGGCTACGGCTGCATGCAAGTTCACAATCATGACGCGCGACAGACGTTGTTTGCCATCAATCACTGGCGCGAAGGTGCGCGGGCGGATGTGGGCATCGGCAATCAAACCAAGGAAAATCCGGATTGGACTTTCGCCGGCAACGCCGGAAATTATCGCGCGATGCGGCTGAAAGTTTACGTGCGGTGCCGCTAAATTTTGGCCACTGGTATGACCCTCACCGAACTGCTCGAATCCGTCCGCCGCGTGGAAGTCCGCACAAACCGTCTCGTGAATGACACGATGGGCGGCGCGTATTTGAGCGGCTTCAAAGGACGCGGCATGGATTTTGAGGAACTCCGCGAATACATGCCCGGCGACGACGTGCGCGACATTGACTGGAATGTCACCTATCGCCTCGGCCGCCCGTTCGTGAAACGCTTCCGCGAGGAACGCGAACTCACCGCCGTGCTCGCCGTGGACGTGTCCGCGTCGTCCAGCTTTGGCTCGGCCAACCGCACCAAGCGCGAATTCGCCGCCGAGATCGCCGCCACGCTCGCCATGTCCGCCGCCAAAAATGGTGACAAGGTCGCGCTGCTGCTGTTCACCGATGAGGTGGAACTGTTCGTCCCGCCGCGCAAAGGCCGGCGGCACATCCTCCGGCTCGTGCGTGAAATGCTGATGTTCCAGCCCAAGAAGCGCGGCACGGATATTTCCCAAGCACTCGTTTTCTTGAATCACGTTCTGAACCGCCGTGCGATTGTGTTTCTGCTGACGGATTTTCTGCACACTGAAGCCGGTCGGACCAATGGGGGAGCTGGTGGGGCGAGGGTCCCCGCGAGCCGTCGCGACGTCATCGCCGAACTCGGCCTCACGAACACGCGTCACGATGTCGTCTGCCTGCACTTGCACGATCCGCGCGAAAGCACTTTGCCGGATGCCGGTCTAGTCACCATCGAGGACGCCGAGACGGGCGAACTGCTGGAACTCGACTCGGCCCGCAATTCCATTCGCGAGCGCTTCGCGGCGATCAATGCAGAACGGCTGGCGGAGCTGGACCGCGCCTTTAACCGCACCGGGATAGACACCCTGCGCCTCAAGACCACCGAACCGTTCGCGCCCGTGCTGCAACGCTTCTTTGAACTCCGCCGGGGACGGCGCCGCGGATGAAATGAAGGGAAACATTCAACATTCAACCTTGAACGCCCAACGCCTAGCGCGTTTGTTCGGCGGTCGTCTCATTGGGTGTTCAAGGTTGAATGTTGAATGTTGGATGTTTCTGCTTTTCACATTTTCCGCATTTGCCGACTCTTCCACCAACGCCCTGCCCTCGCTCGCTCCGGCTTACGGCCAGATTCCGCCGACTTTCTGGGACCAGCACGGGACTGCCATTATTATTGGCAGTCTGGCACTGCTCGCAGTGGTCAGCGTGGTTGTTTGGAAACTGCTCCAGCCCAAGCCGCCCGCCGTCGTGCCACCGGAAATTGTGGCGCGGCTTGCATTGAACAAATTGCAAAAGGAGCCGGAAAGCGGAAAAGTATTGAGTGAAACCTCGCAAATTCTGCACCGCTACGTCACCACGGCGTTTCAGCTTCCAACTGAAGAATTGACCACGACGGAATTTTATCTTGCCCTCGCCAGCAACAGCCAGATCCCTCTCGAACTCGGCGAAAACATCTCCCGTTTTCTGCGCGAATGCGATGAACGGAAATTTTCTCCGGCCACGAATGAAGCACCGATGAATGCCGCCAACCATGCGCTTGAATTGGTTGCTCAATCCGAGAAATTTCTTTCGTCGGTGGAGCAAGCGCCCTCACTAGCCGATTCAAAAACAAACGGCTCGTCAGCAGCCTCGCCCCAACAACGCCCTGTCAAATGAACGGCGAATTTGAATTTCAATACCCCTGGCTGCTGGCGTTGCTCGGCCTGCTGCCGGTGTATGCCTTGTTGTGTGGCAAGATCGGCAAGCTATCGGCGCTGACGTTTTCCAGTGCGGACATTGCGCGAGCAGCGGGCGCGACGGCACGGTCGGCGGCGGGACGGATTTTGATTTTTCTCCGGCTTTTGGCGGTGGCGTTCACCATTGTGGCGCTCGCCGGGCCGCGTTTTGCCAATTACCACGTCGAGACCGAGACGCCGGGTATTGACATCATGCTCGTGCTGGATTTGTCGTGGTCCATGATGGCGGTGGATATGGGCAAGCCCTCGGAAAAGCTCACTCGCTTCGCCGCCGCCTCGACGGTGCTGAAAGATTTTATCGAGAAACGACCGAACGACCGCATCGGTCTGATCGCCTTTTCCGGCGTGCCGTATCTCGCCAGCCCGCTCACGCTGAATCACGACTGGCTCATCGAAAATCTGGAGCGGCTGCACATCGGCATCATCGGCGAACTCGGCACCGCCATCGGCGACGCCGTCGCGGTTGCCGCCAAGCGGCTCAAGGCCGTGCCAAACAGCAAAAGCCGCATCACGATTCTGCTCACCGACGGCGACAACAATATGGGCAAGATAGATCCCCTGCCCGCCGCGCAGCTCGCCGCCGCGCTGGGGACAAAGATTTACGCCATCGGCATCGGTATCGAACAGCCCTGCAATCTGCCGAAATTCGATCCGCTCACGGGCAAGCTGTCGTTGGATCCAAACGGCAACATCATTCCCACGCTGCTCTTGCAGCCTGCAAACTATTCCGTGCTTGGCAAAATGGCGTCTTTATCGGGCGGCCAGTTTTACCGGGCGACAAATGCGCGCGAGTTGCAGAACATTTACAACCAGATTGACCGCCTGGAAAAATCCGAGGTCAAGCTGCGCCGGTTCGCAACGTATCAGCCGCTGTTTTTCTGGCCATTGCTCGCGGCGCTCGGCTGCCTGGCGATTGAATTGATTCTGGCGAATACAAGATTCCGACGCGTGCCATGAATTTCTCCGATTTCCATTTCGCTGAACCGCGCTGGCTGTGGCTGGCGGCGGTTGCGCCGGTCCTGCTCGCGCTGTTGCACGCGCACGCCGCGAGCCGGCGCCGCGAACAGCTCGCACGTATGGCGTCGCCGCAATTCGTGACCGGGCTCACGGCCTCGCACAGCCCGGCCCGACGCCGACTGAAAAATATTTTGTTGTTGTTGGCCTTCGCGTTCGCCGGACTCGCTCTGGCCCGTCCGCAATGGGGCAGTGTGGCCGCGAACCACGCGTGGGTTGGTGAGGACGTGGTATTCGTGCTGGATTGTTCGCAGAGCATGACGGCGACGGATGTCGCGCCGAGCCGGATGCAGCGAGCGAAATTTTCCATCCTGGACTTCGTTCATCGCCAGAGCCACGGGCGCGTCGGCCTCGTGGCGTTTGCGGGCGGCGCGTTCATTCAATGTCCGCTGACGTTTGACACCGGCGCGTTTGAGGAAACGTTGTTGTCCGTGGACGAGAAAACAATTCCGGTTCCCGGCACGGACATCGGCCGCGCGCTGAACGAGGCGTATCGCGCCATGGACAAGAACGCCCGCCGTAAAATGGTCGTGCTCGTGACCGACGGCGAGGATTTGGAAAAAGCGGGCATCGCCTCCGCCAAACGGCTCGCGACGAATGGCGTGGTGGTGTTCACCATCGGTGTCGGCACGCCGGCGGGCAAGGAAATCCAAATGCTCAACGCCGCCGGCCAGCCGGAGTTGGTGCGCGATGCGAAAGGCGAAATCGTCCGCAGTCAGTTGGATGAAACCACGCTCCGCGAAATCGCACAGGCCACGGGCGGCAGCTATTATCCGCTCGGCAATCTCGGCGACGGCCTGATGAAGGTGCGCTCGGCAATGCATTCGTTGGAGGTCGCCAGCGGTTTGCGGCAATCGGCAAAAAGCGGCGTGGACCACTTTCATCTGCCCATCGCCATGCTGCTCGTGCTGCTGGTTGTGGAATCGCTGATCGGCACGCGACGAACCAACATTCCGGCCAAGTCATGAAATTCTTCACGAACATGAAAAGTTTCCTCCTGGCGCTCGCGCTGGCGGCGGGGTTCCCGGCTTGTGCCGGTGACACAACGAATTCGATCGAGCCGGTCACGGCCCGGGATTTTTACAACGCGGGGGCAAAGCTGCTGACCAACCGGAAGTTTGATGACGCGGAAAAGATGTTTCAATCCGCGTTGACGACGCAGGACGAAAGCGTTCAGTCGAAGGCGCTCTACAATCTCGGCCACGCGCGGTTTGCGCAGGGCATGGAATTTTTGAAGAAGGGGCCGGACATGCAAAACGTCGCGGCGCAAGGCAATCGCGCTTTGGCGGACGGCGAGCGCGCCCTGGCCTCGGGCGAATCCGCCCTGGCGGAAAAGGAATTGTCGAAAATGATCGGGGCGTATCTTGATGGCCGGGGCGCGCGGCACGAATTGCGCGCGGCGGAAAAAGCCGTGCGCGCAGCGATGGGGGTTTACGGCAAAACGCTGACCAAGTGGCAGCGGGCGGCGGATGATTTCAAGGGAGCCGCCGAGTTGAACCCCGCCGACACCAACGCGACCCGCAACGCGGAGATCACGCAGCAATACATCGCAAAGCTGGTGGACAGCCTGCGGCAAATGCAACAGATGGCCGGAAAGATTGGCAGCCAGAAAGACCAACTCGGGAAAATGTTGAGCAAGCTGAAAGGTCAGATTCCCGGGCTGAATGCGCCCCCGGGCGCTGCCGGCGATGATGAGGATGACGAGGACGGAGTGCAGCCGGATTCGCTGGCGGGCCAGAAGGAAGGCGCGGGACGCGAAGGCGATCAGATGCAAATTCCGCTGTCGCCAGATCAAGCGGGGCAGATTCTCGACGGCATGGCGCTCGATGGCGGCCGTCGCCTGCCGATGAGCGATAAAGCGGGAGCCAAACCGAAGGACAAAACCGGGCGTAACTGGTGAGATTGAACATGGAAAACATTCAACATTTAACATTCAACATCGAACGCCGAAGTGTCGCCGGGACGCGCATGCTAAAGCGTTGGGCGTTGAATGTTCAATGTTCAATGTTGAATGTTCTGCTTTCCATGTTGCTGCTCGCACCGCTGCTGCTGCACGCCCAAACGCCGCCAACGGTTCTGCCGGGCAGCCTCATGCAGCTTCAGATCACACAGCCAGCCGTAGATGTGGCGTCGCCCGTCACGGCCACTGCGACGTTCGATCCGCCGGTCACGCAGGTCGGCGCAAAAACCTTTTATCGCGTGACGGTGGATGCCACCGAATCGTCCATCGAATGGCCGGAAAAAATTCCCGCGCCGCTCTTTTTGCTGCCAGGGGCAAAAACACAGGGCCAAGTCATGCAGACCGTAAATGGCCAGGTCCGTCCGCTCACGGCTTTTCTTTACGAGGTGACGCCGACCACAACCGGACGCTTCACGATTCCGGAATTCAAGGTGCGGGCTTATGGTCAAAACGTGACCATTCCGGCGGCGGACCTTGAAGTGAATTCTGAAAACGCCGCCCCGGTCACGCCGCCGCGCCAGTTGGTGCTGGAAGTTTCGGAAACCAACGTCTTCCTCGGCGAGCCGTTCCGCGTGCGCGTGATGCTGCCGTCGTCGCCAGCGAATGAAATCGAGGCCTTGCGGGAAACTCAATTGAACGGCGACGGCTTCATCACCGACAAAACCGCGACGCGGCAATCCGTTCAGACCATCAACTACAACGGGCAGCTCAAGCCCATGTTCATTTTTGAAACGACAGTCACCCCGATCGCAACCGGGCCGCTCACGATCTCGGCACAAGCCTTCACGGCGGGACGCGAATTCAGCGGGCAAATTTCCATTACCGGACAGGTGGTGCTCCCGGGCGGTGCGGCCAGATATGTTTTCCTCGTTTCCGATCCGGTTGCGATCAAAGTCCGTCCGCTGCCTTCGGCGGGCGAATTGCCCGGCTTCACCGGTGCGATTGGGAAATTCATCATGGACCCGCCGCTCCTGGCGACAAACCGGCTCCGCGTGGGCGAACCGGTGCAACTTAAAGTGGGATTTCATGGCGAGGGAAATCTGGCGCGCTTTGTGCCGCCGGAACCGCCCCGCGACCAGAGATGGCAGATCATCGCCAACCGGCCGCAGTTCACTGGCTACACCCTGATTCCGCTGACGGACGAAGTGCAAACCACGCCGGCGATTCCGTTCAGCGCGTTCGATCCTGAAACGGGAAAGTATGTGGACCTGACGATTCCCGCGTTGCCCGTCACCGTCACGGGCGAAGGTTTGCCGGTGGAAATCACGGCGTTCGACGAGGCGAAAACCAACACGCCGCTCAAACTCAGCGACCTCACCATGACGACGGGAAAAACCGCGACGCGTTTAAAACCGCTGCAATTGCAGGGCTGGTTTATCGGTGTGCAGCTCGTGCCGCTGATCGGCTTTATCGCCCTGTGGCAATGGGACCGGCGGCGGCGGTTTCTTGCAGCGCATCCGGAAATTGTCCGGCGGCGAAAGGCGAAGCGGGATCTGCGCCGGGAGAAAATCAAATTGCAGCAAGCCGTGGCGGCGGGCGAGGCGGCGGCGTTCACGCAGCACGCGGTGAACGCGATGCAAATTGCCGTCGCGCCGCATTTTCCGGCGCATCCGCAGGCGCTGGTTTGCGGCGATGTGCTGTCGCTACTCAAGGAATCGGAACGCAACCGCGAGACCGTGCGGAAAATATTTGCGGCGGCGGATTCGCAATTCGCCATCACTCAACCGACACAGGCACATCTGCTGTCGCTGCACTCTGAGGTGGAAGCGGTGCTGCAACAATTGGAGGCGCGACTATGACGCGGCCGCTTGAAAAATATTTGGCTGCTGGGCGCGCAACGAAAAGCGGCAGAGGGCTGCCGCAGTCCATGACGCTGGCGCGCTGGCAATGCGTTTTGAATTTTGCGAAGCGTCTTGGACTGCGGCAGCCCTCTGCCGCTTTGGTTGTGGCATTCGCCTGTCTGGCGTTGAACGTAACAGCTGGGACGAATGACTTCTTCGCGCAAGGCATTGAAGCCGCCCGTGACGGGAATTTTTCCGACGCGGCGGCCGCATTTCAAAACTCCGTCAAAGCGCAGCCTTCGTCCGGGGCGCTGGTCAACCTCGGCATTGTCGAATGGCGGCGTGGTCATGCGGGCGCGGCGGTTCTGGCGTGGGAACAGGCGCGATGGCTCGATCCATTTGATCCCTGGGCGATGCAGAACTTGAAATTCGCGCGGACGGCGGCGCAACTGGACGAACCGGAATTGCGATGGTTCGAGGTGGCCTCGACCTGGCTGCCGCCGAACCTGTGGGTGTGGCTGGCGGGCGCAAGCCTTTGGCTGGCGGTGGGGGCGCTGATATTGCCGCCGGTTTTCCGTTGGAAAAAATCCGGCAGCCTGCAGACGCTGGCGGCGCTGGGCTTTGGTATTTTCCTGTTTACCGTGACCGCCAATCTGGGTGTGGTCAGCCGCACGGAAATCGGTTTCGTCCTGAAGAAAAACGTGTCGCTCCGGCTGACGCCGACGAGCGAGGGCGAGGTGATTTCCACGCTGACCGACGGTGAACCGGCGCGGAAGCTGCGCACGCGGGGAAATTATTTTTTCATCCGCACCGCGAACGGAACCGGCTGGATCGAGCAAACGCAGTTTGGCCTCATCAATCCGGATTGAACCACTGCGGTTGAGACGCGATGGACATACGACGAAGATCGTATCAAAATTGTAACTTTTTTTATCGTCACCGGCTCTACGAATGAACTATACCAATCCAGTCCAATCCACCTATTTATGAAAAAGAGTTCCCTCGCCAATATCAGCCGTCGCCGTTTCCTCGGCACCACAGCCGCCGCCATCACCCTGCCGTTGATTTCGCCGGGTTGCGCCACGAGTTTCGCGCGTCGCACGCTGCCTTCCAATCGCATCCATATCGGCGTCGTCGGCTGGGGCATGCAGGGACCGGGCAACACCAAATCTTTTCTTTACGAGGACGACTGTCAGGTGGTCGCCGCGTGCGACCTCGATAAAAACGCGCTGCAAAGCGCCGTGGACACCATCAACGACCATTACGGGAACAAGGATTGCGCCGCGTATCACGATTACCGCGAGATGATGGCGCGCGACGATCTGGACGCGGTAATGCTCGCGGTGCCGGATCACTGGCATGAACTCGTCGCCACCGAAGCCGCGCGCCGCAAGTTGGACATCTACGGCGAAAAGCCGCTGGCCAAGACGATTGCCGAGCAGCAGGCCATTGTGCGTGCGGTTCAAAAAAACAAAATCATCTGGCAGACCGGTTCCTGGCAGCGTTCGCAGCCGCCGTTTCACAAGGCGGCGGAAATTGTCCGTAATGGCCTCATCGGCAAGGTCACGCATGTCGAGGTTGGTTTGCCTTCCGGTCATAATGACTTTGCCGGCACCGCCCCGGAGTTACTGGCACGCCTGAAAGCCTTGAACATTGACAAGCTGTCCGACGTGGTGCCGGGAAC
>Ga0207702_10003262_pt1 | contig 14983 bp, 14 predicted proteins | sample KBSCornC62_FD_184302 | JGI IMG/M metagenome (GOLD analysis project Ga0207702, IMG submission 184302) | Corn rhizosphere microbial communities from Kellogg Biological Station, Michigan, USA - KBS Corn C6-2 (SPAdes) (version 2) | ecosystem: Host-associated > Plants > Roots > Rhizosphere > Soil ...
TCAAACAGTCGGCGGCAAGGGCTACGACGGCTTCAGCCTCATCCGCGTGCTCGACTAGCGAACTCGCGAGGCGCCGGCCTCAGTCAGCCCACCAGTCGCGCAGACCCTCGACGTCCTCCCGTGGAGCCCCACCGAGGTTGGGAGCGCCGACGACGAGGATCTCGAGGCCCTCCGGCCCAGCCTCGTAGCCTCGCCACGTGCCCGGCGGGACGCGCACCGCGTCCCATTCCTTGAGCTCGATGATCTCGTCGTCGAGCTTCATCCGCCCGCTCCCTCGCACAACCACGTACACCTCCTCCTGCTTCTCGTGCTTGTGGCCGTACGGAAAGCGATAGTCAGGTGGGACGCGCTGGTAGCTCAGCCCGGACTCCTCGAGTTCGAGCGCCCCGGTCGCCATGCGGAACTCCAAGTCCGGCGCCCCGTCGAACTTGGACCCGAGATCCTCCAGATCCGCTTTCAGGTTCCTGAGGGTGAACGACACCGCCCAATCCTACGGCCAGCAAGCTCCCCTGCCCGGAGGCGCTTTCCCGAGGAAGGTCTACAGCGGAGGGGGAGGGATTCGAACCCTCGAGACGCCGTTAGGCGCCTGCCGGTTTTCAAGGCGGGGACGGATGCGCCGGAATCGGCTCGCTAGAGCGGTTTACCCGGTTTCGTGCCACCGGCTGTGCCACTCGCGTTGTTAGGCAACCTATAAGCGGATCCGGCTTGGCGCTTCGCTATACGAGCACGAGCCGTGGATGCCCTGAGTCCCCTATGTGAGGCCGATTCCGCCGCAGCGACTATCGTCGCCAATTTGGAAGCTGACGGATTCAACATATTTCTCGCAAGTCCGAGCGGCCTTGACGAGTATCGCCGGGCCGCGCGCGACCAGTGCGAGCACGTCCGCCGGATCATCGCGAGCCCTAAGAGGATTGATTTCGACCCGATCGGTTGGGAGGACATTCCGCCGGGGTTTGGACGGCCGCAAGGCGTCATCAATCCGATGCTCGATGAATGCAACGTGCTGATAGGGATTATTGGTAAACAACTCGGGACCTCAACTGGGGAGGCGGACTCCGGTTTCGTCGAGGAGTACGAACGAATGGCGGCACGCGCTAGCAAGGGCGAGGACGTTGCTATCTGGATCTACGCCCTCCGATTGACGCCAGACGACTATGCGGATCCCGGCGACAAGCTCAAGGCTGTGCTGTCTTTCCGTGAGCGCCTCTATAAAGAGGCCCTTATCAAAGAGGTCGGGAGCGTCGACGACTTCGCTGGACAGCTTTTCCGTGACCTCGTCGCGCTGCTCCTGGATGTTGATGAGAGAAGACACGGACGAAGCGAAAGTGCTGTTCCCACTACAGCCGAGGAGGCGCGACCCGCGCCGCAGCAAGAGCCATCGGATGAGGCGCAGCATCAACTGCAACACCTCCTCGTTGAGGCCTCCAAAGAGGCACCATTCCTACCGGATAAATTCCGCAACGAGCGGTTTCCCCTCATCCGGCTCGGACTCTGGATTTCAGCGTTGGAGAGCTGGCATTTCACAAACGAAACGGTCGACGTTCATCAGCTGAATCGTATGTACATGGCACGCGGCCAGGCCGTATTGTCTTCACTGGAGGGCCGACATGTTTTGCGGAGCATGTGTGCACATCAGAAGCTCGGACCGGGGTGGGCCCTTCTGGAGCACGGTGACGCCACGGCATCATTTGAATTGCTGACGCTTGCATCTGCCGACGGGGACGACGCAGTTCGCAGCGGTGCGCTTGAGATGCTTGAACCGGGCCCAGTAGATGCCTGGCTAGCGCGTGGGGACGTCAGCCTCGATCGGCCGCGCATCTTCGAACTTCTGCTCGACCAAATTGACGAAACGAGCGATTCCGTCCGTGACGCGATAGTGAACTTCGCAGAGCGCATGGCTTGGGACGAGGCAATTGACTTTCTCACGGCTTTGGTGGATCGCGATGCAACCAAACAACAGGCAGGTTTGGCTCTGATCCGTCTGCAAGCACTCAAACGTTCATCGCTCGCGTTCCAGTGGGCGGGAAGCGCTGAAGAAATCGATGATCGAACACTCCTAGGGGTTCGTGCCGCTGCGGTCGACGCAAAGTTGGATGAGCTTGAGCAACTCGTAACCGGATCGGATGAGCGACTTCGGGTGATCGGCGTACAGCTTCTCGCAGCGCGTGGCAAAGAAGCTGTGCCGTTGCTGGTTCAACGACTTGATGACCCGGCGGGTAATGTGGCGCTGGCTGCGTTTAGTGCGCTATGCGAAATTGAAGATCCGACGACCGATCTCGATGCTGTCTTTAACGGCCTCGTCAAGCGCGAAGGGCTTACATTTGACAGAGATCTGCGCCGGGCCCTCGACGGCACTCGAGACGTTAGCCAACTGCGCGAATCGCTCGATTGGCTAGACCCTCGAACGGCGAGTGCCTACCAGGTGCTCGCAGAAGATCACTGGGATGATTTCTGTCATACGGTACGCCGCGATCTACAGGATAACTTCACTGCCTTCGCGGACGCATCGCGCGCACGACTCAAGGAGACCTTTGGCCAAGAGGTAATTGCAGCGATTGAAGCTGGCGGCGAAAACCTTGTCACGGCAAGCGGGTCCAAGGTGACACCGGTCGACCCTGGTGAAGTTAAAAAGTTCAGCGATTTTCTCGCAGGTAGTGACTGGAATAGTCACCAGTTTGCGATTGCGGCGTTGGCGGGCATCGCGAGCCATGGCGAACCTGTTGATCTTCCACTCGCACGGCGCTGGCTCGAATCAGACAACCGTGAAGTCCGCGAGACTGCGGCGCGAGGCCTCGCCCGCATCGGTACAGAGGACGACCTTTCGAAGCTGCTCGATCTCAGCAAGAAACGAGATGGAAATGCCTTCGCATGCGCCGCACTCAGTATTTCCCCTGGAGCGTCCGGTGCAGCGCTTGCCCTACTTGAATCCTCGCGTGCTGCCTCCCTTCTTGGCGCTCGGCACTTGCACTCTCATGCTGACGAGATCCCCGACGAGACTCTCGAACTACTCTTGCACCACTCGGTTGAGGAGGTGCGTCGTATCGGGATTGCGTGTGCACTGGCTGTACAGGACGACGAAGGCCTTATCGAGCTCCTCGATCGTTACGTGAATGGGGAGAGTTATTACTACAGCGTTGTCTTTTGGCTGGATCGGATTCTCTTTGGACCACCATATCTTCGGAAGCGCACGCGCAGTGAAATTTTGAAGTTTGCCGCCGAGGACCCTGCTGCAGAGCTTTCGGATGTCGTTAGCCGGGCGGGACGGTCGTTGTATGAGAGGCTCGCTCGCCTGAATAGCTGAATCCGACCGTCCGATCAATCGTGGTTGTTGGGGAAGCGCAGGATGTGTCTCCAGCCGAATCAGGCTGGGACGTCCCCTGCGGGAACGTAGTGCTCCAACTTGGCCTGGCTTTCAAGCGCGGAAGGGATTCCCTTCTCGGCGAGTTCGACTACCTCGGCGTAGGTTTCGCCAGCGGCGGACCAGCCCTCTACATCGGGCGACTCGGCCCACCAACCGTCCACCTCGTGATGATGGAGGACTCGTACGGGATCGGCCACTTCAAACGGTGACGGGCATCAGCCGCTCAAGCGCGTGACGGCCGATGTCTGCGCGAACCGGCGGAATATCGACGGTAGGCGGGGAGTCCTTGTGGCGATAGGAGACCTCGACCGTGATCCGCTGAAAAAGCTCGTTGCGAAGACGAGAGAGCCGACCAATCTGGACTGGCTCGATCAGCATGTCGAAGTTCTCTGTTCCGACGATGACGGCCGGTCGCCCTTCGTGTAGGTAGCGCCAGAGAACCCGGTCGGTCTGGGGGGTCTGTTGCCAAGGTATGAAGGCAGCCCCATTCGGATAGCCAGGGTCGGTGTCGCTTGTGGCGGCGTCGATGAAGGCCGATAGAGCGGCTTTCTCAGCGGGCGTTCGCATGGTTCTCATGAGGTTAGCTCCCTCCAGTTCTCGGTGAACCAGTTGATGATCTTGGCCATCGCATCGTTCGTGTCCGAGGCGTCGAAAGGCAGTGGTTCGGCAGGCAGCTTCTTGCCGCCAAGGTAGCGATGGCAATGATGCTCGTCAACGTGGCGGTCGGCATGCGAGTTGTCCGCCACGATTCGGGTCTCCCAGCCCTTGGCGCCATGGATCTGAAGCAAGATCGCGTACTCAACGGGCCGAGCGCTTGACCGTCGATAGACGATCTGGGCATCCTCAGCACCAGGAATCGGGTGAACGCTTTCGCGATCCTTATCCACGGCCGCAACTTATGCGCTGCATCGGATCACGCCTGACCGTCGAGATATGCATCAAGCAGTGCCGCGCCCTCGGCCTCCGAGCCGGGCATTAGATGCCCATAGAGATCGAACGTCACCGTGATCGAGGCGTGGCCCATGAAGGAGGAGAGCGCCTTCGCATTGACGCCGGCAGCAATCATGAAAGACGCGTAGGTGTGTCGTGCTTGGTGGAGGCGCAAGCGGTCGCGGATGCCAGCATGGTGCCAGGCGCTATCGGCGTATCGATAGAGGCGCTCCGGCTGAAATGGCGTCTCGCCTTCGGCGAAGACCAGCAAATCGCCCGACGAGGCCGCCTCGCGCTTCCGCAGGTCGTGTAGTTGCTCTCCGAGAATGTTCGGAACCGGCACCCTTCGCCGCGATCGTCTGGTCTTTGGCTCGACTGGTCCCTCCTTGGGGTCCCAGGACTCGCGGACCTCGATCACGTTCCTCGACAAGTCCACGGCACCCCACCGAAGCGCGCGCAGCTCGCCGGATCTCAGTCCGGCATAGAGCGCCGTCGCCCAAATCACTCGTTCGTGCTCTGGCAGGGCCGCGAGCAACCTTGCGGCAGCGGACGGGGAAATGATCTCGACCTCGCGGCGGTCAGGTACCGGCAATTCGAGATCGCGAGTCGGGTTGATTGGCACCCCTTCGCGGGCTCGGGCGCGGCGGTAGATCGCCTGAAGCGGCCTGAGTGAGTTCCGCACGGTCGAAGCCGCGTGCCCTTCGGCCTGCCATTGGTCAACGAGAACCTGGAGATCCGACGTGGTGAGTGCGGCGACCTTGACGTGCCCCACGGCCGGGACGATTCGGTCGATGAAGCTTTGGCGGTAGCCGCGCAAGCTAGAGGGCTTGAAGGGACGCCCGGAGCGATTGCGAATCTCGCCCCGCTCGGCACCCGCCAGCCACGCCTCGCCGGCTTCTCGAATCGTTCTGCTTCCTGGCGCCCGGAGACTTCCCCGGTCAAGCGAGCGCTTGGTATCCGCCCGCCATGACCTCGCTTCTGCCTCGCGCCGAAAGGTCTTGTAGAGCTTCTTCCCATCCCGCTCTGAATACACGGCAGCCTCGTAGCCACCGTCACATCGGCAGGTGCCGCCAGTTCGCGCCGGACACTTCTTTGTGTGGCGCTTGCGGATGCCTTCCGCCATCAGTCCTCGTTTTGCTCCAAGAACCCGCCCCGCCGGAAGTCACCAGGCGTCCAGGTAATCCCGGCGAGCAAATCGTCGGCCGTTACACCGAGCGCGTCCCTGAGCTTCACCAGCGTGTCGATGCGGGGAATGCGACCCCCGCGCTCCAGCAGGCCGATCTCTGTTCGGTGCAGCGAGGCGCGGAAGCTCAGCACCTCCTGGGTGATGCCGGCGCGCTCGCGGGCGCGAGCCAGGTTCTCCCCGAAGCGGGCGGCAACGTCGATCATCGACTCCCGCCTCCCTTGAGCTGGTCGAGCAGGCCGTGAAGGGCCTCGTGCTCAGTGACAACCCGCTTGTACTCGTTGCCCCGGTCAATAACTCCGGCCAAGTCCCCGACCACATCGCGTACATCGTGGTCGGGGACGATCACCAGTTCGTCCAGCGCCGTGAGCAGCCGCCCGTAGGCGGCGTGTTCGCGATGCAGCCGCTTCGGGTCGAGCTGGTCGGGGAATTCCTCCAGCTCGTCGCTGATGCCGTCGCGGGCCTTCTCGAAGACGCCGCGAAGAAAGCGGATGTGATCGACGGGGAGATCGAGGGCTACAGCAGCGCCGCGACCCGTAGGGTTCTCGTCAGCCATGAGGAGTGCACTCTCCTTGTGGTCAGGCTCCCGGTTGGCGTTAGCGCGCCGCCGGGAGCCGCTTTGTAGTGGCACTCGCCAGGCTAGCAGTGCTGTATAATTTTTTCTACGACAGCGTTCTCTATTCGCCCCGGAGCAACTGGCCGATCCGGGTCCAGTGCAGCCCGACCTCTTTGGAGATTTCCCGAAGGGACAAGCCGGCCTTCTGCGCTCGCCTGAAGCTCTCCAGGCGTTCCGCGTGAGCCTTGTCGATCTTGCGCTCGAAGTTGGTCTGCGCTCGCCGAAGATCCCGGCGGGCTTTCTCCTGTTTGGCGTCGGCCATTCCGCGCAGCCTAGAAGCTGTGGGCCATTCGGTGCGACCGAGCGCGTGTGCTCGCTCACAGCGCTTCTCCAATTGCGCGGCTGGCGTTCTCCGCCGTCCAACGCTCAAGCTCGGAAACCGGGACTAGGCGCTTGCGTCCCCGACGGATGAGCCGCAGCTCGGGTGCGACATTGGCGTCAAAGAAGTCCGGACCGACGCCGATCGCGGCGGCAGCCTCAGCCGGCGTAAGGGCAATACGGGGGATCGAGGTCGTCAGCTTCTTCACCATCTCTGTCCCCCTGTCAAAAGTGAGCGGCGCATCCGTCGGTCTTCTTCAAGTCCGGTCCTAGCCGCCAGCGCCCCCGCGAATTGGCGAGTCGGTCTTACCCTCATGCCTTCTAGGTCAAGTGGGGACCGGGTTTTGATCCACCGGTTTTCCTCACGCTCCCGCTGTCCAGCGCCGGCCGCCGTTGCATCGCTGCTCTTTCTCATACCTAGTAGTCCATCCAGGGCTTCCTTTTGCGCCACTTTTGCGCCACCAATTGCTCACACAGCCCTCACACAGCCCTCACACAGCCCAGCGCCAACGACCCCCGTCGCCAATGCCGCCCGCGGGTCTCTGCCTTCGATCTCATGCCCTGTGGTGCCGCCACGGCCGCGCTTGATCCACTTCTTTTGAAGCCGGGGGGAGCAAGCCCGCGCCCCGCGATCCACGGCGCGGCGAAAGGCTGAAAAAGATGCTCGGGAGCGCTGACGCGCCCCCGAGAGAACAAGCAGATGACAGCCAGGCAGAGACAGCCAGATCATCAGATAGAGCCATAGACCCAGCTAGTCAGACCCACAGACAGACCACCAGCTAGGTCCTAGATCCATAGGAAGACAGACCAGCCAGCCAGAGGCAGGCAGCCAGCCACCTATAGGCAGGACCTACAGCACCACAGCCACCACCCTCACGCACTATCAGTCGCTAAGGCGACCGACCCCCGCCGCTCCGCTCGACCGCCTTTCTACAGCTCCGCCGCCAGCTCCTCGACCCGGCGCGCGATCTCTCACGGTCTCTCTGATCGCCTCGACCGGCCGGCCCTCCGGGTCCGGCGATGGAGTCGCACTAATTGGCCGGGGCACCGGGCTTCAGCGCTCGACTTCAAAAAGAAGTGGATCAAAAGCACCCCCTTCCGTGACCTATAGGCATGAGGCGAAGACGAGGCCGAACAGGTGACGCAGTTACCCGCCCTGCCTGGAGTACGAGGGTAGTGGGGCCTCTTAACAAAAAAGTGGCGGTTTCTCGGCCGCTGATTGGACATAGCTTCTGATGCTCAGCATTGGAAAGCTCGGAAAAGGCCAGGAGAACTACTACCTGGAGAAGGTCGCCGAAGGCGCGGAGGACTACTACTCCGGCGAGGGCGAGGAGGCCGGACAGTGGCTGGGGGACGCCGCGCGCGAGCTGGGGCTGTCGGGCGAGGTCGATCCCGACCAGCTCGTGGCAATGCTGACCGGGATGAACCCGGCTACCGGAGGACCGCTCGGCCTGCGCGCCGGTCCCGCCGTCCCCGGCTTCGATCTCACCTTCTCCGCCCCCAAGTCGGTCTCCCTGACCTGTGCCCTCGGCGGCCCGGAGGTCGGCGCCGAGACCAAGGCCGCCCATCAGCGCTCGGTTGAGGTCGCCCTCGCCTACATGGAGAGCCACGCTTGCCTGACGAGACGAGGGACGGGCGATGGCGGCATGGTCTTCATCAAAGGCAGCGGCTATCTCGCCGCCGGCTTCCTTCACCGCGCCTCCCGCAACGGCGATCCGCAGCTGCATACGCATGTGCTGATCGCCAACGAGACCCAGGGGCCGGACGGGAAATGGACCCGCCTCTACCACCCGGCGATCTATGACCACGCCAAGACCGCCGGGTACATCTACGAGGCCCATCTTCGCCACGAACTCACCCGCCGCCTCGGCATCGAGTGGCAGCCGGTTCGCAACGGCATTGCTGAGATCAAGGGCTTTTCTGACGAGTGGCTAAGGACCTTCTCGACCCGTCGCGCGGAAATACTCGAGGCGAGCGGCCCGGACGCCTCGGCCCGCGCCCGCCAGGTCGCGACGCTCGCCACCCGCGAAGCCAAGGAGAAGGGACTTGCGCCCGAGAGCCTGCGCGAACGCTGGCACTCGAAAGCCGAGGAGATCGGCTTGGACCGCGACGCCATCGCAGCGACGATGGGCAAGGAGATCGAGCTTGCCTTTCAGCTCACGCCCGACACGCTGGACCGCCAGGTGACGGCGCACGCCTCCCACTTTGACCGCCGCGACGCGATCCAGGCCGTCGCGGACCTTCTCCCCAACGGTGCCCCCGGCCAGGAGGTCGAGAGCGGAGCGGACGCCTTCCTCGCTTCCGAATCGGTGGTCGCGATCTCGGAGACCGCGAAAGGCATCCGCTACACGACCAAGCGCATCTGGGAGCTTGAGCGCGAAGCCATCGCCACCGCCGAGCGGATGACGGCAGAGCCACGCGGCGAGGCCGGCGAGCTGCTCGCCGCCCGGCTGATCTCGGCCAGGCCGACCCTGAAGCCCGATCAGCGCGAGATGGTTCGCCGCCTGCTCACCGGCCGTGAGGGCATCGCCGTGGTGATCGGGGAGGCCGGAACCGGCAAGAGCTTCGCTACGGTCGCCGCAGCCGAAGGCTGGGCGCAAGCCGGCTTCGAGCTGAGCGCCGCCGCGCCGACTTGGCGCGCGGCCAACGTCCTTCGCGGTGACGGCCTTGAGGCTACGACCGTGGCGAGCCTGCTTCGGGATCTTGACCGGGGAAGCCTCAGACTGTCCTCGCGCTCGGTCCTCCTGGTCGATGAGGCGGGGATGGTCGGCTCGGAGCATCTGGCCCGAGTGATCGGCCACGTCGATGACGCCGGAGCGAAGCTCGTTCTCGTTGGCGATCCTGAGCAGCTTGGCCCGATCGAGGCGGGCGGCTTGTTCTCCGCGATCGCGGAGAGGACCGAACCCGTCCACCTACATGAAGTGATCCGCCACAACCACGAACTCGACCGCGACGCGGCGAAGCTCATCCGCGAGGGAGAGGGCCGCGAGGCCCTGTCGCTCTACCGATCCGCCGAGCGGGTCACTGTCGCCGGGAATGCCGAGGGGCGGCGTATGACGATGGTCGAGGACTGGTGGCAGTCCTTCGCCAAAGGCGAGGACGCGCTGATGGTGGCGAAGCGAAACGTCGAGGTCGAGCGCTTGAACGCCACCGCGCGCGAGCTGGTCCGATCCGAAGGCAGGTTGGGCACGGAGGAGATCGAGATCGGCGGCGCGGCCTTCGCCGCCGGCGATCAGGTCATTACCCGCGTCAACGACCGCCACGCCGGCATCTACAACCGCGAGCGCTGGCAGGTCACCCAGGTGGAGGTCGAGCGAGGGCGGATCGTCCTTGTCGGCATCGACCAGGCCCGCCGGGTCGAGGTCGGCCGCGACTACCTGGATCGCACCGCCTTGGGCGGCGAGGCTCCGGCGCTGCAACACGCCTACGCCGTTACGACCTACTGCGCCCAGGGCACAACCGTTGACCGAGCCTACGTGATGGCTGATCCAGGCATGGACAAGCAGGAGTTCTACGTCGCGACCTCGCGCACGCGCGAGCAGACCTACCTCTACGCCACCTCGGAGATCGAGGTCGAGCGCAATGAGTTCGCTCCGGCCGCCCCTGAGCGCGACCCCATCGCCCATGTTGGCGAAGCCGCCGAGCGCGACCGCGCCCAGACCGCCGCCCACGACGAGGCGCTACGGGCCGAACTGGCGAAGTTGCCCACCGACGAGCTGGCCGCGCGGCGAAGCGAGCTGGGCACCCCCGCCCGTTTCGAGGCCCAGCACCAAGAGAGCTACGAGCGCCAGCTTCACGCTGTAGAGGAACGGCGCGGACAGGTCGAGCAGGCGATCGCCACCCGCGAAGCCGTCGAAGCGCTCGGCTGGCGCGAGAGACGCCAAAAGCTTCCCCGCGCCACCGAAAGCGAGCGGCTGTACAGCGAACGGCTGGCCGAGGAGACGGCGAAGCTGGCGCAGATGGAGCCACCGGGTACGGAGGTCCGGCGAGAGCGCGAGATTGCCGATCAGCTTCTCGCCACCCGCTCGGCAAGGGCGCTCACAGCCGCTCGGATCGAGCCTCCCGCATACATCGTCAGGGAGTTGGGAGAGAGGCCCGCCGATCCGATCAAGGCCCGCGTCTGGGATCGCGGCGTCCAGGGAGTCGAGCGCTACCGGCTCGAACATGGAGCGAGGGACATGGGCAGCGCCTTCGGCCGCGAGCCGCAGAACGGCACAGAGCGCGCAGCGCGGGAGGTTGCACAGCGAAGCCTTGCCGAGACTCAGCGCAGACTCGGCCTTGAGCGGCAGCTAACCCTCTCCAAGGAGAGGCCGAGCATCGAGCGGGACCTGGGGATCGGGCTGTAGCGCCCCGACCCTTGCAAGTGAAGCGCAGCGCTCGCGCTGGTCAACCCCCTGCGGGGGTCGGTCGCTGCGCGACCTTGACAAGCACTCTCGCGGCGCTGGGCTGGCGAGTGGGTCGGGGCTCTCTCAGTCTCGGATTTGGATGTCGCGGGGATCTGTGAGGTGCCAGCGACCGGAGATTCTCTCCAAGGTGCCTTTCGCCATAAGCATTGAAACGCCGGGGCGCACTTTCTCAAACCACTCTGGAGGGAGATCGATGAGGACGGTTCGGAGGCGGTTCTCGACTTTCGCTTCGACCATGACTAGCCCTGCGGGATGCCCGGCCTCAGCGAGGGCGTCCGCAGTTGCTGTCTTCACCCATCCCGTTACAAGTCGATGCTCCTCGGGCTCGTGACGCTTGAGCTGGCTAGCGATCTTGGGAACCCGATGCAATTCAGTAGGGCGCAAAACGACGCCTTCGTCGGGTGCGTCAACAGCAGGCAGCTCAGGGTCCCAACTTGCGCTGAACTCAACGGTCATGCCCGGCGCCTCGGCGTTGATTTTCTCTAGTCCGCTCAACAGCGTCGTCGACACACCGTCGTCAATCGCTGGAAGCAAAAAGTCATCATCGTTGTCCGGAATCTCTTGGCTTGTGGCCCGGGCGGCCGCGCGCAACCCCCTCATAGCTGCAGCAACGGCCCGGCGACTCTTGTCGGGGGTCGCCTCGACTTCATCGAAGGGCAACTGAGCCTGAACTGATGAAACGGCGAGGAGGCGGAAGCTGCCGGGGGCTGGAGCAAGGAGGTCGATGCCTTTGAGGGCTTCGTTGACATCTTCTGGATCGGCGCCTGGATAGCTTGCTCGCGTCCCCCGGAACTCAGCACGAGCGCCACCCCGTAGAACCTGCAAGAAGCCCTCAACCACTTCCGGTGCTCGCAACACAGGGAGTCGGCCACCGCGTGTGGAGTCATCAACGATCCTTAGCTCGAACCTGTCCCCTTGCTGTACAAGACGCTCAATCGCTGTTTCCAACGGGACCTCAAGCAACCAGGAAACGCGCTCTAGAGCGGACTCCAAAAGTCGTTGGTATCCCCTGACGTCCTCTTGGTCTTCGCGAGGAACGAGCACGGCCGGCCTCTTGTCGTTCTGCGGGTCGATCCAGGTAGCCCCACTGGGCCCCTGGGAGTCGATCTCGACATACCCGATGCGGCTTAGCTCGGCTCGGATAAGAGCAGGGGTGATGTAGTCCTGGTCCCTCATGCGAGTTCAAGCATGCTCCGCAGGGCCGCTATGTCAAATCGCTGCTCGACGGGCAAATGGACGGTGATGAATTTTTGTTCGGTGGGCTGTCCTTTGACCTGCGCCCACCAAGCACCTCCGCTTAGCGCCAGCATGTTTGGCCGTTGTCTCACCCAGCATCCTTCGAGATCAGGAAGGCAGACCACTACGAGGAAACATGGAACCGTCCTCGGTTCGACCATGGAGTTGTAGTCCGCCCCAGCCAGACTGAAAGCGAGTTCCTGGTTTCCAGGTGCTCCGACGAAGCTAGGGGCCGACGTAGCCTTGAGCTGGAGGTCAACCGTTCGAGCGCGTCCGTTCCAAGGCCCCCAGGTTTCAATCTGAAAATCGGCCTTATTGACATCAATGGTCGGGACTTGGCAGACCAACCCAGCGGCCGAAGTCACCGCCGAAACAAGCGCCCAGGAGAACCACTCCTTATAGCGGTTGTCTGGCGCCGTTCCCCCGGGGAACTCGCCTGGCTCTACCGTCGCGCGGTAGTCGGGCAGGGGGAATGAGCCAGCGATTTGCGGAGCCTATACGCGTTCCGCTTGAAGAAACTGCAATTTTTTTAGCAACCACCGACGAATCCCTAAGCCGCCTTAATCGACCCGACACTCCAAATCCGCTCACCCGGTCTACTGAGTGGGCCCGCTCCGCGCCCGCCGGAATCTAAGGGCGACATTGCCTATGAATAAGGCTTTCGCCGCAGGGCTGTGCCACCGTCGTGCCACCCTGTGCCACCGTCACAACCGGATTCAGTCGGAGACAACCGGACTCGAAATCAGTCTCGCCGGACCTCCGCAAACCGCTCTAGCAAGCTGAATCTGAGGCTACAAGCGGAGGGGGAGGGATTCGAACCCTCGAGACACCTTTCGATGTCTGCCGGTTTTCAAGACCGGTGCATTCAACCGCTCTGCCACCCCTCCGGGGAGTAGGCAATGGGGCGATGCTAGACGGGACGGCCCACGACTGGGATCGCTCTAGATGATTGTATTGTCTGCAATGCGTCGATTGCTCATACTTGCCTCGGCGATGGTCTTCTTCGACGTCGTCTTCTTCTCGGCCATCGCGCCGCTGCTTCCGGACTACGTCTCGGCCCTAGGCTTGAGCAAGGCACAGGCGGGGATGCTCTCAGCCGCGTACGCGGCGGGGACCCTGGTCTTCTCCCTACCCGCGGGTCTCGTGGCGGCCGGCTGGGGGCCGCGGCGGACGGTCATCTCGGGACTCTTCCTGCTCGGCGTCGCCAGCGTCGCCTTTGGCTTTGCCCACCAGTTCCTGCTCCTTGACGTGGCGCGCTTTGCCCAGGGCGCCGCCGGCGCGCTGATCTGGTCCGGCGCGCTGACCTGGCTGGTCAGCGCCGCGCCCGCGGATAAGCGCGGCTCCATCATCGGCACTGCCTTGGGGACGGCTGTGGCCGGCGCGCTCTTCGGTCCTGCGCTGGGGGCGCTGGCGGCGACCATAGGAACCGAATGGGTCTTCAGCGGCGTCCTGTTCGTCGCTCTTGGCCTTGCTGTCTTTGCCGCCCAGCTGCCGGAGGCAGAGGCCCCCCAACGTCAGGACCTCCACGAGGTCGCCGAGACGATCCTCACCCGGCCGATCTTGCTCGCTACTGCCTTCGTAGCAATCCCCTCCGTGATGTTCGGGGCGGTCGAGGTACTGGTGCCGCTGCAGATCGCCGACCTCGGCGGTGGCCATGAGCTGATCGCCGCAGGCTTCATTGCTGGTGCGGCCTTGGAGGCGGTCCTGGCTCCCCTCGCCGGTAGCTACTCCGACCGGGCGGGGAGGCGCGGTCCCTTCATGGTCGGACTCAGCATCTGCGCTATCGCGATGGCCGCGGTGGCGATCGGGGAGGCGATGGGCGTGGTGATGGCGGGTCTGATCCTCACCTCGCTCGGCGGCGGCATCTGCTTCACGCCCGCGCTGACAATGCTTTCCGAGGTTGCGGAGTCCAGCAGCCTGCACCAGGGCTTTGCAGCAGGCCTCTCCAACATGGCCTGGGCCGCGGGCCAGGTCGTTGGGGGACTCGCGGGTGGGGCGGCAGCCAGCGTGGCCGGTAACGCGGCGCCGAGCGTGGCGATCATCGTCCTCCTGGTTGGCACGGTCTATTACTCGTCCCACGTGCTGGCGCCGCCCGCGATCCGCACGGTGCAAGGCTGACCGGACTAGGCTCTCCGAGCATGTTTTCAGTCGCGAGGCTGGAGGACCGGTGAGTACCTGGCGCAACTGGGCCGGCGATCAGGCCTGCGCCCCAGCGGAGCGCGTGCGTCCGGCTGACCGCGAGGAGCTTGCTCAGGCGATCGTTGCCGCGGTGGCGGCGGGCCGCAAGATCAGCACCCCCGGAAGCGGCCACTCCTTCACTGATACGGCGATGACCGACGGAACGATGATCGACGCCGGCGCACTCAGCGGCGTGCTCGAGGCCGATCGTTCGTCCCGCTTGGTCAAGGTCGGCGGGGGCACGGTGCTCGCTGAGCTCAACGAGCGGCTGCACGAGCTCGGCCTCGCGATGGAGAACCTCGGCGACATCGATCGCCAGACGGTCGCCGGCGCGATCTCGACCGGCACCCACGGCACCGGCGCCAAGCTGCGCAACATCTCCTCGCAGGTGGTGGCGATGGAGCTGGTCCTCGCCGACGGATCGGTCCGTGAACTGACCGCGGAGGGCGATCCCGAGCTGCTGCGCGCGGCGCGTGTGAGCATCGGCGCCCTGGGAGCGATCTGCTCTGTGACCCTGCGATGCGTCCCGGCCTTCACCTTGCACCGTGTCGACAAGCCTTCCCCGCGCGAGGAGGTGTTTGCGACCTTCCAGGAGCGCGCCGACGCGCACGAGCATTTCGAGCTCTTCACCTTCCCCTACGCGGATTCGGCGCTGGTCCTCGAGCGCAACACGAGCGATGGACCGCCCCGTCCGCGCCGCCGCGGCGCCGCCTTTCTCAACGACGTCGTCCTCGAGAACTGGGCGCTGGAGGCGG
>Ga0207702_10003267_pt1 | contig 14964 bp, 12 predicted proteins | sample KBSCornC62_FD_184302 | JGI IMG/M metagenome (GOLD analysis project Ga0207702, IMG submission 184302) | Corn rhizosphere microbial communities from Kellogg Biological Station, Michigan, USA - KBS Corn C6-2 (SPAdes) (version 2) | ecosystem: Host-associated > Plants > Roots > Rhizosphere > Soil ...
AAACGTGACCAAAGGCCACATCGGCACCGGCTTGATCGGCGGTCAATATCTCAACCGCGTGCTCTCCGACAATGGCCGCGCGGATTTGAGCTACACCATCGCCGCGCAGAAGGATTATCCGAGCTGGGGCTACATGGTGGAGCAAGGCGCGACGACGATCTGGGAACTCTGGAACGGCAACACCGCCGACCCAACGATGAATTCCGGCAACCATGTCATGCTCGTCGGCGACCTGGTCGTCTGGTTTTACGAATATCTCGCCGGCATCGCGCCCGGCTCGCCCGGTTTCAAGACCATCGTGATGAAGCCCATGCCCGTCGGCGACCTGACGTTCGTGAAGGCCACGCACCACTCGCCCTACGGCCTGATCGCCAGCGAATGGCACAAGGACGGCAAGAAGTTCGACTGGCAGATTGAGATTCCGGCGAACACGACAGCTTTTGTGTATTTGCCAGCGAAAGACATTGCCAGCATAACAGAAAGTGGCAAACCAATCGGAAAGCAAACGCCTAATGTTCGGTTCATGACGACGGCAAAAGACAATCGAAAGATGTTCGAACTCGGCAGCGGCAAATACCATTTCATCAGCGAATGAAAACCAGCGCACCAAATAGCGTAGCGGCTCCTCGGCAGAGAGCCGCACTGCTACGGCAATTCAAGTTTGCGGCGCTCTGCCGAGACGCCGCTACGTTAATCGTCTCGCTCATGCTCGCCCTGTTTTTCTCCGGCTGCGCCACCGCTCCACAAAAATCCGCCATCGTGAAATCCGAATTCATTTACGAGACCGCCCCCTTTCCTTCCTGCCATGCCTCGACGCTGGCGGAAACCAAATCCGGCCTCGTCGCCGCGTGGTTCGGCGGCACGGCAGAACGGAACCCCGACGTCTGCATCTACGTTTCGCGAATTGAAAACGGGAAATGGACCGCGCCTGTCGCCGTGGCGGATGGCGTGGGCTTTGCGACGAACCGGTTGCCGACGTGGAATCCGGTTTTGTTCCAGCCGAAGAGCGGACCGTTGATGTTGTTTTACAAAGTTGGCCCGACGCCGCGCGATTGGTGGGGCATGTTGACGACTTCCACCGACGACGGTAAAGCGTGGTCCAAACCGGTGCGTTTGCCCGATGGCATCCTCGGCCCAATCAAAAACAAGCCGGTGCAACTCGCGAACGGTGACATCCTTTGCCCGTCCAGCACCGAGGGCAAGGACGGCTGGCGTGTGCATTTCGAGCGCACGAGCGATCTCGGCCAGACGTGGACGACCACGCCGCCGGTCAATGACGGCAAAGACATCGGCGCGATTCAGCCGAGCATTTTATTTCATCCGAACGGCGGGCTGCAGGCAATTGGCCGGACGAAGAACGGGAAAGTATTCACCATCACGTCGGCGGACAACGGCGTGACGTGGGGCACGATGACGTTGCTGGAGTTGCCGAATCCCGATTCCGGCACGGATGCGGTTACGTTGCGTGATGGCCGCCAGTTGCTCGTCTATAATCACAACATCCGCACGGGCTCCAACAACAAGGGCCGCAGTCCGCTCAACGTGGCGGTTTCCGCCGATGGCAGGCACTGGCTGGCCGCGCTGGTGTTGGAAAACGCCCCAGAGGCGCCCGCCGGCTTTGCCTATCCCGCCGTCATCCAGACGAGCGATGGCTTGGTGCATATCACTTACACGTGGGAACGCAAACGCATTAAGCACATCGTCCTGGATCCGGCCAAGCTTTCGCTGCACCCGATTCAGAACGGGCAATGGCCGGAGTGAATTTTCTTCGCTGGGAAACAATCCTTGCTGGACATGGCAAAAGGCCAGATTTAAGGTCGGTTTCGGTGAAAGGGATATAAATCAAAACTATTGCTCAATACATCTGTAGCCGATTTCGCTCGCGATGAGTGATTCTTCATCAGACCAGACTCCAAAGACGCAGCCTGCTTCTGCTGGCGGTCCGCCACGACCGCCCAAGAAGACCGCGCGAGGTCTTGGCGACGAGTTTCCGGATGACTACTTCGGGCCAAAGGCGAATGTGATCAACCTGCAGGCACAGGACCGCTGGCAGGCCATCGAGGAACTCATGAATCACCTCGTGGATACTCACAAGATTCAGCCTCTGCATCGGGACTCAATCGCCGAGAGCATCAGAAAGCGTGAGTTGTCGATGAGCACTGGTATCGGGTTTGGCATTGGTATTCCCCATGCCTCTACGACATTGGTATCTGAAGTGGTAGCGGTAGTCGGACGTTCCCGAAAGGGAATTCAGTTTGATGCTCTCGACAGCAAGCCAGTCCATTTGGTTTTCTTGTTTTTGGTGCCGGCGGGTCAGTTCCAAAAGCATGTTCACCTGCTTGCGAACATCGCGAAGTCCCTTCATCGCCAGGATTTCCGCGATGGATTGTCAGATCGTTTCATGTAGCGCATAGCGTATGAAGAAATTGGCTGATCACAGGATAGATTACAAACAATTCACACCACCGGCAGCGGCGTGAATTGCTTGCCGAGAATCGGCGCGCTCTTGGTCTTCAGCCAGTTCTCCAGCACGGACGCATAGACGCTGCGGAAGTCCACGTTGTATTTCACGTCGCCCTGATACAAATCCCCCGGCGCGAGGCTCGGATACTGACCAAGCAATCCCGCCTTCACCTTGTTGCCCACGATGAACATCGGCGCGGCGGCTCCGTGATCGGTTCCTCCGTTGGCGTTTTCGGATACCCGCCGGCCAAATTCGCTGAACGTCATCACCACCACACGGCCCATGTTGCCCTGAGCCTTCATGTCGTCGGTGAACGCCTTCACGGATTCCGCGAGATCGCCGAGCAACCGCTGCTGCGAGCCGAGCTGGTTCGTGTGCGTGTCGTAGCCGCCTTGTGAGACATAATAAATCCGCGTGGGCAAGCCGCCGCCGATGAGCTTGGCCACCATCTTGAGCGAACCGCCAAGTTGTGACGGCGGATACACGGCGGTGTTTTGCACCTTGGCGGCGATGCTGCGAATCTCGTCTGAACTTTGCTGCGCATCGAGCGCGGTGCGGGAAATGAAATCCACAGCCTTGCCGCCGGTCATCGGCATGCCTGCCGGCAACATCCCGATGCTGCCGCCGGAATTATCGTCCGGCTGCGCGCTGGACATCTCCAGTTCGTTGAGCTTCTTGTAAGATTCTTCCGTGCCTGCGCCGTTCGCCATGAAGCGGTAGTTCTGCGGGTTGTTGAAGACGATGCCTTTTGGCTTCGACGCAAAAAACGCCTGCGGCAACTGGCTGCCGATGGTCACGCCAATCGTCGGATCCGCGCCGGGACAGGCGTTGTCGAAGTAACGGCCGATCCAGCCGTTCTTCTCAACGCGGTTGGAGTCGCTCGCCGTCTGCCAGATTTCCGTGGAGCGAAAATGCGAGCGGTTCGGGTTCGGATAACCGACGCCTTGGATCACGGAAAGCTGCCCGGCGTCGTAAAGTTCCTTGAACCCCTTCATCGCGCCATGCAGGCCGATGTCGCCGTTGATCTTCAAAACTTCCTCCGCCTTCAGACCGATTTTCGGACGGGCCTTGTGATAAAAGTCATTGGCGTATGGCACGACGGTGTTGATGCCATCATTTCCGCCGGCCATTTGCAGCACGACGAGAATGCTGGCGTCCTTGCCCGTGGCCGTCTGGATGGCGGAGTCCGCCGCCTCGGCTTGCAGCACGGAAAAGGTGTTCGCGAGAAACGCGGGAACCGTCCACGCCAGCGAACTGCCGAGCACGGTGCGCCGGAGAAATTCGCGGCGGGTTTGCAATGTGATTTCGTTTTTCATACGTCAGGTGACTTGATAATCCGGCGTGGACATCATCAGGCGGATGGCGGTGAGGATATCGGCGTCGGTCATTTTGGTTTTGGAATTAAGGAACTCGCGCAGCGTCTGCTCCTGATCGCCGCTCAACGAAGTTTGGAACAACCGATGTTCCAGCGCGGCGACGATCGTGCCCTTATCCGCCTTTTCGTCTGGCAGGAGAATTTTGTCCACCTTCACGCCGCCCATGCGAATGCGCTGCATGGCTTTCATCGCTTTCTGGCCTTTGCCACCGCCGGCTTTCTTCGCAAAATCACCGGCCGCCAAGGGCGGCAACGTCCCCTCGACCAGCGATTGCGCATCGTTGTAACGCGAGAGCAAGGTGTTCGTCGTGATCCAGGTCACGCCCCCATCCCAACCCTTGACGTTCGGTGGGGCAAACAAATCCTGGCCAAGCTGGCGCAACATGCCCCAGCTCACGAGCGGCGGCGGCAATTCGGACTCCAGCACCCGCACGCTGCCGACCAGCCATTGCACGGGGCTTTTCACCTGGTTGCGAATGACGGCATCGGAATAAAATTTCTCGCTGCGGAACATTTCCCGCAGGAACGGCTTGAAGTTGTTGTCATTCGCGCGCAGAGCGGCGGCAAGGTCCGTGTTCAGATCCTCGGACGGCATCTGTCCAGCGAAGTAGTTCCACAACTTGGCCGTGATGAAACGCGCGGCTTGTGGCTGGGCCACGATGATTTGAATGACATCGTCGCCGTCAAAGTTTCCGGTGCGACCAAGGAAAGTTTTGTCGCCATCATCGTGAATACGCGGACGGAAGATGAATTTCTGCTCGTTAGGCTCCAGCGACCAGCCGGTCAATGCGCGCGCCGCCTGGCCGATGTCTTTTTCCGTGTAATGCCCCTCGCCCAGCGCAAAGAGTTCCATCACCTCGCGTGCAAAATTTTCGTTCGGATGATCTTTTTTGCTTTGCGCCTGGTCGAGCCAGACGAGCATGGCCGGGTCCTTGCCCGCCTCAGTGAGCAACTGCTGCCAGTTGCCGGTGGCGAGCCGGCGGAACAATTCGTTCTGCCGCCACATATAGTAAGGATTGCGGACTTTCTCGACGCTCGTTGCGAAATGGCCGTGCCAGAACAGCACCAGCTTTTCCTGCAACGGACGCGGCCCCGTGGCCATGCGTTTCAACCACCAGCCGCGCAGTTCCAACATGCGCCGCTGAAACAACTGCTGCTGCTCGCGCTGCGCCATCTTTTTCTCCTCCGGCGTGCCGGTGCGCTGCACCTCGCGGAGTTTCTTGATCTCGTCCGGGTTCGGCTGGGCCCAGTCGGGATTCGGCGTCGGGTCGGGAATTTTTTCGTAGTCGAGGAGGTAGGCAACCGCTTTGTCCGGTCCAAGGTCGGCGAGCTTCTGAATTTCCTCCGGCGGACCGCCGAAACCAGCGCGGTTTAAAAGATGTGCAGCCTTCGTGTAATCCCACCGGTCGGATGAAAGCGGCTTAAGCATATGATTCAAGAGACGAATCAGCGTTCAAACTGGTTTCAACCGAAAAAAATTATTGTGGGATCATGTCATGAGGATCAGGCCAGCGGTCTGGTTGCTCCAGAAGCGTTGGCTCTAACCGGCGCTCCATGCCGCGTTGTCTATGGCGATTGGGCTTTTAGCGGTTGCTTGATTTCTTCCGGCAAATTCAGGCTATCAATCCATTTCAAAGCGGCCGAGGGATCTGTTTTCCTCCATTGCGTAGCAATCTGAAGCTGATATTTCTGCCGCTGGTCTTCATCGGTCACGGATTGGGTCCACTGCGCCGCGTATTCGGGATATTTCGCGCCAGCGCCTTCAAGAAAGGCTGTGAACATTCCTTCGCCGGCAGTTCCCGCCGGCAAAGATGCCAGCCATTTGGCCGCCATCGCCGGTTCGGTTAGCGCCCAAGGCTTGAGGACGGACTGAACCTGTTCAGGTTGAGCATTGGTTTCGGGGAAAGACATGAGCCAGTTGACGGCCGTTTGCGGGTCGGCTGAGGCCCAGTTGGCAACCAATCCACGGATCGCCGCTTTCTGGTCGGCGCCCGGCGGCAGCGCGGCAATAAATTTTGCCGCCTGATTAATCTGAGACAAATCACAGTCACGACCTGCCTGTTCGAGAATATTCTGCCGCAACGCTTCATCAGACAACGGCTTCAGCAACTCCATCGTTTCCGGCAAGTCATGAATGGCCAGTTGATGGCAGGCAGCGGTCAGGTATTGAGTTTGGGCATCGCCCGGTGGCAAACTGAGCGCATACGTCACCATGCCTTTCGGGTCCGTCTCCGCCCATGGTTCCGTCAAGGCGGAAAGCGCTGACTGCCGTGTGGCGTCATCCTTCAAACCACAAGCCCATTCCACCGCGCCGGTAATGTCGCTCCCGGCAAATGAACCGGCGATAGATTGGATCGCCTCCGCCTTCGGTTGAGTCGTGGTGAGCAGCGTGCATAATTTTGCCGCCATTTTTGGCGCACGCTCGGCGGTGGCACTCGCCAAGGCCAGCAGCGCCGCATCCTTTTTCTCGCCGTCCGGCAGGCTTTCGACCCAACTCGCGGCGGCGGTCACATCGCTTTGGGACCACGCGTCGGCAATGCCACCCAACACCTCGCCGGACAACTCAGGATGCTGAGCGGCAAACTGAATGGCAGCCTGCGGATCGTTGTGCGCCCAGTTGACGACAACCATGTTGGTGGCGGTCATCTGCTCGGCTCCGGACGACAGCGATTGCGCCCAAGCCAAAGCCGCCGGGGCGTCGGTGTCGGCCCAGTGACTGCACAATTCTTCGATGGCATTTTGACGGTAGTCGCCCGCCGGGAGATTTTTAACAGACTCCGCCGCCGAGGCCGGGAGTTTCTCAATCCGCTGGCTCAGGACGCGTTCCCAGGCCTTTTCTTTGGCCACGCCATCAGGCAACTGCTGGCACGCGGTGGTTGCAGCTTCCAAGTCTTTCGCGGCCCAGTTGTCGAATAAGTCGGCAACCATCGTATTGCGCCAGGTTTCTTCCGGAAGGGATTCGGTCAGGATCAAGGCCTGGGGAACATCGGTTTTTGCCTGTTCCAAAATGCACGTTTCCAGCGCCTGGTTCTTCGATTCGGAATCCGGCTGGGATTTCACCCAGTTCAACGCAGCCTCCGGTTGTTGATCCATCCAGACCGTCATGATGGCACAGAGAATATTATCACCCGCGTCCAGGCTGGGAATCTGTTGCCGCCATTCAATCGCCTGAACGGGATCATGGGTGGCCCAGTGCTGGAAGAGCAGCGTGTAAATGGGCTCATCCGGCGCGGGCTTCAAATCGTTCAGCCGGGCCAGCGTGTTGGTAAAATTGTCAGCGGCCAATGCGGGGATGATCTGTTCCAAGGCGCGCTGCCGGGAATCAGCATTAGTCAATTGGCAGCTCCAGTCGAAGGCGGCCGGCCAATTGGTTTTCATCCAATCGTCCAGCAACAATCCTTGAAGGTGGCTGCGTTCCGGATCATGCAAGATGATCGCCGCTGCGTTTAGCGTGTCGGGAATTTCCCCTGTCGGAATCCGCGCCGCCAATTCGTCCAGGCGGCTCAGCTGATTCGCATCGCTCGCTGCGACGTCCACCTTCTGCAGCGCCTGCCGAATCTGTTCGGGGCTCAAAACGCCTGACGTCAAATCAGACTCCTTGACCTCCGTCGTTGTCGTCCTGGCCAAAGCTTCGGTGGCAATTTTGCGTTGCCACAAGGCAATGCTGGCGGCGAGTGCAGCCAAAACCGCCAAAAGCGCGAAAATCTTCGTGAGGCGGCGCGCGGCCATGGCTTTGTTTCTTGCTTCCAGAATCTGACCCTGAGCGTCGCGCGTCTGGTTTTGGATTTCCTGGATTTGGTTCTGCGCCTCGCGAGCTTGCCTCCGGGCTTCTTCCACCTGTTGCTGGGCCGCGCGAGCCTGCTGTTGCGCTTCCAGAACTTTGCTTTCGGCTGACTGAGCTTGGCTGCGGGCTTCCTCGAACTGGCTTTGAATTCGGCGGGCTTGGTTTTCTATTGCCTGAACCTGGTTTTGGGCTTCGCGAACTTGGTTCTGCGCTTCCACTAATTTGTTTTGGTTCTCGCGAGCTTGGCGGCGAGCTTCCTCGATCTGGTTTTGTGCGCTCCGGGCCTGATCCCGCGCTTCCACGACTTTGTTTTGCGCATCTTGAAGCTGGCTTTTGACGTCTTGAGGCAGGTTTTGGATTTCCAGAACTTTGTTTTGCGCCTCGCGGACTTGATTGCGGGCTTCCTCAAGTTGCTTCTGGGCTTCCTGTGCCTGTTGCTGTGCTTCCAGCACTTTGGTTTCGGCTGTTTGAGCCTGATTGCGAGCTTCCGCAACCTGGCCGAGCGCTTCCCGGGCCTGATGTTGCGCTTCGAGAACTTTGTTGTGCGCTTCCTGAGCTTGATTGCGGAGCTCTTGAATTTGCTGTCGCTCTTCGCTCGTCTGGTTTGACGTCTGAGAAACTGATTTTAGCGCCTCGGGAACCGGATTCGGCGCTTCCTGAATTTGCCGGCGGGCTTTCCGCACCTGAGTTTTGGCTTCGGTAAAACGCTGTTTTAATTCGCGTTCCCATAATCCATTGAACCCCACGCCAATCAGCCCGGCGATCAGTTGGATGCGGGCAATCTCCAGCTCCATTTCTCCGTTTTGGTGATCGTTGGCCAAAATCTCCCGTTTGTCAGCGCCATGCCGGGCATCCGCAAAAATCGATCCCCGGTCTCGCCGGGTGACATCAAGTGTTCCATCCGGCTTTACTGGATGGCGCAAAGCCGGAACAAAACATTCGTCATCTGGTGATATGCCCGGCTTGTTACCCTCGCTGGCATGGGGTTCCCCGGCGATGACGATGGGCAAAATGCGGTTGCCGCGTCCGAGCTGCTTGAAATACCGCACCGCCTCATTCACATGCGGGCTTTTGGCCGAACGAGGCGAACAGATGACGATCAGGCATTTGGATTGCGTCAAAGCCTGGCGAGCTTCCTCGCTGAGGGTGACGTTCCCCGGCTGTTCCTCCCGGTCTTGAAATATGGGATCAATCCGCTCCGGAATAATTTCACCGCGGGCATTGATCTGGCCTGCAAAAATCGCCGGAATGGAAAAAGTCTTCAGCACGTCGTTCAGCCAATCGCCCCAGCACAGCCGGCACACCTCCGGCGCGTCCGGGCGCACCTCGCAATTGTCTTGCTGGCTATAGCTGAGGAATGCCCAATAGGTAAATTCGTTTTCGGTCATAAAAACTCGGCGGCTGATACTATAGAACGATTTGGAAACATGAATCAAACATGGTCAATCTCCTCGCCCGTCGGGCCAACAGCCGCTTCCTGTGGCCGAACTGTGACAGGCTGAGGTCATCAGCCCTGCCGACGCGACAAGTTTCATGGTGGCGATGGAATTGGTCATGGCGCAAACGGTCAGATTAAGTGCTTTGGAGCCAAGATTCAATCCGCTTCCTGTTTGACGGCCATGAATCAATGCATAACGTGCGATCCTGCGCGGCAAGGCGGAGGAATTATTCTTAAACAATCAAGAAAGATCGCCTCCAACCAGCAGAACCGGCGCGCGTGGAAATAATTCCGGTAATTTGAAACTTTTTTCTTTCAAAGGCGTTTATAGTTAGGAAACTAAAGCAATTAGCAATTCCATATAAAAACTTCACGCCCGCGTGGGCGGAGATTTTTAAAGTTCGCCGGAGAAATGAGTGTCGGGGCATGAACACATCAACTGGAAGTTCAAAAAGTGATTTGGGAATGGTGAGTCAAGGCGAACTTTAAAAATTTCAATCCAATGGCCACCGGGAGCGGGTGACCAGCCTCGCCAAATTAAATCTTTCCCCGGAAATCATCCGCACCCTGCCCGCCGAATTTGTCAAACACCACAGCCTCCTGCCCTTCGAGATCACCAACGGTTCCATCCACATCGCCACCGCCACGCCGATTAACCTGAAGGTGATTGACGACATCCGACTTTTGAGCGGACTGGAGGTCAGGGAATTTGAAGCGCCGGCGGCGGAAATCGCCGCCAAAATTTCTGAATGCTATCAGGTGACCGTCGAAAAGATGGCGGGAGATTTTGATCCCGCCAAGACAGAGGCAGAAGTAAAAAACCTCCACGACATCGAGGTGATGGCCAACGAGCCGACGGTGGTCAATCTGGTAAACCTGATCATCGCCACCGCGTTGCGCGAGCGGGCCAGCGATATTCACCTGGTGCCATTCGAGGCGACCCTGCAATTGCGTTATCGCGTGGATGGTTTGTTGCAGGAGAATTCCCCGCCGCCCAAGCATTTACACGCCGCGCTCGTCTCCCGCATCAAAATCATGGCGGACATGAACATTGCAGAACGCTTCATGCCGCAAGACGGGCATATCCAGATCAACCATCGCGGCGCGCGGGTGGATATCCGGGTCGGGACGATGCCGACCATTTATGGCGAGAGCGTGGTGATGCGGTTGTTGGAAAAAAACACCAAGGTTTCGACGACGGAAGAGTTGGGGCTTGATCCGCACCGCGCCAAACTCCTGGCCAGCCTCGTCGAAAAGCCGCACGGACTTTTCCTGACGACTGGACCAACCGGCAGCGGCAAAACCACCTCGCTCTACTCGATACTTCAGAGCATTTACACACCGGAACTGAAAATCATCACCATCGAGGATCCGGTCGAATACGAACTTCACGGCGTCGCGCAGATCCCCGTTCGTCCCAGCCGCAATTTTACCTTCGCCAGCGGCCTGCGCGCCATCCTGCGGCAGGACCCCGACGTCGTGATGGTCGGCGAAATCCGCGATTCAGAGACGGCGGAAATCGCCATCCGGGCGGCGCTCACGGGCCACCAAGTGTTCAGCACGCTCCACACCAACGATGCCACCGGTGCCGTCACGCGGCTGCTGGACATGGGCGTCGAAGCCTTTTTGATTGCCTCATCGCTTGAAGGCGTTTTGGCCCAGCGACTGGTGCGCAAAATCTGTCCCGCCTGCCGCGTCGAAACCACCGCAGCGCCGCTGGTGCGCGACAAAATCGAAGCGCTCGGCGGACGAAAAATTGAGGGCGCGGTTTACCGCGGCACCGGTTGCGACGAATGCCGCAATACCGGTTATCGCGGCCGTGTCGGGATTTTTGAATTGTTGGCCCTGACGCCCGAGTTGAAGGAAATGATTTTGCAAAAACGGTCGAACGCCGAACTCAAGTCGGTCGCGCAAAAAAGCATGATGACGATGCATCAAGATGCGCTGCAAAAAGTCGCTGCCGGCATCACGTCATTGGAGGAAATCCTGCGGGTGTCCTCGGGAGATTTGCAGGAATGAGCGAATTTCGTTACCAAGCCGTTGAAGGCAATGGAGCCAGCGTCGCGGGCGTCATCGAGGCCGCCGACCGCAGGAGCGCGCTGCGTTTGCTGAGCCAACGCGGGCTGTTCCCTTCTAATCTCGAACTGAATTCCAGCAGCAACTTGCCCACTGAAACCGGCTCCCAGGCCAAGGCAAAGAATCCGGGGAATTTAGCCTTTGGCCAGCGCATCAAGCGGAAGGACATCACTGCCTTGACCCGTGAAATCAGCGCACTGCTCGGTGCGGCTATTCCGATTCCGCAGGCTTTGGATAGCCTGGGCGAAGAAGAGGAAAATCCCGCGCTCAAGGAAATCATTTTAAAAATCGGCGATTCCGTCCGCAAGGGCGTGGCCTTTTCGGCGGCGCTGGAAGAGCATCCCAAATTGTTTGGCAAACTTTACTCCAGCATGGTGCGCGTGGGCGAAGAAGGCGGCGTCCTGCCCAAGGTCATGGCTGATTTGGCCGACCTGCTCGAACACGAGGACGAAGTGCGCGGCGAAGTCGTTTCCGCGATCGCGTATCCGGTTTTTGTTTTGATCTTCGGCATCGCCACGGTGACGGTGCTGCTCACCGTCGTGCTGCCGCGACTCTTCAGCATGTTGCAGGACATGCTGCCCATCCTGCCGCTGCCCACCTTGATCCTGCTTAAAATCAGCCACGGGCTGCATCGCTTTTGGCCGGGTCTGTTGATCGGCTTGGGCATCGTCATTTTTGGCACCCGCTGGTATTTGAGCAAACCCGAAGGTTCGAAAAACTGGGACAAAATCATTTTGCGCATCCCCTTGATTGGTCCGGTGGTCCGTTCGGCGGCGCTGGGGCGATTCGCCCGGACGCTGGGCACGCTGGTGAAAAGCGGCGTCTCCTTGCTGCCGGCGCTGAAGATTGTCGAGAACACCATTGGGAATCAGATCCTCGCGCAGCAGGTGGCGAGCGTCGCCGAAGAAACCCGCGGCGGTGATTCGCTGGCCATGCCTTTGCGCAAGCTGGGCATTTTCCCGAAGACGATGATCCAGATGATTGATGTCGGCGAACAGACCGGCAAGCTCGACGACATGCTGCTCAAAGTGGCGGAGATTGAAGAACGCCAGATGCGGGCGCGGACGAAGATTCTCATCTCACTGCTCGCTCCCGCGCTGATTTTGGTCGTTGGCGCGCTGGTCGGCTTCATGGTCATCGCGATCCTGTTGCCCATTTTCAAAATGAGCCGGGCCATTCACTGATTTTATTTGAAACTCCAAAAAGCATACTGCATGAAAACACACATTCGTAAAAGAACCTCGGCTGCGTTCACGTTGATTGAAATCATGGTGGTCGTGATCATCCTCGGCATTCTGGCCGCGACGATCATTCCGCAGTTCATGGGCACGACGTCAGACGCCAAAATCAGCGCGGCCAAGTCGCAGATTGCCGAGCTTGAATCCGCCCTCGAACGATTTTACGTGCACATGGATCGCTACCCGACACCGGATGAGGGTTTGAAAGTCTTGGTGGATCCGCCGGCCAATGACGACAGCAAAAAATGGCGCGGCCCCTACATCAAGCAACTGCGCAACGATCCATGGGGCAACCCGTATCAATATGCTTTCCCCGGCACGCATCACGCGACCAGCTTCGATCTTTGGTCGCGCGGATCCGATGGCGCGGAGGGCGGCGAAGGCGAAGCGGCGGACCTCGGGAACTGGTAAATGCATTCGGACCTTTCATCGCGGGGCGGGCGAAGCGGCTTCACTCTGGTGGAGTTGATGGTGGTCATTGTGATCATTGGCATCATGACCGCGATGATGATTCCGGAAATGAAAGGCACCTATCAGGACGCCCTGCTCCGTTCCGCCAGTCGGGAGTTGATTGGCGTTTTTGACCTCGCCTACAGCCGCGCGGTCAGCTTGAACCAGCTTCGCCGCGTGCGTCTGGATGAAAAGACCGGCCGCTATCTCGTGGAAAAGCAAGTGAACGAAAATGGACTGGAAAGCTTTGTCCCCGCCAATGACGTTCCCGGCAGCAAGGGTGAGTTGGATTCGCGCATCACGGTTGAATTTCTCCAACCGGGAGACGATTCGCAGGCAAATGAAAATTCAATTGAATCCTCGGCGGCAACCGTGGATGCGAGCGGCGTGGCTATTTCATTTTATCCCGATGGGACGGCGTCCCCCGGAGAAATCCGGTTGCGCGACCGGGAGGGTTTTCGTCTGGCCTTGCGGATCAACCCCGTCACCGCCCGCGTTCATGTCGTGGAAATGGACCGCCAATGAACGCCCTGAATCACAACGCCGGATTTTCGCTCGTGGAGGTCATGATCGCCGTCGTGATTTTGTCCGTGGCGCTGATCGGCCTCACGCAGGGCATCACCACGGCGCTGGCTTCCAGCAAGGAATCGGAATTGCAAACCACGGCCGCGCTGTTCGCCGCAGGGCAGATCGAATTGCTGCGAGCGGAACCGGATTTGATTGATGGGACAGAAAGCGGCGACTGCGGCGCGGTTCTCCCCTTGTATCGCTGGACGCAAACGGTCAAACCGACGGGCACGGACGGCCTGCACGACGTGGACGTGATCGTGGAAAATTCGCAAACGGGCGCGGATATTTATGAATTAAGAACCTTACTGTTTCAGATTCCCGCCGACTCAGCCGATAAAGCCAAACCGGCAAAGTCAAAAACCCCGCAGCCATGAACCCGCACCTCAAACATCGTCGCGCGAATGCCTTCACTCTGATTGAAGTGATGATCAGCTCCGCGTTGATGGCATTGATTTTGGTGAGCGCCTACCTGTGCCTGGGCGCGGGGTTTTCGGCGCAGAAACTGGTCGAGCCACGCGCGGAAATCATCCAGAACGCCCGGGTGGCGCTGGCGCTCATGTCGGCGGATTTGCGCGCGGCGTGCCCGCTCTCCAAGACGGATGATTTTCTAGGCATGACACGGATAGTCGGCGATATCCAGGCCGACAATCTTGATTTTGCGACGCATAATTATACGCCACGCCACGCCAATGAAGGCGATTTTTGCCAGGAAAGTTTTTATCTCGATAAGGATCCGGCGACCGGCCAGTTCAGCCTCTGGCGGCGGCGCAACCCGACCATCGCCTTCGACGCGCTTTCCGGCGGCAGCAAGGATGAAATCGCGCGTGGCGTGGTGGGCTTGAAGCTGGAATATTTTGACGGCACTGACTGGTTCACCTCCTGGGGCGCAACGAAGTCATCCGACAAGAAACAAAATTCCACGAAGGAAAAAGATAATCTCTCAGGCTTGCCGGAAGCCGTGCGGATCACGCTGTTGATGGATTCAAATCCAAAGAAGAAGAATCCGAATTCAGCGACCGGAGTTGAAAAGCCCGAACCGCCATTGGTTTTCCAGACGGTGACGCGACTGAATCTGGCAGGTGCCGCGCAAAACACTTCCAGCGCTGGCGACGACACGACCTCGCCCGACGGGGCGGCGAATAATGGAGGCAATCATTAAATCCATGCGCCAAAATGGTTCCATTCTGGTCGGCTTGCTCTGGTGTCTGGCACTTTTGTCGGTGGTGGTCATCGGCATCCTGCATACGGCAAGGATGGATTTGCTCGTGGTTAAAAACTACGGCGACCGGATTCAGGCGCACTATCTGGCGCTGGCGGGGATTGAAAAGGCGAAGGCGCTGCTGTATCACGACGCGCAGGATCGCAGCCGCGGCCGGAAAAATCACACCGGCAATCTCTACGACGACGCGGGGCAATTTCGCGAGGTGGCGCTGGGCCGCGGAACCTTCAGCGTGATCCGGCGCGGGCGCTCCGATGAAGGCGGCGGGATTATTTATGGGGTCAGCGACGAGGAAAGTCGGCTCAATGCAAACACCGCCTCGGCGGACATGCTGGGCAAGTTGCAAAACA
>Ga0207702_10003268_pt1 | contig 14960 bp, 11 predicted proteins | sample KBSCornC62_FD_184302 | JGI IMG/M metagenome (GOLD analysis project Ga0207702, IMG submission 184302) | Corn rhizosphere microbial communities from Kellogg Biological Station, Michigan, USA - KBS Corn C6-2 (SPAdes) (version 2) | ecosystem: Host-associated > Plants > Roots > Rhizosphere > Soil ...
TCTACGCTTCAAGCGAGACCTCGCGATCTCGCCTGCAAGACTCGAGGCCAGGATGGAGTCGCTGTCTCCTTTCCTGTAGGGCTCTTTCATCCCCTACAACATGCCGGTTTATCCCGGCGCACTCCGGTTTGCCCGTCAGCCGCTCCGTGGAACGTCTCGGAAGACGAACCCTGCCCGACCATCATTCTGCGCTGCACTCGCGGATCAATACAATATGCTCACAGGAATATTGAATGCTGAAAAGCTCCATGAAGTTATCAGTCGGAGCCGGCTGTAAGCGCAACCACACGCCTTCCGTCGTCCTATTGTTGCTCTTCTTTTCCACCATTCACAATGCAGTTTCGGTTCCGACGCGAGCCGCGTCCACAACGGGAGAAGTGAAAGAACAGGAAAGACCTTCACCAGCACTCCCCGAAGAGCAGCGCGCTGATAGCGAAGCAATGGCAAAGGCGGATCGCCTAATTGCTGATTTTTCAAAAGGCCATGCGGCTCTGTGGCGTACATTGCGACGCAAGGCCGATCCTGCCGTGCGAGCTTATATCATTGATCGGCTGGCACCTTCCGGGGTCATTCAACCGCAGCTGTTGGTACATCGGTTGGGCGATACCCGCGATGCAGGTGAGCGGGCAGCGCTCATACTGAGTCTAGGCGGATTCACTGAGCCGCAACTGCCGCAATCGCAGCGCAAGGTGCTTGGCTCAACGCTCATAGGAATATACCGAAACGACCCAGACGCCGAGGTACACGCAGCGACAGACTGGCTTCTTCGCCATCGAAATGAACACCCTAGCCCAGCAGCTTTTTTTCAAGACGACTATCCTTTTCTTCACTCAAGCGGGGGAGCGAGTAAGTCTCGTCCTGAATGGGATCAGATGGCGCATCTCAACGAGATCGACCGCGAACTGAGTGGAACATCGTCTCCGGAACGCGGTTGGAGAATCAATGCTGAAGGCCACACTATAGTTGTCATTCGTCCAGCAAGAGCCTTCCAGATGGGTTCGCCTGAGAACGAGTCTCGAAGAGATCCCGGCGAAGTCCTTCATATGGTCCGCATACCACGCAATTATGCAATCTCAAATAAGGAAGTCTCCGTCGCTCAATTCCAGCGCTACCTGGACGACACTGGCCGCACATCTAAATGGAACGAAGCATTGCAACGGCGCTTTCCCAGACACCCAGAGAAGTTCACGGCATGGAAACAACACCCTCAATTCGCAATGACCTGGTATGACGCCGCGGCCTATTGCAATTGGCTAAGTAAGAAAGACGGGATTCCCCACGCACAATGGGTGTACCCGGACGAGATCGAACCGGGCATGATAATGCCTGCTGACTATTTGCATCGAACCGGTTATCGGCTTCCGACCGAGGCAGAGTGGGAGTACGCGGCGCGAGCAAGCACTCTGACAGCCCATTTCTTTGGAGACGGCGTTGCCCTTCTGGACCAGTATTCCTGGTTCATGGCGAACTCGGAAAATCACGGATGGGCGGTTGGCACAACCAAGCCCAATCAGTTCGGCTTGTTTGACATGTACGGCAATGCGTGGGAATGGGTGCAGGACCGTTACCTTCAATACTCCGGTGTCCCCAAGAAAATATCCGTGGACAAGGAAGATACCGAACTCATGGTCATGAACGAAGCAAAGCGGATTCGAAGGGGGGGCTCATGGTCATACGATAAGGAAACAATGCGGTCGGCTCATCGCGGAGCGCCAAATGGCTACCAGTTGAACAATCGTATGGACAGCGTCGGCTTTCGTATCGCCAGGACATTGCCACCCGAGTCAGGGCCATAATCGGACAATCAATTCCCCTATCGTCAGCTAACCAGAAGTTATCGGACGCTCAACGGAGAAACTCTCTGGTGCATTGCGGCGTGAACCCGCCATATCGCTCATTCGCCAGCCTGGGTGTCAATTCTTTGAACCTCCACTGTGGGCCGGATCATCTCTTTCTGCAAAACTCTGGAGGGACAATGACTGATCTGCGTTACCCCGTCGGAACATTTGAGTATCAGGGACCACCGGGCGAGGCTCAAAGGAGCGTTCTGATCCAGCAGATCGCGGACACTGCCGCAAATGTTCGGCAGGCTTTGACTGCACTATCCGAAACGCAACTTGACACTCCCTATCGACCCGGCGGGTGGACAGTCCGCCAGGTTGTGCATCATGTCCCCGACAGTCACATGAACGCCTATGTGCGCTTCAAGATGGCGCTGACCGAAGATGAACCTACCATCAAGACTTACGCGGAAGATCGCTGGGCGGAATTAGCAGACACGCGGGCCACCCCGATTGAAATTTCCCTGACACTGCTTGATTCGCTTCACGATCGCTGGGTACGCTTGTTGCGCTCGCTTACTCCGGAGCAATGGAAACGGACTTTCCGTCATCCCGATCTCGGGCCTATGAATTTGGAGAAAACTCTGGCCCTGTATGCCTGGCACGGGAGGCATCACGTGGCGCACATCACCGAGCTGCGCAAACGAATGTCGTGGTAACGTCACAGCAGGAGTGTTCGATGATTGCGCGAGTCTGGCACGGATATACGAAACCGGAGCACGCCGATGCATACGAGAGCCTGTTGAAACCCGAGCTTCTGCCCGGCGTCAGCAAAGTGAAAGGCTATAAGGGCAGCTACCTTCTGCGGCGGAATCTTGGCGCCGAAGTTGAGTTCATCACGATCATGCTCTGGGAATCAATCGATGCGATTCGGGCCGTAGCGGGTGCGGATTACGAGAGTGCGGTGATTCCCGAAGAACGCCGGAAATACCTGGCGAGGTGTGACCCGAAGTGCGCCCATTATGACGTCGCTTCGGTGCATGGAATCGGTGTCATGTAGATCCGACCTATGGGATTCCAATTCGCCATAAGAGATAACTGACCGATTCGCGGAGTGCAGAGCCGGCGCGCTGGAGCAGGCTATGGGGTCGCGTATCCAGCCGAGGGGCCGTGTAAACCGGACCAATACCCTCGTGCTCGAGAAGTTTGCGGATCCGGAAGACGTGATAGGCGTCGCTGACCGCGACGCAACTGCGCAGATGGTTGGCGCGCATGATTACGGCCACGCGCTCCGCCGATTCCGAGGTGTCGCGGCCCTGCATTTCTGCGATCAGGCTGCGTTCCGGCACTCCCCGATGCATAAGATAATCGCGGCCAACGCCACCCTCGCTGTAATGGGGGTCGGCAGCGGCACCCCCGGTAGTGATGATTACCGGGGCGACGCCACGCTGGTAAAGAGCGAATGCATGATCAAGCCGGGCACGCCAGACCGGGGAAGGGCGGCCGGCGTACTCGGCCGCGCCAAAGACCACAATCGCGTCCGCGGGTTGGACTTCCTGCTTCCCGGCCGTTTCAACGACCTTGACGGAAGTGGCAATCACAACAAGGAGCACTAGCCCTAGAACCACGACCAACAGACGAACCCACCAGCGAGTGATGAAAGGCTGGTTGGAAGCAGCGTGGGTCATCCTTGAGCAAAAAAACTGGAAATCTCATCCGCCGCAATGGCGCCTTCGCGAATAATGCGCCAGCGCGCGATTTCGTCACTCAGGTCGATGATGGTCGAAGCGACATCACGCGGCGACGAGCCGCCATCCACGATGATATTGATGCGCCCCTGGAGCTGGTCGCGCACTTGTTCGGCGCTGGTACACTCGGACGCGCCGCTCAGATTCGCGGAAGTGGCGGTTATGGGAATGGCGGCGGCCGAGACCACCGCAAGTGGAATTTTGGCGTTGGGGACGCGCAGCGCAACGTTCCCCGTGTTGGCCGTCACCTTGAGAGGCAGGCGCGATCCGGCTTTTACGATTATGGTCAGAGGTCCTGGCCAGAACTTCCGCGCGAGCGCATAGAATTCGTCGGGCAACGGCTTGGCCAATTCCTCAGCTTGATCCACGCTCTCAATGAGCAGGGACAGGGGCTTATGGCGGGATCGCGTCTTAATGTCATAAACCCTGTCGACCGCCCGGAGATTAAACGGATCGGCGGCGAGTCCGTAGAATGTATCGGTGGGCATTCCCAGCACTTCGCCGGAACGAATTTGATCGGCGGCGTACTTGACCAGGGAGGTCTCAGGAGTATCGTGATTGATTTTTACAATCTCGGCGCGCACGGCGCTCCCTTCTACATCTGCAGGTTCGGATGAGTTTGAATGGCGAAACTTATCATAATACTGGAAAACGCCGCAAGGCGAGGCAGAGTATCATGCGGTCGATGCGAGCACGCCTAACCCCATGAGGAGATCCGAGGTTTCCCCTCAGCAGCATCAACGGCTTCGGCGGGTCGAAGGACGTCATAATGCCGCGGTGAAGGAGTTGCGGCAGGCGTTTGCCAGGGCGGAACTGACGGACCAGGGATTCTGCGCAATCGAAGGCATTCGGATCGTTGAAGAAGCGATTCGGAGCGGGTTGCGGTTTCAAGCGGTGTTCTTTCGGGAATCTGCACAGAATTTGGCGGAACGCCTGCTGCCGCAGATTGGTGCGCATGTGGAAACCTTGCTGCTCCCAGACAGCCTGTTCAACGCCAGCGTGTCCAGCGATGCGCCTCAGGGGGTTGCCGCACTGGTGCAGGTGAAACAGTCATCTGTAGAAGGCGTTCTCGAACGCTTGCAGGTCGGGCCGTTGATGGTGGTCATCGGATTACAGGACCCGGGGAATCTGGGAACCATACTGCGTTCGTCCGAGGCCCTGGGCAGCGCCGGCGTGGTGCTGGCCCAAGGCACGGTAAGCCCGTTCAATTCAAAGGTTGTTCGCGCGTCGGCAGGGTCGGCTTTCCGACTGCCGATTGTGATTGCGAAGGCTCCGGGCGAAACGGATAAGATTTTTAAGACCATGCGAGCGGAAGAGATTCGCTTGATCGCGACCTCTTCGCACAAAGGAACCCCTATCGATCAGACGAACCTTACAGGACCTGCAGCGATACTTGTCGGGAGTGAAGGCGCAGGGCTGCCACGAGATCTATTGGCGCAAGTCGATCAGCTGGTCAAGATTCCGCATGCGCGCCAGGTGGAATCGTTGAATGCGGGTGTAGCTGCCAGCATTGTGCTTTACGAGGCGGCTCGGCAACGCGGAAGCAGTGAGGGCAGCATGAAAGCCGCTCCGTAGCGCCACTGCTCCGAATTGGGGACTAAAAACCCCTGGGGGCCTGATGCGCAGCCATCATGCAAGTCGTTCAGATTTATTGTCGCTGGATTCGTCCACATTGAACTGGTCGCCCAGGTTTTTTGCCAAGGCATTCAAGCCTGCTGCAAGTTTGAGCCGCCAGCGTTCCACCGAGAGCTTGGCCGTGGTGTGCATAGAGTGCTCAAATGCCTGTAGAGCATTCCCGGCCTCGGCCTTCAGCGACTCGGAAGCTGAGGCCACGATTCCGTTCTGAGCAATCTTCATGTTTCCGGTCGCCTCGTCCAACTGCTTTCCGAGTACGGAGACGCCACGCGCCGTCATTTCGTCGAGAAGCTCATTCGCCTCGGCCTCGAGCTGTTTGCGCGTATCCCTCACGATGTTGCTCGACATCTGGCTCAAGCGTTGGTCAAGGCCTGACTCCAGCGATTCCGCAGAGGCGTTCAGTTTCGCGAGGCGGGTCTCCAGAGATTCAAACTGTTCCTGCAGGCGCGTCAGATCCGATTGCATAAACGCTCGAAGCTGTTGCAGGTCGGCACGGTGGGCGTTGTGCTCATCGCTCAAAGTTTGCCGGAGAAATTCCAGAAGCTCTTCGCTGAGGCGCTTGAGGGAATTTCCTCCTTCCAGCAATTTCTGCTGAAATTCGTTCAAACTGCGCCCGATGTGTTCGCGGGCGTCACTCGAAATGTGCGCGGAAAGATCCTGGGCTCGTTTTTCAACCTGTTTCAGTTCACCTGCGACCCGCTGCATGAACTCTTCGTACCCTTTAGTAGTTCTCTGGTCGATAGCCGCCTTAGCGCCTGCCAGCACCTGCGCAGCCTGCTGCCGCGCCTCTTCTGTGATTTTCGGGCCGAAGTCGTTGCGCAGACGCAATTCCAGCTGTTGCTCGAGTTCGGGAGGAATGCTGGATAGCGACACCTCAAAGCGGCTCGGATTCGATTCTTTACGTGCGAGCTTTTCCTTGATCGCCGAGAGCTCAGCCTGCACTGGGCGAACGGCTTCGGCAATCATTTTCGCTACTTGCGTTTCTAACTGCCGCGCGAGACGGTCGAGCACGGCTGCTGACGGCTGGCTGTCCTGAACTAGGACCTTGTGAGAGGACAGCGGTGTCGCCACTGGCACAGTCGGAGACAGCCGCGGTTGCACGAGCACGGACGGCAGTGACCAATCCTTGGGGCAATCCGCTAGGCCCCAGAAATTTTGCGGGCGGTCGAGCTTTGCGCCTAGCCTCCAACTCTGTCTTGCGGTGTCGATCGGTTGGCAAGAGACTACATGAGCCGTGGCTTCGCGACCTTCCTTGCTGTGAAGGTGCAACGGAACACCAGCGTCCAGCTTCACGCGGGTCAGTATGGAGCAGCCATGTGCATTGACGACCAGGGTTTCACACACTTCGGAAAACTGCGTTCCTTCCAAACTGGTGACCAGGACTGGCAGTGCGGCTGGCACTCTCGAACTGCGCCTGAGCGTCGTGGGGCTATTTGCGTTTTGCATGTAAGCCTGCCTTGTGCTGCGAGGAATAGGTGCCAATCAGCCTGGCGCGGGCCGACGGCCAATGTACGTCCTACCTTAACCCCGCAACGGCATTTGGTGGATCAATCGGAAGTGTTGGGTTAAGACTGTCCGAGTGACGGCATGGCCAGCACCCTTGGTAACTGGCGCGAAAGGACGAGAAACACACCGCATTTCTCAGGATTCGAAGCGATCAAAACTCAGGCTAGCCCGCCGCCATCCACGAGGAGCGCTGCGCCGGTGATCCAGTTTGACATGGGACTGGCTAGAAACAGGACTGCGTTGGCGACATCCTCCGGCGTGCCGACACGGGCGAGAGGTCGATTGGCAGCCTCTTTCATGAAGACCTGCGCATCTTCGCCGAGTTGGGCGCATTCGCTACGGAGCAGGGGTGTGTCGACATCGCCAGGACAGACACAGTTCACCTGGATGTTGTGCTTGCCGTGATCGATAGCCATGGCACGCGTGAGATTTACCACGCCTCCCTTGGCGGCACAGTAAGAGGCCGCTTTGGGGCCGCCTTTCAGCGACCATCCAGAACCGATGTTGATGATGCGGCCTCCGCCACTGCGAATCATGTGGGGAACAACTTCTCGCGAGAGCAGGAAAATTCCCTTCAGAGTAACATCGAGTGCGCGATCCCACTCTTCTTCGGTGAGATCAAGGATGTCTTTTCGGATGGCGATGCCGGCGCAGTTACAGAGAATGTCAACCTTGCCCGACTTTTGAATGATTGTTTCCACTGCGCGGCTGCAATCCGATGCGCTGCTCACATCGCATTTCAAAGACAAACCGGTGCCATTCTGATCGCGGATCAGAGCAGCTGTCTGCCCGGCCTTTTCCGCATCGATGTCCAGCACGGCTGTCAAAGCTCCCATTTCTGCCAGCAGACAGGCGATACCACGCCCGATCCCGGAGCCTGCACCCGTCACTATCGCAACCCTGTCTTTTAAGGATAAAAGTTGAACTGCGCTGGCAGCAATGTTTGTGGATGCTTGCGTCATTCAGATTCAGGATGCCGCACCGAGCGCCTTGCTCGCCGCTTCTAATGTCACTTTTACGTCTTCGTCTGTATGCGCTAATGTCACGATCGAATGCAGCGCTGCTGACGGCGAGGCATAGACGCCAAAGGGAAACAGGGACAAGATGAATTTCTGGAAAGCAGCTCGGTCAACATGTTGGCAGAAATCGCGGTAGTCCCGGATCGCAGGCTGATCAGTAAACATCACCTGCAGCATGGGGCCGACGTTCTGTACAATCGCGGCGCGACCCTTTTTCCGCAATAGATCGCGAAATCCAGTGCATAGTTGTTCGGCGATTCTCCAAGTGTGGATGAAGGAAGCATTGTTGTCGCGGGTAAGCACGCGAAGATTGGCGCGGGCGGCAAACATACCGATGCGCGAGCCGTTATGCGTGCCGTAGTGCAGAACACCTCCCCATTGCAGCGCATCCATGATGTCGGCGCGGCCGACCAGAGCCGCAACCGGCAGCCCTGATCCAAGTGCCTTGCCGAATGTCACCAGGTCCGGGGAGAGTTTGTAGTATTCCTGGCAGCCGCCCGGGGCAATACGAAACCCGGTGACCGTTTCATCAAGAATGAACACGATTCCATGCGATTGGGCGAGTTTCTGAAGGCCTGCAAGGTATCCCTCCGCGGGAGGGATCACGCCCATGTTGGCCATAACACCTTCGGTGATGATGGCGGCAACCTGGCCACGATGATTTTCCAGCGAGCGCTCAAGCGCGGAAAGATCATTCCATGGCACAACAATCGTGTCGTCAAGAGCAGTTCTGTTCAGTCCCGAACTGTCGGGAATTTTTACGGGATCGCTGCGGAGACCGAGAGCGGCGGGTGGCAGCACGTTTGAACTGATGAGCAAATCATCGTGCCATCCGTGGTAATGCCCTTCAAACTTCAAAATCTTGGGGCGCCCGGTCACGCCGCGTGCGAGGCGGATAGCCGCCATTATCGCCTCAGTGCCGGTGTTGGCGAATCGCACCCTTTCCGCATTGGGCACGATTTTCTGGATCATGGTTGCGACTTCCAGTTCGACGGGCGTGGCTGTGGCGAAATGCGCTCCGCTGCTCGCCGCTTCTACGATCGCCTGCACGACTTCAGGGTGCGCATGTCCCAAGGGAAGCGCACCGAAAGCCATCATCCAGTCGATGTATTCGTTGCCATCGACGTCATAAATCCGCGAACCATTTCCCCGTTCCATGAAGATGGGATATTTGCCAAAGTTCACCGGTCCGCGCGACGAGGAACTGCTGGCTTCGATCAGCACTCCGACAGTGCGTTGGTAAAGCTCGCGTGATTTTTCCGTGAGGAAGGGCAATAGATTCTCCGACACAGGCTTGTGACTTGCCATGGTACAGCAGTGCGATAAAGCACACCGTTGGTTGGAATGTTTTCTCGCTAGTGGCGCACAGAGCTCGGCAGAAGAATCCGTAAGGGCCCCCTGTCCTCTGTGGTTTAGCACTTTTCGGCTCGCGCGAGTTCCCGAAGTAACTACTTCCCAGCACTTCAAATCTCTCGCAATATTCCCGCGGCTACGCATTCTAAATAGGACACACGATGCCGTTCACACATCCTGTTAGGCAACAGACGCATCCCCAGAGTAGTTGAAGTGAGGATTGAACTATGAATAAGACAGTTCTCGCACCCACTTTCGCCCTCAGGCGCAAGTCCCTGAGACAGTTCCTTCCCTTTTTCCTCGCTGCAGCATGCCTGGCAGAATGCGCTGCATTCGCGCAAGAAAAGACCGCTTCACCTACGCATGGCAGCGGATGGGTGGTCATTCCCGTCAACGAATATCGCGTGCTAAGGGCGAAAGCATATCCCATCGAGCCGACGCCCGAACCACCCCCGCTGGATGCCACCCTTACGCGAGTCGATTACGACCTGCACGTCCTCGGCGATCTGGCGACCGGCACTGCCCATCTGACTGTGGATGTATTGAAAGATGGTTGGGTGCGCGTTCCAGTTCCACCGGGGTTGTTAGTGCGCGAGGCAGAACTGGAGGGCAAACCGCTTTCCCTCGTCCCCAGTGATAAAGGGAAAGCCGGTACGCATCTATGCGCGCTGTTGTCACACGCCGGACGCTGGACGGTAACGCTCTCTGTGGATGTGCCAGTTGGATCTTCTGCCGGCGACGAGACTCTTGCTCTGCCTTCCACCGATTCAGGGATCACACGAGCCGCAGTGCAGCTTGCTCGGCAAGGCATAGATCTGCGAGTCGGCGGCGGTTTGTTGTCTGAGAAATCCGAAAACTCCGCCGAGACCAAGTCGCTGGCCTACGGCCGAGGAAATGAGCCCCTGACCTTCACTTGGCGGAAGAAAACTGAAGATCACCATGTCGAGTTGCCGCTGCGACTGCGCGGATCCCTGACGCAGCTGACCAGCCTGGGAGAAGACTCGACGGGAATCGCCGCTGAAGTAGCGCTCGAGATTCTCCAAGGCGCAGCGCGTCAGGTCCACATTCAACTTCCAGAAAAGATCACGATCAACCAGGTTGCCGGAGCTATGGTCGCAGATTGGGAGATGAAGAATGGCGAACTCGCCATTACCTTCCTGGAACCAGTCGAGCACACCGCTCGCTTTGTGATCAGCGGTGAAGCGCGGCTGCCGCGCGACGGAGTGATCGAGATCCCCCTTTTGCGCCTTCTCAACAGCGAGCGTGACACCGAAGGAATCGCTGTAGAGATTCTCGGGGCGGGTGAGATCAAAGATCAAAAGGCACAGGGGCTGGAGGAGGCGGATGCGTCCGAGCTTGGAGCCATGATCGCCAACCGGCAATCGCCCGCACTGCTCGCATTTCGAGCGCGGGCTGGCGAGGCGGGCGCGACACGTTCGCTGAGCGTCAATGTGGCGCGCTACGACCAGCAGGCCGTGCTGATGGCGAACATCGAGGAAGCTCGCTACCAGGTACTGATCAGCGCGGATGGCAAAGAACTGGTGCAGGCGCGATATGCGGTCCGCAACAACCAGCGCAACTTTGTGAAGATTACGTTGCCCGCGGGTGCGACCGTCTGGAGCGCTACTTTGGCAGGAAAGCCAGTACGTCCCGGGCAGGCGCCGGATGGAAGCCTGCTATTGCCACTGGAAAAATCCATGGGCGGAGAGGATGCACCCGCATTCCCCGTCGAGATTGTTTACCTGGCGAAGGCGGCAGCATGGCACGAGAAAGGGCACCAAAATTTAACTCTGCCCGCGCTGGATCTTCCCATCTCACGCACAGGGATGCTGCTGTACTACCCACCCGCATACAAAGTGAGTGCCGATCCAGGCCTGTTCCGTACGCAGGAATATCAGAGTCCGACTTCGGCGGTACTGACACCTGCGAGCGGCGAAGGCGGTGGTATTGGGGCCGGTAGCGCAGGTGGAATTGGCACAGGTGTCTACAGGGTTGGAGGAAGTGTCGAGGGAGTTCCGGCGTCATCGGATTTCGACAAGGTAGAGCAATTCGCAAAGCTCCAGGACGCAGATACTAAGGAGAAGAAAGACGCTACCGAGGCTCTTCTGAAGAGTTTCCGGGCTAAATCGGTTGGAGGAAAAGTAACCGGCATTCTGCCGGTCAATGTCCCGTTCCCCGCATTTGGTCCGTCAATTTTTCTGGTTTCCGAACTCACCAGTGAGAACCAGTTTCCAGCGGCAGAATTCAACTTCCAGCGTGACAAAAAGGGAGGTTCGCGATGAGATACACAATCCTGGTGGTCCTGTTCCTTGGCTGTATTCTGTCGTCATTTGGTGCCGCACAGGACACATCTGCTCTGCCCCTGCCGGGTCCGGGCAATGTCACGCTCACGCTCGCCGAGTACAACCGCCTCGTTGAGCTGGCAGCCAATCCGCCGAAAAGGCCGGAACTGGCGCCACTTCCCTACTCCATGAAGCACGCGCAGATGAAGCTGCGTGTCGAGAAGGATGCAATCCGGGGCACCCTTGAGTTGGAGGGAGAAGTGTTCCGCAAGGGATTCAGCAAGGTTCCACTCACCAGCGGAATGACGATTCTCGACGCCCACCTGAACGGCAAGGGAGTTCCCCTGATCCACGAGAATGGCACGCATGCAGCCCTGCTCCCAGCCGGCGAATTCTCTATCGCACTGGAGACCGGTGTGCCGCTACGGATCGAGGCGGGTCGCGCCTCCTTCACGCTGCCCGTGCCCTCCGCAGGGAGCGTGCAAATAGCGTTGGCCATCCCCGGAGATCACACGGTTGCGAACGTTAGTGCCGGTGTTATTACGGATCGCAAATCGGAGAATGGGCGGACCGTCATCAACGCCACTCTGGTCCCCGGACAACCCGTTACTTTCTGGTGGACCACGCGTGAAGTCGCGGTGCCGGTGGTGCCGCGCGAAACGCGATTCCTCTCTGACGCGAAGACGCTCATTTCCGTCAGCGAGGCGGAGATGCATGTCGCCGTGCTCGCTGATATCAGCGTCGTGCAAGGTGAGCCATCTCAATTCCAAGTGGAGTTGCCGTCGGGCTATGAAATAACCGGCGTTACAGGCGCCACTCTGGACTCAACGGAAACGCAACCGGGCTTGCTAACGCTGAAGGTGAATGCGCCCGGGCAGCGCTCGCACGAGTTTCTGATTTCCATGGAACGCTCCATCAGCGACTCGAGAGTCGAGGCACCATTCTTGAGCTTCAAAGGGGCGCAACGCGAGACCGGCGAGGTGCTGGTCGAGGGAGTGGGCACAATGGAGATTACTGCCAAAGAAGCGGGCGGCCTGAAGCGCATGGATGTAAAAGAGACGAATCCATACCTGCGCTCGCTGGCGCATTTTCCGACGCAGGCCGCATTCCGTTATCACCGGCAGCCGAACCAGGCGCCATCCCTCGGATTGGAATGGGTCCGCTTCCCCGATAGCAGCGTCCTGGGGGCTGTTGTAGTGAATGCACAGGTCACAACGATGGTGACCTCGGAGGGCAAATCCCTTACGGAAATCAAGTTGACCGTAAGGAACCAGGCGCAACCCTTTTTGAAGGTTGCACTGCCTGCCGGCGCCAGCATTCTTTCGGCGGATGTTGCGGGAGAACGTGTAAAGCCTGTCCAAGGACCGGACGGCAGTCGCGTCCCCCTGCTGCGCCCAGGATTTCGGCCGACCGATTCCTACACAGTCTCGTTTGTCTTCATGCACTCGGGAGCGCCCTTCGCGAAAAAGGGCGGGGCTGAGCTTGCGCTGCCGGGAATGGATATTCCCATCAACCTGCTGAACTGGGAAGTCTTTCTTCCCGAGCAGTACAAGGTCAAGGATTTCGGTGGGGACGTAATTGCGGCTAATCGTGTACCAGAACCGTTCCGAGCAGAAGAATATGGGCTGCGCAACGAAGGAACTCGTGATCAGGAGGCCAGGCTCATCGCGCTCCCTGGGCAGATGGGAGGATATGTCAGCGATCCAAGCGGGGCGATGGTGGCGAATGCGCGCGTGACGATCACGTCATCTGCAACCGGGAAGACTCAGAACGTCGACACCGACTCTAGCGGCCGATGGGTCATTCGCGGCATGCATTCTGGCACTTTCAAAGCAAAGGTGGAAGCGTCCGGATTCCGGACCGGGATGTTCAGCCTCAACTACGATGGCAGCCAGCCTTCGCTGTACAGCTTCCCCGTGAATGTCGGCTCGGTATCCGAGACTGTAGAAGTAGTATCGGAGGCGGCACAGGTCCAGAGCCCGCCTGCCGCCATTGGAGACACCACACGGGGCGTCACTGGTCTGAAGGTGGATTCGCCGACTCACGTCAATATGCCGCAGATGGCTCCAGGCGTAGCGCAGCAGAATGCGTCGACCAACGTCATCAACCTGCAAAGACGTGTAGCAGGAGTGTTGCCGATCGCCATTGATGTGCCGCGCGCGGGCACATCGTTTGCCTTTGTGCGGCCGCTGGTGCTGGACGAAGAGACCAAGGTGACCTTCAGCTACAAGAGTCGATAAAAAATAGCAGGTCTGGGCGCTTCCCCGAACCTACGGATATGCCATCGCGCAGCCGATGGCATAGAATGATGGATTCCCGGAAGCGCTCATGAGTAAACCTGAATCGTGGAAAATGTGGCAAGGCCGCTCGGTAGGCGGAAAATTTCCACTCCGTCAGTGGCTGGGCGGCTCAGATCACAGTGCCGTGTTCCTTACTGAGCGGCCCGGAGGGGGCAAGGCCGCGATTAAGCTCACCGCCGTTGAAGCGGGCGACGTGGAGCAAGCATTGTTGCGCGTGCGTGCCAGCACCCGACTTTCCCACCCGCACCTGATCCACATTTTTGAAGCCGGGCGCGGCCAGCTCGACGGCGACTCCTTCCTCTACGTGGTCATGGAATTTGCCGAGGAGGACCTGTCCCAAGTCCTCCCCCAGCGTGCGCTCTCGCCCGAGGAAGTATCGGACCTGCTTCCGCCGCTGCTGGATGCCGTTTCATACCTGCATAACAAAGGATTCGTGCACAGCCGGGTCAAGCCTTCGAATATTCTGGCAGTGGCAAATGCATTGAAACTTTCTGCCGATCAGATCACGCCCGTTTCGGAGACAGGCAGCGTACGTCGTCGAGACGTGTACGATGCGCCCGAAACGGCTGCGGGAGTTCTGACGCCCGGCAGCGACGTTTGGTCGCTTGGAGCGACGCTCATCGCCGCCATCACCCAGAATGTATCGCTGATAGAGCAGTCTCCGGGAAAAGGCAGCTTGCCCGAAAGCGTTCCCGAACCTTATCGCGGCATCGTGCGCGACTGCCTGCAACTCGATCCCAAGCGGCGATCATCGGTGCAGCAGGTCCAGGCGCGATTGCAGCCTGGCGGGCACTCCCCTGGGCCAGCATCGCTGGCGGATATCAGAGCCGTTGCGGCTCCAGCGGCGAGGATGATGCGCGAACCCACGGCCTTTCCGAATCGCAAGCCCATACTCGCGATCGCGGGCGTGGTGCTTGCGATTGTGATTGTATTCGCGCTCATGCATTCTCGCGGGAATAACGCGCCACCTTCCAATCCCAATACCGGAGCGCCGGCGAATGTCGAAAATAAACCTTCAGCCGGCCCCGACACACCGGTTCGCGAATCCAAAAAGGCCGCTCCTCCTGCCCGGAAATCGACTGCTGCCAGCGGAGAAGTGATGCGCCGGGTGATCCCCGACGTCCCCAAGAGCGCCCGCAATACGATCCACGGAACGATCAAGGTGAGCGTGCATGTGGACGTGAGTCCGTCGGGGAAAGTGATTGCGGCAAAGTTCAGGACATCAGGTCCCAGCCAATATTTCGCGCAGAAGGCCATGAAGGCGGCTGAACAATGGGAGTTTACGCCTCAGCCCGACACCGCTTCGTGGCTAGTGAATTTTTACTTCCGGCGCAGC
>Ga0207702_10003269_pt1 | contig 14959 bp, 15 predicted proteins | sample KBSCornC62_FD_184302 | JGI IMG/M metagenome (GOLD analysis project Ga0207702, IMG submission 184302) | Corn rhizosphere microbial communities from Kellogg Biological Station, Michigan, USA - KBS Corn C6-2 (SPAdes) (version 2) | ecosystem: Host-associated > Plants > Roots > Rhizosphere > Soil ...
GTCGGAGCGGGCGGTTTTGCCTACGAAGAAGCAGCCGAAATCTGCGGATGCGCGGTCGGCACGATCAAAAGCCGGGTCGCGCGCGGGCGAGTGGCGCTCGATGCGCTGCTCTCGAGCGGCAAGCTTCCGTCACGGCGCCAGCACAAGACCGATCCGGACAAGTCCGCGCTGCAGACGATCATGGGTGAGGTGGACGAGCTTAGCCGCGACGCCTGACGAGGCGCGCTGGTCTAATTCAGCCTGCGCAGGAGATCGGCGAAATCGCGCTCGCACGGTTCGCGCACAACATCCTCGAAGGCACGGCGAAGAGCGGCCATTACGCCCGCATGTTCGGGCGGGGCTTCGACCCGGATGATTCTCCGGTCTACCTCCATCACCGCCTCCTTCATCATCTCCTTGTTCGCCTTCATCTCATAAGAAAACGACCGACCCTGCTAGGAAGTTTCCTGACGCGGCTGTTTCGGGCAAGGACGCCGTGATGTTCGTCCAAAGCGCCAGGTCCCGCGAAGACGCCATAGTCCGCGCTCGGGAATTTTCGCCTTTCCTGCGCGATGCGATGTCAAGGCGTCCGGACGTACTCGACGCATTTCTTGCCGATGGGGCGGAGGCTGCAGCCGCAATTGCTCGCATCGTGGGTGCCGAGTCCGTCGAGGCGGAGCTCCGGCGGCAACGCGTCGGGGTCGCTCTTGCCGCTGCCCTGGGCGACCTATCCGGCGAACTCGACCTGGAAACGGTCACTGCGCAGCTCTCGGATTTTGCTGATCACGCGATCGATCGCGCTATAGAAACCGCCATTGCCGAGCGGGTAGCCGGAGAACCGCCGCGAGGCTTCGCGATTATCGCGCTGGGCAAGCTCGGAAGTTGCGAACTCAACTTCTCGTCAGACGTAGACCTGCTGCTTCTGTTCGATCCTGAAACGCTTCCGCACCGACCTCGGGAAGACGCCGGGGAAGCGGCCGTTCGGATCGGCCGCCGCTTTGTCGAATTGCTGCAGAAGCGGACCGAGGACGGCTATGTCGCGCGGGTGGACCTTCGGCTTCGCCCCTCCCCGGAGGTCACGCCGATCGCGCTGCCGGTCAACGCGGCCATTTCTTACTACGAATCCTCAGCCGTCGGCTGGGAACGCGCAGCCTTCATCCGTGCCCGTGCCTGCGCCGGCGACAAGGCATTGGGCGAACACTTCCTCAAGGCGATCCAGCCGTTCGTCTGGCGTCGTGCCCTCGATTTCGGAGCGATCGAGGAAATCCGAAAAATGGGACAGGCGATCCGCGATCATTATGCACATCGCCAGCAATTCGGGCCCGGTTACGACGTCAAGCGAGGCAGAGGAGGGATTCGCGAGGTCGAATTTTTCGTTCAGGCGCGCCAGCTTGTGCACGGCGGCCGGGAAAGCGAGTTGAGAAAAGGCTCGACGCTCCAAGCCATAGCCGCGCTCGAAGCGGCCGACCACCTCCAATCCGATGTCGCCACACAGATGGCGGACGCGTACCGCCGGCTGCGCACCATCGAGCACCGGCTGCAGATGGTCGCGGACCAGCAGACCCACCTGATCCCTAGCGATCCTGAAGCGCTCGCCGGTGTGGCGCAGCTCCACGGCTTCGATTCGAGCGCCGAATTGCTCGATTATTTGCGGCCCTCGGTGGAGGCGGTGGGCGAGGCTTTCGACGAGCTTGCCGACAGCGACGACAACAGCCTCCCGGCAGATCCTGACCTGCTGCGATCGGAGCTTTCGGCATTGGGTTTCGATGATCCCGAAACCGTGATGCTGCGCATCGGCGAATGGCGCTCGGGTCGGCCGCGATCGTTGCGCTCACGGGCCGCCCGAAGCGCATTCGAAGCGATGCTTCCCGGACTGCTCAAGGCGATCGCTGCGAGCGCCCATCCCAATCACGCGCTGAACCGCCTGAGCGACATCGTAGAGCGCGTCTCGAGTGGGGTGAATCTTTATCGTCTGCTGCAGGCGAGACCGGGCCTTTCAGCCCTGCTCGCCCGGATTCTCACCCATGCACCCGTCCTGTCGGACCAGCTGTCCCTCCGGCCAGAGCTACTCGACTCCCTTCTCGATTCCTCCTGCTTCGATCCACCGCCGAGCGCCGAGCAATTCGCGGAATTTCTCGAAGGCCACATGCGCGGTCAGCCCTACGACGTGGCGCTCGACCGAGTGCGGCGCATCGTCAACGAGCGCCGCTTTGCGCTGGGCGTGCAGCTCATCGACTTGCGTGACGACCCGATCGCTATCGGCGAGGGCTATGCCCGCGTGGCCGAGGGGGCGTTACTTGCGCTTGGCCGGCTGGTCGTCGCCGAATTCGAAAAGGCACATGGGAAATTCCCCGGGGCCGAGCTCGTCATCCTTGGCCTGGGCCGGCTCGGCGGTGGAGTCCTCACGCACGCGTCCGACCTCGATCTCGTCTATCTCTTCACGCCGCCGACGGCCGACGTGTCGCGCGGACCGAAGCCGCTCGGGCCGGCCAATTACTTCAACCGGCTCGCCAACCGGATCACCGCCGCGCTTAGCGTGTCCACCGCGGCAGGTCCGCTCTACGACGTCGATACGCGCCTGAGGCCGGAAGGCGCGAAGGGGATGCTGGTGGTCTCGACCGACGCATTCGCCCGCTACCAGCGCGAGGAGGCGTGGACGTGGGAGCATATGGCGCTGCTCCGGGCGCGGCCGGTTTTCGGACCGGAAGCCGCCCGCGAGCGCGTCGCCCAACTCGTTTCGGAGATCCTTCACCAGCCGCGCGATTCGAAGACGGTGATTGCGGACGCTGCGAAGATGCGGTCGGAGATGACGCGCCACAAGCACCCCGCCGGACCGCTTGACGTGAAGCTCGGCCCGGGTGGGCTCGTCGATCTCGAATTCGCCGTCCATGTGCTGCAACTCACCCGTGAGCGCGGAATTGATCCGCATCTGGAAACCGCTGTCGAGCGGCTCGGCGCCGATGGTTTAGTTGATCGAAGCATTATTGATGCGCAACATTTGCTCACGCGCATGCTGGTGACGCTGCGGTTGATCGCGCCCGATCTCAACCCGCCGCCCGAAGGCCGCGAGCTCATGGCCCGGGCTTGCGGAGCGGCCACTTGGGACGAACTTCTTGCTCGCCACGATGCAGCGCGCCAGAGCATTGCCGCGTTGTGGGACAAGGTGAAAGGATCTGCTCGATGATTGCCGAAGGCGACAAGTCACCCAATCTGGATATCGAGACCAGCGATGGCCAAACCATCAATCTCTCGGAACCCGGCAAGCCGCTGGTGCTCTATTTTTATCCGAAGGACGACACATCCGGCTGTACCCGGGAGGCGCAGGATTTCACCACGCTCGCTGCGGATTTCGAGAAAGCTGGAATCGCCATCGTCGGCGTCTCTCGCGATCCGATGAAGAAGCATGAGAAATTCATCGCCAAATACGACCTCACGGTGCCGCTCGCCTCGGACGAGGATGGTGCGATTTCCGACGCGTTCGGCACCTGGGTCGAAAAGTCGATGTACGGCCGCAAGTACATGGGCATGGAGCGCTCGACGTTCCTGATCGGCGCCGACGGGCGAGTGCTGAGGGAATGGCGCAAGGTAAAGGTGCCTGGGCATGCGGAGGAAGTGCTCGACGCGGCTCGAAAGCAGGCTGCGGCGGTTTGAATGCAGGGGCGCGGCGTGATAGCGGCGCCAGCAAGACGAAGGAGCATCAGCGTTGGCCGAGTTCACGCTTCCGCGAAACAGCAAGATCACCGAGGGCCGCAAGTATAAGCCTGAGGAAGGCAAGCGGCTGAAGTCGTTCAGGATCTACCGCTACGATCCGGACAATAGCGCCAACCCGCGCTGGGACACTTACACCATCGATCTCGACAAATGCGGGCCGATGGTTCTCGACGCGCTTATCAAGATCAAGAATGAGATCGATCCGAGCCTGACCTTCCGCCGCTCCTGCCGCGAAGGCATTTGCGGGTCCTGCGCGATGAACATGGACGGGCGAAACGGCCTCGCCTGCACCACCCCGATCGAGGAGCTGAAGGGCGAGGTCCAGATCACGCCGCTTCCGCACATGGAGGTGGTGAAGGATCTCGTCCCCGACCTCACCCACGTCTACGCGCAATATGCATCCATCCAGCCGTGGCTGAAGACGATGACTGCCGCGCCATCGGGCAAGGAGCGGCTGCAGTCGCCCGAGGATCGCGCGAAGCTCGATGGCCTCTACGAGTGCATCCTCTGCTTCTGCTGCTCGACCAGCTGCCCCAGCTATTGGTGGAACGCCGACAAGTTCCTTGGGCCTGCGGTGCTCCTGCAGGCCTATCGCTGGATCGCCGACAGCCGCGACGAAGCGACGGGTGAGCGCTTGGACGATCTCGAGGATCCGTACCGGCTCTACCGCTGTCACACGATCATGAACTGCGCGAACGTGTGCCCGAAGGGCTTGTCGCCCGCCAAGGCGATCGCCGAGACGAAGAAGCTGATCGCGGAGCGAGCCGCGTGACGGGTCGCGACCAACAAAGAGGGCGAGCCGCTTGACTGAGCGGGTACCGCTCCCCTCAGGAGCGGTCGAGGATCCGGACAACCCCGGCTGGTACACCTGGAATTTCGAGCGCGGCAGCTTCGCCGCTGCGACCGGCAAATTCCTGTTCAAACCGGATGGCCCGGGCCGGGCAATTACCCGAATTTTCCCGACCGATTCGCTCCTCAACATGGGCGGCTCGATCCACGGCGGGGCGGTGATGAGCTTCATCGACATGAGCCTGTTCGCCGGCGGCCGCTGCGCCGGAATGGAGGAGGGGCATTACGTCACCCTCGACTGCTCGGTGCATTTCATCGGCCGGGGCCGTGCCGGAAAGCCGCTCGACGCGCATCTTCAGCTGGTGAAGCAGACCCGCGGCGGGCATGTCTTCTTTGTGGGCACCTGCATCCAGGCTGGCGAGCCGACTCACAGCTTTAACGGCACTCTGAAGCGGGTGCGGCCACCCGAATGAAGCATCCGGTCGGCGATGCCTATGTGGAGCTTGTTCGCGCAGGCGAGGTAAAATCCGATCCGGCGCAGCAGCGCGGTGCAGCGGCCCTCGATCGGCTCGCGCAAACGCTGGCCAACGGCAGCCGCAGAATCCTCGGCCTGTTCGGGAAGCGGCAGGATGCGCTGGAGGGCGTCTATCTCTGGGGTCCGGTCGGCCGCGGCAAGACGATGCTGATGGACCTGGGCTTCAGCCATATCTCCGTCGAACCGAAGCGCCGGGTCCATTTCCACGCCTTCATGCTCGAAACACACGAGCGGCTGCGGGACGCGAGGCAGAGCGAAGCTGGCGACCCGGTCGAAGCGGTCGCGGAGGAGATTGCCGAAGAGGCCAAGCTGCTTGCCTTCGACGAGCTCCAGGTGACCAATCCCGCCGACGCGATGATCCTCTCGCGCCTGTTCGGCAAATTGCTCGAGCGCGGCGTGCGTGTGATTGCGACCTCCAACCGCCCGCCCGGTGATCTCTACAAGGACGGGCTCAATCGTGAGCTCTTCCTGCCCTTCATCGACATGATCGAGAGCCGATTCGAGGTGGTCGAGCTTGGCGGCCCGACCGACTACAGGCTCGACCGGCTGACCGGAGTCGAGGTCTGGCACGTGCCGAACGGTCCGGAAGCAACCCGCGCTCTCTCCGAAGCCTTCTTCAAGCTCACGGATTATTCGGTCGAGGATCGCGCCAAGGTGCCGAGCGAGGACATTTCCGTCGCCGGCGGCCGCACGCTCCACGTGCCCAAGAGTCTCAAGGGCGTGGCCGTCTTCTCGTTCAAGCGGCTTTGCGGCGAACCCCGCGGGGCCGCCGACTATCTCGCCATCGCCCAGCATTTCCATACCGTCATTATCGTGGGAATCCCGGTGATGAGCCCGGCGATGCGCAACGAGGCGGCGCGCTTCACGGCGCTGATCGACGTCCTCTACGACCATCACGTGAAGCTGCTCGCCGCCGCAGATGCTGAACCGGCCGAGCTCTATCCGGCCGGGGACGGCAGCTTTGAGTTCCAGCGCACCGCCAGCCGACTGGAGGAGATGCGCAGCGCGGAATATCTGGCGCAGGGCCACGGCACCGGTTAGCTTCGGCTCTCCAACAGGGAGGGCAGCAATGATCGTCACCACCACGGAGAATGTCGCGGGCCATCGCACCGTCGAGGCACTGGGCCAGGTGTTTGGAGTGGTCGTCAGGAGCCGGAGCATCGGCGGCAATCTCGCGGCCGCACTTCGCTCGATCGGCGGCGGTGAGATCAAGGAATATACAGCGCTGGTCGAAGAAACCCGCCGTCACGCGATCGACCGGCTGGTCACCAACGCGACCGCGATGGGCGCGAACGCAGTTGTGATGATGCGCTTCGATTCCGGTGAGATCGGTCAGACGATGAGCGAAGTCGTCGCCTACGGCACCGCAGTTCGGGTCGAGCCGGAGTGCGCGGCGCCCGCGGCTGCATCGTCCTTTTCGGCGCAGTCATGATTGTCCTGGGCATTGGCGGATTCGTGATGGGCTCAGCACAAGCAGCTGGCTTTCCCGCTATCCCGATTTTCATTTTCGGCTGTCTCGTCGTTGTGACTGCGCTGGTCGAGCCGGTCTATGGCAAGCTGACCACGCGGCCGCCGCTTTCGGGCGGCTGGCGTCCCACTGGTGAAAAGTTCATCGATCCGGCCAGCGGCAAGCCGGTCGAGGTGTGGTTCGATCCGGCGACCGGTGAACGCCGCTACGTCGATGTTGAAGGGGAGAAGAAGCGTTGAAGCTGGTTGGAGCCGCGCTGGCGGTCGCACTCGCATTAGTCCTGACGCCCGCAAACGCGCAACCTCCGCAACCCGTCAGCCCAGTCCTCGACAGCGCCGATACGCGACCCGGCGTTGATCTTGACGGGCCGTGGCACTGGTCGGTCGATCCGTTCCGCGAGGGCGCCGCAGGCTTTCACGGCGAGGAGCCCGGGCCTGGTCATCGGCGGTACGCGGAGATCGACACCACCGCGGCCATGAAGGCCGACCCTCGGGCGCTCTACGAATACGACATGGACCGCTCGCCGGTCGCTCAGCTTCCGCAGTCGTTTGTCACCCTCTCGCCGCAGATGCGCTACTACAACGGCCTGGTCTGGTTTCAGCGCCATTTCACGGCTCGCCCAGAGCCCGGCAAACGCGCCTTCCTTCGGTTCGGGGCGGTCGACTACCGGGCTCAGGTCTATCTTAACGGCAAGCTGCTTGGCGAACATGAGGGCGGCTTCACGCCCTTTGCCTTTGACGTGACGAAGCTCCTTCGCGACGGAGACAATCAGGTCACAGTCGCGCCGATTCTCAGCGCACCGCCGGCGATGTCCCGCCGCCGGTTACGGACTGGGAGAATTACGGCGGGATCACCCGGCCAGTCCGGCTGATCTTCACTCCGGAGACGTTCGTCGACACCGAATGGGTCCGGCTGACCCGCGACGGCCACATTGCCGCGACTGTCACGCTGAATGGCGCGGCTCCGGCAAACGCCCCGGTTCGAGTAGAAATCCCGGCCCTCGGCTTGAGTCTTTCCGGCCGGACCGGCGCGGACGGCAGCTGGACCGGCGAAACCGCGGCTCCGCGCTCGCTCCACCGTTGGTCACCGGAAAGCCCGACGCTCTACGATGTGAAGGTCTCAGGCGGCGGCGATGTCGTTAACGATCGCGTCGGCTTCCGCACGATTGAGGTCCGCGGCACAGACATCCTCCTCAACGGCAAGCCGATCTTCCTTCGCGGCATTGATATTCACGCCGAAGAATTCGGCGATAACCCGACCCGAAATATCACGCCGGAAGCTGCGCGTGCACTACTGACCGAGGCGAAGCAGGGGCTGCACGCGAATTTCGTACGTCTCGCCCATTATCCGCATCCCGAAACGATGCTCCGCGCGGCCGACGAACTCGGCCTGCTCGTGTGGAGCGAGATTCCGGTCTACTGGATGGTCGATTTCGCCAGTCCGAAGACGCTCGAGACGGCGCTGCGCATGCAGACGGAATCGATCCTTCGCGACCGCAATCGCGCGTCTATCATCATCTGGAGCGTCGGCAACGAAACGCCCACTAATGACGCACGCAATGCCTTCCTGAGGGGCCTCGTCGCCAATGCCCGGCGATTGGACGACACCCGACTCGTCAGCGCGGCGCTGCTCAGCGGCCGCAAGGGCGAAGTTCAGACGATCGACGATCCCTTGGGGGCCGATCTCGATGTGCTCGCCGTCAACACCTATAACGGCTGGTACACGCCCGATCCGCTATCGAAGGTGCCGGATATCGAGTGGCGATCAATCTACAACAAGCCGCTGATCTTCTCCGAGCTCGGGGCCGGAGCGCTCGCCGGTTATCACGACAATCCCGCCAATCCGCACAAGTTCAGCGAGGAATTCCAGGCGGATTATTACCGGGCGACGCTGAAGATGATCTCAAAAATCCCGTTCCTCCGCGGAATCTCGCCATGGATCCTCAAGGACTTCCGCTCCCCGCGCCGCCAGCACCCCATCTATCAGCAGGGCTGGAACAGAAAGGGCCTCGAATCGCCGACCGGAGTCCATAAGGAAGCCTTCGACGTACTGGCCGATTACTATCGATCGTTCGAACAGCGGCGGTAAAGAAAAGGGCCGGAGCATCGCGGGAACCCATCAAAGTACTACTTTGATGGGAGCCTGCTGCCCCGGCCCTTCTTTTCGACTGACTGAGCGTCGGGCTTAGAAGTCCATTCCGCCCATGCCGCCCATTCCGCCGCCGGCCATCGCCGGAGCCTTTTCCTCCGGGATTTCGGCAACGGTGGCTTCGGTCGTGATCAGCAGCCCGGCGACGCTGGCCGCGTCCTGGAGGGCGGTGCGAACGACCTTGGTCGGATCGATGACGCCAGCCTCGACGAGGTTCTCATACTTCTCCGTCTGGGCGTTGAAGCCGAGCTTGTCGTCGTTGCCGTCGATCAGCTTGCCGGCGACAACCGCGCCGTCATAGCCCGCGTTCTGGGCGATCTGACGGACCGGGGCCTGCAGCGCCTTGCGGACGATATCGATGCCGCGGGTCTGGTCGTCGTTGGTGCCCTTGAGCCCCTCGAGCGCCTTGCCTGCGTAGAGCAGCGCGGTACCGCCGCCCGGGACAATCCCTTCCTCGACCGCGGCGCGGGTCGCATGGAGAGCGTCGTCGACGCGGTCCTTGCGCTCCTTCACCTCGACTTCGGTGGCTCCGCCGACCTTGATCACAGCTACGCCGCCGGCGAGCTTCGCCAGCCGCTCCTGCAGCTTCTCGCGATCATAGTCGGACGTGGTGTTCTCGATCTGCTGACGGATCGCTGCAACGCGGCCCTCGATCGCCTCGCGGGTGCCGGCGCCATCGACGATGGTCGTGTTGTCCTTGTCGATGGTGACTCGCTTCGCCTGGCCGAGCATTCCGGTCGTGACGTTCTCGAGCTTGATGCCGAGATCTTCGCTGATCATCTCACCGCCGGTGAGGATCGCAATGTCCTCCAGCATCGCCTTGCGGCGATCGCCGAAGCCCGGAGCCTTGACCGCCGCGACCTTGAGGCCGCCGCGCAGCTTGTTGACCACGAGGGTCGCAAGAGCCTCGCCCTCAATGTCCTCAGCAATGATGAGGAGCGGACGCCCGCTCTGAACGACGGCTTCCAGGATCGGGAGCATCGCCTGAAGGTTCGAAAGCTTCTTCTCGTGGATGAGGATGTAGGGGTCGCTAAGCTCGACCTGCATCTTCTCGGGGTTGGTGATGAAGTAAGGGCTGAGGTAGCCGCGGTCGAACTGCATGCCCTCGACCACATCGAGCTCGAACTCGAGGCCCTTGGCTTCCTCGACCGTGATCACGCCTTCCTTGCCGACCTTCTCCATCGCCTCGGCGATCTTGTGGCCGACTTCCTCGTCACCGTTGGCCGAAATGGTGCCGACCTGGGCGATCTCGTTGGAGCCGGACACGTCCTTCGACTGGCCCTGAAGGTTCTCGACCACCTTCTTCACGGCGATGTCGATGCCGCGCTTCAGGTCCATCGGGTTCATTCCCGCCGCGACCGACTTCATACCCTCGCGAACGATCGCTTGGGCCAGAACGGTTGCGGTGGTGGTGCCGTCGCCGGCGATGTCGTTGGTCTTCGAGGCGACCTCACGAACCATCTGCGCGCCCATGTTCTCGAACTTGTCCTTAAGCTCGATTTCCTTGGCGACAGTGACGCCGTCCTTGGTAATGCGCGGAGCGCCGAAGCTCTTGTCGAGAACGACGTTGCGGCCCTTCGGACCCAGCGTCACCTTGACCGCATCGGCGAGGATGTCGACGCCGCGAAGGATGCGCTCACGCGCTTCGCGGCTGAATTTCACGTCTTTGGCTGCCATTTGGCTACCCTTTCGTTTCTTGGAAGTTTGCTAAGTTCGCTGCCTACGCGCGCACGCGCGTTGCCGTGGCTGAGATCAGGCGACGATCCCCAGGATGTCGCTTTCCTTCATGATGATGAGGTCTTCGCCGTCGACCTTGACCTCGGTGCCCGACCATTTACCGAACAGGATGCGGTCGCCGGCCTTGACGTCGAGCGGAGTAACCTTGCCGTCGTCGGAACGAGCGCCGGAGCCGACGGAGATCACTTCGCCTTCCTGCGGCTTTTCCTTGGCGGTGTCGGGGATGATGATCCCGCCCGCTGTTTTTTCTTCTGCCTCGACACGGCGGACGAGGACTCGGTCATGAAGTGGCCTGAAACCCATTTTAGCCCCTCTTTCCAATTAGTTGGTTGAACAATGCATATTGGCACTCTCTCCCCGAGAGTGCCAGACATGCCGCATATGGTTTTCGCGTTTCGGGCCGTCAACGGTCGGGCAGAGAAATTTTTGCTGCCGCTGCGGCGGGGCGTGTCGCCAACAGGACCTTGCGCAGCCGTGCTGTTCCCGTCCCGGCGCCAGATTGTGTGAGTCGGTGACCTTCAGAACCGTTCGCGAGAGGGTCGCAATGCAGTCGCGTATCGGCTAGCAGCGCTTGACCAAGGGAGAGTGGAAGAATGCGCTTCGCAAAGGCTGTCTGGAAGCTTTTGGTCGGGATCAAGGACGGGCTTGTCCTGATCTTCATGCTGCTGTTCTTTGGCGCGCTTTATGGCGCCCTGTCGGCTCGCCCCGCACCGATCCACAATGGCGTGCTCGATCTCGATCTCAGCGGTGCTGTCGTCGAACAGCCGAGCAGACCGGGTCTTGGTTCGCTGGCGGGGACGCCGAGCGTCCGGGAATATCGGCTCCGTGACCTGATCACCGCGCTCGATGCTGCGCGCACCGACGATCGGGTGAAGGCGGTCGCGCTGGACCTCGAGCGCTTCACTGGCGGCGGCCATACCGCGATGGCGGATCTCGCCGAAGCGGTTCGGCGAGTGCGTGCCTCGGGCAAGCCGGTGGTCGCCTATGCCAACGCTTACAGCGACAGCAGCTATGAGGTTGCCGCCGCGGCCTCCGAAATCTGGATGGATCCTCTCGGAGCAGTCGCGCTTGCCGGGCCGGGCGGCGAGAATCTCTACTTCAAAGGGCTGCTCGACAAGCTCGGAGTGACGGCGAACGTCTATCGCGTCGGCACCTATAAGGCCGCCGTCGAGCCGTTCATTCGCAACGACATGTCGCCTGCCGCCAAGGAGAATGCGCAGGCGCTCGCCTCGGCAATGCTCGCCAGCTGGCGTGCAAGCATCCTTCGCGACCGGCCGCAGGCGAAAGTCGATCCCTACCTCGCCGATCCCGCTGGGGCGCTGAGCTCGGCAGGCGGGGATTTCGGCAAGGCTGCGCTCGCCAGCGGTCTGGTCGACAAGATCGGCGACCGGGAAGCCTTCCAGGCGCGGCTTGCGGAGCTTGGGGGAGCCGACAAGGATTCGCCCTACGGCTATAACCGGATCCCGCTCGCTTCCTACGAAAATGCGCAGTCGGACGGGAATAGCAGCGGATCGATCGGTGTAATTACGATCGCCGGCGATATCGTCGACGGCAAGGCGCCTCCGGGAACGGCCGGCGGAGACAGCATTTCCGACCTGATCGACAAGGCCGTCGCCGGCGGCGGGCTGAAGGCCCTCGTGGTTCGGATCGACAGCCCCGGCGGATCGGTGCTGGCGTCGGAGCGGATTCGCGAATCCCTTCTCAATGCCAAGGCGCACAAGATCCCGATCGTGGTGTCGATGGGAAGCGTCGCTGCGTCCGGCGGCTATTGGGTCTCGACCCCCGGCGATTATGTGTTCGCAGAGCCGTCGACCATCACCGGATCGATCGGCGTGTTCGGAATCCTGCCCAGCTTCCAGGGAACGCTGGCGAAGCTCGGGATCGGCGCCGATGGGGTGAAGACCACGCCCCTTTCCGGTGAACCCGATGTGCTGAAGGGGCCATCGCCCGTCGCAGGCCAGTTGATGCAGGCGGGTGTCAATTCGATCTACGCGCGCTTCCTCGGCATCGTCGCCCAGGCACGCCACAAGACTCCGCAGCAGATCGATGCGATCGCCCAGGGCCGCGTTTGGGACGGTGGCACGGCCCAAAAGCTCGGCCTCGTCGACGGATTCGGCAGTCTGCACGATGCAATCGCCAAGGCGGGACAGCTGTCCAATGTCTCGAACCCCGACGACCAGGTCCGCTATCTCGAGCGGCCGGTGTCGCTGCAGGAGAAGATCGTCGAGCTTCTGTCCAACAACCAGACCAGCGACGACACGAGCGACGACAGCGACGGCTTTGCCGCACTCGCCCCGGACAATTTGCTCACCGATGCGATCACGGAACTGCAGTCGATCCTCAAGGGACCGAACATCCAGGCCCGCTGCCTCGACTGCCCGCCCGTCGCCCCTGCGCAACCGCAGGTGAAGAGCGTTGGGATGCTCGCTGCGCTGGAAGCGTGGCTCCGCTGAGCTGCGGTTAACATTTCGCGGTAGCTGTCGCCGTTCGGCGATGTAAATCGCGCGGATGCAGAGTCGGATCAGGTTAGCCGTGCAGGCGGATGCAGCGGCGATCGCAGCGATTTACGCGCCTTATGTGGAAGACACACGGATCAGCTTCGAGGAGATTGCGCCGGGCGCTGCCGAAATCGCGATGCGCATGTCCAACCCGCTCTACCCCTGGCTGGTTGCGGAGCAGGAAGGCCGAATCGTTGGATTCGCGAACAGCAGCGCCTTTCGAGCGCGGCGGGCCTATCGCTGGTCGGTCGAAGTCGGGATATACGTCGCGCCGGACGCGAAACGCGGCGGGATTGGACGGGCGTTGTTCGAACACTTGCTCGATCTTCTGACGGCGCAGGGATTCGTAACGGCTATCGGAGCCATCGCTCTACCCAATGAGGCGAGCGTCGGGTTTCACGAGGCGCTCGGCTTCGTCCACACCGGCATGTACCGGCAGGTGGGTTTCAAGCTCGGTGAATGGGCCGACGTCGGGCTGTGGCAGAGAGACCTGGCGCCGCGGCTGGACTCGCCCGCCGAGCCGCGTCCGTTCGCGGAAGTCGCTCCAGCCTATATGTGAATCGGTTTCCCCTGCACCGCCATCGCCGCTTCCTTGAGCGCTTCGGAATGCGTCGGGTGCGCGTGGCAGGTGTAGGCGATATCCTCTGAGGTCGCCCCGAACTCCATCGCCAGCGCAGCTTCGGCGATCATCGTCCCGGCGACGGCGCCAATCATCCACACGCCGAGGACACGATCGTTCCTTGCGTCGGCGATCACCTTGACGAAGCCGTCGGTCTCCCGGTTGGTTTTGGCCCGGCTGTTGGCCAGCATCGGGAATTTCCCGACCTTCACTTCGCCTCCGGCTTTCGCCTCCTCCTCGGTCTGACCGACCCCGGCAATCTCCGGCCAGGTGTAGACGACGGTCGGGATCACATCCTCGTTCACGATCCCGGTGAGGCCGGCGATATTCTCGGCGACCGCGATGCCCTCATCCTCCGCCTTGTGGGCAAGCATCGGGCCGGGGCGGACGTCGCCGATTGCCCAAACTCCCGGGACCGAGGTTTTGAAATCGTGATCGGTTTCAATCTGGCCGCGCTTGTTGGCGGCGAGGCCGATCTTCTCGAGCGCCAGGCCTTCCGTGTTCGGCCGCCGCCCGATCGAAACCAGAACGACATCGGCTTCGAGAGACTCGGCCGCACCCCCCTGAGCAGGTTCGACAGAGAGGCTAACGGTCGCGCCGCTGACTTCGGCCTTGGTGACCTTGGTCGCGGTGCGGAATTCCATGCCCTGCTTCTTCAGGATCTTGTGCGCTTCCTTTCGAACCTCCCCGTCGAAGCCGGGCAGGATCTCGTCGAGAAATTCGATCACGGTGACTTGAGCACCGAGCCGCCGCCATACCGAGCCAAGCTCCAGCCCGATCACACCGCCACCGATCACCGCCAGCCGCTTCGGCACTTGCGGGAGTGCCAGAGCGCCGGTCGAATCGACGATCTTGCCCTTCGAATTGTCGACTTCGACTCCGGGTAGCGGAGTGACAGACGAGCCGGTGGCGATGACAATGTTCTTCGCGCTTACCGTTTTGTCGCCGACCTTGACCCGGTTCGGTCCTTCGAAGCTGGCATGACCCTTCAGCCAATCGACCTTGTTCTTTTTGAACAGGAACTCGATGCCGCCGGTCAGTTCCTTCACCGCTTTCGACTTCTCGCCGTGCATCGTGTCGAGATCGAGCTCGACATTGCCGGGCTTCACGCCCCACTTCGCAAGAGTTCCGTGCGCGGCTTCCTCATAGAGCTCCGAAGCATGCAACAAAGCCTTGGAGGGAATGCATCCGACGTTGAGACAGGTACCGCCCAACGTCTCCCGGCTTTCGGCGCACGCCGTCTTCAATCCCAGCTGCGCGGCCCGGATCGCAGCGACATAACCGCCGGGGCCCGCCCCGATCACAAGAACGTCGTAATCAAAGTTTTCGGGCATCGTTTACTCCGATTTCACACCTCGGGGCGCATAAGGAGTGGGATTGGTCGCGGCAAGCTCGGTGCCTGGTAACTTTGGGTTAAATGTTTACCGGTAAACACCGCTTTCGCTTAGTGGGAGGCGTAATGAATGATTAGCCCG
>Ga0207702_10003270_pt1 | contig 14958 bp, 13 predicted proteins | sample KBSCornC62_FD_184302 | JGI IMG/M metagenome (GOLD analysis project Ga0207702, IMG submission 184302) | Corn rhizosphere microbial communities from Kellogg Biological Station, Michigan, USA - KBS Corn C6-2 (SPAdes) (version 2) | ecosystem: Host-associated > Plants > Roots > Rhizosphere > Soil ...
GCGACGCGGCGGCGCCTTAAGGCCCCTTTTACTCCTCGGCGGCTAGGCTGCGACGCGAAAAGGCCGGAAAATGCGCGAAGAACCCAAACGCTCGCTCTTGCTGCTCGATTCGAACGCGGATGAGAGGCGACTCGTCTCCGCGATCGCTTCGCGAGCGGGCTGGAGCGCCGTGGGGGCAGCAGATGCCGAAACCGCGGTTGCGCTGCTCCAGGGTCCGCACGGCCGCGAAGTCCAGGCGGCGCTGATCGGCACGTGGGACGCCGAAAACGGCCCTAAGCTGATCGCGGCACTCCGCGAGCATCGGCCCACTCTCGCGATCATCGTCCTGTCCGAGGGAGAAAGCGTCTCGGTCGCCGTCGAAGCGATGCGCGCGGGCGCATCCGACTTCGTCGTGCGTCCGGTTGCTCCCGAACGTCTCATCGACGCACTGGCAGCCAATGCGGATCGTCGTCGAGCGGCAGGCGAGCTCGCACCCGTATCCGAAAAGCTGGCGCCGGAACTGGCGCTCGAGCAGTTGATCGGCGCAGCGCCCGAATTCCGTTCGGCACTTGCGGTCGCGGCGAAATCCGCGCGCAACCGTCTGCCGATCCTGATCATCGGCGATCCGGGCACCGGTAAGGAAACGGTTGCCCGCGCAATCCATGCGGCGAGCCTTCGCGCCAAGGGGCCCTTGCTCTCGCTCGACTGCAAAGCGGTCCCCGCCAACATCATCGACAGCGAATTGTTCGGCCACGAGAAGGGCGCGTTCCCCGGTGCATTCGCGCCGAAGACAGGCAAGCTCGTCCAGTCCGATGCCGGCACCCTCATCCTCGACGAAATTGCCGAGTTGCCCGCCGAAACGCAGGAGCGGCTCGATCGGGTGCTGGCAACCGGCGAGGTGCGGCCCGTCGGCCTCAACGGCAGCCACTCAGTTGACGTCCGCGTGATCGCGACGAGCAGCCGCGCCCTTCCGGACGACTTCCACGAGGGTCTTCGCGAGCGGATTGCCGCGACGACGGTAAACCTCCCGACGCTTCGCGAGCGGAGCAGCGACATTCCGGCGCTTGCCCGCCACTTGCTCAATCGGCTCGCCGAGCAGACGGGCCTCAAACCGCTGTCCATCTCCAACGATGCGCTGACGGTGCTGATGCGCTACGGCTGGCCGGGCAACGTCCGCCAGCTCGCCGGCGTGCTGTTCCGCGCCGCACTCCAGTGCGATGGCACCTCGCTCACCGCCGAGCATTTCCCGCACATTGCGATCCAATCGCGTTTCTCGGGCCGGCGCACCGATTTCGCGCCGAACATCAGCAAGGCGCGGACCGACGAAGCCATCGCGGGCGCGCCGGGTGTGACTTTGTACACGAGCGACGGCCACCTGCGCCCGCTCGAGGACATCGAGGCCGACGTCATCCGTCTCGCCATCGGCCATTATCGCGGGCGCATGACCGAGGTCGCACGACGCCTCGGGATCGGCCGCTCGACGCTCTATCGCAAGCTCGGCGACCTCGGGATCGACACGGCGGCCTAGAGCCGCGGAACTCGGGCCGCTATGGCCTCGCGATGCAGTTCGACAACAAGACAGTTCTAATCACCGGCGCCGCCTCCGGAATCGGAGCAGCGACGGCGACCCGCCTTGCAAACAGCGGCGCGCGCAAGCTCATCCTGGTGGACACTGATGAGGAGCTGGTGCGTGATTTCGCGTTCAGCCTGCCCTGCGAACGTGCCCTGGTCATCGGCGACGTTGCCGATCCGGAGCTTTGGCGGGGAGCCGACCTGACCGGTCTCACCCATGCCGTCGTCAACGCCGGGATTGCATCGGCGGGACCGATCGAGACACTCGACCTCGACGAATGGCATCGGGTGATGCGCGTCAATCTCGACGGCGCTTTCCTGACGCTCCAGGCAGCGATGCGCGCAATCGGCTCAACGGGCGGCTCCATCGTGGTGACAGCCTCGGCATCCGGGCTGAAGGCGGAACGCGGGACCGCGGCCTATGCGGCGTCCAAGGCAGGGGTGATCCAACTGGCGCGGGTCGCCGCCAAGGAAGGCGCGCAGCAGGGCATCAGGGTGAACGCGATCGCGCCGGGTGGAGTCGAGACGCCGATCTGGGACGCGGTGCCGATGTTCGCCGATCTCTCCGCCGAAATCGGGCGCGAAGCTGCGTTCACCGAAATGGCGGGCATGGCCACTCCGCTGAAACGCTACGCAAAACCGGATGAAATCGCGGCCCAGATAGCATTCCTGTTGTCCGACGAGTGCGCGACCGTCACCGGAACCGTCTTCGTCAGCGACGGCGGCTACACGATTTAACTCGCGCGGGGCGTCAACGCCTGGTCGCGCAATCCGCGCCAGACACGCAGCGCCTGCACGGTTTCGAAGACGTCGTGGACCCGGAGAAGCTGCGCCCCCTGTTCGACGGCCTTGAGCGCGAAGGCGATGCTTCCGCCGAGTCGCTTGTCGACGGAAGCTTCCTGTGAAAGCGCGCCGATGGTGCGCTTGCGGCTCGCACCGACGACGATGGGGCAGCCGAGCGAATGAAACAGCGCCAGGCCGTTCATCAGCTCGAGATTGTGCGCGACATTCTTCCCGAACCCGAAGCCGGGATCGACGAGGATCCGATCGCGCGAAATTCCCGCCTGCTCGGCAGCAGCAATACGCTCCTCGAGCCATAGATAAACCTCGACCAGCACATCGTCGTAGCGTGGGTCGTCCTGCATCGTTTCCGGCTCGCCCTTGTGGTGCATCAGCACGACGGGGACGGACGAGGCGGCGATTACGCCCGCCGAGCGGCCGTCGTACGTCAGCGCGGAAACATCGTTGATCATCCGCGCACCGGCCTCGATCGCTGCCGTCATGACGTCAGCCTTGCGCGTGTCCGCCGACACGGCCGCGCCACCACGCAGCAGCTGGGAAATGACGGGAATGATCCGCTCGATTTCGTCGCCTTCCCAGACCGCCTTCGCGCCAGGCCGGGTCGATTCGCCGCCGACATCGATGATTGCGGCACCCTGCGCCGCCATCTCCGCGCCGGCCTCGGCCGCAGCGGCGGCATCGGCGAACTGCCCGCCATCGGAGAAACTGTCAGGTGTGGCGTTCACGATGCCGATGACCTGCGGCTGATCCAGGCGGATCGTGCGCTCGCCGAGTTGCAGCGGCCCGCGTGAGCTCGTCAAAGCCTTCCACTGCACGGCCATGTCATCGTCGAAGCGTGATTCGATGCTCTCGACCGGCACGAGCTCGGTCGACGCGCGCTTATGACCGTCAATCTTGATCAGCTCGACGGCTGCGAACCAGTTCAACCCGCCGGCGAGCCGAGCGACCTTGCCGTCGTGACCGAACGGGGAATCGACGAAGGCCGTCGAGCGAAGGAGCGTGCGCATCATTTGACCGTCATTGCGAGGAGCGGAGCGACGAAGCAATCCAGTCAACGGCGCTTTGGGTTGCTTCGCTACGCTCGCAATGACCCAAGATACTGTTGCCGCAAGGCATCGAGCGGCTGCAGCCCGCCGCTTTGCTCCACGTGCCAGAAGGTCCAGCCGTTGCAAGAGGGGGCGCCCTGGAGAGCGGCGCCGACCTTGTGGATCGAGCCCCCATGTGCGCCGCTAGCGACCGACCCATCGGCCCGAACCGACGCAGTCCAGCGGCGCTTCGCGTCGGTCAGCATTGTGCCCGGGGGAACCATGCCGCTTTCGACGAGCAGGCCGAACGCGACACGCGGTTGCGCGCGCTTGTCCGGCACGGTCTGCATCGCGCTCTCGTCGAGCGGCAGAGTCGAGGCGATCCGTTCGTGCGCGACTTTCACATAAGCGGGCTCGCGTTCGATCCCGATCCACCGGCGACCAAGCCGCCGCGCAACCGCTCCGGTCGTACCCGTCCCGAAGAAGGGATCGAGCACGATGTCGCCGGGTTTCGTGCAGGCAAGCAGGATTCGGTAGAGGAGCGCCTCGGGTTTCTGCGTGGGGTGAGCCTTGCCCCCGTCATTGCCCTTGACCCGCTCGGCGCCGGCGCAAATCGGAAGGACCCAGTCGGAACGCATCTGAAGGTCGTCGTTCAATGCCTTCATCGCGCGATAATTGAAGGTGTAGCGCGCCTTCTCGTCCTTCGCGCACCAGATGAGCGTCTCATGCGCATTGGTGAAGCGGGTGCCGCGGAAATTCGGCATCGGGTTGGTCTTGCGCCAGACAATGTCGTTGAGGATCCAGAAGTCCGCGTCCTGGAGCAAAGTGCCGACACGATAAATGTTGTGATAGCTGCCGATTACCCAAATCGTGCCGTCGTCTTTGAGAATCCGCCGCGCCTGTTCGAGCCAATCGCGGGTGAAATTGTCATACGCCGTCAAACTTTCGAACTTGTCCCACTCGTCGTCCACCGCATCGACTCGGCCTCCCTCGGGCCGGAACAAGTCGCCGCCGAGCTGCAGATTGTAGGGCGGGTCGGCAAAGATCATGTCGACGCTCTTGTCCGGCAGCTGCGCCATCTCCGAGACGCAATCGCCCTGGAGGATCACATTGAATGGAAGAATGTGTTCGACGGTCGCGTTAGGCGCCAAGGAGCCGTGCCGTTCCGCGATACGCGTAACCAGATTCATGAGCCTGTGCCCCCTTCGAACCGCCGAAGGTGAGTCAGGCGGGACTCAGGGTCAAGCAATCAAGGGTTAACGGGTGCGACGAGGCCGCTACTGCTGGCTTAGAATCCGGCGGCGGAACACAAGATGTTGAGTCAGGCGGGGGTAGCCGGACTCAATGGCTGGTGGTGTGACTCAAAGGACTCGCCGGGCGCGATTTCTTCGAAAACGAGCTCCGGTTGAGCCGCCGCATCGGCGATCGCACGCACCAGGCCGAAGCTTCGGCGGTGTAGCGGCGTCGGCCCGAGCTCACGAAGCGCGCGGCGATGATCCGGCGTCGGATAGCCGCGGTTATGCTCCCAGCCGTAGCCGGGATATTCGTTGGCATACGCTGCCATCATTCGATCACGGGTCACCTTGGCGATGATCGAAGCCGCGGCAATCGAGCGGCACTTGGCGTCGCCATCGACGATCGCCTTCGACGGCCGCTGCCAGCGCGGAGTGGCGTTGCCGTCGACCAGCACCCAGGCCGGCTCCAGGCCGAGCGCCTCGACGGCGCGGGTCATCGCGAGCATTCGCGCCCAGTAGATGTTGATGCTGTCGATTTCCTCGACCGAGGCGATTCCGACCGCCCAGCCGACCGCCGACTTCATCAGGCGCGCATAGAGCGCTTCGCGCTTTTCGAGCGGAAGGTTCTTCGAATCGTCGATTCCGCGCGGAAATTTGTCGCGGTCGAGGATGCAGGCCGCGGCGACCACGGGACCGGCGAGCGGCGCGCACCCGGCCTCGTCCACCCCTGCGAGCGGCTGCGGAAAATCGAGCTCGAGCTTGAAGGAGCAGCGCCGCGGCATCGAGTCGGACTCTTGCACCCCGGCTCACGCGGGCGTCCAGACGGTAATCCGACAGAAGCTGTGGAAAAGTCTAGCTTTCCATCCGCCAAGGCGGGAAGCGGCGCGCTTCGCCTGCCTTGTAGAGAAAGATGATGTTGCCGTCGGGATCGCGAAGCCTCGCCTCGCGCCACATCCACGGCTGGTTGCGCGGGCCATGCTCGAAGGGGATTCCGGCTCGCGCCAGTTGCTCGACGCGCTCGTCGAGGTCGTCGCACTCGAAATAGACCGCGGTCGTGGCGATGATCTTCTCTTCCGGGTCGATCTGGACCGAGAAGGTCGCGCCGCCCTCCGCCTCGAACCGCGCATAATCGGGGGGATTGTCGACGATCTGCTTGAGACCCAGCCGGCGGTAGAAATCGACCGAGCGATCGTAATTGGTGCCGGTCACCGTCACCTGGTTGAGGCGCGGGCTTCCCCCGACGTCGAGGCGGACAGCGACCTGCCCAATCGGCCCGGCACCCTGCCCCAGTCCCGGTGCTTCATGAAGCGCAACGCGAACGAATTCGCGAGCGCGCGCGACCGCATCGGCGAGTGGCGCGCCCTGGCCGAGGAAGGTCGCGATGGCGCTCGCCAGCGTGCAGCCGGTGCCGTGGGTGCTGGTCGTATCGATCCTTTTGCCCTGCCAGCTCGTCATATTGTCTTCTTCGATCAGCGCGTCCGCGAGCGCATCGCCTTCGTCATGGCCACCCTTGATCAGGATCGCGCAACCGTGCTCGCCGACGAGGTGAAGGGCGGCGGCGACGGGATCCTCGTCGGAGGTCAGACGCTTGAGCTCGGGCAGGTTGGGCGTCGCGAGCGTCGCCACGTCCATCAGCCGCCCGAAAGCCGCGATGGTCGAATCGTCGGCCAGCGAAGAGCCGCTTGTCGAGACCATGACCGGATCGAACACGATCGGGAGATCAGGCTGATTGCTCCTCAGCTCCTGAAGCCGGACCGCGACCTGCTTGGCCGCAAATCCGCTGCCGATCATGCCGATTTTCACGGCATCGACGCCGATGTCGCTGATGATCGCGTCGATCTGCGCCAGGATCATCTCGGCGGGCACGGGATGGACCGCATTTACGCCGAGCGTGTTCTGCGCTGTGACGGCCGTAACCGCGGTCATGGCGTGGCCGCCAAGCATGGTTACCGTCTTGATATCGGCCTGAATCCCCGCGCCTCCGCCCGAGTCGGAGCCGGCGACAATGAGGATTCGGGCGGGTTTCGTCACCGAATCCGCCTTCGAGCCCTTCTTGGGGCCGAAGTTTTCCATGCGCACGAGATTGTCGTTGCGCCGGAAATTACCAAGAAAGCGTTCACGCGGCCGACTGAACGGCCTCGCAGATGTCATCGACGATCCGCTCGACCTGCGCGGCGTCCTCGCCCTCGGCCATCACCCGGATCAGCGGCTCGGTGCCGGATTTGCGGATCAACAGCCGGCCCTTGCCTTCAAGTTCCGCCTCGGCGGCCGCGATGCGCTTCCTGACACTGTCGGCCTCCAACGGTTCGCTACCGCCATTGAAGCGGACGTTCTTCAGGAGCTGGGGTAGCGGCTCGAACTGGCGCAGAAGCTCGCTCGCGAGACCTTTCGATTGCACAAGCGCGGCCAGAACTTGGAGACCCGCGACCAGCCCGTCACCTGTCGTCGCATGGTCCGTGAGGATAATGTGGCCCGACTGCTCGCCCCCGACGTTGCAGCCGCTCTTGCGCATCTCTTCGAGCACGTAGCGGTCGCCGACCGCCGTGCGGACGAGCTTGAGGCCCGCGTCGCCGAGCTTCCGCTCCAGGCCCAGGTTCGACATCACCGTCGCGATCACCGCGCCGCCGCGAAGCTCGCCGCGCGATTGCAGCCCGAGCGCGATCAACGCCATCAGCTGGTCGCCATCGACGAGCCGGCCCTTTTCGTCGGAGACGATCAGACGGTCGGCGTCGCCGTCGAGGGCAAGACCAATGTCCGCGCCGCTCGCGACCACCGTTTCCTGCAGCAGTCCGGGATGCGTCGACCCGACATTGTCGTTGATGTTGAGTCCGTCCGGTTTGACGCCCAATGGGATGACCTCCGCGCCAAGCTCCCAGAGGGTCTCGGGCGCGACCTGATAGGCGGCGCCGTTCGCGCAATCGACGACGACCTTGAGGCCGTCCAGGCGAAGCTGCTCGGGAAACGTGTCCTTGGCGAACTGGATATACCGGCCGCGAGCGTCGTCGATACGCCGGGCACGGCCGATCATCTCCGGCTTCGCGAGCTTGGGTCCGTTCTCCAGACGCTTTTCGATTGCTCGCTCATCGTCGTCGCTGAGCTTGTAGCCGTCCGGACCGAACAGCTTGATGCCATTGTCCGCGAACGGGTTGTGGGAGGCGGAGATCATCACGCCCAAGTCCGCGCGCATCGAACGGGTCAGCATCGCCACGGCAGGCGTCGGCATCGGCCCGAGCAACACCACGTCCATCCCGACGCTCGTGAACCCGGCAACCATCGCAGATTCCATCATGTAGCCCGACAACCGGGTGTCCTTGCCGATGACCACGCGGTGGCGGTGGTCGCCGCGAAGGAAATGCGCGCCGGCGGCCATTCCGACACAAAGCGCCGTTTGCGCCGTCATCGGCTCCGCGTTGGTGGTGCCGCGAATCCCATCGGTGCCGAAGAACTTTCTTGTCATCGCGGGCGATTTAGCCCCTGCGCGCGATTAGCGCGAGGGTCAGTGCCGGTACGCCTCGGGCAAATCGCGCCGCTGCAGGTCACGATAGCGTTCCATGAGCCGGCTCTGATGCGTTTCGAGCGGCTGCTTGACGCCGTCAATGAATACCTGCTCCGCGGCGCTCGATCCTTCGAGCGGGTCCCCGGACCAGATTACGACATCCGCGCGACGGCCCGGCGCAAGGCTCCCGATCTCGCTGCCCATGCCGATCGCCTCGGCGGGCTTCGACGTGATCATCGCCAGCGCTTCGCCCCAGCTGACGCCCGTCGCGCCCGGGATGCGCTGCAAGCCAACGAGGTTGCCCGCGTACTGGCGCTCCATGAAGAGGCTCCGCGTGTCGTTGTCGTCGATCATGCCGATCGAGACCTGGACGCCCGCCGCGCGCATGCGCCCGACGTTCGACTGGGTCGCCGCAATCTGCTCGAATGTCGCGGGAAGGTCGTTGACGGCCGAGGCGATGACCGGAACGCCGGCGCGGGCAATCTGGGCGGCCACGGTCCAGCCCTCCGTGCCGCCGACGATCACCAGCTTCAAAGCCGGGAATTGGCGCTTGAGCGCGAGCACCTGGAGGATGTCGCTCGCGCGCTCGGCATGAACGAGCAAATACTGACGGCCCTGAAGCACCGGAACGAGCGCGGCGGCATCGAAGCGGGTCAGGAGCACGTCCTGGCTGCGCCGCGCATCGGGACCGTATTCGCGCGATTCGTTTGGGTTATGCACGATGGGCTGTTCGAGCCCGGTCGGCGCTTCCGCGCGCGCGCTGGAGATGGGAGCCGCGAACCGCCGCAGCTCCGACGCTTCGCGCAGGGCATTCCGGAAGAAGACCTGCGCCGATCCGCGCGATCCGCCCGCCTTTTCCGCACCCGACTGTCCAAGCTCCACGAACTGGAACTTCCGAGCGGCGGTGACCGCGTTCATGTCCGCGCCGGTGTCGATGACCGCGCCCTGGCCGCCGAAGATGCTCTTGCCGGCCTGCGGCGCGACAAGCGCACGCGTGACGCCATCGGCGCGGTTCACCGCGATCGTCGTGTCGAGCGGGTTGATTTCCGTCGAGGCGTCGACCGAGGCGTTGAAGGGCCCGTTGGCGGTCGTGTCGTCTGCGCCTTCAGCCGAAAGATCGACATCCGCCAAGCCGAGCCGCGAGAAACCCGCGACGATACCGGGAGTCACCCATTTGCCCGTCGCATCGATCACTTGCGTATCCGCGGGCAGCTTCATCCGGACGTTACCCGCGGCAATCACCTTGCCGTCCTGGATGACGACCATGCCATTGGGGATCGGCTCCGACCCGTCCCCAAGCGCGACCGTGCCGCCGGTGATCGCGATGGTCTGCGCGGCGATCGGCGCCGCCGCGGTGAGGAGCAACGCTGCGAAAACACGGCGGATCACTTGACGTCTCCTTCGCCGGGCTGGCCGAGCTCGAAGTCGCTGACCGGACGCTTCTTCGGATCGTTCATGTCGTACATCTCGGCGCCATCGATCCACACCATCTGCGGGCGCGAGTAGTCGCTGAACGGATCGCCGTTCCACATCACCACGTCTGCGCCTTTTCCGGGCGTCAGGGTGCCCGTCTTGTCGAGGATCCCGAGCGCTTTGGCCGGGTTGCGGCTCAGCCATTCCCAGGCGACCGCTTCGGAGAGATTTGGGATTCCCGCGCGGATGCCATCGGCGAGCGCCTTCGCCGCCTCCTGGTTCAGCCGCTGGATGTAGTTGGGGTCGTCGGAGTGAACGATCGCGCAGGCCCCCGCATTGTGGACCAGCGGGATGTTCTCCTTGATCGCGTCATAGGCTTCCATCTTGAAGCCGTACCAGTCGGCCCACATCACCGCGCAAATGTCGTTTTCGCGCAGAAGATCGGCGATCTTGTAAGCCTCGACCGCGTGATGGAACGCCGTGACGTGATAGCCGAACTCCTTCGACATATCGATCATGTTGGCCATTTCGTCGGCGCGGTAGCAGTGGTTCTGGATGAGGATCTTGCCCTCGAGCACGCCCTTCAGCGTGTCCATGGAAAGATCGCGCTCAGGCATGTCGCCGCCCTTGGCGTAATAGTCGTCCCACTTCTTCTTGTAGGCGACGGCCTTGGCCCAGGTTTCGCGGGCAAGCGCGATATTGCCCATGCGCGTCTGGGGCATGTGGTCATGGCTGCCGTAAACGCGCTTCGGATTCTCGCCGCACGCCATCTTGAGACCGTAGGGTGCGCCGGGAAACTTCATCTCCTGCACCGTGCGGCCGAGCACGTTCTTCAGGACTACGGAGCGCCCGCCGAACAGGTTGGCCGAGCCGGGCAATATCTCGAGCGTCGTGATTCCGCCGTTCATCAGCGCCCGCGAAAAGCCGGGGTCCTGCGGCCAGACGCTATGCTCGGCCCAGACGTCCGGATGCACGGGATCGGTGGCTTCATTGCCATCGGAATTGCCGGTGACGCCGGGGGACGGATAGTCGCCGAGGTGGCTGTGGACGTCGATGATGCCCGGCGTCACGAACTTGCCGGTGCCGTCGATTTCCACCGCGCCCGCGGGGCTTGGAACTTGTGGACCGCCAACGGCCTCGATCACGCCGTTCCCGAACACCACGGTGCCGTCGTTGATCTGCTGCCCGTCGCCGGTGAACACCGTCGCGTGGCGGATGACCGTCAGGGCGCCCGGGTAGCGGACGTAGGTCGAGGGATACGGATCCTCATTGATGTGGATGGGAGGCGCCTTGGGCGGCTCCGTCGTTGCGCATCCTGAAATGAAAAGAGCGGCCGCGGTTGCGGCAAGTAACCCCCTATTTAACACCATGCATCCACTTCTGAAGCGGCCAGGAAAGAAGGAACAGGACGACGCCCGCCGCGATCGCGACCCAAGCGATCGTCGTGAACGTGTGCGTGTACGTGTCGAGACTGACTTTGAGGTTTGTCACCTGCCCGCCGACCGTCTCGACGCTCGCGAACTGCGCGACGACGCCCGCAAAATATTGCGCGACCGAAATCGACAGGAACCAGACCCCCATCATCAGGCCTACGATCCTTGCAATCGACAGCTTGGTAATCATGCTCAATCCGACGGGCGAGATGCACAATTCTGCGAGCGAATGGATGAGGTAGAGGCCGGCGAGCCACCACAGGCCGACCTGGAAGTCGTTTCCGGCCCCGGCGAAGGTCGATCCCCAGATCAGGAACAGGAACCCGGCGCCCACGCCCACCAGCGCGATTGCGAACTTGACCGGGATCGAGGGCTCGAGCCCGCGCTTGGCGAGACCGGTCCATAGGATGCTCATCAGCGGGGCGAAGAGCACGATGCAGATCGGGTTGAAGTTTTGGGTCTGCGGCGCGGAGATCGTGAACAGCCCGAACACGCTCTTGTCGGTGTTGCGGTCAGCGAACAACGTGAGCGAGGAGCCCGCCTGCTCGAACAGGGTCCAGAAGAAGACGTTGAAGGTGATGAGGATCATCGCCGCGCACATCATCTGGAATTCGGTGCGCGTCCCCTTGGCGTAGGACCAGACGAGGATTGCAGGCACGCCGATCAGGAACGAGCCGAACAGCAATTTTCCCATCAGCGAGAGCGACATGATGTAGCCGAGGAAGCCCGAGCCTGCTTCCGGCTCGGGCGTGTTCATTAGGTTGACGAACAGGAAATAGAACACCGGCACCGCCACCAGCGCGCCGATGTAAACCCAGAGCGACCGGTCCTTCTCCTTGACCGGCTGTTCGCCGTAACCGGCCAGCCGGCCGCCGTCGAACTGCATCAGGAAATAGGCAATCGACATGCCGACGCCCGCAAGCGCGAATCCCGCCCACCAGCCGATCCAGTCGGCGAGGATCGGGCAAGCGACCTGGCCGAGGATCGAGCCGAGGTTGATGCCCATGTAGAAGATGGTGAAGCCGGAATCGCGGCGGCGGTCGCCCTGGTCGTAAAGCGTCCCGACAATGGTCGAGATGTTCGGCTTGAAGAAGCCGTTTCCGACCGAGATCAGCGACAGCGCGAGGAGCAGGATCCCAACCGTCAGCGGGTTGCGCTCGCCGTGCGACTCCCATCCTGCCTTCGGGACTGTCTTCGCGACGCTATTGTCCGGATTGAGCAGCGAGACGCTGCCGTCGTCATTGCCGCGGATTTGCAGCTTCTGATCGCCGACGACGAGGTAGCGGACCTCGCTATTGGTCGTGGGCCGGTCCCGGAAGTTCTGAACCTGGACCTCATACCTTTGCCCGTCGACCAGCGCGTAGGGCTTGGCCGGCTGGCCTCCGAAGGCGAGCGTGAAATAGCCAATCGCCATCAGGATCGCCCCGAACTTCACCGACTTTTTGGAGCCGAGGATCTGGTCCGCGATGAGGCCGCCGACGAGCGGCGTCAGGTACACCAGCGCGGTGTAGCCGCCGTAGAGGCCGGTCGCCTGCTGATCGCTGAAGATGAAATGCTTGGTGAGGTAGAGCGTCAGCAGCGCCCGCATGCCGTAATAGCCGAACCGCTCCCACATCTCGGTGGTGAACAGCCGCGCGAGCTGCTTCGGGTGTCCGAACCATGTCGCCTTGTCGGCAGGGTCGGTCTTTCCCGAAGCCGGCGAAAACGGTTCTTCGACCGCTGGCGTATCGACCATATTGTTCCTCTCCCCAGAGTGAGCGCGACCGTAACGACCAAATCGGGCTTGTGAAGCGGATTGTTGGCTCGTGCCGCTACCCCTATCTGCCGCAAACGATGCTCAACGACCGTTCATCGCCCCTCTCGCTGCTCGAGACCCGCCGCTCTGCCAAGCCGCGCGAGTTGGTCGGCCCTGGGCCCACGCGGGCGGAGCTGGCCGAGATTATCACGATTGCTGCGCGGATTCCCGATCATGGAAAGCTGCATCCGTGGCGCTTCGTCACAGTCGCCGAGGACCAGCGCGACACGCTCGCATCACTGCTGCACGAGGCGCTGGCGGAAGAGAATCCGGAAGCGAGCGAGGCGCATCACAAGAAGGAAGACGAGTTCGCCCATTACGAGGGCCAGCTGGTCGTGCTCGTTTCCGCGCCAATCGAAGGCCACAAGATCCCGGTGTGGGAGCAGCAACTGTCGGCCGGAGCCGCGGGCATGAACCTGCTGATGGGCGCTCACGCGCTCGGCTATGTCGCTGGCTGGGTGACCGGCTGGCGCGCCTATTCGGAATACGTGCGGGCGGCGTTCTGCAGTCCCGGCGAACGCATCGCCGGCTTCATCTTCATTGGTCATCCCGCGCGCGAGCTCGAGGAGCGGGACCGTCCCGCATTGTCCGAAGTCTGGACTGGGTGGAAACCCCGACCCTGACTTAAGTCATTGAACTTCGCGCGATCCGGTGTATTATGACAGCATGACGCTCGGAAGACAGCATGAGAAGCCGGTCTATGTCCGGCTGCGCGAGATCATCGCCGATGCGATCCTCGCCGGGAAATATAGTGACGGCGACCCCCTCCCCTCGGTGCGCGCGCTGGCGGCCGAGGAGCAGGCGAATCCGCTAACGGTCGCAAAGGCTTATCAGGGATTCCAGGATGAAGGGCTGATCGTCGTGAAGCGCGGCGTCGGCATGTTTGTCGCGGCCGGCGCCAGGGCACGGTTGAGCGACAGCGAGCGGAGCCGCTTCCTCAAAGAGGAATGGCCGGAGATTCGGGCGCGGATGCGCCGACTCGGAATCGATCCCGCCGAGCTGCTGGAACGCGAGCGGGCCTGAACTTCCCGATGAGGGCGTAATCCTCTAGCCGCGTCGCGATGGAGACGCGGGTTCTGCCATTCACCAACGAAAGCATCGCCGAGGCGGCAAGGCTGATCCTCGCCGGCGAGCCGGTCGCGGTTGCGACGGAAACGGTCTACGGCCTCGCCGCCGACGCGACCGATCCGCAGGCCGTCGCTCGCATCTACGAGGCGAAGGGCCGGCCAAGCTTCAATCCGCTGATCGTCCATGTGCGGGATCTCGCGGCGGCCGAGCGCATCGGCCAGTTCGACGAAGAGGCACTTGAGCTCGCCCGCAAGTACTGGCCGGGACCGCTGACGCTGGTCGTGCCGCTGCGAAAAGACTCTGGAATCGCGTCCGTCGTCACCGCGGGCCTTCCCACCATTGGCATCCGCGTACCGGCGCATCCGGCGATGCAGGGGCTTCTTCGTGCAGCAGGCCGTCCCCTCGCCGCGCCTTCAGCCAACGCCAGCGGATCGATCAGCCCGACGCGGGCCGAGCATGTGCTGAAGAGCCTCGGCGGGCGGATTCCACTGGTGATCGATGCCGGGCAGACGGAGCGAGGCCTGGAATCGACGATCGTTGCGGCGACGGGCGGTGCGCTGCGCCTGCTCCGGCCCGGGCCGATCGAGGTCGATGCCGAGCCCGGTTCGGAATCCAGTATTGAATCGCCCGGCCAGCTCGCCAGCCATTACGCCCCGTCCAAGCCGCTCCGGCTGAACGTGCGGGAGGTGGAGACCGGCGAATATCTGATCGGATTCGCCGACGTGACCGGCGATTCAAGCCTCAGCCGGTCGGGAGATCTCGTCGAGGCAGCGGCCCGGCTGTTCGACCTCCTCCACGAAGCCGATGCATCGCCAAGGCCACGGATCGCGGTTGCGCCCGTGCCGCACGAAGGCCTCGGAGTTGCAATCAACGACCGTCTGCGAAGAGCGGCCGAGCCGCGCTAGCCCAAAGAAAAAGGGGCGGACCGAGCGCCGCCCCTCCCCCTGTTGTGGGACCATGAATCGCACCAACCTCTTTCACTTCCAAGGCAATTTTGCCTCAGACTCGAATTCACGCCTGGGCTGTGGCCGATTTGACACGCGCCTGGAAGCTCTTGCGCAGCTTTTGCAGCTTCGGCGGGATACTGGCGATGCAATAGGGGTTCCGCTGCCCTTCGTTCGCCCAATAATCCTGATGGTAA
>Ga0207702_10003280_pt1 | contig 14925 bp, 10 predicted proteins | sample KBSCornC62_FD_184302 | JGI IMG/M metagenome (GOLD analysis project Ga0207702, IMG submission 184302) | Corn rhizosphere microbial communities from Kellogg Biological Station, Michigan, USA - KBS Corn C6-2 (SPAdes) (version 2) | ecosystem: Host-associated > Plants > Roots > Rhizosphere > Soil ...
GGCCGCAAGTCTGGACAAAGAGGGGGTCCCCATGTTCCGTAAATCATCCGGTTTTATTTTGCGCGCAAGCGCTGTTTCGACATTGTTTGCAGCGCTGCTTTCCACTTCGGTGCTTGCCCACGAAGCCCCTGCGACAGGGCTGGGTCAATCGTGGCCGAATGCCACGGATGTCAGCGTGAGCCCGCACTATCACGTCTATGTGTTCGTTCGCGATGGTATTCGCTATATCCAGGTCAACGATTTGAACGGCACGGTGCGTGGCGCGGTGGCGATGGCCGATCGCGTGGTGCTGGTATTGCCGGTGGGTGTAGACGCGCCTTATGTCACCACGCAGCGTGCGCAAGTGCCGGTGACGAATGGCGAGACGGTCTATCGGGATAGCAGCACGCGCATTACGGCTACGCCGACCAATACGGGTGCGGTGCAGCTCGATGTCGCTACACCGGTAACCCCGTCAGGTATCTGTACGAACCCCTTCAATTGCACGGGGGTTAGCCCCTCGGGCAATTGATGATGTTCACGTGCAACGGATGCACGCGAACATCAGCGGATGTATAGCTCAAGCGATGCAGGCGATGCCGCCTGCATCTCTTGCGTGCGCTGACCGACGTCATGCATCAGCGCGGTGATGCGGAATGCATCCGGTTTGGTGAACGTATGCAGGTCGCCGCTGTAGAGGCGAGCATAGTCGCGCATGGCCATCACGCCCAGATTGTTTGCGCCCAGTTTGGCCGCCAACTGTTGGCCTTCCAGTTTTCCGCGTGCAGGCAGTCCGGTTTCGGCCTTGCCTTCGACGCGGAGCGTGGCCCAGCGCTGGCCATGCGTGAATCCACCACGCAGCGAGATGGTGATCGTCGACCACGACTGGCGTGTAAACGCATACACTACTGCTTCGCAGGCCAGGCGATAAAGCGCTGCATGTACGCCCGGCGATAGCTGACTCAAGCCACGGCCGTTCAAATCGAAATGATAGGCGATACCGGCTTCATCCAAAGCGCGTCCGATGGTTTCGCGCATGGCAGCCGGCAAGCCGCGCTCGCGCCAAGCCGTCGGATGCATGGATTCCACCAATTGGTAAACCTGGCTTTGCGCAGCCGCCATCTGCTTGTAGTAGGTCTGGCCTTCCGTCGGCGGCAGCATGTGCTTGAAGCGATGGAGCAATCGAGTCTGCGTCAGTTGCAAGGTGCCGCCGACCTGTTCGAGCGTCTGGGCGGCCTGGCGCATACGCAATTCGCACAGATACATGCCTTGCTGCGCCACTTTGACAGCCGCTTTCGCATCGAGGCGTTCCTGTTCTTCCGTGGCGTTCTGTACGGTGACGCGTGCGCCCAGCGCAAACAGGCATGTTGCGGAAAAAGTGATGAAGGCTTGCGCGCCGGCGACACCCAGCACATCGGGGACCGACTCCATGTCCATGAAAAGGCAGATCATGGTTGCGGTGATGCCAACGGCGGCCGCACGCCAGCCATGCTTGATGGTGAGCCACGCGGCCGGCAGGAACATCGCCATGCGAGTTACTTGTTGGGCGTCGGCCGAGACGTGGTGATCGACCCAATAAAGCACGGCCAGCGTAGGCAGCAGCAGCACCAGCGATTCCAACGCAAGCTGGCTTTTTGCCCAACCCTTGATGCGTGCGCGCCATGCCTCCGGCCTTTGCAGTTTGAGAACCAAGGCGATCGGAAGAATGGTGAGAATGCCGGCGTAGCGACCGAGGAAAATCTGCACGGCTTCCAGGCCATGGAAGTGATACGGATGAGCCACGGTCGGCGCTTGCTTCACCACCAGCAGCAACGCCACGGTGATAACCGTCCAGACGGCTGCCGCCAACACCGCGCAGATGAGCAGCGCTTTGGCTCTTACCAGGTGCTTGGAAGGGAACAAGCCCAGCCGCCGTTTACACCATGCAACGAGAGGCATGACGTAGAGAATGGCAGGGATCGAATTGCCGATCTGCCACACCAGACCGAACGGTGCCTGCTCCGGAGTGCTGTAGTAGATCTGCGGACCGAGTTCTGCCAGCGCGAGCGCCGGCCAATAACGGTAGGGCAGAAACAGCAGGCAACTCAGGCGCAGGCCATAAGTGAGGCCCCATATGCCATTCGTGTAAGGTCGCAACAGCAGATAAGCCGTCGTGTACGCGACGAACACGGCAAGCTGCCGCAGCCATTTGTTTTCACTGATAGGTTTCATCATCGGTGCACCCCTGAGCATTGATATTCGCTCCCAGCCATCCTTGAGCGGTCTGACATCCGATGGTGCAAGAGAAGCAAAGCTTAGACCGTGCCATGTAAGCCCACCCTCCCCGGATCAGGCTTACTTTCGCGCGAAGCACAGCGCTGGCTGGGCATCATACGGAGCGGCATGCTTGGCGGCGTGAAGGGCGGGGCGCAGAAGCTGGAGCTGCATCACGCTTTTGCGTGTTCGAACAAAACGGCTATGTGCGCCGGATACAAAAGGCTGCCTTGGCCTGTTTTGACAGCCCATTTGCTAGGGCCTGTTCGCACCAATAGTGCGAACAGGCCCTATTCCTTATTCTTCGGCAGCGGGTCTACTCCGGGCCGGAAGCCGATGGATGGCGTTCGTGGGTGTGAGATAATCCGGGGTCCTGCAGCACACACGGTTCCCATGACCCTCCCGAAAGATGCCTTCCGCCGCTTCCAGGAAGAACTCGCGGCTCTTGAAAAGGAGATCGAACAGCGTGCGCCCAAACCCAGAAAGCCGACGGCCAAACAGGCCGCCATGTCGGCCATGGAACGGGCCAGAGAGGACTTTCTGGCGCTGCGTGCGCGTCACAATCTGACCGTGGCGGACGTTGTGGCCTTTTTTCCGGAGGAAGAGGGCATTGCCTATCTGCAAAGCCTGATCGCGCAGACCGAGGCCAAGCCGCGCCGTGGTCGCAAACCCAAGCCCAAGGACGGCAGCGCCTAGGGCCTGTTTACACTATTTGCGTGGCCCGCGCTTGGATCTGTTTGCGCGGCGCAAAGAACGGCACGCGCAGTAACAAATCGCCCCTTCAGGGCACAATGACGACGCGTCCGGGCGTGCCTTCGGCGACGGCCTCGTACGCCTCTCTTCCCTGGGAAAGCGCGTAGCGGTGGGCAATCACCGGCGCATCGAACTTGCCGTTGTCGAATCCGCGCGCCACCGCCTGCATCAGCCGGGCGGACGCCACCACGCCCAGCTTGGCGCTGTCGGCGCCGAGCAACTGAGTCTCGTTGTGATAGAAGTCGATGAGGTCGAATTCCACCCGCCGCCGTCCGGTGGCGCTGATTTCCACTACGCGTCCGCGGCGCTTGGCCAAGCCCAGTGCCGTTTCGAAGGCGATGCCGCCGACGCTGTCGAAGACCACGTCCACGCCATCGGCCAGGCCATTGAGGCTGCGCACGGCGGCCACGGTATGTTCGTCGAACGGCACGAAGGCATGAATACGTTTTCCTGCCGGCGAGCTGGCGTCCACCGGGTGTCGATCGATGCCGATGATGCGGCAACCCAACGATTTGGCGATTTGCGTGACCGCGCCGCCCACCCCGCCACCTGCGCCGATCACGGCGATCGTTTCTCCTTCGCGCAGTTGCGCGTAGTCCATCACGCCCAGCCATGCCACCACGAAGTTCACGCCGATCGCCGAGGCCTGTGCGTGGTCCAGCCCGGCGGGCTTGCGTACCAGGGCGCTCACCGGCACGCGGATATATTCCGCATGCGTGCCGTCCCGCACGAAGCCGATGTCGCCACCGGTGCCCCACACTTCCATGCCGCGCCAGGCCAGTGGCCCTTGTTCCACCACGCCGCTGAAATCCCGCCCCGGGATGCGCGGCAGCGTGGTTTGCGCGAAGTGCCCGGCCACGTTTTTGACGTCGCTGGGATTGACCGAGGCGCCGTGCACCCGCACCAGCGCGCTATCCGCGTCGATGTCCGGCAGCGCAACGTCGGCATATTCCAGCACGTCGGGCGCACCGTGGCGGCTGAATCGCAAGGCTTTCATGCGCGTCTCCCGGCTGTTGGTCGCAAGCGGATGATGGGCGATCGACGGCTGCTCCGATAAGACCGCCCTAAGCTAATCTGCGCAAAATGGCGGCTCGGGACAATACCTCCGCTAAAGGTAAAGAGGTATGCACATCATTCTGGTGGAAGATGACCTGCAGCTGGGCGAAGCCATTCGGCAGGCGCTGGAGCGGCTTTCCTACGCGGTGACCTGGTTGCGCGACGGCCGTGAGGCGCTGGTGGCCATGCGCGACCAGACCGCCGACCTGGTGTTGCTGGACCTGGGCCTGCCCCACAAGGATGGCCTGGACGTGCTGGCCGAGGCGCGGCGCTCGCAGGTCAATACGCCAGTGATCGTGATGACCGCGCGCGACGGCCTGGAAGCGCGCGTGCGCGGCCTGGATGCCGGCGCAGACGATTACCTGGTCAAACCGTTCCATGTCGAAGAACTGAGTGCGCGCATCCGTTCGCTCACGCGCCGCGCGCAGGGGCTGGCCGCCAACCGCATCGACGTGGGCGTGATCAGCCTGGATATCGGCACGTGCGAAGCCGAATACCGCGGCAAGCGCATCGAACTCACGCGCCGCGAATTTTCGCTGCTGCGCATCCTGATGGAGCGCGCTGGCCGCATCGTGCGCCGCGAACATCTGGAGAACTCGCTCTACGGCCTGGACAACGCGGTAGGCAGCAGCGCGCTGGAAGTGCAGATCCACGCTTTGCGCCGCAAGCTCAGTTTCGACGCCATTCGCACCATTCGCGGCGTGGGCTACATGATTCCGCGGGACCCGACGTGATGCGCCTGAGTCTGCGTGGCCGGTTGCTGTGGATGATCATGGGCGTGTTGATCGCCGTGCTGCTGCCGCTCGGTTTATACAGTTATCACCGCGCGCTGAAGGAAACGCGGGAATTGCTGGACGGCCGCCTGGCGCAATCGGCGCGCACGCTGGATGTGTTGATCCAGCATGCCGGGCTCGAAGCCTTGCGCAAGCCGGAACTGGGCTCGCTGGTTGTACCGATCCTGGGGCGCAAGGCCGAAGAGCAGTTGATGCATACGCGCACCTACGAAGCCGAAGTGGGCTACCAGGTGTTCGACATGCACAACCACATGCGGCTGAGCACGGCGAACCTGGCGCAACTGCCCTTGCAACCGACGCCTGTTTCCGGCTTCGAAAGCTTTTTCTTCGAAGGTTACGGCTGGCGCGCGTTCACCCTGGTCGACGACGTCAACAAGGTCGTAGTGCGTGTTGGCGAACGCGATGACAGCAGGCGCGACATCACGCAGGCGCTGTGGCTGGACTTAGGTTTGCCGCAATTCGTCGGCTTGCCGCTCTTGGCCGTGCTGGTTGGATGGGCGGTTCGACGCGGCTTGCGTCCATTGGAGCGCTTGCGGCAGGCACTTGCCGCACGATCGCCCGGCAGCCGCCAGCCGATCCAGCTCAAAGATGCGCCACAGGAACTGGAACCGGTAGTGGATGCGTTGAACACCCAATTGGAGCGCCTGGAAGATGCGCTGGAACGCGAACGGCGTTTCAGCGCGGACGTGGCGCACGAACTGCGTACGCCTTTGGCGTCCACCATCATCCACTTGGATAGCGCCATGGCGGCCAAGCTGCCGGCGGACGCAACCGCCGCGCTGGTCAGCGCACAATCCGGGCTTGCGCGATTGACCCGGCGCATCGAGCAATTGCTCGCGCTTGCGCGATTGGAAGCGGGTGCCGCAGCTGGGCAACAAAGTGAAGTCGACCTGATCGCCGTTGCGATGAACGTGATCGACGAGCTGGCGCCGCTGCTCGGCGAAAGCGGCGTGGACTTCGCGTTTGTCGCGCAAGAAGACAGTTTGCACATTCACGGTTACGAAGCCGCGCTGGCCGCACTGCTGCGCAACTTGATCGAAAACGCCATGCATCATGTGCCGACCGGCGGCCAAGTGCAGTTGTCGCTGCAACGTTCGCAGGACGCCGTGGTAATCGAAGTGATCGATAACGGCCCGGGCATTCCACCCGAGCGGCGCGCCAGTGTGTTCGCACGGTTTCATCGCGAATCCAGCGCGGGCGATGGGTACGGGTTGGGGCTTTCCATCGTGCAGCGCGCGGCGCAATTGCATAACGCGACGATTGATTTGCTTGATGCGCCTTCGGGAAGTGGTTTGCGGGTGCGGGTGGTGATTCCGCAGGCCTGAAAAGGAGCTGAGCGAATCTCTCTTTTTCCGGCCTGATCAGCCTCGAATCTCAGCTACGCCATTCATTTCATGCTCGTCGCCCCGGCTTTCGCCGGGACGACGAACCAGCATTGCGTAACACTCAACATCATCTGCCACCCTCAACTGAGATTCGGCGCCAATCAAGTGCACGCAGGGGAGGGAGCCAACGGTCGCGCAGTTGAGATGGCTTGCGGTCGTTACACCAGATTGGGATTTACGGCTTACCCACCGTCAAAAGCGTAAACGTATCCGGCACCGGTACCGCGCGCCCATGTCCGTCCTTCTTGTCGCTCGGCTGGGCGGACGACAAATAAACGCGATGCTTCAACGGATCCAACGCCAACGTGCGGGCGCTGTCTTGCGTGGGAACGTTGGCAAGGACCTTGTAGTGGTCGGGATCCTCTTCATGCACCACGGTCAGCGTGCCGCTTTCGCCGTTGGAGCTGTAGACCAGGCCATCGGCGGCGTCGAAGACTACTGCATCCGGGCCATCACCGATCGGCACCGTCGCTACGCGGTGACCGTCGTGCGAATCCAGTACCGTCATCAATTGGTTGTCGCATACCGAGAATAGGCGTGCATGGGCGACATCGAACGCCAGCCCGCTGGGCGATTCGCACGGCGCCAGCGGCCACGCGTTCAATACTTTGTTGTTGCTGCTGTCGATCTCCATCAACTCGGACTTGTCTTCGATGTTCACGTAGACATGGCCGCTGCCGTCCGCTGCGGCAAACTCGGGTTTGCCGGGTAGGGGGATGGTGGCAATGATGGTGTTTTTGGCCGGATCGATCACGCTCGCATTGTTGCTCTTGCCATTGAAGGTGAAGAGGTGATGCGAGGCGTCGTCATACAGAATGGCGTCGGGCTTGTCGCCAGTACCCTTGATGGTGGCGAGGGTCTTGAGCGTATCCAGGTCGAACACGGTGACCGAATCGGCCTTGCCGTTGCTGGTAAAGCCGCGATGCAGGTTCTGCGCAATCGCCACGCCATGCACGCCATCGGTATTGGGAATGACACCGACCTGTTTGTCGTGATCCACGTCGATCACCAGCACGCGATCGCCGCGGGTGACGAACAGGTGGCGGCGCTGTGCGTCGAAGCTGAGGTAGTCCCAGCCGCCGGGGCCGCCCAGCTTGAGGCGATGCGTCACGGCAAAGGATGGATGCGCAGCATCGGCCGCCACGGTGGACGCGGCGGCCACGGATGCCAGGGATGCGAGTACAGCGATAATTAGGGGCCGATACATGGGGCAAACTCGCTGGAGAAGGGGCTTCAAGCTTGCGCCGGGTTTCTTATGCCTTCCTTAGGTATTCATGAGCCGCCTCCCCAAAGAATGCGCAGCCCCAGGTCGGCGGTTGCGCCGCGCCGGTGCAGATTGTCGATGTTATGCAGGTAGCTCGCGTCGCCGTAAACGCTGATGCGGCGGCTGAGTTTCGCGCTGACGCCGCCGCCGAGTTCGAGGGCTGTGCCGGCCAGGTTGGTGGCGATCGCATCGCCGCCGAATACGGTGTCGTAGTTGCGATGGAAATTGCGCCACAGGTTGAGCTTGAGGTACGGCTCCCAGGCCTGGGCATCACCGGAAAATCGGCCGAGCAACCGAGCCCCCATGCGGCCGGTAACCGCGTTGGTGGAACGGAAATCGACGCGGGAAACCGGGTCCTGGAATCCGTCCGTCTTGATGTGTTGCATGATCAGTTGCGCCTGCGGTTCCACCAGCAGATGCGAGGTCAGCGATACCGGCACGCCACTTTCCAGGGATGCACTGACGGAACGCCCGCGTGTGTTGTTCTGGAATGCTTGAATCGATTCGACGCGCGTATGCGACCACGTGCCCATCAGCACGACATCCAGATAAGCGTGTGACGCGGTGACGTGTGTCCAATAGCCACCTACGCTATCGGCATGCGCATGCACGTTGCCGGCGCGTGCGTTCTCGAATCCACCCACGCTGCCGCTCACCCAGCCATTGGCGTGCGTGTAGCCCACAAAAAGGCCGACGTGATCGTGTTGGCCATGTTCGCCTTCGTGGGCGAACAGATCGTGGCCGGCTTGCGCGCCTTCGATTGCCGTCGAAACGCGGCGTGGCGCCACCGCTCTCCTGCTCGTTGTTGTGCACGCCAAGCACGCGCACCCACCCGGCGGGCATCGAGCCGTTTCCATCGAGCATAGCGGGGAGTGTGCCAAGGGTGGAAAGGCTGGCGCCTTGCATGTTCGTGACGCGACATACGCATACCTCCTGCGTTCCTGCGGATGGAGATGCTTCTGTAACGGTCGACATGGCGGACGTTGAAGACGCGACGTCCACGCTCGCAAGATGTCCCCCTAACGATTTTCTTGCGCCGCCCTTTTCAAACACTTCGCGTCAAAGACGGGTGAAATTTCTCGGGTATTGCCGGGCGATGAGTTTCACAACCGTGCGAGAGGATACGCATTTATGGCTGTCATGTTCATTATGGCCGCGTAATGGCCTTCTCTTTTTTTAACCGGTCATGCAGTCAATGTTGGGAGGCGCTCTATCCCATGAACATGACGAAAATTTTTGCGGAAGCGCGTATCGTACGCGGGCGCATATCCCATATGCGTACTTGCGCGAACGTGCATCGGCGCGACCGGTATCAGCGTTCCAGGGGGCGCGGTCACCTAACGTAACAACGGGAGACCATGGCTATGAAGACTCGACTACTCATCGCAGTGGCGGTGATGGCGTTCGCTACCTGCGCGTTCGGGGCGACCCCAACGACGCTCAAGCTGCAACGAGGAGGCACCACAGTACCAACGACCACACCCCTTGGCGGCGCACCGTTGACCAGCCTGGAACTGGATCCGGCCATGGCCGGCGGCGATACCGATTCAGGCGATGGCCTCGACCTGCAATCGAAGCCGGTCGTAAATCGCAGCATTGCCCGCGGGCACGCCGGCAGTAACAGAATGGGAAAAGCCACGCGCGCCAAATCGAGCCCCGAACTCCTTGGTGGTGTCGATGGCCTCAACTTTCACGACCAGCGCTACGCCAATGGCGGTAATCAGTTTTCGGTCGAGCCGCCCGATCAAGGGCTGTGCGCCGGCCACGGATTCGTCGTGGAAAGCGTCAACGACGTATTGGCGATCTACGATAGTTCTGGCAACAAACTTGTCGGGCCGGTCGATCTCAATACCTTCTACGGCTATCCGGCAGCGATCAATCGCAGTACTGGCGCATACGGACCCGAGATCACCGATCCTTCCTGCTACTACGATGCAAGTACGCAGCGTTGGTTTCAGGTGGCGTTGACGCTCGATCGCATTGGCACGACCTCGTCATTGGCCGGTACCAATCATCTGGACATCGCGGTCAGCCAGACCGCCGATCCTACCGGCGCCTGGAACATCTACCACTTGCCGGTGCAGAACAACGGCACGCAAGGCACGCCGGATCACGGTTGCGCAGGCGGGTTCTGCCTTGGCGACTATCCTCACATCGGCGCTGATGCGCACGCGATATTCCTGACCACCAACGAGTTCTCGTTGTTCGGGTCCGGCTTTTACGGCGCGCAGATCTACGCCATTTCCAAGCAGGCATTGGCTTCGGGTGCCCCATCACCGAACGTGGTGCTGTTCAACGGCGGCGATCCCAGCATTCCGGCGCCCGCGTTTACGGTGTGGCCGGCCATCTCGTCAGGCGGTCAATACGCCAACGCGCATGGCGGCACCGAATACCTTCTCAGTTCGGACGCCGTGTTCTACGACTCGGGCACCTCGAACACCATCTGGCTGTGGTCGGTATCAAACACGCAGGCTATCGACACCATGCCCGCGAACGTGACGCTGAAAGTCGCGCCACTGACCGTGCAGCCGTACGCCGTGCCGAGCAGTCTGGCGCAGCAGAAACCAGGTAGTACTCCGCTGCGTGATTGCTTCGCATTGCTCGGTTGTGCGCCGAACTATCTCGGCTATCCGAACCACGTTTACTCCACGCCGCGCGCCCTGGCGGTGAACGACTCGCGCATGCAGCAGGTGAGCTACGCCAACGGCAAGCTGTGGGGCACGTTGGATACCGATGTCCTGCTGAGTGATGGCAGTCATGGTTCGGGCATCAACTATGTCGTCATCAATCCGGACTCCGGCGGCATCTTCGCCAACGACACGCTGGCGTTGCCCGATGCCAATCTCACCTACGGCGCAGCGGCCGTTACGCAAAGCGGGCGTGGCGTCATCGCGTTCACCGTGGTCGGTCCTAACGACTATCCAAGCGCCGGCTACGCCAGTCTGGATGCAAAGATCGGTGCTGGCGAAGTGCATATCGCAGCGGCGGGAGCAGGTCCTTGGGACGGCTTTACCGGCATTCCCTACTTCGGCAGTGGCCCGCGTTGGGGCGACTATGGTGCGGCTTCGGCGGACGGCAACACCATCTGGATCGCATCCGAGTACATCGCGCACACATGCACACTGGCCGAATACTTGACCGCTCCGCTGTTTCAATGCGGCGGTACGCGTGGCGCGTTAAGCAACTGGGCGACGCGTATCTCGGCTATCGGGTTCTGATTGGCGACAAGCGCAAAAGAAAGGGCGCGGTGGAAATGCTTCACCGCGCCTTTGTTCGGAGCGGAAGATTTCGTTCTGAGGAGAAATGAGCGGCACTGAAGCGTGCGTTTGGTGCCCGGAGCCGGGATCGAACCGGCATGACCTTGCGGTCGAGAGATTTTAAGTCTCTTGCGTCTACCTGTTTCGCCATCCGGGCGGGAGAGCTGCCGAATGACCGGCTGCAGGCGCGCGGATCGTAACATGCACCTGGGTGCGAACGGAGCGATGCGCTCCGTTTTATGTATTGATGTCAGGCCACGGCGCTTTGTTCGATCTGCGCATCCGGCCGTGCGTATTGCGCTAGGCGGATGGTGGAGGCGGGGCCGGGCATCTCCACGCAGGTGCTGCGTCCGGAGCGATTGTGCTCGTCGCGGGCAGCTTCACGCGCCAGTTGGATGGCGGGGCCGAGCCGGAGCTGGCTGAACAGGGTGGCCGAATCCCGGCGGATGCTCCAGTTTCCGTCGAGTGACTGCCTGAGCGAGTAAATCACCATCGGTACGCTCCATTGGGTTAGTGCGAACTAGCCTTGCAGGGGTATAGCGGAATGCATGACTTACTGCTGTCATTCAGGAAATGATGGCATCAAAATTAGGACATGTATGTAGGTAATTTCCTACGCAACGTGTGCGCATCGGCGGTATATGGAAAATCCTTGCGAAACGAGGGGTTACACACTTGCAATGTGTCAGCGACCCACCTACTTTGCTGAAGCACAGTTCCTAACCAAGGAGGGCGCAAGATGATCGACGTTGTACTCGTGGACGACCATGAGCTGGTGAGAACCGGCTTCAGAATGATCCTACAGCAGCCGGATATCCGCATTTGCGGCGAAGCGGGCACGGCCGAAGAAGGGTTGCGGCTGATCCGGGCCACCAAGCCGCACATCGCGCTGGTCGACGTGCACATGCCCGGTATGAGCGGCATCGAACTCACCGAACGGATCGTGCGGGCCAATCTGCCCACGCACGTGATCGTGGTGACGGTGGTGGAAGATGCCCGTTTTCCGAAGCGTCTGTTGGATGCCGGCGCGCATGGTTACCTCACCAAGAGCTGCGCGGCGGAAGAATTGCTCAATGCGGTGCGACAGGTCGCCGGTGGCCGTCGCTATCTGGCTCCGGCCGTGGCGCAGCAGCTGGCGCTGGCCACGCTCGATGGCGAAGGTTCGCCGTTCGACGCGCTGTCCAGCCGCGAGCTGGAAGTGGCGATGATGCTGGTACGCGGCAAGGCGCTGACCGCCATCGGCGAGCAGCTCAACCTGAGTCCGAAAACGGTGTCGACCTATAAGCAGCGCCTGATGGAAAAGCTGCAGGTGGATCACGTGATCAGTCTTGCACATCTGATGACCGTGCATGGCTTGTTGGATACGCACAACAACCAGGTCGGAACCTGAAAGTTCCGTTGGCTTCAAAAAGCAAAAGGGCCGGACATTGTCCGGCCCTTTCGTTTGTGCCCAGGAAGCGCGTCAGGAAAGCCTGTTGTCGCGCTGTTGGCCAAGATGCAGGTCTTCTTCTTCCGGCGCTTTGGCTGCTTCGTGATGTTGCAGCGGCGTGGACAGCAGGTCGCCTTGTTCCGGCTGATGGATGATCGGTGCGGGCGTCACGGCGACTGCCACTTCCGATGCCGGCACGGCCGTGGGCTCGACGAGCATCGGTTCGTCTGCATGCTTCGCCTCGGAAGCGACGAACGATTCGACCACGATCGCTTCGTTTGCAGCCGTTTCCGATTCGTGCGGCACGGAAACGGTAACCACTTCGGCCGGTGATGCCGGCACTTCGTGCGCGTGGGCCGTCGCTGTCTCTTCGGAAACCACCGCTGCTGCTTCCTGCACGGGTTCGTGCATCGGAATCGGCGGCAACACGGGCAGGTTGAACGATGACGGTACCGGCGCCGGCGCGATGATCAACGGTGCGACGACCTGATCTTCGTGGGCAGCGAACGGAGCGGCATCGGGTTCGGCGAAAGAGACCTCGGTGCTTGCCGCTTCCGCGACAACCGACCTTGGCGCTTCGTGAATTTCCACGCGAGCAGGTTCGGCATGTGCAACAGCGTGGTCGGCTTCCGGGTGCGTCGATGCAACCGGACGTGGCGCGACGGATGCTGTTGATTCGGTCTTTGCGTGCGACTCGTCAGCTTCCAGCTCTGCCGGATCGTCGCGATCCTCATCGTCCAGCTCCTGCGCATTGACTTGTTCGTTCTGCACTTCACCAGCCGCTGCCCCTTCATGACGGCGACGGCGACGGCCACCACGACGGCCGCGACGACGGCGCGACTGGCTTGCGCTTTCAGCCGACGCTGCGGCTTCGGTATTGGCAACGGCGTTTTCTTCGATGAGGGCCGCTACCGGCGCCGCGGTTTCGGCGGTCGGCTTCGATGTCTCTACAGGCGGTTTGGGCGTTTGAGCCGCCTGCGGCTGGGGCGCACGTTCCGCTTGTGGCTGGCGCGGCGGGCGTTCCTGTTTCACCGCTTCAGCATTTTGCTGCTGCTTGCGTTGTTCGGCGACAGCGGCGTCGTTTGCCTGTACCTGTTTCGGCTGGCGCTGCGGCTGTTCCTGTTTGTTTCGCTCTTGCTGCTGCTGGCGCGGCTGCGCTTGCTGCTCGTTGCGCTGGCGTTGACCCTGTTTGCCTTGCTGCTGGCCGCCGCGGCCGTCGCGTTGCTGTCCTTGGCGTTGCTGTTGCTCGCCACGGCTGCGCTGCTCGTTGCGGCGATTGTCCTGTTGCTTCGCGCGCGAGGATTCCTGGCGCGGCGCAGAGGCCGGAGCAGGGGCGGGCGTCGGCGCTGCGGCACCATTGCCGCGGAACAAGCCGAACAGCTTGGACAGGAATCCGCCCTGCGAAACGGCGGGAGCGGGCGCCAGAGTGGAAACGGTCTGGCGCGGCTTCGCCGCCGGAGCGACGATGGGCGCTACCGACTCTTCCTCGCGCACCGGCGCCGGGCTGGTGGGCACGATGCCGGATACGGCCGGCTGTTCGCTGCTACCCAGCATCTGGCCCATCTTGCGCACCACGTCGGCTTCTTCCGTGGTGAGGCGTTCGTAGCTGGGCTTGCTGTGCTCGCCCATGTCCGCTTCGCGGATGCGCTGAATTTCGATGTGCGGCGTATCGAGCTTGTCGTCCGCCACGATCACCACATGCACCTTGTTGCGCAGCTCGATCTCCACCACGCTGGCGCGCTTTTCGTTGAGCATGAAGTTGGCCACGCTTGGCGGGGCCTGCACCAGCACCTGGCCGGTGTTGTCCTTCATCGCGTGCTCTTCGATCAGGCGCAGGGTGGAGAGCGACAGCGATTCCACGCTGCGGATATGGCCGTGGCCTTCGCAGCGCGGGCAGACGATCTGGGTGGCTTCGCCCAGCGACGGGCGCAGGCGCTGGCGCGACATTTCCATCAGGCCGAAGCGCGAGATGCGGCCGATCTGGATGCGCGCGCGGTCGAGCTTGAACGCTTCCTTCAGGCGCTCTTCCACTTCGCGCTGGTGCTTGGGGCTGTCCATGTCGATGAAGTCGATCACGATCAGGCCGCCGGCATCGCGGATGCGCAGCTGGCGGGCGATTTCGGTCGCCGCTTCCAGGTTGGTGTTGAACGCCGTCTCCTCGATGTCGCCGCCCTTGGTGGCCTTGGAGGAGTTGATGTCGATTGCGGTGAGCGCTTCGGTCTGGTCGATCACGATCGAGCCGCCGGAGGGCAGGCGCACGCTGCGGTCGAACGCGCTCTCGATCTGCGTTTCGATCTGGTAGCGCGAGAACAGCGGGGTGTCGTCCTTGTACAGCTTCAGCTTGCGCAGGGCGTTGGGCATCACCTGCTGCATGAAGTCGCGGGCGTCCTGATACAGCGATTCCTCGTCGATCAGGATCTCGCCGATGTCGTTGCGCAGGTAGTCGCGCAGGGCGCGGATGAACAGCTTCGATTCCTGGTAGATCAGGAACGGCGCCTTTTGCGCGCTGGCGGCCTGGGAGATGGCTTTCCAGGTGGCCAGGAGGTAGTCCAGATCCCACTGCAGCTCTTCGGCGTCGCGGCCCATGCCGGCGGTGCGCACGATCAGGCCCATCTCGTCGGGAACGGTGAGGTGCTCCAGCGCTTCCTTCAGGGCCTGCCGGTCTTCACCCTCGATGCGACGCGACACGCCACCCGCCTTCGGGTTGTTCGGCATCAGCACCATGTAGCGGCCGGCCAGGCTGATGAAGGTGGTC
>Ga0207702_10003286_pt1 | contig 14907 bp, 17 predicted proteins | sample KBSCornC62_FD_184302 | JGI IMG/M metagenome (GOLD analysis project Ga0207702, IMG submission 184302) | Corn rhizosphere microbial communities from Kellogg Biological Station, Michigan, USA - KBS Corn C6-2 (SPAdes) (version 2) | ecosystem: Host-associated > Plants > Roots > Rhizosphere > Soil ...
GACCTGATCCAGGCAACGCCGCCAAACGCCCCGTTCGAACTGATGATCGACGACATCGTCCAGTTTCGCGGGCGCATTGACGGCCACGCGTCGCGCGGCTCGGGAACCGATGGGGCCACGCTCACGGTGCATGGTCGCGATCGCCTCGCGCCGCTCCACGACGCCTTCATCGAGGACGAGAAGAGTCTCACCGACGTGACATACGTCGAACTCGTTCAAACGGCGCTCAACAAGGCGATGCCGAACGAGAAGCCGCAGCTCGGGTTCGACAACAACGCGAACCGGCAGGCCGTTTCTGGCGCCTCGAAGCGTACGAGCGGGAAGAATGCGGCGGCGAGGGTCACTCAGATAGCGGGCGCTGGCGGGCCGGACCAATCGGCCGGCCAAAACACGATTCAATGCCGGATCGGTTCGCGATGGTACGACGGCCTCATCAAAACCGAGCTCGATCGAGGCGGGCTGACCATTCAATGCCTGGCCGACGGGACGTTCCTTCTATCCAGCCCGGACACGTCACAGGCGTCGAGCTATCGACTCCTTAGGAAGTTCGAGAACCCAGAAATCACGGACATCCTGACCCACGACTTTGTCCACGACACCAGCACTCGCTTCTCCAAGATCGTGGTGCACTTTCGGTCGGGAGGCGGGGACCAGCCCCGCACTCGCGCGTTTGGTCAAGCTGATGATTTCGAGATCGGGAAGGTTCTCGAAATCACCCGCCCGTGCGTCATTCAGGACCATAAGTGCAAGAGCCTTGTGCAGGCCGATTACCTCGCGCGCCGCAAACTCGCGGAGTCGCGCCGAAACGGCTGGTCGCTGACCTACACGGTCGCTGGCCACACAACGATCGGGATTACCGGCGATCGGATGGTTTGGGCAATCGACACGATTGTGGATGTCGATGACGACGTGCTCAACATCTCCGACAAGTTCTACGTCGAGGGCGTGCGCTTCATCGGGGCTCCAGAGAAGCGAACGGAGCTCCACTTGATGCGACTTGAAGATCTGCTCTTCGGCGACCCCGAGCAGGGTCCCGTCGACACGGTGCCGAAGTCGTGAAATTCGATCTCGACATAAGCATCGCCACCCTTTCGGAGTTCAGGGCGGAGCAGCCCGGAAAACCCGAGGCGTTGCGGATCGGTGCCGACCTGTTCGGAACAACGCCAGGAGAGCCAAGCGGTCGCTCCTTTCTCTCGATGCAGCCGCTTGGCCTGCTCGCGCGGCCACGCGACCCGGACTCCGGCCCGGATGGGCGCCCGCAGAACGGCGCGAACCTGTTGCATGGGTTCATCGGGAATACCGCATTTGCGATGCCGCTCAGCGACTCTCGATTCCTCGGAAAGGTTCCGCCTTCGAAGAAAGGCGGCGTGGCCCTCTACTCGGCCCCTGGCGGCATTCTCGACTTCGACGGCGACAACGGCGCGCTCACGGTTCTCGTTCCGTACGACGCGACATCGGGCAAGAACTACGCGATCTCGATCGACCCTGCAGGCAAGTGCATGCAGCTCCGCCACGCGGCCGGCATGGGCCTCGCAATGTTCGAGGGCGGCACGAATCCGGTCGTCATCAACAACAAGGCGGGAAACGCGCAGATCATCGTTGATGACACGGGGATCGTCTTCAACGGAACCACCGTCTTCAACGGCGGGATGGCGATGGGCGAAGTCGAGACCGCGCAGCCGGTCGCGCTCGCGCCAGCCTATCTCGCGGTCGTTGAGCAGATCGCTTCGCTTCTCCACACGATCGCGGCGGCGGTGAACGGGGTTGCGCCTGGCAGCGTTCCGCCTGCCCTGCTGGCGGCGCTCGACGTCCTGCTCTCCGAGCTCCCCACGCAGGGTCAATCGACCAAGCTGAGCGCGTCGCCCTAAGCCATGTCCTGCGGGATCGCGATCCCGACGTTGGCCTTTGCGGTGCCAGCGCTCCCGTCGCTTGCGCTTCCGAGCCTTCCAACGATCCCAGCGATCCCGGGCATCCCAGGCTTCGGGATCCCGTCGATCCCGCCGCTCACCTTCGCGATCCCCGCGCTACCAGCGCTGCACCTTCCAACACTGCCGACCATCCCGACCATTCCGTCGATCCCCGGGTTCGCGATCCCCACAGCGCCCGTGCTGGCGTTTTCGATCCCGGCGCTCCCCGCATTGCATCTCCCAACGCTGCCGACCATTCCGGTCCCACCCTGTCCGTTCCCGTCGTGAGGTCTCCATGGGATTCGGCGACGACGGCTTCGGAAACGTCCTCTTTGGACAGCCCACGCCCGACGGCATCGTCGCCCGGCGCTCCACGACACCGCGTGCACTCAAAATCAACGCGGCCACGCGCGGCTTCGACGTCGACGCGAACGGTCGCTACATCGACATCCACCCGATCGATGCCGCCGTCGCTACCGCGCTCCTTGCGGTCAAAGGGAAGATCCCGAGCGCCCCGACGACGGGCACGGCGTACGACCAGAACGACGACCCATTCGACGACCGCGCAGCCAAGACCGCCGAATATATCGTGCGGGCGGCGCTTCAGCGGCTGATTACCCGAGGCGACATATTGCTTGAAGCCGTGTTCTTCGAGCCCACCTCGAGCGGAGGCAAATACGAGGTGCACTACAAGAACCTCCGCCTCTTCGGCAGCGAGACGAAAAAGGTCTCGGTGAGCTCGTAATGCCCGTCGATCGCTTCAGCGGGAAGTTCGTCGTGAAGACGCGCGACGTCGTGCGCGACAACGGCCGACGCGACTACCAATTCCACGTTCCGGACGCTCTAACCGACGAGGGCACCCAGCCGTTCGTCGACGCCTCGGTGCTCGCCGACGGCCTCTCGCCGCTCTATCTCGACGCACAGCTCGCCGCGGACGCTACCGGAAGCTCCACGAGCTCGGGCGCGGCACTCGACGAAGACGGTGCCGCAATCGATTGCCAGCGTCAGCCCGCCGGACAGGCGACGGGATTCATCGTCATCAGCGCAGCGACGGGTGGCGGCTACATTGCGGCGGGAACGCGGCTCAAATACCCGCCGACAAATACCGTTTACAAGACGCTCGTCTCGGGCGTCTATCTGGACCAAGCGACGGTCGCCGTCGAGTCAGAGCTCACGGGTCCGAGCACGAATCTCGATGGGGGGTTGACGCTCCAGTTCATCAATCCACCGGTCGGGATCGGCCTCCTCGCGACGGTCTTCAAAAACACTGACGGGAGCGGGTTGTCGGGCGGGGCAGACGCCGAGAACGACGACGACTACCGGCGCCGCCAGGCGGAGCGCCGGCAGAACCCGCCGGCGGCCGGCAACGAGACGGCGATCGTCAAGGCGGTCGAAGACATCGCGGGCCTCGCGGTGCAGAAAGGTTTCGCGATTCCGGCGCTCTTCGGCCCGGCGACCATGGGAGTCGCGTTCACAATGCGGCCATCGGTATCGGGCGCCTCGCGCCTCCCGAATGGGGCACAGATCGCCCTCGTCTCGCAGATCGTCACGGACGCATTCCCGGGCGACGACGGAATCATCGTCCTTTCGGGACTTGACGATCCGGTCGTCGTCGGCCTCAAGGTCACATGGAAACCAACCGCCGTCGGATGGGCTGACGCTGCGCCTTGGCCCGCGTTCTACACGCCCCAAGTCACCGTGAACATCGGCGCCACGGCGTCGAGCGCAACCGTGACGAGCTCGGCAACCATCACCGCTCCCCAGGTTGGACAGAGCATCGGGCTCTACAACCCGGCGAAGGGCGGCGGGTTCGCTCGCAAGAAGATCTCCAGTGTGACGACGGTCTCGGCAGGCCACACGTACACGCTCGCATTCGACATGACGACGCCGATGGCGTCCGACCCAACTTTCGCACCGTCGGCGGGAGCGCTCGTATCCCCGTGGAGCGACAGCCTCAACGACATCGTCCCGCCCATCCTGAAGTACTTCGACTACCAGGGGCCCGGCGAAATGGTCGCCTCGTTCGCGGACGTCGGACGTCGCCAGCGGCGCATTCCGCTGCCGGCTCCGGACATGTTCCCGAGCAAGGTCGAAAACCGCATGGTCGACGGGCTCTTCAGCAACGTCGAAGACGCGGTCATCGTCCTTCCGACTTCGATTCCGCTCGCGACGACGGTCGGCGTTGGCATGGCCTTCTACCTCCACAAGCTCGGCGACCTCGCCGCCTACCCGCAATGAGGAACGATGGCCGCTGCTGAATTGAGCACGTGGGAAATCCCCGACTCTCTCGGTGGAGCGCGCAGGCCTTCGCTCGACGATCTCGGCGGGGCGCAGCTCATCGACGACGACGAGCCCGGCGCCGAGCCTCCGAAGGACGGGACGGAGCTCTACGCCGACCTGTGCAATCAGGGGCAGTTCCAAGGCTATGCCGCGGCGCAGACCGTCTCATCTTGTCGGCTCACGCTCGGATTCACCTCGGGCTCGTTCTTCATCGACAAGTTCGAGGCATGCGCGAACCGCGCAGGCGCTGCACAGGTGAACGGCGTGACGCCGGCGTACGTCCAGCCGAGCGATTTCACTATCACCACGGTCGGCGCGGGGATCTGCGAGATAGAGTGGGTGACGACGAAGCTCCCCGTCATCCAGGTCGAGCCCGTGGGAGGCATCAACGCGCAGACGACGGGCGCCCCTGGCGTGAGCATCCAGATCGTAACCGCGACGGCGCCGACGAAGACGAAGATCCGCGCGCGCCTCTTTGACGGCAACACCCTCACCTCCAACCGCTTCACCGTGCATCTGTGAAGTTCAGCGCGTTCGCTCCGATGTCGCTCTATCGCCTGAGCGCGAAGGAGCCCGACAGCAAGGCGATCTACCGCTCGCTGATGGATGGGTACGGCGACCAGTACGACAAGAGCGTCGGCGGCCGCATCGAGGGGCTTTGCTTCATGTATGCGCTCGGGATCGCCCGGGCGCGAAAGCGCATCCAGCAAGCGCGCGATCAGCGGCTTCCGAACAAGGTCGTCGACCTCATCGAGCGGCGCGAAGCGGAGCTCGGGATTGTGCCAGGCCCACATGACACGATGGCGCAGCGGCGCGCTGTCCTCGTCGAGCGATTCAAACCACCCACAGGTGGCTGTCGGCTTGCGATCGAGACGGCGCTCACGGCAGCGATCGGCGCCGACTTCATCAAGTACTACGTCCGCCCGATCGGGTCGGAGCCAAACCACCCGGCGAACGCGGGCGACTGGCCGATGAACTTCCAGCGGAACGACGTGCCGCGGAAGATTGTGAAGCTCGACGGCCCCGTCGCATTCACGGGCGTCCCGGTCACGGTTCAATTCGAGCAACTCGGAGGAACGCCGGCTCTTATTCCAGGTGACGTCGTTGTCTTCGACGCCGGCCGCGAAGGGCAAGCGGACCGGGTGACGATCTCGGCGATCACTGACAGCACCGGCGCGTTCGACGAAACCATCGTTCTCCTCACCGCGACATTCACGCGACCACACGAAGCCGGCGCGTTCGGCTTCACGCATCCGTTCCCGCTGTGGAGGTCGACGCGACGCGAGGCAATTATCGTCGTCTCGGCGGCCGCTGCGCAGGATCCCGAGAAGCGTCGCAAGGTTCACGACGAGATGCGCCGCCACGCGCGCGCCGTGAGCGTTTGGAACATCGTCGCCGCGAACGGCACGAATACACAGGAATTCCAGCTCGGCACCGCGTGCATGGGCTTCTCGACGCTTCCTGCGATCGCGTACTAGCGAGGCAAAATGAGCCACTTTGTCTACCAGCGTCCGTCGGGCGACTGGAGCGGCGTCGTCATGCCGTTGAACATTTGGTTCACGGGTTTCGATCAGCAGCTGTTCAAGGCCGTCAACGGCGACGATGGCGGCACGTGGGCGCCGACGTCGGCGATCATTATCGGCGGCCAAGGCCTTCAGGTTCCCGGCCCGTTCACGGCCGCCGATGTCCTGGCACTCACCCTCCCGAATACGGCGCTCGTCGACGCGCAAAGCGGCTCAGAGATTCGCCTCGATGCGGGGGCGCTCTTCCTCACGCTCGCATCGTCCCAGATGCAGATTGGCGGCATCCTCGAGATCACATCGGGTGGCACGCTCGATCTCGATGGATCGGTTGACCCGACGTACACGACGCCTCGGACGATTACGAAACGCCGGCTCCAGCTCGTCTCTTGGACGGATGCCGGCACGAATAACTCGGGACCTGCAGTCGGAACCTCGCCCGATGGGTGGCCGGGGTTCAACGGCCTCACGCATGCCGACGTCATCTACACGCGGAACTACACCGGAGCGACGGGAAATCCGTTCCTGAATCTCGCAGTTCCGGCTGTCGAAATGATGACAGGCGCAACATTGGTGAGCGTTTCCGTCGTCTCTCAGGGCTTCAGCTCACCGAATCCGACAACGTGGCCGCAGTACGACGTCATTCGCTTTGCGCCTGCGAGCCCCGGGTCGACCGTGCAGTCGCTTCGTAGTGGTGGCGCCGTGCCCGACGCTCATCAAGCGGCTGGAACTTGGCTCGGCGATCAGCGCGTAACGACGTTCACGACCGACCAAAACAACGTGATCGACCCGTCCGCGTACCAGTACCGCGTGAACGCGACGCTACCGGCCTTGGCGACGTCGGGCGCCCAGATGATGTTGTTCGACGTGGTCGCGATTTACAGCGTTCCGTCGCTGCGCCGCTAATCAGAAAGTCCGCAGCAAAAATACCCGCCATTCCCGTCGGGCATGCATTGGCCATCGGGGACCGGAAAGTCGTCGCAACGAGCGCACGACTTCTGAGCGACGCTGCAGCCGGGGATCGACATCTTCGATTCAACATACGGCACGCATTTCGGAAGCGGCACACCGTGACACGTCGGTACATATCCGCCGGCCGTCGTTGAGCCGCTCGTCGTCGAGCTCCCGCTCCCACTGACGCTCGTCCCCGAAGTCGAGCCCGTCACCGCAGTCGTCGATCCGGTCGACCCGCCAACGCCCGCCGGCACTCCTTCGCCGCAGCCGGCGCCGACAACCACCCCGAAGACCAAGACCGCGCCCCTGATGCTCATGCCGAGCAATCTCGCAACGGCACGCTCGGTCGTCAACGGTCCCGCCGCTTTCAGGCGCTTTCAAGCCGCCACGAGGTAGCCGATGGACGTCACTCTTCAGATCAAGAAGAACGGCGGCGCGCCGGCAACAGGTGGCATCACCGCGTCCATCGGCGACACGATCCAGCCGACCGCTCTCAATAAGTCGCAGTGGCCCGGAAACTCGGTTCGGTGGGAGCTCCAGGAATACGGCATCGGCTTCCCGCTCCCCGCCGGGTGGACGCAGGACACCGACGACTCGACGATGCCGACGTACTTCTGCCTCGGTGTCGCGGACCCGCCGGCGTTCGTCGTTGACCGAGGAGGTCCGTACAAGACGCGGGTCATCGTCGCTGGGAACGTCGTCGACGAACGCACCTTCGTCAAGGTCGACTACCCGAGCGGCGTTCGGCCGACGGCGCGTGGCGAGGGCGCGCAATTCGGGGGCCAGAAGCTCCAGTTTGTCGGGGAGGTCGAGCAAAACTGGAAGACGATCGACGCCGCGATTGAAGCCTTCGCCGGCGGAGGCGTTCCGACGTCTCGCACGCTCACCGCGGGCGCTGGGCTCACCGGCGGAGGCGACCTCACCGCGAACCGCACCTTCAACGTCGGCGCAAACGCAGACGGTTCGATCGCCGTCAACGCCGACGACATTCAGGTCGGCGTCCTGGCAACAGACGGGCAGCACGGCAATCGCGGAGGCGGCTTGTTGCATGCGCTCGCCGTATCGGGCGGCGCTGCGGGGTTCATGTCGGGCACCGACAAGCAGTCGCTTGCCAACGCGACGCCCAACCCGACGCCATCGACGCTTTGCTCGCGCGACGGGTCGGCGAACTGTTCGGTCAACGCGCTCTATCTCGCGACAGGTGGGGCGTTCGACGCACTTCCGGTGCTCTCGCATCCCAGCGTTCCCGCGGGGGCCGGGCAGTCCGTCCTCATGCAGGCCCAGGCGGCGACGTCCGGCGGCCAGGCGGGCGGATATTTTCGATTCGTCGTCGGCGCGGGCCATACGCCGGGCACCGACATCACGGGCGATTTCGAGATTGACTTCGGCACCAGCGTTGGCGGCATCTCCCAGCCCCTTTCGCTGCAGTCTCTCGGCATTGAATGGCTGAACTTCCACAAGGATTCGTCCGGCGTTTCGACCGCCGTGATTCACAACAGCGCGACGAAGCTGCGCATCGAGAGCGCGACGCTCGACCTCAGCGACGGCACAGCTGTAGCTGCGACGTGGTCACTGGCGCATTCGGGTGCATCGTCGCTCTTGGCGGCGGCCGGCGTCACGGCGTTCTCGATCGGGCAGACACAACACGCGAGCGCCGCGGGCAATCCGACAACGTACGGCGGGCAACAAGGGTTCGCCGGATTCGTTGGCGGCGACGTTTTCATCAAATCCGGCCTCGGCGGAACTCCAGGAACGAATGCTGGCGGCAAAGTTCGCATCGATACGGGCGCTGCGGTGGCGGGGCAGGCGGCACCCATATCGCTCGAATCGAACGGATCCGCATATGGCATCTTGCAGCAATTCGCGACCGGCGAATTACTGATCGGGCTGCCTTCAATTGCCTCGTATGTAGCATTCCAATCGACTTCCGCGACCGTATCGTCGACCACGGTCGCCCTGTCAGGATCCAACATCACGATAACTGGGTCCGGTGGCATCGTTACGTCGAACTCAAACGCGTTTCAGGTCCTCGACCCAACGTCGTCGCTACCGTTCTTCGAGTTTAGTCACCTCGCCGCCGCATCGCGCGTTGTCTCGCTCTGCAGAAATGCCGCCATCACGACGACGAACATGCCCGCCGGATCCGGCGATGGCGTGGAGAACCTAGCGAATTGCACTGTCGAGCCCACTGCTGCCCCCGATAACACCGGAATCGTTCGATACGCGAAGGGCGGCCAGTTCAAAACAGTCGACAGCTCATTCACGATCGAGGAGCACTCTTACGTTTGCACGGGTACGCCCGTCGGTTCGTACCAAAAGGTACTCAAGCGCTGGGGCTCGATTACGTACGCGCTCGCCTCGACGTCTGGCGCTATCACCACGCTCAAGGCGACCGACTTCGGCGCGCTCTCGAAACATCCGATGGCTCGCGTGCGCTGGTCTCTGTTCGGGTGGAACAACACAAAAAGCGCGAACTTCTGCCAGACATACGTCACGCTTGTCGCGTGCGTGAACGGCACCTCGCTCGTGGTGTCTGGAACGCAAGCCGACTTTGCGACCGCAATCAATGGCACGGGTAACACGTACTCCGGAAATGCCACGCTGTCGGGCTCCGACATCATATTCACAGTGACGAGCGGTTCGACGGACTCGATGGTTTGGTTCGTCGAATTCGAGGCATGGATGGGCGCACCGCAGTGAATACCCCGCATCGATCTTGGTAGGAGCACAAATGTCGACGCAACGCACCGTGGACCTCATTAGGCTCTTCCCGGGTATCAATCTCCAGGGAATCGATGGTCCGGCCATCGCGGCAGCCCTCCAAAGCTTCATCGGAACGCCCGTTGCGACACCCACGACCGATGGTCTCCAGTCGCATTACGACCGAGGATCCGTCATCAACTTTGTAACCGACTGCGGCGCTGACCCTACGGGTGCGACGGACTGTTCTGCCGCCCTCAACGCAGCATGGACACTCATCGGAACGCTCGCCGCGGATCCGAAGCTCCCCAAGCAATCAACGACGTTGTTCGTTCCGCGCGGTCGCTACTTCGTCGGCACGGGGGCCAAGACGTTTTGGTCTTTCACGCAGGGCCTAATGCCAATGACGGTCCACGTCGTTGGCGCCGGGACAGACTCAACCATCTTCGAACTAGGCTGCGGCAGCGGCGGCCAGCCGTTTACGCTTCTTAACGGGAAGCTCGTCCGCTTCTCCGATCTGTCGTTCGTTGGGTCGCAGGCAGTTCCCGGTATCGATTGCCAGTGCATTATCGACTCGCAGGGCACCGAGGTCGTCGAGCTTGAGCGCGTCAATGTCGTTTGGACCACGGCGTCGCTCGCACAGTTCTACTTCGGCGCAGGGCTGCTCGTGATGCGCGACATGATTATTGCGAGCAACGGCACCACCGACCAGACGAAGGCGACCGTCTATATGTACCAGGCGGGTGGACTCTTCGAGGATAACGTCCACCATCTGGACCCATTCAGCACATCCGGGCTCAACGGATATACGTTCGCAGCTGAGAAGGATTATAACACCCCCTGTCATGTGCGGTTGGAGGACAGTGGAGGCCCAACTGGCACGCAGGGAGATTTCCTCCACTTCCGCAATTGCCTTTGGGACGAGGGCACCGCCGCTATGATGATCATCAACGGCGGCCCGACGGCCAATCGCAGGCATGTCGTATTCGAGGACTGCGCCTACAATCCGCCGATCGGAACTGCGGGCGGCGGCGGAACGGCGGCGCTCTATGGGTTCCACATCTCCAATACGGACCTCCTCACCATCCGCGGGCTCCGGTGCCTCGGATTCAACGATACCAACGTGCCGATGATGGATCTCGTGGCCGTTGGCACCGCACATGTAAGCGGACTGCGACCAGCAGTAGGTGCTGCGTTCCACAAAACCATCAACGTCGACTCGGCATGCGGTTACCTCGAGATCGAGGACTCGACGATCGCGGACACGGATCTTCACTCGTCGGCCACGTACGGGATGCGCAAAGAATTGGGCCGGGCGTACGACCTCTACGCCGCGAACGGCACCATTGCGGCAAACCAGCTTTGCAAGTTGGGTGCGTCGGGTGCGGTGGCAATCGGCACGGGCGACACGATCGACGTAGTGGTGGGGGCCGCTCGGCAAGCCGCAGCGGCAGCCGGAAAGGTGTCGCTATCGAGGCCAGGCCAAGTCGTCCCGATGCTCTCAGACGGCTCGGCGACAATTGCGATCGGCGACAACGTCGGCATCTCTGGGACGAGCGCGGGGCGTGTGAAGACGGTGGCGGCATCGGCGGTAGACCGGGTTGGCAAGGCCGTCACGGCTGCGACGAACGTCGCGGACACCGTGGTTTACGTCCAATTCTCGCCGTTCAAGAGCTGAGCGCCGCCTCGCTCCAATCAGCCTTTCATCGCGTTCTGACGCGCGAACCGAGATCTATCCATTCACCAAAGGACAAACGTGATGTCGCACGAGCCCAACGGCAATGGTCACGATCAGCAGCAAGAGGTGAGCTCGATCGAGCTCGCCGCCACATTGAAAGAGCTCGTGGAGGTCACGGGCAAGAACGTCGCAGCACTGAAATCGGTGAAGGACGACCTCGCCACGCGCGACGGCGCGATCATGGCGGAGTTCGGCGTCATCCATCGCGACATCGACCACGTGCGGGCACTCGCGGAGACGGGACTCGTTCGTCTCGCACGGATCGATAACGAGCGCGAGGTGACGGTCGACGACGTTCGCAAGCTGCGAAAGCAGTATCACCCGCTCTCGATCCAGCTCGCCGACTTGGACAAGCGCCAAGCCGTCGAAGCCGCGGCGACTCGAGCAACGCTCGAAGCGATGAAAGAGAAGGATGAGGATCTCGCGGGCGAGATCACCGGCCAGCGCACGATCACCGACGAGATGCGGGCCGACGCGCTGCGAGCGGCCCGTGGTTCACAAGCTGGCGTCGAAGTCGCAGCGATCGAAGAGAAGCGCGAGACGCGCACCTTCCGCCGGCAGGTGACGCTCTGGGCGCTCGGTCTCGTCGGCGCCGCCACAATGCTCGTCCTCACCGCCTATCTAGGCGCTCGATTCCACGTCGCGCTGTCCGAGCCGCGTTTGCCGGACGCCACCCATTCCGAAGGGCACTGAAATGAATCCGACCACCATCGTGACGATCGTCGCGCTGACGCTCGCATGCGTCATTGCGACCAAAAACATCCTCGTTTTCATTCTTCAGAAGGCCGGCAAGCCGGAGGCCGCGCAGAAGGTCGCGCGCGCGGAAGTCTTCGTCGAGCTCGGCCTCATGGTCGTCGGAGACATTGCGAGCCACCCGAACGCCATCGGCGCGACCCAGGCCATCAAAGACGTCGAAGCCGCCGGCGACAAGGATCCGGTGCTCGCTGTCGCAGCCGCACGCCTGAAGGCATTCGCCAAACTGCTCGGGCTCACGATCGCGGCGATGACCATGGTCGTCTTCCTCTTCGTAATGACGGGATGCGCGGCCTTCTGGAACGCTCTTCCCGCCGTGACGACTGTCATCGAGACCGGGAACACGGTGCTCGCGCAAATCGAGACGTGGTGCGACGCCTACTTCCGCGCTCGTCCGAACGACGCATTGCAAGCAAAGATCGACGAAGGTCTGACCAAGACTAGAGACGCCCTCATCGTCCTCGAGGACGCGACGCGCGCGACGAAGGACATCCACGACGCGAATCTGCAAGCGGCGCTCGCGGCCTTCGAAGACGCCTACCAGGTACTGCTCGAGCTCGTCTCGCCGCTCGGCGTCGAAACGTCGGGCAAGATGAGTGCAGCTGCCGGGCCGCATCTTCATGTTCCGTCGACGCTCACCATTGAGGGTGGACTTCGATGAGCTGGGAGAGGCGCGGGCATCCCGATCTTGGCTTCGGGTACGGGCGGGCGAAGCGGATCGGACGACCGCACCTCGCCGCCCATCCACTCGAGGCCGACATCGCGGCGAGCGTCTTCATGGCGACGTCGCTGCCCGATGAGGTCGACAATGACGATCTCGTCATCGACGTACTCGACCAGCTTCGTCGCGGCGCGTGCGTCCAACATGGCGCGGGTCAGGCAGCGCGCATGGTCCAGGTCGCCGCCGGCGTGCCGAAAGAGCAGGCGCTTCTCCCGTGTCGCGCTGCCGGCGATTGGCTCTGCCGACGAGACGATGGGCTCGCGCTCGCCGACATGGGACAGGACACCGGGACCTTCCTCGCGACGCTTGCGGACGTCTGGGAGAAGTTCGGCTTCGCTTCCGATTCGCTCGTTCCGTACGGCGACTCCCCCGACGACATCAAGCGCCCCCCGACGCAGCTCTACATGGGTGCCGCGATCGACCAGAGCGGTCTTTTCGGAAAGACGAAGACGCTGCTCCTCACCCCGCCCGCATCAAACGACGACACCCTCATGGCTGCCGTGGACGCGGGCGTCGCGAATCGAAAGCCATTCGTCTGGGCGGGCATGATCTCGAACGCTTTCGCCGAGAACGCCTTCGACGCGAGCGTCGCAATCGATGCTTGTCCACCGGGCGACATCGACGGAGGTCACGCAATCTGCGGGCCGATCGGGTACCGAACGCGCGCCGACGGAACGCGCGAATACCGCTACGTGAACTCGTGGGGTCGTGACTTCGGCCTCCTCGGCTTCTTCTGGGCGAAGCGCCCGTTCGTGCTTTCGCGGGTCGAGCTCCGTGCGCTCACGTCGGTGCAGATCGAAGGGAGCGTTTGGTCATGAAGCACATCCTCTTTTGGATGGCCTACGTCGTCGCACTCACGGGCCTCCCGTCGGTGCTCGCCTGCGGTCCGACCCCGCCCACGCCGGCGACGAGCACCGGCTCATTGCCTCCCGATGCGGGGGCGACGTGCGTCGACGTCTGCGATCACCTCCGCGCGCTCGGGTGCCAGGAGGCGAAGTCGACGCAGCTCGGAGCCACGTGCGAGCAGGTGTGTGGCAATTCCGCAACGATGCTCGGCTGGGATCTCTCGTGTCGCGCGGCGGTCGCGAAGTGCGCCGACATCGAGGGCTGCGAACACCGATGAGCGATCCCAAGGTCGCGCTCTCGCTCGGGCCCGACGGACAGTCCGAGGTCTTCGGCTGTCCATGATGCAAGAAGCCGATGCGCCTCTGGCTGGAGACATTCAAGGGGTCGGCCTCGAGGCACGTTCGAACGGCACACGTCGATAACCACAGCGACAACTGCAACCAGCCGATCACCCTGCGTTCTCCGTCGACGTTCGAGGCGCAAGCGGCCGCGATCAAGCGGTCGCCGAGCGGGACTATGGCGGCGATTCGCGTTCCCGACACCGACCCAGCGCCGCCGCCCATCCCGCGCGAGGAACCGGAATGAGCGGCCTTCATCGGAAGCCGCGGCGTGAGGAAGTGCCGCGGTCGCTGAAGTTGTTCGCCGGCGCGCTCTGCATCATGGCCGTCGTGCTCGTCCTCATCGCGAGGTGCTGATGACCATCTTTCGCGTGCGCGAACGACGAGAGCACCTCGTCGAAGCCGAGAGTCCGGCGGAAGCGATCCGCGTCGCGCGCGAGAAGGGTGGACGCGGCAACGGCACGATCGAGGTCGAAGAGCTCACCGGCGACGAGCTCGAGCGCGTGAAGGCGGAGTGGAAGAAGTCATGAGCCGAATCACGTGCTTCTGGATGACACCGATCGATCGCGCGCGGCAGACGTTGCGCCGTTATCAGCGCGTCACCGATTACCGTGTGGTCACGTGTCCCGCGCACCCGATGAAGCATCACGATGCCTCGGTGCGAATTGAGGACGTCGCTTATCCGTTTGGCGAGAAGCGGATGTTGGGCGAAGAGGGGAATATCTCGCACGACGATCCGCGGTGGCCGAAGCACTGCGAGGCATGCGGATACGAATTCGTCGCGGAAGACCATTGGCAGCACAACATCCAGCGTCTCTTCACCGGCGCTCCGGACGGGCACCAGTACACGACGCGCGACATGCCACCGGGCGCGATGTTCGATGCCGATTGGTTCCCGAAGAAAGGGCCCGACGGGATCGCGCTCGCAGTCGTGCTTCCTCCTGACGGAGGCGACGACATCTGGGTACCGGACTCGCCGCCGGCACGGGGTGGATCGCCGTGGACGCGAACGGGGACTATCCCGCGCGTCACCTGCCAGCCGAGCATCCTGACGCCGCGGTACCACGGTTTTTTGGTTGCTGGAGAGCTCGTCTCTTGCTGACGCCCATCTACAACGGGCCGGATCCCGAAGACGAGCCGCCGCCGACAT
>Ga0207702_10003288_pt1 | contig 14906 bp, 15 predicted proteins | sample KBSCornC62_FD_184302 | JGI IMG/M metagenome (GOLD analysis project Ga0207702, IMG submission 184302) | Corn rhizosphere microbial communities from Kellogg Biological Station, Michigan, USA - KBS Corn C6-2 (SPAdes) (version 2) | ecosystem: Host-associated > Plants > Roots > Rhizosphere > Soil ...
CGCTCGCCGCAGAGCGCGATCCTGGTCGACCCGGCCGCGGGGACGCGCTCGATCGTCCACTACCCGGGCACCGTTCCGGCGGTGTCGCTGCGGGGACGCGCCTGGGAGCGGGCGCGGGAGGCGGCGTGGGTGCACGTCGACCACGTCGGGTACCCGGCCGTTCGCGGACACGGGTTCCGGGTGTCGCTGGACGGTGGCAACCCTGTCGCGGACCTCGATCTCGCCGAGGTCGACCTGTACGCGCCGACCGAGCGGGCGCTCGCGGAGCAGTTCGGAACAGCGGCGGCGGCGCTCGAGGCGGGCGCGCGGCTCGTGGTCGTCACCAGGGGCGCGGAGGGCAGCTCGGCCGTGGGGGTCGACCAGCCCGCCGTGGAAGCACCCGGCGTGGCGGTCGCCGGAGCCGGCACGGTCGGCGCGGGCGACGTCTTCCACGGGGCGTTGCTCGCCTGGCTGACGCGCGGGGCGGAGCTCGCGGATGCGCTCCGTGCCGCCAACGCCGCCGCCGCGCTCTCGTGCCGCGCGCTCGACGGCCGCTCGGCGATCCCCACGGCCGAGGAGCTGGTGCGAAGCCTGGCGAAGGGCACATGACCGCCTGGTGGCGCAACGCCCTGCTCTACGAGGTCTACGTGCGCAGCTTCGCCGACTCGGACGGCGACGGCGTCGGCGATCTGCCCGGGATCAGGTCGAGGCTGCCGTACCTGCGCGAGCTCGGCGTCGACGGAATCTGGCTGACGCCCTTCTACCCTTCGCCCGGCGTCGACCACGGCTACGACGTCTCCGACTACCGCGACGTCGACCCGCAGCTGGGAATGCTCGCCGACTTCGACGGTCTGGTCGCCGACGCCCACGCGCACGGCGTGCGGGTCGTCACGGACCTCGTTCCCAACCACACGTCAATCGAGCATCCGTGGTTCCGGGAGCACCCCGACTACTACGTCTGGGCCGACGAGCCGAACAACTGGCTCTCGGTCTTCGGCGGGCCGGCGTGGACATTCGACGAGGAGCGCGGCCGTTACTACCTCCACCTCTTCGCGCCCGAGCAGCCCGACCTCGACTGGCACAACCCGGCGGTCGAGGCGGAGTTCGAGGCGATCCTGCGCTTCTGGCTCGACCGCGGCGTCGACGGGATTCGCGTCGACGTCGCGCACGGGTTGTTCAAGGATCCCGACCTCACCGACGAGGACGAGCCGGTGCCAGGCGCCGAGCTCCATTCATTCGACCGGCGCCGGGCGATCGACCGGCCCGAGCTCCACCCGCTCTACCGGCGGTGGCGCGCGCTGGTCGACGACTACCCGGGCGACCGGTGCCTGGTGGGCGAGGTCTCCTTCCGCAATCCGACGCGGGTGGCCGCCTACGTCCGGCCCGACGAGCTGCACCAGGTGTTCAACTTCACGCTCCTGTTCCAGGACTGGTCGTACGACGGCATTCGCGGCGCAATCGAGCAGACGCTCGGCACGCTGGCCTCGGTGGGAGCGACGCCGACGTGGGTGCTCGAAAGCCACGACGTGCCGCGGCTGCCGGCCCGTTACGGCGGCGGTCCGGTTGGGCTGCGGCGGGCGCGCGCGGCGCTCCTCCTGCTGCTCGCGTTGCCCGGGACGTCGTTCCTGTACCAGGGCCAGGAGCTGGGGTTGGAGGAAGTCGACGTGCCGGACGATCGCCGCCGCGACCCGATCTTCCGCCGGACGGCCGGCACCCGCATCGGCCGCGACGGCTGCCGTGTGCCGATCCCCTGGACCGAGGAAGCTCCGGGCTTCGGCTTCTCGACTGGCGAGCCGTGGCTGCCCATGCCCGCGGACTGGGGCTCGCGCAGCGTCGACGCCGAGCGCGCTGATGCCGGCTCGATGCTGGAGCTGGTCCGGTCGGCGATCGCGGCGCGCCCCGCCGGCGGCTTCTCCTGGCTCGATTCGCCTGCGGGGACGATCGCCTTCCGCCGTGGCGACCTCGAGTGCCTCGTCAACGTGGAGGCGGAGCAGCAGCGCCTGCCCAGGGCGAAGTTCCTGCTCACCAGCGAGCCGCTGGACGGGACGCTGCCGACCGGCACAGCGGCCTGGCTGCGGCGCGAACGGCAGTGACAGGCTTAAGCCCGTCACTGCCTTACGGTCGCTGCGGCACGGGCGCCGGCGTCAGCACTTCCTTCAGTGCTCGGAACACGCGGGCGGGCATCCCCTCGTGGACGGGGATCAGCCCGCCGAGCTCGAGCCGCGCGAGCTCCACCCGGCCCTGCGCGCGCAAGGTGTGGAACCCGAAGTCGGCCAGGAAGTCGGCCGGGAAGACGGTGCGGTGGACGAGGAAGCGCTCGTACGTCGATTCGCCCTCGGGGTAGCGGTACGCGAACGCCTCGAGTGCCTTCGCGCCGCGGTCCTTCGCGTCGCCGATCGCGGCCAGGAAGAGCGACTGCATCACCCACGGCGTCGCGGAATCGACGACGTACGCGCAGGTGACGAGCACCGCCTCGGGCGACGGCGGCCCGGCGGGCAGCCGGGCCGCTCGTGGGAACAGCCCGGACGGTCCGTACTGCATCGAGCCGAGGAGCCGCCCGTCGGCGTCGTAGTAGACCGTGCCCCACGCGCCCCACTCCTCCTCGGCCTTCTGGATCCAGCGACGCTTGTCGACTCCGCGTATGCCGCCCGTCTGCCACCACACGCACTCGTGACAGACCGACGGCGTCGTCTCCAGCGTCGCGCCGGTGAGCCCGGCAACCCTGGGAGCCATCAGGCGCGGACGGGGCCGACCTCGTCCAGGATCACGTCGACGCGGGCGGGCTGGACGTCGGCCATCCGGGCGAGGTATTCGGCCACACGCGCCTGCACCTCGGGGCCGACGGAGCCGAACGGTGCGCCCCACTCCGCTGCCAGATGGAGCTCGACCGAGACCCGGCCGTCGTCCCCGACCACGATCCGGACCGGCCGGTGCCTGGGCAGATGACTGCCGACGAGCGACCGCACGCCGTCGACCTCGAGCGCCGCGTCGGCTGCGTACCGCGCGAGAACGTCGGTCGAGATGCTCGCGTGCCCCTCCATCAGGCCGATTCTAGGATCAGTTCGGTCGCCTCGGGCCGGGCGAAGAACCGGAAAGGGACGAACGTCGTGCCAAGGCCGGCCGACACGTGCAGCACTCCGCCCGCCCGGTGGTAGAGCCCGTGATTGTACGGCGCGCGCGGGTGGGCGATCCGCACCTTGCCGCGCCAGTGGGGCAGGCAGATCTGGCCGTCGTGCATATGACCGGAGACGACGAGGTCGAAGGCGCCCTGCGGCAGCCGGTCGACGATCGGCGGGAAGTGGGAGAGCAGGATCCGCAGGTCGGCGTCCGGCTCGGCGAGCTCCCACGGCCGCGCGTCCCAGCGCAGATAGCTGCGCGGGTCGACGCCGACCAGCTGCACGCGGCGGCCGCGCAGCTTCAGCGTCACCGCCTCGTCGGCGAGGAGCGTGCCTCGCCCGAGATCGACCTCGCCGACCGGCTTCGAGAACGGATCGCGGCTGTCGGCGAAGTCGTGGTTGCCGAGCACGGCGTAGACCGGCGGCAGGCGCTCGAGCAGCTCTCGTAGCCGCTCCGCTCCCTCCGGCCGGGCGAGCAGGTCGCCGGTGAGCAGCACGAGGTCGGGCTGCCGCTCGACCACCCAGTCGACGGCGCGGTCGATCGCCAGGCGCGCCGGGGAGGGCACGCCGAGGTGGAAGTCGGCGAGGTGGGCGATCCGCAGCCCCGCGAGCTCCTCCGGCAGGCCGGCGATCGGCACCGGCAGCTCGCCGAGGCGCACCCAGGCAGCCTCGTACAACCCCCAGGCGATGCCTGCGGTCGCAACGCCCGCCACCGCCGCCGCCCCGGTCCTGAGGGATTCCCGCGTCAGACCGAGAGCTGCTCGACGACCGGGTCGACCGGGACGACGTGCCGCTTGAACTTCAGCTCCGACTCGGTCAGGCCGGCGGCGACGCCGACGAGCTGCGAGAGGTGGATGATCGGCAGGCCGAACGTCCTGCCGGTGGAGGCCTCGAGCTTCTGCTGCCAGGCGTCCAGCGACAGATGGCAGAGCGGACACGGCGTGACCATTGCGTCGGCGCCGGCCTCCATCGCCTGCTCGATCGGCTGGATCAGCTCGCCGAGCGCCGTCTCCTCGCGCGCCTGGATGATCGGGAAGCCGCAGCACTTGATCTTCGCCGGGTAGTCGACCGGCTCCCCGCCGCAGGCGGTGATGATCCGCTCGAGCGACCACGGCCGGTCGGGATCCTCGAAGCCGAGGATCTTCGACGGCCGCAGGATCTGGCAGCCGTAGAACGGCGCGACCTTCAGGCCCTTCAGCCCCTTGTGGGCGACCTGCTTGAGCAGCTCGAAGCCCTCGCCCTCGGCGATCAGCCAGAGGAAGTGCTTCACCTCGATCCCGCCCGAGTACGGCGGAACCCCGACCCGCTCCAGATTCTCGTTCACCCGCGCGCGCAACGCGTCGTCGTTCTTCAACTGCCAGTTCGCCTGCCGCAGGTTGAGCGTGCAGACGTTGCAGATCGTCATCAGCGTGTCCGCGCCGGTCGCCTCGCCGTACGCGAGGATGCGCGCGTTCAGATGGAGGTAGTAGTCGGGCTCGGCCTCGTGGATGTCGCCGGCGCCGCAGCAGGTGACCGACTCGAGCTCGTCGAGCTCGATGCCGAGCTTCGGCGCCAGCGCCTGCGTCGAGGTGTCGAGCTCCTTTGCCGAGAGCGACGCGAGGCAGCCCTTGTAGTACGCGACCTTGGACATCTAGTCGCCGCCCTCCGCGGGGAGCTCCGGCTGCTCGCCCGGCTCGATCCGGCTCGCCGGACCAGTGCCCGGCTCCATGTGCTCGTCGGCGAACTCGATGTACGCGATCCCCTTCTCGCCCTGGACGATCCCGGCGGCGCCGTCGCGGCCCTGCTCCTTGACCAGGTTGTAGAGGTCGCGTGCCTGCTTCTGGTTCTCGGCCACGTGCGGCGGGAACGGCAGCGGCACCTTGCCCTTCCGGGCCAGGCTCATCGCGAACTTCATCTCCTTGATCGAGGAGACGACGCCCTGCGTCTTCGGCACCAGCTCCGTCTCGCGCAGCCAGCCGGTCGTCTTCGCCGAGGTGACGAACCAGTTCGCGTGCTTCGCGCCCATGTCGCGGTCGATCCCGGCCTTGATCGACTCGGCGCCGAGCTTCGCGATCGCGTCGCGCGGGTCGACACCCTTCGGGCAGCGCTCGGTGCAGAAGTAGCAGCGGGTGCAGTCCCAGATCCCGTGCTCGGAGTTGTAGGACTCGAGCCGATCGACGGTCGCCTGGTCGCGCGAGTCGCCGACGAAGCGCATTCCCTTCGCGAGCGCGGCGGGCCCGAGGAACTCGGGGTCGGACTCCATCGAGTTGCACTCGGAGACGCAGCAGCCACAGTTGATGCAGAGCGCCTCCTTGTGGATCACCTCCGTCTCGGCCGGCGAGACGTGGAACTCCTTGTCCTCCGGCGCCTCGAGGTAGCCAGGCTGGAGCCACGGCTTCATCGCCCGCATCTTCTGCCAGAACGGGCCCATGTCGACCACGAGGTCCTTGACGATCGGCAGGTTCCCCATCGCCGAGATCACCGGCACGTGCCCGGCCTCGACGATCGGCAGCATCCGCTCCTTGCAGGCGAGCACGGCCCGGCCGTCCATGCGCATGCCGCACGAGCCGCAGATCATCATCCGGCAGCTCTTCCGGAACGAGAGCGTCCCGTCGACCTGGTCCTTGACGATATCGAGCACGTCGAGCAGGCATGACCATTCGGGCGCCTCGACCTGGTAGTCGCGCAGCTGACGCTCGCCGGTCTCGGCGTCGAAACGCCAGATCTTGAGGGCGACGTCCATCACCCGGTCGCGGCTCCCGCCATGCTCGAGATGTCCGTCACCTGGTCGCTCGACGGGATCTGGACGTCGACCGGGGCGCCGAAGTCGTGGAAGCGCTCTGTCGTGACGACGTTCATCGTCTGACCCTGGATCGTCTCGGTCAGCACGGCGCGGACCTGCCGCACGAGGCCGTCCTTGTCGACCCAGACGTGCACCGGGAACGAGCTGAGGTGCGCAGTCTTGGTCAGCTGGTCGATCGCCTTGCGCACCGCCTCCCGCTGGTCGGCCGGCACGAGGTCGGGATATTTCGAGAGATCGACGTTCGCGCGGTAGTGCGTCGTGTCCACGCCGTCGATCTGCTCGGTGCCGACGGTGGTCACGTCGCCGCTGACGGTGCGGAGCCAGCCGACCATCTGCGACGGGTCGGTGCCGAGCTGGGTGAATTGCGAGAGGTCGATGCCGGCCTTCCTTCCGACCGCGCTCAGGTCGACCTTGATCCACGGCTTCCCGCCGGGCATGACCTTCCCGAGCACCGGCAGGTTCAGGTAGATCACGGCCCGGCCGTTCGAGAAGTCGGCGACCTCCTGGCCGACCCAGTCGGCCGCGGAGCCCATCGCACCGGCCGCGCCGAGCTGCGAGACGAGCTTCGACATGTCGAGGCGCATGCTCATGCGGTGGTTCTGGTTGTCGAGCGCGCCGGTGGCGCTCAGGTCCATCCGGCCTCCCGGAAGCTTCGACGACAGCATCGTCACCGTCAGGTCGGTCTTCATGCTCGGCGTCGCCGTCGACTTGGTCGCGGCCGACGCGAGGAAACGTGCGCTGCCGGGGGCGACCGAGTCGGGGACGTTCGTGACGTCGGAGCTTCCGCACCCTGCCGCCAGCAGCACTGCGGCGGCGAGACCGGCGAGAGTGACCCAGCGCTTCATCAGTATTTCCTTTCCTGTGGCTGCCACTTGGTCACGGTCACCGGCTTCCAGTCGAGCACGGGGCGGTCTGCGATCCAGCGGACGATCGTGTGCTTCATGTAGCTCGCATCATCGCGGTCGGGGTAGTCGTACGGCCGCGCATGCGCGCCCCTGCTCTCCTTGCGGGCAAGACCGGACACGATCATGCAATCGGCAAGTTCGAGCAGGAACCCGAGCTCCAGCGCCTGGGTGAGGTCGCTGTTGAAGACGTCGCCCTTGTCCTCGACGACCACGTGCTCGAAGCGCTCGCGCAGCGCGGCGACGATCTCCTGCTGCTCGAGCATCTGGTCCTCGCGGCGGAAGACGCCGAAGTTCTCGTGCATCGTCTGGCCCAGCTCCTCGCGGATCCGCCACGGCCGCTCCCCTTCGGCCCGGTCGAGCAACTCTTTCAGCTCGCGCTCGGTGTCCGAGACGATGCCCTCCGGCACGGTGACGGTCGTGTTCGCGAGCGCCCACTCCGCCGCGTGGCGGCCGGAGCGCTTACCGAAGGTGATCGTCTCCATCAGCGCGTTGCCGCCCAGCCGGTTGGCGCCGTGGACGGAGACGCAGGCGCACTCGCCGGCGGCGTAGAGGCCCTCCAGCTCGGTGCGGCCCCAGATGTCGGTGTCGACGCCGCCCATGTGGTAGTGGGCCCCGGGGCGGACGGGGATCGGGTCGTGGATCGGATCGATCCCGACGAAGGTCATCGACAGCTCGCGGGTGCCGTGGAGCCGCTCGACGATCTTCTCGGCGCCGAGATGGCGGAGGTCGAGCAGGACGTTGCCGTCGACCCCGCGGCCCTGGTCGATCTCGGTCTGCTCAGCCCGCGAGATCACGTCACGGGACGCGAGCTCCATCGCGTTCGGGGCGTAGTCCTTGAGGAAGCGCTCGCCCTCGGAGTTGAGCAGGTAGGCGCCCTCGCCGCGGCAGCCCTCGGTGATCAGCACGCCCGACGGCGCGAGCGTCGTCGGGTGGAACTGCATCATCTCCATGTCCTTCAGCGGCACACCCGCGCGCAGCGCCAGTGTCATCCCGTCGCCGGTGCAGGAATACGCGTTGGTAGTGCCGACGTACAGTCGCCCCGCGCCGCCGGTGCAGAGGATCACCGTCTTCGCGCCGATCGTCTTCAGGCCGCCGTTGAGCAGATCCCAGCAGATCACCCCCTGGCAGCGGCCGTCCTCGACGACCAGCTTCCAGGCGAAGTACTCCTCCAGCACGAGGACGTCGCGCTTCATCATCTGCTCGTACATCACCTGGACGAGGACGTGGCCCGTGATGTCGGCCGCGTAGGCGGTGCGGGGCGCGCCGGCGGCGCCGAATGGGCGCTGGGCGATCTTCCCCTCGTCGGTGCGCGAGAAGACCGCGCCCCAGTTCTCGAGCTGGTACACGTCGTCGGGCGCCTCGTCGCAGAGGATCTCGATCGCGTCCTGGTCGCCGAGGTAGTCGGAGCCCTTGACCGTATCGAACGCATGGATCTCCGGGCTGTCCTCGGAGGCGTTGCCGAGCGCAGCGTTGATGCCGCCTTCGGCCGCGCCGGAGTGGCTGCGGACCGGGTGGATCTTCGAGATGACGGCGACGTCCGCGCCGACGTCGAACGCCTCGACTGCGGCCCGCATCCCGGCCAGGCCGGCGCCCACGACGACCACGTCGTACTTCGCGTCCACGACAGCTGACGCTATCTAAACGCGCGGGGCCGCGGACGCGACAGCGTCGCCTGCCGACTCGGCGAACTGCTCGAAGTTGTCGCGGAACATCCGCGCGAGCTCGCGGGCCTTGCGATCGTAGGCGTCGGGATCGCTCCAGGTGGAGCGCGGGTCGAGCAGATCGGTGTCGACGCCCGGCACCGAGACGGGCACCTCGAAGCCGAAGATCGGGTCGGTGCGGTACTCGACGCTCCGTAGACCCTCGTCGAGTGCCGCCCGAAGGAGCGCCCGCGTGGCAGCGATGGGCATCCGGTGGCCGTCGCCGAACGGGCCGCCCGTCCAGCCGGTGTTCACGAGCCAGACGGTCGCGTGCGGATGCGCACGCAGCTTCTCGCCCAGCATCCGCGCGTAGACGGCGGGGGGCTGCGGCAGGAACGGCGAGCCGAAGCAGGTCGAGAAGGTCGCCTGCGGCTCGGTGACGCCGATCTCGGTGCCGGCGACCTTGGCCGTGTAGCCCGACAGGAAGTAGAACATCGCCTGATCACGGGTGAGCCGGGCGATCGGCGGCAGGATCCCGAACGCGTCCGCCGTGAGCATGATCACCGCGCTCGGGTGGCCGGCCCGCTTGGCCGCGAGCGCGTTCCCGACCTGCTCGAGCTTGTAGGCGGCCCGCGTGTTCTCGGTCTTCGAGGCGTCGTCCAGGTCGAGCACGCCGTTCTCGTCGACGACCACGTTCTCGAGGATCGTCCCGAACATGCGGGTCGTCTCGTAGATCTCCGGCTCGGCCTCGGCCGACAGGCGGATCACCTTCGCGTAGCAGCCGCCCTCGATGTTGAAGACGCCGAAGTCGCCCCAGCCGTGCTCGTCGTCTCCGATCAGCAACCGGTCGGGATCGGCCGACAGCGTGGTCTTGCCGGTCCCGGACAGCCCGAAGAAGATCGCCACGCGGCCGTCGTCGTCGACGTTCGCCGAGCAGTGCATGGGGAAGACGCCCTCGAGCGGCAGCCGGTCGTTCATCACCGTGAAGATCGACTTCTTGATCTCGCCGGCGTAGAACGTGCCGCCGATCAGCACCTCGGTGTGGCCGGGATGCAGGACGACGAACGTCCCGCTGCGCGTGCCGTCCTCGGCGGGATCGGCCTCGACCTCGGGCGCGTGCAGGACTAGCGCCTCGGGCTCGAACGTCTCCAATTCGTCCGGGGTGGGATCGATGAACATCGTCTTTGCGAACAGCGCGTGGTACGGCCGGTTGGTGATCACGCGCGCCGCGATGCGATGGGCCGGGTCGGCGCCGGCGAACGCGTCCACGACGTACAGGTGGTCCTGCTCCTCGAGGTGCGCGACCACCTTTTCGCGCAACCCGTCGAAGCGCTCCTCCGAGATCGGTTGGTTGACCGTCCCCCACCAGATGCGGCTTTCGGATCCAGGCTCCTCGACCACGAACTTGTCCTTCGGCGAGCGGCCGGTGAAGCGTCCGGTGTCGACGCAGAGCGGCCCACCCTCGGCCAGGCGCCCCTCGCCGCGCTCCAGGGCGTGGGTGTAGAGCAGCGCGGTGGTCGGCTGCCGGTGAACGCGGCCCTGGGGGTTCAGCCCATGCAGGTCGAGCGGAGTCTCGGTCGTAATCGCGATTGCAGCTCTCCTCGGATCCGAATCCTAGATGCCCTCGACCAGCAGCCGGTGCACCTGCATCTTCACGTGACGCCCGATGACGGTTGCCCGGGCGACGCACAGCGTCTCGTTAGCCCAGTCGTAGTGTTCGTCGTGGGACTCCAGAGTCATTGCGAGCGCGACGTCGAAGCTCCGGCCGTTCGCGTTCTTGCGACCCAGGCCCATGATCGAGAAGACGATTCGCGCGCCGTCGTCGGTGGCGATCGCCCCGGCGAGGTCGGCGAGCACGACGCCGTCGCCGCGGTACCGGGGATTGTTCGAGAACCTGACGTCGCCTTCGACGCGCGGCCCGGTCGCGCGACCGGTTCCGGCGGCGTAGCCGACTCCGTCGAGCCCACCGTACGGGCGCACGACCACGTACTCGCCCTCGTACCGTAGGTCGAGGTCGAAGATGTGCTCGAGCCTCATCGGCAGGGGCGGAGCCTACACTGCGGCTGTGCGGCGTGGACTCGTCCTGTTCGGGCTGGTGCTCGCGCTAGCCGCACCCGCGTCCGCGTCTCAGGCGCAGTTTTTCCGGATCCAGTACGTGATCGACGGCGACACCGTGGTGCTCGCGAACGGCGAGCACGTTCGGCTGGTCCAGATCGACACGCCGGAGCTACGGGGAAGCGAGTGCTACGGCGTTCAGGCCCGTGCGTTGCTGCGACGGCTGATCCCGCCGGGCACGACCGTGCGCGTCGAGGCCGATCCCCGGCTCGACCAGGTCGACCGCTACGGCCGGCTGCTCCGCTACCTGTTCCGCGGCCCGACGAACCTGAACCTCGAGCTCGTCCGCCAGGGCGCTGCGACGGTCTGGTTCTACGACCACGACCGCGGCCGCTACGCCGCCGAGCTGATGACCGCGGCGCGCGCCGCACGAGCCGCCCATCGGGGCCTGTGGGGCGCGTGCCCGCGAACGCCGTTCGACCCGTACCACGCGGCCGATACCGGCCCTTAGCGCCGCTACCACACAAGTAACACAGTGTTACAAGCGCTCGGAGCTGGTCGGCAGGCCGCGCTCCGGGCAAGTAACACAGTGTTACAAGCTCGGGCGTAGGGGTCGCCGCCGCCGAACCGAACTTTCAGGCATGGACGAGATCGACCGCCTGCTCGCGAGCCCGGCGCTGTCCGACTCGACGCGGCGCGCCTACCGGACCGACCTCGAGCAGTTCACGGCGTGGCTCCGCGATCGCCGCTTCGCCCTGGACGACGTGGACGTCCGCGTCCTGTCCGACTACGTCGCCGACCTCGGGCGGCGGCGGCCGAAGCTCGCGCCGGCGACGATCGGCAGGAAGCTCACCGCCGTCCGTGCGCTGCTGCGCTCCGCGCTCGGCCCGGCCCGCGTCCCGGAAGCGTCACTCGCGCCGAAGCGGCCGCGCCGCCTTCCGGTCGCGCCGAAGGCCGGCGAGATCGACGCGCTGCTCGACGGCGTCGAGCGCGACGGGCCGCTCGGCCTGCGCAACCGTGCCCTCATCGAGCTCGTCTACTCCGCCGGCCTGCGCAGCGCCGAGGCGGTCGGGCTCGATCTCCAGGACGTCGACTTCGACCAGGAGCTCGTCCACGTTCGCGGCAAGGGTGGGAAAGAACGGACGGTGCCGCTCGGCGAGGAGGCGGCGTACCGGCTCGCGCACTACCTCCGCGAGGGACGCCCGCAGCTCGCGCTCAAGGCTGCAAGCAGCGCCGGCAAAGTCGGCGCTGCGCGGCCAGAGCGGGGCGGCGCCGCAAGCACGGAGAACGCGGTCTTCCTCTCCGCCCGCGGCCGCCGCCTCGACACCAGCACCCTCCGCCGCCTGACGCCCAACCCGCACCGCCTCCGGCATGCCTTCGCCACCCACCTGCTCGAGGGGGGTGCCGACCTCCGGGTGATCCAGGAGCTGCTCGGGCACAGCTCGCTCTCGACCACGCAGATCTACAGCCACGTCGACGGCCGCCGCCTGCGGCGCGTCTACGACCGGGCGCACCCCCGATCGTAGATCTGTTACTTTCGCAACTGAAGTAACGGTGCTGTCCGAAATGAAGGAGGGGGAATGACGGCCCTGCTCACCGACGAGATCCTCCCCGCGAACGAGCGCTACGCGACCGGCTTCGACAAGGGCGCTCTGCCCATGCCGCCCGACCGGAAGTTCGCGGTCGTCACCTGCATGGACGCCCGACTCGATCCCGCCAAGTTCCTCGGGCTCGAGGAGGGCGACGCGCACGTGATCCGGAACGCCGGCGGCATCGTCACCGACGATGCCCTGCGGTCGCTCGTGATCTCCCACAACCTGCTCGGTACCGAGGAGATCCTCGTGATCGGCCACACCGACTGCGGGATGCTGACGTTCCGGGATGAGGACGTGCAGGCACAGCTCGGCACCGACATCACCCTGCACGCGTTCCCCAACGTCGAAGATCGCGTGAGGGACAGCGTCCGGACCGTTCGCGAGTCCTCCCTGCTCCCGGACGCGGTCAGCGGTTTCGTCTACGAGGTCGAGACGGGTCGGCTGCGACCGGTCGCGTAGCTCGGGAGGCAATCCGCCTGCAGCCGCGAAAGCGGCATGAGATGCGTGATCCAGAGCTCCAGGGCTTCCTCGCCCTGCTCGCGACCCGGCGGGCGCCGCGCACCGTGGAAGCCTACCGGCGCGACCTCACGCATCTCTCCGGACGCCTCGGCAAGCCGCTCGCCTCGGCGAGCACGGACGACCTGCGGACGTACCTCGCCGAGCTGCGCGCGGAAGGCCTGGCGCCGGCGACGATCTCGCGCCGGATCTCCGCCGCACGCGCCTTCTTCGCCCACCAGGTGCTGCTCGGCGTCCGCACCGACAACCCCGCCGCCGAGCTGGAGTCGCCTCGCCGCCGGCCGAAGCTGCCCCGGACGCTCTCGCCTCGCGAGGCCGAGCGCCTGATCGAGGCGGCGGCCGGGACGACCCCGCGCGCGCTTCGCGACGCGGCCCTGGTCGAGCTCCTCTACGGCGCCGGGCTGCGCGTGAGCGAGGCCGTGGGTCTCGAGCGCGCAGGCGTCGACCTCGACGAGCGCCTCGTCCGCTGCATCGGCAAGGGAAACAAGGAGCGAATCGTCCCGATCGGCCGCTCGGCGGCGGAGGCCCTGCGGCGCTACCTGGCCCGGGGTCGCCCGTACCTCGACCGCCGCCTCCGGCCCGAGCTCTTCCTGAACGCGAAGGGCGGGCCGCTGACCCGGGCCGGCGCCTTCCTCATCCTCCGCCGCCTCGCCGAGAAGGCGGGGCTCGAGGCAGACCGGGTGCACCCCCATCTCCTCCGTCACTCGTTCGCGACGCACCTGCTCGAGGGCGGCGCCGACCTCCGCTCGGTGCAGGAGATGCTCGGCCACGCCGACCTGGCGACGACCCAGATCTACACCCATGTCAGCGACCGCCGCCGCCGCGAGGCCTACTTCGAGGCGCATCCCCACGCGCGGCGCGCGAAGACCTAGCGCGACTTCTTCTTCAGGCCGGCGGCGACCTTCGCGGCCGTCTCGGCCAGGTCGCGCTCGGAACGCTCGTCGTCGGCCAACCCCTCGAGCAGCACGATCGTGTCCCGGTGCGCCGAGCCGTTCTTCAGGCAGACGATCGCCAGGCGGCGGACCGCCTGGTTGTCGTCCGCGGTCGCGAGCCGGTGCAGCGCCGACCGCACCGAGTTGACCGCCCCGGGCGCGTTGCGCGAGAGCAGCTCCAGCGAGATCAGCGCCGAGCCGCGGCAGGCCGGACTCTCGTCGTCCAGTCCGCGCGCGAGCAGCTCGATCTTCTGGCGGAAGCGGAACTGGCCGACCGCGCGGTAGGCGACCGCCCGCTCGCGGTAGTCGGCGCTGCGCGCCTCGGCCTCGACCTCGTCCTCCCACTGCCGGCGCAGGTCCGCCACCGCCCGCTCGTCCCCTGCCTGCGCGAGGGCGTCAGCCTGGGCCGCGGCCTCGGCGAGCGTCAAGCCGGCTCGAGGGAGCGCGGCGCGGGCCCGACGTAGCGGGCGGAGGGCCGGAAGAGGCGACCGGTCCGCTTCTGCTCCAGGATGTGCGCCGACCAGCCGGCCACGCGGGAGCAGGCGAACATCGCCGGGGCGAGCGGCGGCGGGATCTCGGCCACGTCGAGCACGACCGCCGAGTAGTACTCGACGTTCGTCGCCAGCACTCGCTCGGGATGGCGCTCGTGGAGGGCTTTCAGCGCTGCCTGCTCGAGCTTCTCCGCGGTCTCGACCTGGTCGGAGCCGAGCTCCTGGGCCGTGCGCTTGAGGATCCGCGAGCGCGGGTCCTCCGCCCGGTAGATGCGATGGCCGAAGCCCATGATCCGCTTGCCCGTCGCGAGCGCGTCGGCCACCCACGCCTCGGCGTCGCCGGTCGCGGCCACCTCCTCGAGCATCGGCTTGACGTATGCGGGTGCGCCGCCGTGCAGCGGACCGGAGAGGGCGCCGACGGCGGCCGAGAGCGCGGCGCCGGAGTCGGCGCCGGTGGAGGCGACGATCCGCGCGGTGAACGTCGACGCGTTCAGACCGTGCTCGGCGGTGCAGATCCAGTAGGTGTCGATCGCCTTGACCGCGCGCGGGTCGGCCTCGCCGCGCCAGCGCAGGAGGAACTTCTCGGCCGCGGTCGTGCCCCCGGCGACGACGTCGTCCGGGATGGCGTCGGTGTGCCCGTCGGCGACGCGCGCCGAGCGGGCGACGATCGCCATCATCTGGGCGGAGAGCCGCCCGAGATCCGTCCGGGCCTGTTCGTCCGAGACTTCGTTCAGCTTGCCGAGCTTCCAGAGCGCCGACAGGCGCGCAATCTCCGCCTGAAGGTCGGAGGGCGCGTTGCCGGAGAGCGCGGCCGGCTCGATGTGCTCCGGCTCGGGCATCACCGAGTCGAGGTCGTTGTCGACCAGCAGGCCCCAGACGCGCTCGTACGGGTAGT